>Ga0222428_100615_pt1 | contig 10449 bp, 10 predicted proteins | sample 2B5Ametagenome_FD_182471 | JGI IMG/M metagenome (GOLD analysis project Ga0222428, IMG submission 182471) | Enriched microbial communities from leaf-cutter ant dump, University of Wisconsin, Madison, United States - 2B5A (version 2) | ecosystem: Environmental > Terrestrial > Nest > Insects nest >...
CGCGTGAGCGTCCTGCCGGATGTCCCCTCGGCCAGCGAGACCTCCTACAAGCATCTGAACTACACCATCTGGAACATGGTGCTGGTCAAGAAAGGCGTTTCCCCGGCGATGGTCGACACGCTCAACGCAGCCATCAACAAAACACTGGCCCAGCCGGATCTGCTGGAGCGGTACAAGCAAATGGGCCTCGCGGTTCCCAATGCCGCGCAGCGCAGCACGCCGGGCGCGGAAAAGCTGCTGGCCGAGGAGGTGGCGCGCTGGCAGAAGCTCTTGAGCGAAGCGGGCGTGAAGCCGGAATAGCGTTCATTGGAAGGTGGAGATGGTCTTGGCCAACGCCACCAGCTTGCGGATGACGGTCTGGCTTTGATCCATGCCCCATGCGGCATTGAAGGGAATGCGGGGAAAAGCCGGCGCGCCCTTCAGCGCAACGAGTTCACCGCTCTTCAGCTCCGATTCCATCATGGGATAGGTCATCAGGCCGATTCCCGTGCCGCAGCGCAGCAGTTGCTTCAAGGTCAGCACGTCGCCGCAGACGTCGATCTTGATGCGCAGGTTGTTCTCCTTGATGAGCTTCACCAGGATCGGATGCATGGGCGACTCCTTGGACAGCGACCACACCGGCTGCGAGCGCATTGCCTCCAGCCAGTCGACGGCGGAGTGCGCGCCGTCACGCCCGACGAGGGCGGGCGAGCCGACCAGCAGCACGTCCACGGAGCCGATGGGCTCCACATGGAAACGGTCGGAGGTCAGGGAAGGCGTGGCCATGAACACCAGATCCAGATGGCCTGTCTCCAGCTTGTTGACGCTCAGGGAGGTCTGCCCGACCTCCACGTCGAAGTTCAACTGCGGCATGGCCGCCCGCGCAGCAGTGACGAACTGGGAAAACCAAGTCTGGCCGATCAGCCCGGCAATGCCCAGGCGTATGAGCCCGGAGGCATGGGAGGCATCGTCGAGCGTGTGAATCACGTCGTCGATGGCGGCCAGCAGGGGCTTGATCTGCTGAACCAGTTCCCGCCCCTGCGTCGTCAGATCCATCCTGCGGCCGCGCTTGTGGAACACCGGAAAACCCAGCCTGGCCTCCAGCTCCCGCATGCGCGCGGACACCGTGGGTTGGGTGGTGTACATATGGTCTGCGGTGGCCTGGAAACTGCCGAGCTGTGCAATCTGGCACAGCGTCTGGAGATGCAGGATATTGATTTTCGCCATGGGGCCGTGCTCAGTGACCATGGGCCTGGCCGTGCGCCAGGCCACTCACCACCGTGACCATCACCATGCCCAGCAGCAGGAACACCACCTGCACCACCGTCTCGCGTGCCGACAGGCGCCGCTGCAGTTGCGGGATCAGGTCAGCCAGCGCCACGTAGACGAAGCTGCTGGAAGCCACGGCCAGGAAGTACGGCAGCCAGTCGTGCAACCGCTCCACGAGGAAGAAACCCGCCAGCCCCCCGAGAGCGGTCACCGCCCCGGCCAACGACACCTTGACCAGCGCCATGCGGCGGCTGGCGCTGGTCTGGCGCAGCACCAGCAGGTCGCCCATATGGTGCGGCACCTCGTGCGCCAGCACCGAAATCGCCGCGACCAACCCTAGCCGCAGATCTGCCACGAAGGCCGATGCGATCAGCACGCCATCCCCAAAGCAGTGCACGCTGTCACCCGTGAGCACGGCCCATCCGCCCGCACGCGGGCCGTGGTGGTGATGGTGGTGCGACGCATGCGCGCCATGGTCGTGGCCGTGCGCTTCGCCCTGCGCATGCGGGGCTTCATGCCCATGCCCATGTTCATGACCGTGGTGCCACAGCTCCGCCTTGTCGAGCAGGAAGAAGAACACCACCCCTACAAGCAATGTGGCAAACAGGTCGTGCGCGCTGGCCTGGCTTTCGAAGGCCTCGGGCAGCAGGTGCATGAAGGCCGTGGCCAGCAGCGCACCCGCCGCCAGGCTCAGCAGATGCTGCGGCCCCACGCGCCAGCGCCCGCCCAGCCCTGCGCGCAGCAACGCCGCCGCGACCCACACACTGCCGATGCCTGCGGCCAGGGTGGCCAGGATGATTGCTACCAATGTCATAGCTTTTAGCGCTTGCCCCTATTGGGTTGAGCGCGGATTTTCCTCGAAATTTCGGTCCACCCCGCACACGCAAAAAAAGCCCCGAAGGGCTTTGTGGCTGCGACGTGGCTCAGGCCACGCCGTGTTGCTTGAACCAGGCCAGCGCGCGTTTCCAGCCGTCTTCGGCGGGCTCCTTGCGGAAGCTCGGGCGGTAGTCGGCATGAAAGGCGTGCGGCGCGTCGGGGTAGACCACGAATTCGGACACCTTGGCGGCGGCCGAGCCCTGTGCCAGGGCCGCTTTCATCTTATCCACCGTGTCAAGAGGGATGCCGGTGTCTTTCTCGCCATAGAGGCCGAGCACCGGTGCCTTGAGGATGGGCGCGATGTCCAAGGGATGCTTGGGCGTGAGGTCGCTGGTCTGCCCCACCAGGCGCCCGTACCACGCCACGCCCGCTTTCACGGGGCCGTGGGCGGCGTACAGCCAGGTGATGCGCCCACCCCAGCAGAAGCCGGTGATGCCCACCTTCTTCAGGTCGCCGCCATTGGCGCCGGCCCATTGCACGGCACCGTCCAGGTCGGCGAGCACCTGGGCGTCGGGTACCTTGGAGACCACCTCCGCCATGAGCTTGGCCATCTCGCCATAGGCCCCTGGGTCGCCCTGGCGCGCATACAGCTCCGGCGCAACGGCCAGGTAGCCCGCGCGCGCGAAGCGGCGGCACACGTCGGCGATGTATTCGTGCACGCCGAAGATTTCCTGGATGACCAGCACCACCGGCAGCCCCGTCTTGCCCGCCGGCGCGGCGCGGTAGGCCGGCACCTTGAAGCCGCCCACCGTGTAGTCGATTTCACCCACGGTGAGGCCGTCGGCCGAGGTCTTGATGGCGGTCTGCGCCACCACGGGCGCGGCCGCCGCCGCGTAGCCCGCGCCCAGCATCAGTTGCAGGGCGGCGCGGCGGCTGGCACCGGCGCTGGGCACGAGGGCGTCGAAGTCTTTCCTGAGGTCATCTCGCAGCATGGCGTCTCTCCTGAAGGGGTGAGCCGCCAAGTGTAGGGGTCAATCCAGCTGGATGTTCAGGGTGCGGATCAGCGCCTGCATCTTGCGCGCCTCGCTCTTGATGACTGCGTCGAACTGCTCGGGCGTCCCTGCGACGACTTCCGAGCCGATTTCCAGCCACTTGGCCTTGAAGGCCTCGTCTCCGAAGATGCCGCGCAACTCCGTGTTCAGGCGCTCGATTACAGGCTTGGGTGTTCCTGCCGTGGTGGAAATGCCGTGCCAGGCGTAGTACTCGAAATCCGGATAGCCCAGTTCGCTGATGGACGGCACCTGCGGCAGCATGGCAGAGCGTGCCTTGGTAGTGACAGCCAGGGGCCGCAGCTTGCCAGACTTGATGTGCTGCATGGAGCTGCCCAGGATATCGAACATGCTCGTGATTTGCCCTCCCATCAGGTCCACGATAGCCGGGCCGGCGCCTTTGTAAGGCACGTGGGAAATATCGATCTTCGCCATGGCCTTGAACAGTTCGCCGCCCAGGTGCTGCGGCGAGCCGTTACTGGCCGAGCCGAAGGTCACACGGTTCTCGGGCTTGCGCGCGTATTCCACATAATCCTTGAAGCTGGTGATCGGGCTTTTCTCCGACACCTCCAGCACCAGCGGGAACTTGGAGATCTGCATGACCGGCGCCAAGTCCTTGACCGGATCGAAACCCAGCTTGTTGTAGAGGAACTGGTTGGCCGACAGGTTGCCGCTCGCAGCCAGCAAAATGGTGTAGCCGTCGGGCTTGGCTCGCACCACCTGCCCCGTACCGATGTTGCCGCTGGCACCCGCCTTGTTTTCCACGACCACAGGCACCTTGAGCCTCTCGGAGAGCGGTTTGGCGATCAGCCGTGCCATCAAATCGGTAGGCCCGCCCGGCGGATAGGGCACCACGAACGTGATCGCTTTCGAAGGCCAGGCGTCCTGGGCTGCGGCGGCCAAAGGCAGCGCGAGCGCGGCGATGGCAAGGGCTTTTTTGAGCATGCAATGTCTCCTTTGTAGAAATCGGAAGCGTCAGCGGGCGTCGTGCGAATGGATCTGCAACGCCTCCAGGAAGCGCGAGACCATGTTGTAGGCGGCCACCGTGGCCGTCAGCTCCACCAGGCGCGGCGGCTCGAAATGCGCGGCCACGGCGGCGAAGACCTCGTCGCTCACCTGCACCTGTCGCGTCATCGCGTCGGTGTAGGCCAGCACGGCGCGCTCGCGCGCGTCGAACAGCGGACATTCCTCCCATTGCGTTAGCGCATCCAGCTTGCCCTGCGACACACCCTCGCGCAGCGCAATGGGAGCATGCTGATCCGCCTCGTAAGGTGCATGGTTGAGCAATGCCACGCGCATGATGACCAGCTCGCGCACATCGCCCGGCAGGCTGGACTTCTGACGGATGGCCGTCAGATAGCCCAGCCAGCCCTCGGCTATCGGCGCGCTGTGCAACAGCATCTGGTAAAGGTGCAGGATGCTGCCGCGCTCGGCAGCGATGCGGTCGGCCAGCGGGCGCACTGCCGGGCTGGTGCAGTCGGCATAGGGAATACGGGCCACGGAGTTCACTCCTTTGCTTTAGGGACTCCGATCGTAGGCAGCTGCGATATATTTTTGAAATTCTTTGTATCTATTGATTTATCAAACGAAGGAATGAATATCTCCCCCAGGCAGCTGCGCATGTTTCTGGCTTTGTCGGAGTCGCTGAACTTCAGCAAGACAGCAGATCGACTGTTCATGACACAGCCGGCGCTGAGCAAGGCGATCCAGGATCTCGAAGCCACGCTGGGCCTGCCCCTGTTCGAGCGCACCACCCGCAGCGTGCGGCTCACCCCCGGCGGCGCCCGCATGGCAACGCTCGCGCGCTCCATCGTGGGCGAGTTCGAAACCGGCCTGCAGCGCATGCAGTCCTCGGCGGAGCGCGAGGCGCTGCAGTTATCCATCGCCTGCTGGCCGTCGCTGGCGTATGTGGTGCTTCCCGATGTCTGTGCCGCCATGGAGCGGCGGTTCCGCGCACCACAGGTCACCGTATACGACTGCGCCAACAGCGCCTGTATCCAGCGCCTGCTCGACCACCAAGCCGACTTTGCACTGGCATCCGTCGCTCCCTCGCACCCGGACCTGGTCTACGAGGAATTGCTCCGCGACCGTTTCGTGCTGCTGGCCAGCGGCAGGTGGCGCAAGCAGGTGCGCCCACGCATGCACCTCGAGGAATTGCTGGCCCTGCCCCTCATCACGCTCACCGACGCCAGCACTGCCATGCGCTACATGAGTGCGGCGTATCTGCAGCGCGGCATCGAATACCGGCCCAAGATGCAAGTCGATCAGGCCACTACCGTAGCTGGCTTGGTGAAGAAAGACGTGGGTGTGGCAGTGCTGCCCTACCTGGGCGTAGTGCCCATCCTCGGCATGCGCGGCGTGCAGATGTGCGAGATCGTGGACGGGCCGCTGCGCTCCGTCGGCATCGTGACCCGCCGCATGGGCAACCCCACATCGGTGGCGCTGGCGGCGATGGAGGAGGTGCGGGCCATCACACAGCAGATGATGGCGCGGCATGCAGGCTGGATCATCCCTCCCTCACCCGGCACAGTGCGGCAAGGCGAGAAGCCGCGCCGATGAAGCATTTTCTCCGTTCACCGATGCGTCTGGCGGCCCTGCGCCACGACGATGTCCCGCCCGACCGCGCTCGCCCTGAACGCGCCGTCCTCCCAAACGTCGATGGCCAGCGTCTCGCCAGGAAATACGGGAGCGGCGAAGCGCATGGACACACTCTCGAATGCGTCCTCGTCCACCTTGCCGAGCCTGCGCGAGACGGCATGGTTGACTGCGGCGAAGGTGCACAGCCCATGCAATATGGGCCTGTCGAATCCTGCGGCCTTGGCCACGCCCGGGTCGCTGTGCAGGGGATTGCGGTCGCCGTTCTGCCTGTACAGCAAAGCCTGTTCCGAGCGTGTATGCACGGTCTCCCGCCAGCGCGGCGCACCTTCCGGAAAGGAAGGCGCCGCGCGCGCCTGCGTGGGCGCGCCAGCCATGCCCCCGTCCCCGCGCAAGACGTGGGTGGCCGCGGTGCGCGCCAGCAGGCGGCCGGATACGGCCTCGCGCAGCTCCTTCTCGGTATAGAGCAGCAGGCCCTTGTCGCCTTTGTCCACGGCTTCCAGCACGCGCGTCTTGCCGACAACCTCGCCGCTGGGCGGCAAAGGTGCCAACAGCGTCACCGACTGCTCCCCGTGCAGCAGCCGGGTGACGTCCGCACCGATCCCCGGCGCCTTGAGCCAGAACCCCGGATAGCCCAGGACGACCGCCATGGTCGGCAGGATGCAAGGACCGTACTGCTCATCCACGTACCGGAGATCCAGCGCATCCAGCGGATCCTGACCCAGGCCGACCGATAGCGCATAGATGATGGCGTCGCGCTGTGAATAGGCGTGGCGCACCTCGGGGATGTCATGCCTCAGCAGTTCTTCATAGCTCAGATGCATGGGCGCTCCACTTCAGATCGGGTCCCAGCTCAGCACATCCGGCGAACGCTCCAGGGGATAGAAGTGCTTCTTCATCGCGGGAATGGCGATCTGCGCGATCAGCTCGGGCGTCCATGCTCCACGACGTTGTCATCCGTGTCTCCTTTTCTTGGTGAACCCGGTTCAGAGGGTCTGTTCTGTGCCCAGCAACGCCGTGGACTGGCTGGACAGCGTCCCGCCATTGCCATGCACCACCGCCAGATGCGGATCGTTCAGCTGCCGCTGCCCGCATTCGCCGCGCAGCTGCCGCACGGCCTCGATCATCAGGAACACGCCGTACATGCCGGGATGCACGCACGACAGGCCTCCGCCATTGGTATTGACGGCCAGCCGCCCGCCCGGGGCGATGGCACCGTCGTCCACGAACGCGCCACCCTCCCCCTTGGCGCAGAAGCCCAGGTCTTCGAGAAAGAGGATGGTGTTGATCGTGAAGGCGTCGTACAGCATCGCGAGATCGGCATCCTTCGCCCCATAGCCGGCCATCTCGAAGCAACGGCGGCCCGATTCGCTGGCGGCCGTGACCGTCAGGTCCTCCATCGAGGACACCTGCCGGTTCCAGCAGGCCGTGGCATTGCCCAGCACATAGACCGGCTTCTTCGCGAGGTCCCTGGCCCGGTCCGCCCGCGTCAGCACGTAGGCGCCTGCGCCGTCGCTCACCATGCAGCAGTCGCGCACGGTGAACGGCTCCGCCACGGGACGCGCATGGATCACGTCGTCGATGCCGAGGTCGCCGCGCAGCACCGCCTCCGGATTGCGCTGCGCCCACTTGCGCGCCGCCACCGCCACCTCTGCCAGCTGCTTGCGCGTGGTGCCGTACTGGTGCATGTGGCGCTGCGCCGCCAGCGCATAGGCCGCCACGGGCATGGGTGCGTCGTAGGGTGTTTCGAACGGCTGCGGGTCCATGACCTTGCGCACCCGGGTCAGCTCTGCGCGATTGAAGGCTGCCGTACGCTGCGTGCTGCCATAGCAGACCAGCACCGCATTGCATTGCCCCGACTCCAGCGCATGGATGGCCGGCAGCAGGTGGGCCACGTAGCTGGAGCCGCCGATCATCGTGCTGTCGATGAAGGTGGGCCGGATGCCCAGGTATTCGATGACAGGCATCACCCACATCGTGGACAGCGAGCTGCAGGTCGTGATGCCGTCGATGTCCTTCAGCGACAGCCCGGCATCCTTGACCGCATTCAGCGCCGCCCGGCTCAGGATCTCCTGTTCGGTGAAGCCTTGCGCCTCCCCGAGGCCCTCTTGCCCCACTCCGGCGATGGCCACCCGCCCGCGCAAATCGTTCAAGCGCATGGCATGGCCTCCATCCGGTCGAAAACCAGGCGGGCGCCGCCCTCCCGCTTTTCGATGCGTGCCCGCACCCGCTGGCCGATCTTCACCTCCGAGGGCAGGCAGCCCTGGACACAGCCCATGAGCCGCACGCCTTCATCGATATCGATCAGGCTGACGTTGTAGCTGCCGCCCTGCTCCGGCGAGCGGTAAATCGTGCTGGACGAATAGACGGTGCCCGCGCCCTGGGGCGCAAACCATTTCAGCGCATCCTCTCCGCAATGGGGGCAAGCCACCCTGGGATAGAAGACGGCGCGCCTGCAGTGGGTGCAGGACTGTATTTTCCATTCGCCATTTTCCAGGAACTGGAAATACAGCTTTTCAGGGCCTGCGGCTTCATCCGCCAGCATTGGATTTTCAACCACCATTTCACCCAGGCAATTCGTTGATCGGGGGGTTCGCCCATTCACCGGGCAAGAACCGTATTCGTGTCAACGCAATGTAGGCAAGCTGGTTTCCTTGAAAAATCCCCCGCTGGAACAAACACTCTTAACCCGGATTCAACTATCTCAGGGGTTATCCCCTGCCCTCATCCGGCGGGCGGCAGGCCCATCGCCTTTTCCCAAGGCGGATAGGAGGGGATCGCCTCGAGCATGTGCTCGATGAAGGTTCGGAGCCGGGGCGACTGGAATTTGCTCGGCTGGTACACCAGCTGGATCTCCGGCCCTTTGGGCATCCAGTCGTCCAGAACCATGCGCAGCCGCCCGTCGATCACCGCTGGCGCCGCGATGAAACTGGCCATGCGCGCGATGCCGGCGCCGCTGAGCACTGCGTCGAGAATGGCCTCCGGATGGTTCACGCCGACATTGCCGGCGGGCGTGAGGACATACTGCTCATCACCCTTTTCATAGATCCACTGGTGGATATTCCCCGTCTGCCACTGGACATAGGCGATGCAGTTGTGCCGCTCAATTTCCAGAGGAGATCGGGGCACGCCCCATCGCTCCAGATAGGCAGGCGTGGCGCAGGTGACATAACGCAGGTGCGCCAGCTTGCGCGCGACCATGCGGGAATCCGCCACGCCGCCGATCTTGACCAGGACGTCCAGCCCCTCCTCCACCAGATTGGGCACGCGGTCGCTGAAGTCGGCATTGACGACCAGGTCCGGGTACTTCTTGGCCATGGTCATCAGCAGCGGCATGACGACCCGGCGCCCCAACCCCACCGGCGCATGGATCTTCAGCTTCCCCTTGAGGTCTTCCTGGCCCCCGGACAATTCGCCTTCGGCGGCCTGCACCGCCAGCAGGATGTCGCGCCAGCGTGCCAGCAGCCGCTCGCCGTCGTCCGTCAGCGAAACGCCGCGGGTCGAGCGGTTGAGCAGCTTCACGCCCAGCGCTCTCTCCAGCCGGGTCACGCCCTTGCTCACGCCGGCAGGGGTCACGTTCATGCGCTGGGCCGCTACCGTGAAGCTGCGGTTCTCGGCCACCTGGATGAACATCATCGTTTCCTTGAAGCACTCGATGAGCGCTCCATCGCCGAAGGGCCGTGCCTGCTTCATCCTCCGCCGGCCTTCAATGCGCCTTGTCCCAGTCCGGCCCCACGCCCACCTCGGCCAGCAGCGGCACCTGGAGTTCGGCCACGCCCGCCATGATGCGCGGCACCTCGGCGCGCAGCCAGTCCACGTCGCCCTCGGGCAGCTCGAAGACGAGTTCGTCATGCACCTGCATGATCATGAGCACCTCGGGCCTGGCGGCGTCCAGCAGGTCCTGCACCTGCACCATGGCCTTCTTGATGAGGTCGGCCGCCGTGCCCTGCATGGGCGCGTTGATGGCGGCACGCTCGGCGGCGCTGCGGCGCGGGCCGTTGGGGGAGTTGATCTCGGGCAGGTACAGGCGCCTGCCGAACACGGTCTCCACATAGCCGCGCGCCTTGGCCTGGGCCTTGGTGTCCTGCATGTACTGCCACACGCCGGGGTAGCGCTGGAAGTAGCGGTCGATGTAGTTCTTGGCTGCCGTGTTGTCGATGCCCAGGTTCTTCGCCAGGCCATAGCTGCTCATGCCGTAGATCAGGCCGAAGTTGATGACCTTGGCGTAGCGGCGCTGCTCGCTGCTGACCTGATCCAGCGCCACGCCGAAGACTTCCGCCGCCGTGGCACGGTGCACGTCGAGCCCTTCCTGGAAGGCACGCAGCAGGGCTTCGTCACCGCTGATATGCGCCATGATGCGCAGCTCGATCTGGCTGTAGTCGCAGCTGGCGATCACGCGGCCCGGCGGGGCGACGAAGGCCTCGCGCACGCGGCGGCCTTCGGGCGTGCGGATGGGAATGTTCTGCAGGTTGGGGTCGTTGCTCGACAGGCGGCCCGTGACGGCGACGGCCTGGGCATAGTGCGTGTGCACGCGGCCGGTGCGCGGGTCGGCCAGCTGCGCGAGCTTGTCGGTGTAGGTGCCCTTGAGCTTGCACAGGCTGCGGTGCTCCAGCAGCTTGGCGGGCAAGGGGTAGTCCTCGGCCAGCTTCTCCAGCACCTCTTCGTCGGTGCTGCGCGCGCCGGTGGCGGTCTTCTTGACGACCGGCATGCCCAGCTTGTCGAAGAAGATTTCGCCGAGCTG
>Ga0222428_100616_pt1 | contig 10444 bp, 10 predicted proteins | sample 2B5Ametagenome_FD_182471 | JGI IMG/M metagenome (GOLD analysis project Ga0222428, IMG submission 182471) | Enriched microbial communities from leaf-cutter ant dump, University of Wisconsin, Madison, United States - 2B5A (version 2) | ecosystem: Environmental > Terrestrial > Nest > Insects nest >...
AATACCGTCCCGCCTACGAGCTGGGCTGGAGCGCCGTGGGCCGGTACGAGGGCGACTTCGAAGCCGTGGAGCCCCAGCTCTCGCGCGATTGGGGCCATGCCCGCGCCACCAGCCCGCTGGAATGGGAGCAGGCCCGTCCCGCGACCCGCGCCGCGTGGGACCGTGCCCGTGGCAACGCGCTGACCGGCTCTGCCGTCGCGAGCGAGACGGTGCTGGTGGACAACGAGGACGTGGTGGACGTGCTGGACGACCTGCTCGAATGCAGCCGCGACGGCGAATACGGCTTCCGCACCTCGGCCGAGCGCAGCGACAGCCCGGAGCTCAAGCAGATCCTGTTCCGCCATGCCGGCGAATGCGCGACCGCTGCCGCTGAACTGGAGCGCGAAATCCGTTCCTATGGAGGCGAGCCCTCGTCGGGCGGCACCGTGGCCGGCGCGCTGCACCGCGGCTGGGTGTCGGTGAAGGCGGCCTTCAGCAGCAACGACGACAAGGCCGTGCTGGAGGAATGCGAACGCGGCGAAGACGCCGCCGTAGCACGCTACCGCAAGGCTCTCAAGGCCACGCTGCCGGCCTCCGTGCGCGCCCTGGTGGAGCGCCAGGCCCAGGGCGTGCAGCGCAACCACGACGAAATCCGCGCCCTGCGCGACCGCCAGCCCTGACGGTTGACGGCTTCAGCCCAGCGTCACCACCACGGGTGCGTGGTCGCTGGGCTGCGGGTTCTTGCGCGGCGCGCGGTCGATGCGGCAGGCCGTGACCTCGCCGCGCAGCGCATCGCTCACCAGCACGTGGTCGATGCGCAGCCCGCGGTTCTTCTGAAAGCCCAGCATGCGGTAGTCCCACCACGAATAGCTCTTCTCGGGCTGCTCGAACAGGCGGAACGCATCGGTCAGGCCCAGCTCCAGCAACTGGCGGAAATGCGTGCGCTCCTCCACCGTGTGGTGGATGGTGTCCTTCAGGCCCACGGGGTCGAACGAATCACGGTCCTCAGGCGCCACATTGAAGTCGCCCACCAGCGCCAGACGCGGGTGCGCCAGGAGCTCCTCGCGCAGCCAGCGGTGCAGGGCGGTAAGCCACAGCATCTTGTAGTCGAACTTGTCCGTGCCCGGGGCTTGTCCATTCACGAAGTAGCAGTTCACCAGCCGCAGAGGGCCCTGCGGTGTGTCCAGCGTGGCGGCGATCACGCGTGCCTGTGCGTCGTCGTGGCCCGGGATGTTGCGCACCACGTCGCGCATCGGCGTGCGGCTGAGGATCGCAACACCGTTGTACGTCTTCTGGCCGAAGCACACGGCGTGGTAGCCGGCTGCCTCGAACGCATCGTGTGGGAATTTCTCGTCTACCAATTTCAGTTCTTGCAGGCCGATGGCATCCACAGGGTTGGCTTGCAGCCAGGCCAGCACTTGCGGCAGGCGGACGGACAGGGAGTTGATGTTCCAGGTGGCAATTTGCATGTGAAGTGGAAGGACGTTGAACGAGTACGGCTCCGCGCCGGGGAGGGCATTGGGGTGGGGTGCGGCAATTCCTGTTCACAGTCCGCCCAGCGCATTCACGGTGAAGGCCAGGACCCCCATGTTGAAAAGAAATGCCATGACCGAATGGCCCAGCACGACCTTGCGCATGTGGGCCCCGGTGACCGCAATGTCGGAGGTCTGGAACGTCATGCCCAAGGTGAAGCTGAAATAAAGAAAGTCCCAATAGGTGGGCGCAGGGGTGTCGGGCACTTGCAGGCCGCCCCTGTCTCCGCCGCTGTCCTGCAGGTAGTAGAGATGGGCGTAGTGCAGGGCGAAGACGGTGTTGGCGAAGATCCAAGAAAGGGCGAGTGCACCGACGACGAGGCTGATGCCTTGCCAGTGCAGGGACGCCTTGCCCGCAATGAGCGTCCCGATACTGACCAGGATCACCAGGGACAGGAGTGCGGTGATGGCCAGCAGAACCGCGCGGTTGGCATCGTTGGCCTGGGCTGTGCGGCGCATGGAGCCGGGGTTGTCGTTCAGCAGCGGCAACACCAGTCCCAGGAAAACCAGCGCCGCGGTATTGAAGCCCAGCAGCAACGCGATGCGTATGTCTGCAAAACGGGTGCTGCACACCGCGAACGCGATCACGAACGTGGCGCCGAATGCGAGAAACCGCAGCGGGGCGATGGTGCTGCTTACCCGGTCAAGCATCGTGGCTGGCTGATTCAGCAGGGTCGAACCACGTCAACATTGCACCTTCTCCTGGGACTCCCGCATGGGAGGGCAATGGTAGTGGGACTTTGCGAAGGACGCGTGGCTTTTGGCGCAAGTCCCCAAAGGCCTTTTTGTGGATCTGTATAAAAATTGCCTCCAGCGCTTATCCAGCAAGCGCAAGCAGCTATCAATCAGGTAGCGCCAGGCTCCAGCCACCGCCGCGCAGCGCCCATCACGCATTGAGTCAGCCTGTCCAATGCTTGCTGCGCGCTGCGCGGATGGGCCCAGTAGAGCGGCACGTCCAGCGTGCGGCCCGGCAGCAGCTCCACCAGCGTGCCGTCCTGCAGCTGCCGGTCGATCAGCACCGTGGGGTGCATGCCCCAGCCCATGCCGATCTCGCAGGCGCGCACGTAGCCGAAGTTGGACGGCAGGAAGTGCCGCGGCGCCTGCGTGCGCGAAGCCAGGCCGTGTGCCTGCATCCACAGGTCCTGCAGGCGGTCCTTGCGGTCGTAGATCATGATGGGCGCGCGGGCCAGTGCGGCGGGTGTCACGCCGCCGGCGAAGTGGCGTGCGGCGAAGTCCGGGCTGGTGGCGGCCACGTAGCGCATGGTGCCCAGCGGCCAGGTGTTGCAGCCCGCGATGGCTGTGCCGGTGGCGGTCACGGCGGCGATCACCTCGCCTTCGCGCAGGCGCTCGCCCGTGTGTTCCTGGTCGTCGATGCGCAGGTCCAGCAGCTCGTTGCCGCCGGCGGTGAAGGCGGCCATGGCCTCCATGAACCAGGTGGAAAGCGAATCCGCGTTCACCGCCAGCTTGAGTGTGGGCGCAGGAGCGGGGGCATCGGGCAGCAGGTCCGGATTGGTGCGGCGCAACTGGTTCTCGAGCAACGCCACCTGCTCCACGTGCAGGCACAGGCGCCGGCCCGCATCGGTGCCCGTGCAGGGCGTGCCGCGCTGCACCAGCACCTGGCCCACGCGCTCCTCCAGCTGCTTGATGCGCTGCGAGACAGCCGAGGACGTGACGTGCAGGCGCCGTGCGGCGCGCTCGAAACTGCCCTCGCGCACCACGGCGGCCAAGGCTTCCAGAGCAGCATAGTCCAGCATTCAGTTTTGCTAAAGATTGGTTAGAAGTTTGAAGTGTACTTAAACCAGACGGAGGCCTACGATGCCCCCATGTTCACCACTGCCGTTTCCTTCTCCTGGCTTGCGGGCTTCACCGTCTGCCTGTCGCTCATCGTCTCCATCGGGGCGCAGAACCTGTATGTGCTGCGCCAGGCGGTGCAGGGCCGGCACGTGGGCGTGTGCGTGGCCTGGTGCGTGGCCAGCGACGCACTGCTGGTGGGCCTGGGTGTGGCAGGCATGGCGCAGGTACTGGGCAGCTCGCCCACCCTGGCGCATGCCCTGCAACTGGGCGGCGTGCTGTTCCTGCTGGCCTATGGCCTGTTCGCGTGGCACCGCGCTTTTTTTGCGCCCGACGCGGGGCTTCATGCTGCGGGCAGCGGCGTGGCCCGCGGCGTGCTGGGCGTGGTGAGCGGACTGGCGGTCATCACGCTGCTCAATCCCCATGTGTACCTGGACACGGTGCTGCTGATCGGCTCCATCGGCGCACGGCAGGATGGCAGCCTCAAGTGGGTCTTCGTGCTGGGCGCCGCCTCGGCCAGCCTGGTGTGGTTCGTGGTACTGGCCTTCGCGGGGCGGCGGCTGCAGGGCGTGTTCGCCAATCCGCGTGCATGGCGGGTACTGGATACGCTCACCGGCGCTATGATGTTCGTGCTGGCGTGGTGGGTGTGGCAGGCCTCCTAGAAAGTGGCAGGCGAGTTGACCCAGAGGATGCGAGCCACCACTTCGCCGGCATTGCGGTAGCCGTGGGGCACCTGGCTGGAGAACGTGAAGGCATCGCCCGGCTGCAGGATGAAGCGTTCATGCCCTAGCTGCAGCTCCACGGTGCCTTCCAGCACGTAGCCCATTTCTTCGCCGGTGTGCTCGATCTGGCCGTCGCTGGCCTCGCCCGGGTCGATGATGTGGATGTTGGCCTGGAGCAGGCCGCCGCGCTGGGGTAGCACCAGCCGCTCCAGGCCGAGGCCGCCGCTGCGGATCACGGGCCGCTCGCCCTGGCGCAGGATGGGGCCGGCGTTGGGCGAGCCTTCCGCGGTCAGGGCCGCGATATTGGTGTTCAGTGCCACCGCCAGCCGGTGCAGCATGGCCAGGGACGGGGTGGCCGACCCGCGTTCGATCTTGGAGATCAGGCTTTCCGAGCATTCGGCCCGTTGTGCCAGCTCCAGCAGCGTGAAGCCGGCGACCAGCCGCGCATGCCGCAGACGCACGCCCAGCGTGCTGGCGGGGTGGGACGGGTCGGGGGCTGGGGCACGGGGCTTGCGGGGCGTCACGGGTGGGGTTTTCAGCTAGCGATTGGCCAGGGCGGTCACCGTGTAGGCGAGGGCTTGTGCGCCCAGGAACAGGTCGCGCGGTGCCGTGGCTTCGGCCGCATTGTGGCTGATTCCCTTTTCGCTGGGCACGAAGATCATCGCCGTGGGACAGTGGTCGGCCAGGTACATCGCATCGTGGAAGGCGCCGGAGGTCAGCGCCAGCGGTGCGGGCAGCCCGGCCCGGGCGCTGGCGCGCCCGGCCGCTTCCTGGATCAGGTCCAGCATGGGCCGCGGGAAGTGCGTGGGTGCGCGCTGGAAGAAGCGCTCGATGGTGACGGCACCCTGGGATGCGGCCACCTGCGCATGCAGGAACGCCTCGAAACCGTCGAGCACGCCGTCGTCCAGGCAGCGCATGTCCACGGTGAAGTCCACCCGGCCAGGAATCGTGTTGACCGAGTTGGGCGTGACCTGCCAGCGGCCCAGGGTCAGTCGCAGCTGGGCGGCGCTTTGCGAGGCTGCGTAGTCGTAGAGCTTTTGCGCCAGCGGCACGGCCGCGGCCATCGCGTCGCGGCGCTCGTCCATGGGCGTGGTGCCGGCATGGGCCATCACGCCGTGGCACGACACGGTGAACCAGCGCACGGCCTGGATGCCCGTCACCACGCCGAGCGGGATGCCGGCGCGCTCCAGCACGGGCCCCTGCTCGATGTGCAGCTCCACGCAGGCCGACAGGGGATGCTGCATGGCGCAGCGGGGCAGGCCGGGCGCCTGCGCGAGGGCGGCCTGCAGTGCATCGCCGAAGCGCACGCCGTCCTTGTCCGTGGAGCCGAGGTAGCCCGGCAGCCGGGACGGATCGACGAAGGCACTGGAGCCCATCGCGCCGGGGCCGAAGCGGCTGCCTTCTTCGTTCGTCCAGGCAACGACCTCGATGGGGCGCAGCGTCTCGATGCCTGCGTCGTTGAGCGCTGCAATTGTTTCCAGCCCGGCCAGCACGCCGTAGGCGCCGTCGAGCTTGCCACCCACGGGCTGGGTGTCGCCGTGGCTGCCCGTGAGTACGGCCGGCAGCGCGTTGTCGCGCCCCGGGCGGCGGAAGAACAGGTTGGCGCAGTCGTCGATCATGACCTCGCAGCCCAGGGCGCGGGCCTGGTCAACGAGGTGGCGGCGCGAGGCGAGGTCGATGTCGGTGAGCGTCTCGCGGGATACGCCGCCGTCCGCGCGGCCGCCGAATGAGGCCAGCGCGGCGATGGAGGCTTGCAGGCGGTCGTGGTTCACGGCGTCCTGCGCGCGGGCCGGGGCGTCGAGGCTGGGTGGCTGGTTCAAAGGGGTCTCCTGTGGGATGGTTATGCCAGGGCACGCTCCAGCGCATGTGCTGCGCTCAGGGCCTGGGCATCGTGGTAAGCGGGGGCGACGATCGTTACGCCCACGGGCATGTCGTGTGCGCCCGTGCCCACGGGAACATGGACGCAGGGATTGCCCAGCAGGGACCACATGCGGTTGAACACGGGATCGCCCGTGGCCTCCAGTCCCGCCGGGGCGATGCCTTCCGTGCTGGGGGCGAGCAGTATGTCCACCTGGGTGAACACGGCGTCCAGCGCATGGCGCGCAGCGCGTGCCTGGGCTTGTGCCGCGAAGAAGCGCAGGCCGTCCACCTGCCGGCCGCTGGCCAGCACGGCAGCAAAGGCCGGGCTGAACAGGTGGGAGTCCGTGCGCAGCTCCGGCGCGAAGGCGGCGGCGGCCTCGTGGCCCATGATGTCGACCTGCGCGGCATTTAGCGAGGCGAACGTGTCGGGCAGGGTGACCTCGGCCACGCGCGCACCGCCGCGCGCGAGTGCGTCGGCCGCCTGTTGCAGGGCGCGGCGTGTGTCGTCGCCGGCCTGGTCCCCATGCGGCGTGCGGCACAGCCCGATGCGCAGCGGCCCGATGGGCTGGGGCGCGAGCGGCAGGCCGGCCAGTGTGCCGACCAGGAAGGCGGCGTCGTCCACGGTGCGCGCGATGGCGCCCACCGTGTCCAGGCTGGGCGAGAGCGGCTTGATGCCGGCGAGCGGCAGGGTACCGTGCGTGGGCTTGTAGCCCACCACGCCACAATAGGCCGCGGGGCGCACGATGGAGCCCGCCGTCTGCGTGCCGAAGGCCACCGGCACCATGCCCGCCGCCACGGCGGCGGCCGAGCCGCTGGACGAACCGCCTGGCGTGCGCGGCGCGTCCAGCGGCGCACGCGGGTTGCGCGTGGGGCCGGGCTGGAAGGTGGCGAATTCGGTGGTCACGGTCTTGCCCATGACGAGGGCGCCGGCGCTGCGCGCCATCGCCACGCAGCCCGCATCCACCAGCGGCTTATGCCCTGCGTAGATAGGCGAGCCGTAGGTGGTGGGCATGTCGCAGGTGTCCATCAGATCCTTCACCCCGATGGGCAGGCCGTGCAGCGCGCCGGCCTGTGGCGCCTCGTCCAGTGCACGGGCCTGCGCCAGCACCTGCGCGGCATCGAAGTGCTGCCAGGCCAGCACCCGGGGCTCGCGTTCGTGGACGCGCTCGATGAACGCCTGGGCCACGTCTTGGGCGCGCAGTTCGCGGCGCGCGAGGCGGGCCACCAGTTCGCGGGCGGGCCATCCAAGGCAGTCGTGCATGGGGTTCCTTTCCTCAGCCGAAATAGGCGGCTTTCACTTCGTCGTTGGCGGCCAGCGCATCGGCCGTGCCCTCGGCCATCACGCGGCCCTGCGAGAGCACGTAGCCGTAGTGCGAGATGGCCAGCGTCTGGCGTGCGTTCTGCTCCACCAGCAGCACGGTGATGCCCAGCGCGTTGATGTGCTTGATGACGCTGAAGTTTTCCTTCACGTACAGCGGCGACAGGCCCAGCGAAGGCTCGTCGATCACCAGCAGCCGGGGCTCGGCCATCAGGCCGCGGCCGATGGACACCATGGCCTGTTCGCCGCCCGACATGGTGCCGGCGAGCTGCACCGCGCGCTCCTTCAGGCGCGGGAAGATCTCGTACACCCTGGCCAGGCGCTCGCGCACCCGCGCCGAGTCCTTTTCCAGGAAGGCGCCGAGCGCGAGGTTCTCTGCCACCGTCATGCGCGGAAATACCTTGCGCCCTTCGGGAATGCAGGCGATGCCGCTGGCGATGATGCGGTGCGTCTTCTCGCCCGCGAGGTCGCGGCCGTTCCACAGGATCTGGCCCTGGCGCGGCGGCGTGAGCCCCAGGATGGAGCGGATCAGCGTGCTCTTGCCCGCGCCGTTGGCGCCCAGGATGCAGGTGATCTTGCCCGGCGCGACGTCGATGCACACGTCGTGCAGCACGTTCACCTTGTCGTAGCCCGTGGTCAGGCCTTTCACGGTCAGGGCGCTCATACGGTTTCCTCTCCCAGGTAGGCGGTCTGCACTTGCGGGTCGGAGGTGATCTCCGCATAGCTCCCTTCGGCGATCTTCTTGCCGTAGTTCAGGACGACACAGCGGTCGGTGATGCGCTCGATGACGTTCATCTCGTGCTCGATCAGCACCACGGTCAGGTTGCCGAGCTTGCGGCGCACGTCCAGGATGTCGCCCATCAGCGCGTGCGTCTCGTCGTGCGTCATGCCGGCCGAGGGCTCGTCCAGCAGCAGCAGGCGCGGCTGGCTCAGCAGCGCGCGGCACACCTCGATGCGGCGCCGGTCGATCATCGTGAACGTCTCCACGGGCTCGAACATGCGGCTCACCAGCGGCGGGCTGAAGATGCCTAGCAGGCCGCGCACTTTCTCCACGTAGGCCTCGTACTCGGCGCGGAAGGCACGGCGCCGCAGCAGGTTGAAGACCAGCCCGTGCTGCATGTGCTGGTAGTCGCCGATGACGATGTTGTCGAACACCGTCAGCGGCAGCGACAGGCGCGAGCGCTGGAAGGTGCGCGCCACGCCGCTGCGGTAGATCTCCTGCGGCGTCTTGCCGATGATTTCGCCGCCCCGGTAGGAGATGCTGCCGCTGCTGGCCTTGTAGAGGCCCGTCAGCACATTGAAGAACGTCGTCTTGCCCGAGCCGTTGGGGCCCAGCAGGCCCAGCACCTCGCCCTCATGGATGGACATGTCGAGATGGTCGAGCGCCGTCAGGCCGCCGAAGCGCATGGTCAGGCCCTTGACCTCGACCAGGGTGGGTGTCTGGCTCATCGTGCGGCCTCCTGGCTGAAGAACAGGCGGGTCTTGCGCGGCAGCAGGCCGTCGGGGCGGAACAGCAGGATGGCGATCACCAGCGCGGCGTAGAACAGGAAGCGGTATTCCTGGATGAACTGCAGCTTCTCGGGCAGCACGAGCACGATCACCGCGGCGGGCAGCAGCCCCACTGCATTGCCCAGGCCGCCCAGAATGACGATCGACAGCATGAGCAGCGAATCGGCGAAGGTGAAATTGTTCGGCGCCACGAAGCCGGTCAGCATGCCGTACACGCTGCCCGCGATGCCGGCGAAGCAGTTGCCCATCATGAAGGCGATGACCTTCCAGCGCGCGATGTGCAGGCCGAAGGTGGCGGCGGCCGTCTCGTCGGTGCGCACCACGTCCATGGCGAGGCCGACCCAGGAGCGCTCCAGCGCCTTCACCAGCAGGAAGATGCCGCCGCACACCACGAGGCTGAGCAGGGCGTAGCTCACGTAGAACGACGCCTCGTGGCCGAAGACGGTGAAGCCGTCGTTGAGCGCGTAGCCGAACAGCGTCATGCCCGGCACCTGCAGGCCCTGCGGGCCGCCCAGCACGTCGTTCACCTCGATGAAGGTCTTGAACAGGATGCCGAAGGCGATGGTCACCAGCGCCGCGTAGTGGCCGCGGGTGCGCAGCACCGGGGCGATCAGCACCGAGCCGATCACGGCGGCGATCGCGCCCGAGATCACCACGATCAGCAGGTGCGGGATGCCCGTGTGCGTGGCGAGCACCGCCGTGGCGTAGGCGCCGATGCCGAAGAAGGCCGCGCCGGCGAAGTTGGCCACGCCGGAGAAGCCGAACTGCAGTGTCAGCCCCAGGCCTGCGGTGGTGTAGAGCAGCACGGCGCAGATCATGAGCAGCGCGAAGTGCTGGTCGTAGAACAGCGCGATCAGGGCGAGCACCGAACCTGCGGCCCAGAGGTTGGCCTGGCCGGGGCGCAGGGCGCCGGCCGTGCCGATCTGCCCGGCGATGCCGGTCTTGCGTGCCAGCGCGATCGCGATGGCGGCCAGGGCCAGCAGCGCGCCGACGGCGGCCTGCGATTCGGCGTGCAGGAACAGCCACATGTACGTGGTGAAGGCGATGCTGGCGAGCGCCAGCACCAGGGTGGGGTTGCGGGGTTGGCTGGTGGTCATGGTGTCACACGCGCTCGCTGGATTTTTCGGCGATCAGGCCGGTCGGCTTCCAGGCCATCAGCACGATGACCACGGCGAAGGCGAACACGTCCTTGTACGCACTGGGAATGTCGGGAACCAGGGCTGGCAGCGCCGCGCTGCCCAGCACCTGCAGGCCGGCGAACAGAAAGCCGCCGAGGATGGCGCCGTAGACGTTGCCCAGGCCGCCGAGGATGGCGGCGGCGAAGCCGATCACGCCCAGCAGCAGGCCGATGTTGAAATTGATCTCGTTGTAGTACAGGCCGTTCATCACGCCCGCCAGGGCCGCCATGCCGGAGCCCAGCGCGAAGGTGAGCAGCACCACCGCCTCGAAGTTGATGCCCATGAGGCGCGCGGTCTCGCCGTCCTGCGCCACGGCGCGGATGGCCATGCCGAGGCGGGTGCGCGTGATGAGCAGGTGCACGCCCACGATCACGGCCGCGCCCGCGGCGAGCAGCAGCAGGTTGTCCACCCGCAGCGCGAGGCCGCCCAGCTCGACCGAGCTGGTGGGCAACAGGCGCGGGAAGGGCTTGGGGTTCGAGCCGTCCGGGTAGAACAGCCGCACCGCCTCGCGGATCACCGTGCCCAGCATCAGCGTGGCCAGCAAGGTGTTGAGCG
>Ga0222428_100617_pt1 | contig 10384 bp, 8 predicted proteins | sample 2B5Ametagenome_FD_182471 | JGI IMG/M metagenome (GOLD analysis project Ga0222428, IMG submission 182471) | Enriched microbial communities from leaf-cutter ant dump, University of Wisconsin, Madison, United States - 2B5A (version 2) | ecosystem: Environmental > Terrestrial > Nest > Insects nest >...
CAGCTCGGGCAGTTGCCCGCGGTGCCGGGGCAAATGCTCAATGCCACCGTCACCGCCCGTTCCAAGCTGCAGACGGTGGAGGAGTTCAAGGACATCGTGCTCAAGTCCGCCTCCGACGGCTCGGTGGTCACCATGGCCGACGTGGCGCGCGTGGAGCTGGCGGCCGACACGCTCACCGTGCGCTCCATCCTCAACGGCCAGCCGGGCGCGGGCCTGGGGATCGTGCTGGCCGACGGCGCCAACGCCATGGAAGTGGCCGATGCCGTGGCCAAGAAGATCGCCGAGCTGGCGCCCTTCTTTCCCGACGGCATCACCGGCTTCGTCAGCTCCGACACCACGCCCTTCGTGCGCGCCTCCATCAAGGAGGTGGTGGTGACTCTGGCCGAGGCCATGGTGCTGGTGACGCTGGTGATGTTCCTCTTCCTGCAGAACTTCCGCGCCACGCTGATCCCGGCCATCGCCGTGCCCGTGGTGCTGCTGGGCACGCTGGGCGTGCTCTCTGCGATGGGCTACTCCATCAACATGCTGACCATGTTCGCGCTGGTGCTGGCCATCGGCCTGCTGGTGGACGATGCTATCGTGGTGGTGGAGAACGTGGAGCGCGTGATGAGCGAAGAAGGCCTGTCGCCCAAGGAGGCCACCCGTAAGTCCATGAAGGAGATCACGCCCGCGCTGGTGGGCATCGGCCTCACGCTGTCGGCGGTGTTCGTGCCCATGGCGTTCTTCGCAGGGTCGGTGGGCGTGATCTACCGGCAGTTCTCGGTGACCATCGTCGCGGCCATGGGCCTGTCGGTATTCGTGGCGCTGACGCTCACGCCAGCGCTGTGCGCCACGCTGCTCAAGCCCATGGCGCACGAGCGCACAGTGCGCCACGGCCCGCTCGGCTGGGTGGACCGTTTCTTCCTCTGGTTCAACCACCACTTCGACCGCAGCGCCACGCGCTACCAGGGCGCGGTGGCGCGCCTGCTGCGCCGCACCGGCCGCATGGCGGTGCTGTTCGGCATGGTGCTGGCGGCCGTGGCCTTCATGTTCCACCGCCTGCCCACGTCCTTCCTGCCCAACGAGGACCAGGGCTTCGTGCGCGTCATCGTCACCCTGCCCTCGGGCGCCACCGATGCACGCCTGCAGCAGGTGATGGACGAGATCCGTCTGTACTTCAAGGACAAGCCCGAGGTCTTCAGCACCAACGCCATCCTGGGCAACAACGGCAACCAAAGCTCCGGCTCCATGTTCGTGCGGCTCACGACCTGGGACCAGCGGCCGCTGCCCGGTCAGTCCGCGGAAGCGCTGGTGCGCCAGGCCAACAAGGACCTGGCCAGGATCCGCGATGCGCGCATCATCGTCACGCTGCCGCCGGCGGTGCGCGGCCTGGGCGCGAATGCGGGCATCAACTTCGTCATCAAGGACCTCAACGGCCTAGGCCACGAGGCGCTGATGCAGGCGATGGACAAGGTCATCACCACCTCGCGCGACCACCCGGCCCTGACCAACATGCGCACCACCGGCTTCGACGACACGTCCGAGCTCAAGGTGGAGATCGACGACCGCAAGGCTGCGGCCCTCGGCATCGCCGTGGCGGACATCAATGGCGTGCTCTCCAGCGCCCTCGGCGGCACCTACGTGAACGACTTCATCCACCAGGGCCGCGTCAAGCGCGTCTACATCCAGGGCGATGCGCCCTCGCGCATGCTGCCGCAGGACATCGGCCAGTGGTCCGTGCGTAACAAGAACGGCGAGATGGTGCGCTTCGCGGCCTTCGCCACCACCTCCTGGTCCAGCGGCTCGCCCCAGCTCATGCGCTACAACGGCAGCCCCGCCATGGAGATGGAGGCGAACACCGCGCCCGGCGCCAGCTCGGGCGACGCGATGGCCGCCATCGAGGAAATCATGGCCACCATGCCGACCGGCATCGGCTTCGAGTGGACCGGCGCCTCGCTGCAGGAGCGCCAATCGGGCTCGCAGGCGCCCATGCTCTACGCCGTCTCCATCCTCTTCGTGTTCCTGTGCCTGGCGGCGCTCTACGAGAGCTGGAGCGTGCCCTTCTCGGTCATGCTGGCCGTGCCGCTGGGCGTGATCGGCGCGCTGTCCGCCACCTACCTGCGCGGCATGGCCAACGACGTCTATTTCCAGGTCGGCCTGCTCACCACCGTGGGCCTGGCGTCGAAGAACGCCATCCTGATTGTGGAATTCGCCGTGCAGCTGCAGGAGCGCGGGCGCAGCCTGTTCGACGCCACGGTGGAAGCCGTGCGCCTGCGCCTGCGCCCCATCCTCATGACCTCGCTGGCCTTCGGCTTCGGCGTGCTGCCCCTGGCCATCGGCACGGGCGCAGGTGCCGGCGGGCGCCAGGCCATCGGCACCGCCGTGCTCGGAGGCATGGTGTTCTCCACCCTGCTGGGCATCTTCTTCGTGCCCGTGTTCTTCCTCATCGTGCGCCGCCTGTTCACGCGCACCCCGGCCGCCCACCAGGCACCCCAGCCGGAGGCCACGCCATGACCCGCCCCTCCATCCCCGTGCTCTGGGCGCTGCCACTAGCGCTCACCGCCTGCACCTCGCTCGCGCCCGACTACCAGGCCCCCGCCCTGCCCGTGCCGCAGACGCTGGGCGCCACCCAGCCCCTGGTCCCCGCGCAAGCCATGGCGCCAGACCGCGAGGCCGCCCTGCGCATCACAGAGGACGGCCCCATGCCCTGGTCCGACTTCATCCAGGAGCCGCGCCTGCGCGAGGTGGTGGCCCTGGCGCTGGACCATAACCGCGACCTGCGCGTGGCGCTGCTGGCCATCGAGCGGGCGCGGGCGCAGTACGGCATCGAGCGCTCCGCCCTCTTCCCGGCCGTCAACGCCACGGGCGCGGGCAGCCGCAGCCGCACGGCCGACGACCTGGTCACCGCCGGCCGGCCCAACGTCTCGGGCCAGTACAGCGCCCAGCTCGGCTTCACCGGCTACGAGATCGACTTCTTCGGCCGTGTGCGCAATCTCAATGAAGTGGCGCTGCAGGAGTTCCTGCGCGTGGCCGAGAACCGCCGCAGCGTGCAGCTCAGCCTGGTGGCCGAGGTGGCGAACGCCTGGCTCGCCCTGGATGCCGACGCGCGCCGCCTGCGCCTGGCCCGCGAAACCCTGCGCGCGCGCCAGCAGGCGCTCGACCTCACGCGCCAGAGCCACGCGCTGGGCGCCGCATCGGGCCTGACGCTGGCGCAGACCCAGACCACCGTGGACAGCGCCCGCGCCGACGTGGCGGCCTACGTATCGCAGCTCGCCAAGGACCGCAACGCGCTGGCGCTGCTGGCCGGCACCCCCGTGCCCGACACGCTTCTGCCGCCCGGCGTGGCCGATGCCATGGCCCCGCCCGCCGCCACCGGCGCCGGCGCCACCCCGCACCTGGCTCCGCCGGCCGAGCCCGCCGCGGTGCTGCTGGCCGTACCGTCCGACCTGCCTTCCAGCGTGCTGCTGCGCCGCCCCGACGTGCAGGCGGCCGAGCACCAGCTCCAGGGCACCTACGCCAACATCGGCGCAGCGCGCGCAGCCTTCTTCCCGTCGATCACCCTCACCGCCTCAGTGGGCGTGGCCAGCAACCAGCTCTCGGGCCTGTGGGGCGGCGGCAACGGCACCTGGAGCTTCGCGCCACAGATCCGCCTGCCGATCTTCGACGCCGGCCGCAACCGCGCCAACCTGCGCGTGGCCGAAACCGCGCAGGGCACCGCCGTGGCCCAGTACGAGAAAGCCGTGCAGACCGCCTTCCGCGAGGTGGCCGACGCCCTGGCCGAGCGCGCCACCCTGGCCGAGCGCCTGGACGCGCAGCGCTCGCTGGTGGACGCCACGCAGCGTGCGCTGGAGCTGTCGGATGCACGCTACCGCCTGGGTGCGGACAACTATCTCACCGTGCTGGATGCGCAGCGCTCGCTCTATGCCGCACAGCAGGCGCAGATCTCGCTGCATCTGGCCGAGCAGGTGAACCGGATCACGCTCTACAAGGTGCTGGGCGGGCATTGGGCGGACGGCACCCTGCTGCGCGAGGATGTGGAAGGTGTGGCTGACAGAGGCTGATTGCTCCTGAGTTGATAGCTTCCAGCGCTTTCCACATAAGCGCCAGAGCCCAGTTTCATTGTTAACCAGTCGCCCCAGCCACGCCAGCCGAGTCGAAACTGGCCATCTCCCGCAGCACCGCGCAAGCCGACACGAGCAACGGCCAGGCCAACGCCGCACCCGATCCCTCTCCCAGCCGCAGCCCCAGGTCCAACAGCGGCTGCGCGCCCATCGCATCCAGCATGGCCGCATGTCCCCGCTCCCCCGAGCGGTGCGCGAACACGCAGCGCTGCAGTACCAGCGGCTGCAGGCGGCTGGCCACCAGCACGGCAGCGCTCGTGATGAAGCCGTCCACCACCACCACCCGGCGCTCGGACGCCGCCTGCAGCACCGCTCCCACCAGCGTGGCCACTTCGAAACCGCCCAGCGCCGCCAGCGCATCGAGCGGCGCCACAGCGCCGACGTTGGCGTCCAGGGCCTGCCGCAGCACCGCGCGCTTGCGGGCGATGCCCTCGTCGTCCAGCCCGGTGCCTGCGCCCGTGCACTCGGCCAGGTCCACGCCCGCCAGCCGCGCCAGCAGCAGCGATGCCGCAGAGGTGTTGCCGATGCCCATCTCGCCCAGCAGCAGCGCGTTGCCGGGCAGCGCGCGCACCACCTCGCGGCCGTTGGCGATGGCGGCTTCGCACTGCGCATGCGTCATGGCAGGGCCTTGCGATGCGTCCTGCGTGCCGTGGGCGACCTTGCGCACGACCAGGCCGGGGCGCGGCGCGAAATCCTTGGCCACGCCGCAGTCCACCACGGTGAGCGCCAGCCCGTGCTGGCGCGCCAGCACGCTCACGGCGGCGCCGCCGGCGAGGAAGTTCTCCACCATCTGCCAGGTCACGTCGGCGGGATAGGCCGACACGCCGCGCGCGGCCAGGCCGTGGTCGCCGGCGCACACCAGCATCTGCGGCGCCTGCAGCGCGGGCGTCTCGGTGCCCAGGATGAGGCCCAGGCGCAGCGCCAGGCGCTCCAGTTGGCCGAGCGAGCCGAGCGGCTTGGTCTTGTGGTCGATGCGGTGTTGCAGCCGGGCGGCCAGTGCCGCGTCGTGCAGGTCGCCGATGGAAGGGAGAAGGGAAGAAGTCGTCATAAGCAAATCAAGGAGCCGCGAGCGCGTCGAGCACGCCCGGGGCGAAATGGGTGGCGATGCCCTCGGCCAGCCCGTCGAACACGCTGTCCAGCGTGGGAGTCTGTGCGCCAAACAGCGCCTGCAGCGCGGCCGCGTCCTCGAACAGGCCGTGCAGGTACAGGCCCAGCACGTTGCCCGCGGCATTGCTCCAGGCCAGGCCCGGCAGCACTTCGCGGGCCACGTCGCCTGCGGCGGCCATGGCGGGGTGCTGCGCGGTCTGGCCGTGGTGGATCTCATAGCCTGCGACCGCCACGCCCGCCAGCGGCGCCCAGGCACCGGGCACCGCGCCGAAGCGCGCACGCGTGGGCCGCACCGTCTTGCCCTGCGCGAAGGCGGTGACCAGCGGCAGCAGGCCCAGGCCGGGCGCGTTGCCGTCGATGCCCTCGGTGTCGATCAGGGCCTCCCCCAGCATCTGCAGGCCGCCGCACACGCCCAGCACGCGGCCGCCGCGCGCCGCGTGCGCGGCGATGGCTCCGTCCAGCCCCTGCGCGCGCAGCCAGCCCAGGTCGGCCGCCGTGGCCTTGGAGCCGGGCAGCACGATCCAGTCGGCGCCCGCCAGCGCGGCCGGGCTGCGCGCCCACACGAGGCGCACGCCCGGCACGTTCTTGAGAGGCTGGAACTCGTCGAGGTTGCTGATGCGCGGGTAGACTACCATGGCCACCGTGGTGTGCACGGCGCCCGCGGCGGCGCTGCGGTCGTCGAACACGCCGTCCTCCTCCGGCAGGCCATGGCGCCACTGCATGGGGATGGTGGCCACGGTGGGAATGCCCGTGCGGCGCTGCAGGTCCTCGGGCGCAGGCGCGAGCAGGCTGGCGTCGCCGCGGAACTTGTTGAGCACGAAGCCGCGGATCAGCGCGCGCTCGTCCTCGGGCAGCAGCGCCCAGGTGCCGTACAGGTGGGCGAAGGCGCCGCCCCGGTCGATATCGGTCACCAGCAGGCAGCGCGCGCCGCCATGCCGCGCCACGCGCATGTTGACCACGTCGCTCGCGTGCAGGTTGGTCTCGGCGGGCGAGCCGGCACCCTCGATCACCACCACGTCGTTCTCGGCGCGGAGCTGGTCGAGCGCGGCGGCGATCTGCGGCCACACGTGCTGGCTGCGGCCGCGCCAGGGCATGGCGGAGAGCGCTGCACTCACCTGGCCCAGCAGCACCACCTGGCTGCGGGTGTCGGCCTCGGGCTTGAGCAGCAGCGGGTTCATGCGCACGTCGGGCGTGGCGCGCGCGGCCAGGGCCTGGAAGTACTGGGCGCTGCCGATCTCGCCGTATCCGCCCAGGGGTGTGGCGACCACGCGCGCGTTGTTGCTCATGTTCTGCGCCTTGAAGGGCGCGACCTGGAGGCCCTGGTTGCTGTAGTAGCGGCACAGCGCGGTGGCCAGCCAGCTCTTGCCGGCGCCGCTGGTGGTGCCCAGCACCATGACGCAGCGAGCGGTCATGCGGGCCTCCGGGGCGCGGGCAGCGGGCGCACCATGCGGTCCATGGCGTGTTCGAGCGCCGCGGCCCCGTCCACGCACAGGCCCGTGTGCACGGGCGAGGTCTGGATGATGCTGCTGCGCCGCGCGGTGAGCCAGTGGAAGCGCGCGCGCAGCGGCAGCAGGGCGATGGGGCCGCCGCCCGGCGCACCCGCGCAGATGGCGACGATGGCGCCCAGGTGGCGGTGCACGGTGTCCACGTCGGCGTGCGGGTCCAGCGCCAGCAGGCGCGCCGTGTCCAGCTCCACGGCCGCGCGCAGGAAGCCGGTGCGCTGGCACGAGAGGATCACGCCCGCGTTGATGAATTCCTCGCGCTCCACGCGCGGCACCACGCGCACGACGGCGTAGTCGTACAGCTCAGCCGCGCGCATCGATCGCCCCTTGCAGCCAGCGGCCGCGGTCGGCCAGGCGGGCCTGGAAATAATCGGCATAGGCCTGGGCCGTCACGCCCGCCTGGTCCAGGAAGTCCTGCGGCACCGCGGCCACGATGGCCTGCAGCACGGCGGGGGTCAGCAGCGCGGCCAGTTCGGCATCCACCTGCGCCAGGCCCTCGGCGCGCGGCAGCAGCACGTGTTCGCCGGTGGGGGCGAAGGGCTTGCCCGGGTCGGCCACCGTGCCGTTCCAGGCGTGGTGGAAGGTGAGGCTGGCGCCGTGGTCGATCAGCCAGGGCCGGCGGTGCCAGACCAGCAGGTTGGTGTTGCGCGCCGTGCGGTCCACGTTGCTCACCAGCGTGTCGAACCATACGAGGCGCGAGGCGAAGTCGGCCGTGACCTCGTCCACGGCGGGGTCGAAGTTCACCGCGCCGGAGAGGTAGTCCAGCGCCACGTTCAGGCCACCGCTGGCACGGATCAGGTCCTGGATCTCGGGGTCGGGCTCGGTGCGCGCCAGTTCGGGGTCGAGCGTGGCCAGCACGATCTCGGGCACGGGCAGGCCCAAGGCGCGGGCGATGCCGCCAGAGAGGATCTCGGCGATCAGGGCGCGCACGCCCTGGCCGGCGCCGCGGAACTTGAGCACGTACAGGCCGAGGTCGTCGGCCTCCACCACGGCGGGCATGGAGCCGCCTTCGCGCAGCGGCGTGACGTAGCGCTCCACCATGACGGAGCGCAGGGGTTGGACTTCAGGGGTCATGCGAAATGGTAGCCCGCGCCGGTCCATGCCTCGCGCAACGCCTGCTGCGACACGGGCGCGAGCACGCCCAGCCGCACATGGCCCGGCAGGCCGAACGATGCGCAGTCGCGCAGCTTGACGCCCCGCGCGCGCAGCGCCTGCAGCGCGGCGGGAACGTCCGCTACCGGCAGGCGGGCCGTGAAGTAGTTGGCCAGGCTGCCGGGCACCACGGCCCAGCCGAGCGCCGTGCACAGCGCCGCCTGCCGCGTCTTCCAGCTGCGCAGCGTGGCGAGCGATGCGGCCAGCCAGGCCTGCGCGCCCTCCTCCACCCAGGCCTGGAGCAGGGCCACACCGTCCGCGCCGAGGGGCCAGGACGGGGCCAGCGCCTGCACGGCCGCGGCCTGCGACACCCCCTCGGCGGTACCGGGCGCGATGGCATACGCCGCGCGCACTCCGGTCAGGCCCAGGGCCTTGTTGGGCGTCCACATCTGCCAGGCATCCCCAGGCGGGACCGCACCGGCACCTTCGAGCCGCAGCGGCGCATAGGCGCAGTCGATCACGCGCAGCGCGCCCGGCGGTGCGGGCTGCAGCGCCCATTGCGCAAGGGCTACATCCGCCGTGCCCAGGGGGCTCGCGGGCTCGCAGGCCCAGTGCAGCGCGGGCTCCTGCGGCGCCAGCGCCAGCCCCCATGCCTGCGCCGCGCGCACGTAGTCGCCATAGCCGTGCGCGGGCAGCACGGCGTGGCGCAGGCCGGCGCGTGCCGCGCAGGCCGTGATGCGGTGGATGAACTCGCTGGCACTGGCCGCGACGACGATGCGCCCCGCCTCCACGCCATGGAACGCGGCCAGGCGCGCGCGCAGCGCCGTGTAGGCGGGATCGGGGTAGCGGCTGCGGTCGGCCTCGCGCAGCGCGGCGAGCGCCTGCGGGCAGGGGCCGCAGGCGTTGGCGTTGGTGGAGAAATCGTGCGCCGGCACGCCCAGCGCGTCCGGCCCGCCGTGCACCGCGTTCATGGCAGCGCCCAGTACAGCAGCCCAGCCGCTAGGGCCGCCATGGGTGCGAGCAGCAGCACCGCGAGCGAACCCAGCCTGGCCGCGCGCCGCGTGTCCAGCGGCCCGGCACGGCGGCCGCGCGGGTGCAGCGCATAGACGCCGGGCTTGGCCAAGCGCACGCCCAGCGCCAGCGCCATGGCCGCCATGGGCCAGCCGCTGTTGGGCGAAGGCGTCTTGCGCGCCTCGCGCGCCAGCGCGCGCAACGGCAGGCCGCGCGCGGCTTGCGCCAGCAGCAGCGCGGTGAGGCGCGCAGGCAGCCACGAGAGCACGTCGTCGGCGCGCGCCGCCCACTTGCCGGCCCATTGCCAGTAGCGCCCGCCGCGCATGCCGGTGTAGCCCCACATCGCATCGGCCGTGTTGGCGAAGCGGTAGAGCGCGGCGCCCGGCAGGCCCAGCAGCGCGAACCAGAACAGCGGCGCGACCACCGAGTCGCTGAGGTTCTCGGCCAGCGACTCGATGGCCGATTCGCGCACCTGCACCGCATCCAGCCGGTCCACGTCGCGGCTCACCAGCCGTGCGAGCCGCTCACGTCCGGCGGGCAGCGACTGCGACAGCGCCACCTCCACCGCCAGCACTTCGCCCTTCAGCATGCGCCACGCGAGCAGCGGCTTGAGCAGCAGCCCCAGCGCCAGTGCCGCCAGCGGCGCGGGCAGGTGCAGCGCCAGCCGCTCCAGACCCCAGAAGACTGCAAGAACAATAGCTGCCAGCGCACACCAGGCAAGTGCTCCAAGCCAAAAAGCCTTGTAGTCCCGCCCCTGGGGCGACAGGGGTGCCAAGCGCTCGCCGCACCAGTGCAGCGCGTGCCCCATCCACACCACGGGGTGCACGGGCTCAGGCGGCTCGCCCCACAGCGCATCGACGGCCAGGGCCAACAGCAGCGCGCCGGCCACCGCCATGGCCATCTCCATCACAGGGCGAAGCCTCCGGCTTCGCCGTGCAGCCAGTCCGCCTGTACCGCCCTGCCCTCCAGCGCCAGCAGCGCCTGCTTGCGCGGCAGCCCGCCGCCGAAGCCGGTGAGGCTGCCGTCGCTGCCGATCACGCGGTGGCAGGGGACGATGATGGAGACCTTGTTCTGCCCGTTGGCCGCCGCCACGGCGCGCGTGGCGGTGGGGCGGCCGATGGCGCGGGCTTGGCTCGCGTAGCTGCGGGTCTGGCCGTAGGGAATGGCGACGAGGGCGTGCCATGCATCGATCTGGAACGGCGTGCCCACCAGGTCCAGCAGCACGCCGAAGGCGGTGCGGCGGCCCGCGAAGTATTCGGCCAGCTCGTGCGCGGCCTGCGCGGTGATGGCGCTGTCGCCCTCGCCCACCGGGCCGCCGCGCGCAGCCTCGACCTGGGCCAGTTCACGCTCCACGCCGCGCTGGCCGATGAATTCGAGCAGGCACAGGCCCTGCGGCGAGGCGACGGCCAGCATCTTGCCGAGCGGCGTGGGCAGGCGGCGCGACAGCAGGACCATGGAGATCAGTCCTCGATGCCGCGCTGGGCGGGCACGCCCGCCTGGAACGCGTGCTTGATGAGCTTCATCTCGGTCACGGTGTCGGCGATGTCGATGATTTCCTGCGGGCAGCGGCGG
>Ga0222428_100618_pt1 | contig 10348 bp, 9 predicted proteins | sample 2B5Ametagenome_FD_182471 | JGI IMG/M metagenome (GOLD analysis project Ga0222428, IMG submission 182471) | Enriched microbial communities from leaf-cutter ant dump, University of Wisconsin, Madison, United States - 2B5A (version 2) | ecosystem: Environmental > Terrestrial > Nest > Insects nest >...
GCACGAACTTGCTGCGCTTGTCGAAGAAGGCGGTGTCGTACTCGTCCGCCTCGATTACGAACAGCGGCCGCTCCTGGCCCGCCGCCTGCGCGCCCAGGCGCGCGGAAATGCCGAAGTCGAGCGGCACGCCGCCCACGAGGAAGCCTGGCGACAGGCCTGCCGCCTCCAGCACCCAGGCCAGCATCGATGTGGTGGTGGTCTTGCCGTGCGTGCCGGCCACGGCCAGCACGTGGCGGCCCTGCAGCACGTGCTCGGCCAGCCACTGCGGGCCACTGGTGTAGGGCGCGCCCGCGTCGAGGATGGCCTCCATCAGCGGGAACTTCGGCGTGCCGTCCGGCAGCCGGGCGCGGCTCACCACGTTGCCGACCACGAACACGTCGGGCGCGAGTGCGAGCTGGTCGGCGCCGTAGCCTTCGATGAGCTCGATCCCCAGGGCGCGCAGCTGGTCGCTCATGGGGGGGTAGACGCCGGCGTCGCAGCCGGTCACGCGGTGGCCTGCCTCGCGGGCCAGCGCGGCTACGCCGCCCATGAATGTGCCGCAGATGCCCAGGATGTGGATATGCATGGGCGCCGATTCTAAGGCGGGGTGCCGAATGGGCCTGCAGCGCTCGCGGGTCAAGCGCAGGCAGCTATGAAAAACGGAGTGAGCCGTGCGGCTGCTGCGTGCAATGCCCCTGTGCCGTGCGCGTTGTCCGTGCCGTGTCAAGGCTACGCCATGGCATTCGGTCCACAATGCCACGTCTGCCCGGGACCACCGCCATGGAAAACGCCCTCGTCACCGAAATCGCCAACGTCGCCGCCCGCCTGGTTGTCGAGGAGGGCATGGAGTGGGGTCCGGCCAAGCGCCGTGCCGTCAAGGAACTGGGCCTGTCCGCGCGTACGCCCTTGCCCGACAACGACCTGGTCGAGGATGCGGTGCGCGAGTACATCGGCCTTTTCCACGCCGACACCCAGCCGATGGAGCTGCGCGCGCTGCGCGAGCTGGCGCTGGTGTGGATGCAGCGCATGCAGGCCTTCCGTCCCTACCTGGGCGGCGCCGTCTGGCACGGCACGGCCACGCGGCTGTCGGATATCTATTTGTCTTTGTTCTGCGACGACTCCAAATCCGCGGAGATCGCCCTCATCGACCACCACGTGAACTACGAGCCGCGCACGGTGACGGGCTTGCGCGGCGAGCCGGTCGACGCGCTGAGCCTGAGCAGCCGCTCGCCCGTCCTGAGCGAGGAGATCGGCGTGCACCTGCTGATCTACGATCTGGACGACCTGCGTGGTGCCCTGCGCCCCGACGCGCGCGGCCGCGCGCCGCGCGGCGATGCCGACACCGTGCGCAAGCTGCTGCAGGAGTCGCCTTCTTCCCCTCTTGCTCCATGAACGATTCGCTCTCTCTTGCTTCTTCCGACACCTCGCGCCGCCGCTGGCTCACCGTCGGCATCGGTGCGCTCGCGGCGCTGGGCGGTGCGGGCTTCGCGTTGTGGCGCCTGCAGCCGCAGCCGGTGCGCGACGGCGCGGCCGAGGCGCTGTGGGGCGCGAGCTTCGACGGCCCCGCGGGCGAGGCCGTGCGCATGGCGTCCTTTCAGGGCAAACCCTTGCTGCTGAACTTCTGGGCTACCTGGTGCCCGCCGTGCGTGGACGAGCTGCCGCTGCTCAACCGCTTCCACGCCGAGCACCGCGCGAAGGGCTGGCAGGTGGTGGGCCTGGCGATCGATCAGCCCTCGAACGTGCGCCAATTCCTGCAGCGGCTGCCGCTGGATTTTCCGGTCGCGCTGGGCGGCCTGGCGGGATCCGACATCGGGCGTGCACTGGGCAACGAAAAAGGGGGGTTGCCGTTTACCGTGCTGTTCGGGGCAGATGGCAACATTTTGAAGCGTAAAATGGGCCAGCTGACGGCGCAGGACCTGCAAGAGTGGTCCAAAACGTTGTGAGTGCCGTGTCTCGTCAAAAGGAGATGATGGCAAAAGGGGAAAGTTCGGTGAAATAGGCCGAAATTGGAGTAAATTCACGCCCCATTCCGTTTTAGCCGTTGGAGCTCCCATGGATTTGCGAAAACTCAAGACCCTGATCGATCTGGTCTCCGAGTCGAATGTTTCCGAACTCGAGATCACCGAAGCCGAAGGCAAGGTGCGTATCGTCAAGGGTGGTGGCGCTGTCGTGCAGCAATTCGTTGCCGCGCCCGTGCAAGCACCCGTTGCCGCTCCCGCCACAGCGCCGGCCGCGCCCGCGGCCGAATCGCCCGCACCTGTTGCCGCCCCCACGGGGCATGTGGTGAAGTCGCCCATGGTGGGCACGTTCTACCGCGCGTCCAGCCCGGGGGCCAAGCCCTTCGTCGAGGTGGGCAGCCAGGTCAAGGAAGGCGAGACCATCTGCATCATCGAGGCCATGAAGATCCTCAACGAGATCGAGGCCGACAAGACCGGCACGGTGACCCGCATACTGGGCGAGAACGGCCAGGCCGTCGAATACGGCCAGCCGCTGTTCGTGATCGAGTGACCCGCCCGATGAGTTTCCCAACCCCCGCCATGCGAGGGCCTGCTTATGTTTAAGAAGATACTCGTCGCCAACCGCGGCGAAATCGCCCTGCGCATCCAGCGCGCCTGCCATGAGCTGGGCATCAAGGCCGTGATGGTCTATTCCGAGGCCGACCGCGACGCCAAGTACGTCAAGCTGGCCGAGGAAGCCGTGTGCATCGGCCCGGCGCCCTCGCCGCTGTCGTACCTGAACATGCCGGCCATCATCTCGGCGGCCGAGGTGACGGATGCCGAGGCCATCCATCCCGGCTACGGCTTCCTGTCGGAGAACGCCGACTTCGCCGAGCGCGTGGAAAAGAGCGGCTTCCAGTTCATCGGCCCCACGCCCGAGTCCATCCGCATGATGGGCGACAAGGTGTCGGCCAAGCAGGCCATGATCCGCGCGGGCGTGCCCTGCGTGCCCGGCTCTGACGGCGAGTTGCCCGACGATCCGGTGCAAATCCGCCGCATCGCCAAGAGCGTCGGCTACCCGGTGATCGTCAAGGCCGCCGGCGGCGGCGGCGGGCGCGGCATGCGCGTGGTGCACACCGAGGCCGCGCTGGTCAACGCCGTGCAGATGACCAAGGCGGAGGCGCAGGCCGCCTTCGGCAACCCGGCCGTGTACATGGAGAAGTTCCTCCAGAACCCTCGCCACATCGAGATCCAGGTGCTGGCCGACAAGCACCGCAACGCCGTCTACCTGGGCGAGCGCGACTGCTCCATGCAGCGCCGCCACCAGAAGGTGATTGAGGAAGCGCCGGCGCCGGGCATTCCGCGCAAGCTCATCGAGAAGATCGGCGAGCGCTGCGTGGCCGCGTGCAAGAAGATCGGTTACCGCGGCGCGGGTACGTTCGAGTTCCTCTACGAGAACGGCGAGTTCTACTTCATCGAGATGAACACGCGCGTACAGGTGGAGCACCCGGTGACCGAGTGGATCACCGGCGTGGACATCGTGCGCACGCAGATCATGGTGGCCGCGGGTGAGAAGCTGCCGTTCACCCAGCGCCAGATCCAGATCCAGGGCCACGCCATCGAATGCCGCGTGAACGCCGAGGACCCATACAAGTTCACCCCGTCGCCGGGCCGCATCACCATGTGGCACGCGCCGGGCGGTCCGGGCGTGCGCGTGGATTCGCATGCGTACACGAATTACTACGTGCCGCCGAACTACGATTCCATGATCGGCAAGATCATCGTCCATGGCGATACGCGCGAGCAGGCGCTGGCGCGCATGCGCACGGCGCTGGCCGAGACGGTGATCGAGGGCATCAACACCAACGTGCCTCTGCACCGCGAGCTGATGGTGGACGCCAACTTCGTGGCGGGCGGCACCAACATCCACTATCTCGAAGAGTGGCTGTCCCAGCGCAAGCGCTGAGCGGCCGCCCCGAGCACCTGTACGCTGGCATCCGGAGACGGGTGCCAGCTTTTTTCATGGTTTGCATGCAAGGAGGGCGAGTCCCATGTTCGAGTTGAGCCTGCTGTGTCCCGAGGACCGGGTCGAGCCCCTGAGCGATGCGTTCGATGCGCTGGAGGCGCTGAGCGTGTCGGTGGAGGACGCCGACGCCCAGACCGATGCCGAACAGGCGCTGTTCGGCGAGCCGGGCATGCCTGCACCGCGCGACGGGTGGCAGCGCAGCCGCGTCACCGCGCTGTTCCCCACGCAGGCCGCTGCCGAGGAGGCGCAGCGGCTGCTGCAGGCGCAGGACTTCTTCGAGGGCTGTGCCGTGCTCGGCATCGCTGCCGTGCAGGAGCAGGACTGGGTGCGCCTCACGCAGTCGCAGTTTGCGCCCGTGGAGATCACCCCTGATTTCTGGATCGTGCCGACATGGCACGAGCTGCCGCAGGCGGCCCGCCGCAGCATCCGGCTGGACCCCGGCCTGGCATTCGGCACGGGCACGCATCCCACTACGCGCATGTGCCTGCGATGGATCGCCCGCCAGGAAGAAGGAGGCCGCTCGCTGGGCCGCGTGCTCGACTACGGCTGCGGCTCGGGCATCCTGGCCATCGGCGCGGCCAAGTTCGGCGCGCAGGACATCGATGCCGTGGACATCGATTCAGCGGCTGTCGAGGCCACGCGGCAGAATGCACAGGCCAACGGCGTGCAGGTGAACGCCGGGCTGCCCGAGTGTGCGCAGGGCGGCTACCAGACCGTTCTGGCCAACATCCTGGCCACGCCGCTCAAGGTGCTCGCGCCCTTGCTGTGCGCCCACGTGGCCGAGGGTGGAAGCCTGGTGCTCGCCGGCATCCTGGAGCGGCAGGCGCAGGAGCTGCAGGAGGCCTATGCGTCCTGGCTGGCGCTGGAGGTCGCTGACAGCGAGGACGGCTGGATTCTCATGACTGCGCGCCGTTAGAACTGTGCATTCGCTCGCGGCGCGGGCGTGGGCACCCCACCTACAATCCACAGCCGATGAGCCAGATCACGCGCTGTCCCTTCTGCGAAACGTCCTTCAAGGTCGTCGCGGACCAGTTGCGCATATCGGATGGCTGGGTCCGCTGCGGGCAGTGCAAGCAGGTCTTCGATGCATCACAGCACTTGCACGCCGTGGAGCAGGCGCCCCTGTTGCCGGAGATGCCGCTGGACGCATTGCATCCTCCCCCGGCTCCTGCCACGCCGCACACCGTACAGGTCTGGGGCAGTGCCCGGGTGCCTCTCCCGCCAGCAGATTCCGTGGAGCCGGCCGTTGCGGCGCCCGAATCGGCCTCCTGGACGCCGCCTGTCCCGCCGCCCCTGGCATGGCACGTGCCGCAGCCGCCGGTTCCGTCTTTTCTGATCGCTGACGCCCCGCAGGAGAGCGCGGCGCCGCAGGCCGCTCCATTCGAAGAGTCCCTGCCTCCCCTGCCTTCCTTGCTGACGCATGAAGCCGTGGAGGGCGATGTGCCGGAAACGGCCTCCTCCGTGGAGGAAGCGCCTGCCGCCGCAGTATCAGTGGAAGAGGTGCCTGCCCTTGCGCAGCAGGAGGCAGAAGCGGTGCAAGAGCTGCCACTTGCATCCGCCCCTGCGCCATTGCCGGTGCAGGAAGAGGACGTGGAGCCCCAGGCTGCCGGCGAGCCCTCCGATGAGCCGGACTCCGATGAGCCGGAATTCGTCAGGGCCGCGCGCCGCAATGCCTTCTGGCGCCAGCCCGTGGTGCGTGCCGGCGTGTTGCTCGCCGCGGTGGTGCTGGCCTGCATGCTGGCCGTGCAGGTTGCGTTGCAGGAGCGCGATGCGCTGGCTGCACGGTATCCCGCCACGCGCCCCTGGCTGGCGGACCTGTGCGCGCGCCTGCATTGCGTGCTGGAGGCGCCGCGCCGCATCTCCGCCGTCGTCATCGACAGCTCGTCATTCGTCAAGGCGCGGGACGATGCCTCTGCCTACCAGTTGCAGGTGAGCCTCAAGAACACCTCGGCTACCGTGGTGGCCATACCGGCGTTGGAGCTCACGCTGACTGATGTGCAAGACCAGGCGGTGCTGCGCCGCGTGCTGCTGCCCGGCGATGTGGCCGCGCCTGCGGAGCTCGCGGCCGGCGGCATCTGGAACGGCGCCGTGGCGGTGCGCATGGCGTCGGGCGCCGCGCAGGTGGCGGGCTACCGCATCCTGGCTTTCTATCCCTGAAACTTTTGTACTGGACCTTTTTCCATGGCGGCACTGATCTGCGGTTCCCTGGCATTCGACACCATCATGACCTTCGAGGGGCGGTTCGCCGAGCAGATATTGCCGCAGCAACTGCACATCCTGAACGTGTCTTTTCTCGTACCGTCGCTGCGCCGGGACTTCGGGGGCTGTGCAGGCAACATCGCTTACAGCCTTCGGCTGCTCGGGGGCGATCCCCGGCCCATGGCCATGCTGGGCAGCGATGGCGCCGACTACATGGCACGCCTTGCGCAGCTGGGCATCGACACAGGCCTGGTCGGACAGGTGGACGATACCTATACGGCCCAGGCCATGATCATGACCGACCGGGACAACAACCAGATCACCGCTTTCCACCCCGGGGCCATGATGCAGGCCCACCGCAACCGGGTCGCGGCGCACGCGGACCTGCGGGTTGGCATCATCGCGCCCGATGGGCGCGACGCGATGCTGCAGCACGCGGCGCAGATGGCCGAGGCGGGCATCCCCTTCGTCTTCGATCCGGGGCAGGGGCTGCCCATGTTCCAGGGCGAGGAGCTTCGGCGCTTCGTCGAGCAGGCATCATGGGTTGCCGTGAACGACTATGAAGGCAAGATGCTGTGCGAACGCACGGGCTGGACGCTGGCGGAAATCTCGCACAAGGTACGAGGTCTGGTCGTGACGCTGGGCGCCGAGGGCTGCGAAGTCTGGGAGCGTGGCGAGCGGGTGGTGGTGCCGCCCGTGGAGCCGGCGCAGGTCGTGGACCCGACGGGCTGTGGCGACGCATGGCGTGGCGCCTTGCTGTTCGGGCTAGAGCGGGGCTGGCCTCTGGTTCGCTGCGCCGCACTGGGCAACCGCATGGGCGCGCTCAAGATCGCACAGCGGGGCCCACAGAACTACGTCCTGGATTTCGACCCCGCCTGAAGGGGGCGGCCGGCCATAAAAAAACCCGGCGCAGAGCGCCGGGTCGTGGCCGATAGGCGCTAGATCGCCTTAGGGCTTGCCCCCGGTGGGGAAAGGCCAGGCAGCCTGCGGGTTCAGCGTGGTCTGCGCCGCAGGGGCAGGCGCGGCAGCGGGAGCCTTCACCGCCTTCTTGGCAGGGGCTGCCTTCTTGGGCGCGGCGGCGGCCTTCTTGGCAGGTGCTGCCGCCTTCTTGGCGGGCGCTGCCTTCTTGGCCGCTACAGCCTTCTTGGCAGGCGCTGCCGCCTTCTTGGCGGGCGCTGCCTTCTTGGCCGCTACGGCCTTCTTGGCAGGTGCTGCCGCCTTCTTGGCGGGCGCTGCCTTCTTGGCCGCTACGGCCTTCTTGGCAGGTGCTGCCGCCTTCTTGGCGGGTGCTGCCTTCTTGGCCGCTACAGCCTTCTTGGCAGGCGCTGCCGCCTTCTTGGCGGGTGCTGCCTTCTTGGCCGCTACAGCCTTCTTGGCAGGCGCTACCGCCTTCTTGGCGGGTGCTGCCTTCTTGGCCGCTACGGCCTTCTTGGCAGGCGCTGCTGCCTTCTTTGCCGGGGCTGCCTTCTTCGCAGCGGGTTTCTTCGCAGTTGCCATCATTTTCTCCTTGGGTCGATTTGCAAAGAGCACTCCCGGCCTGCATTGGGCAGGGAGCGATCCATGGCAACAAGGCGATGCCCGCCGCCACGAATGCGGAAAACGCCCCAGGACCCCGGCACTCTCGTGGGTGCGGTCTGCAAGGAGCGTGGTTGAAAAATCATGGCCTGGATGGAAGGAAGGTCAGTCCCAGGACAGGGCTCCGCCGGACTGGTACTCGATGACGCGCGTCTCGAAGAAGTTGCGCTCCTTCTTCAGGTCGATCATCTCGCTCATCCAGGGGAAGGGGTTCTCTTCGTTCGGGAACAGCGCCTCCAGGCCGATCTGCGTGGCACGGCGGTTGGCGATGTAGCGCAGGTAGCCCTTGAACATCGAGGCGTTCATGCCGAGCACGCCGCGCGGCATGGTGTCTTCGGCGTAGCGGTATTCCAGGTCGACCGCCTTGAGGAACAGGCCATTGACCTCTTCCTTGAATTCGGGCGTCCACAGGTGGGGGTTCTCCAGCTTGAGCTGGTTGATCAGGTCGATGCCGAAATTGCAGTGCATCGACTCGTCGCGCAGGATGTACTGGTACTGCTCGGCAGCGCCCGTCATCTTGTTCTGGCGGCCCAGCGCCAGGATCTGCGTGAAGCCCACGTAGAAGAACAAACCCTCCATCAGGCAGGCGAAGACGATCAGGCTCTTGAGCAGCGTCTGGTCATTCTCCGGCGTGCCGGTATGGAAGGACGGGTCCATGATCGCTTCGATGAACGGGATCAGGAACTGGTCCTTTTCGCGGATTGAGGCGACCTCATTGTAGGCGTTGAAGATCTCGCCTTCGTCGAGTCCCAGCGATTCGACGATGTACTGGTAGGCGTGCGTGTGGATGGCTTCCTCGAAGGCCTGGCGCAGCAGGAACTGGCGGCATTCGGGCGCTGTGATGTGGCGGTAGGTGCCCAGCACGATGTTGTTGGCGGCCAGCGAATCGGCGGTCACGAAGAAGCCGAGGTTGCGCTTGACGATGCGGCGCTCATCTTCCGTCAGGCCATTGGGGTCCTTCCACAACGCGATGTCGCGCGTCATGTTCACCTCTTGAGGCATCCAGTGGTTGGCGCAGGTGGCGAGGTATTTTTCCCAGGCCCACTTGTATTTGAAGGGCACCAGTTGGTTGACGTCCGTCTGGCCGTTGATGATGCGCTTGTCGACCGCGGAGACGCGGCGGTGTTGCGGATTCGCAGGGGCGGGCGCGGCGGTAGCGCGCGGTGTGGAGGCCTCGACGGTTTGCAGCACGGGCTGCTGGAAAGCCGTGGGCGGAAGCTCCACCGGGCGGTCGTTGGAGAGACTGCCTTTCGGATGTTCTTGCGATGAGGGCTTGACTTCGTCGTCCCAGGTGAGCATAGGTTTTCCAGTGGTCGGATTATGGAAGCAGTGCTTCAAAATGGAAAGCACCAAAGCGTTGCTGCGCCGTGATTTGTTGCTTCATCACACATGCGGTGCGTGGGTGTTCATCGCTGGCCGCATGTGTGTGTGCGGCGCGGCCCTACTGGCAGGCTTCGCAGGTCGGATCGTCGATGGCGCAGAACTTCACGTCCGTTGCGGGCAGCGCTGCGGCCTGTGCCTGCGCCGCTGCCGCTGCGGCCTCAAGTGCACTGGACTTGCCGGCGTCGGTGCCCGACGACACGGCATTGAGCTGGCGCGTGTTCACGGTGCTCATCTCGACGTGCGTGGCGCTCTGCGTGCGCAGGTAGTACGTGGTCTTTAGACCCCGCACCCAGGCGAGCTTGTAGGTTTCGTCGAGCTTCTTGCCCGAGGCGCCAGCCATGTAGATGTTCAGGCTCTGCGCCTGGTCGATCCACTTTTGCCGGCGTGCCGCGGCTTCGACCAGCCATGTGGGTGCGACCTCGAACGCAGTGGCGTACAGGGCCTTGACGTCCTGCGGCACGCGGTCGATGGGGTGCAGCGAGCCCTTGAAGTGCTTGAGGTCCATGACCATCACGTCGTCCCACAGGTCCAGGCGCTTGAGGTCGCGCACCAGGTACTGGTTGATGACGGTGAACTCGCCCGACAGGTTGGACTTGACGGACAGGTTGCCGAACGAGGGCTCGATGGAGGCGTCCACGCCGACGATGTTGGAGATGGTGGCGGTGGGGGCGATGGCCACGCAGTTGGAGTTGCGCATGCCGTCCTGGGCGATCTTGGCGCGCAGGGCATCCCAGTCCAGGCGCGTTGTGCGGTCCACTTCCACGTGGCCGCCGCGCTCCTGCTGCAGGAGCTGCAGCGAGTCCAGTGGCAGGATGCCGCGGGACCACAGGGAGCCCTGGTAGCTGGAATAGGTGCCACGCTCCCGGGCGAGTTCGGTCGAGGCCCAGTAGGCGTAGTAGCAGATGGCTTCCATGGACGCGTCGGCGAACTCCACGGCGGCTTCGCTCGCGTAGGGAATGCGCAGCTCGTACAGCGCGTCCTGGAAGCCCATCAGGCCCATGCCCACGGGGCGGTGGCGCATGTTGGAGTCGCGCGCCTTGTCCACGGCGTAGTAGTTGATGTCGATGACGTTGTCCAGCATGCGCATGGCCGTAGCCACGGTCTTGCGCAGCTTGTCGTGGTCGACGCTGCCGTCCTTGAGGTGGCGCGCGAGGTTCACCGAGCCCAGGTTGCACACCGCGGTCTCGGTGTCGCTGGTGTTGAGCGTGATCTCGGTGCACAGGTTGGACGAGTGCACCACGCCCACGTG
>Ga0222428_100619_pt1 | contig 10342 bp, 9 predicted proteins | sample 2B5Ametagenome_FD_182471 | JGI IMG/M metagenome (GOLD analysis project Ga0222428, IMG submission 182471) | Enriched microbial communities from leaf-cutter ant dump, University of Wisconsin, Madison, United States - 2B5A (version 2) | ecosystem: Environmental > Terrestrial > Nest > Insects nest >...
CGGCGTGCCATAGAGCGCGCTGTGCTGCGGGCGTGCCAACGCGGATTCGAGCATGCCCTGGTCGCGCACGCCGCCCGGCCCGCCATGCTCGGCCAGTTGCTCCTCGTGCGCAGCCAGGATGAGGCGGGCGCTGAGCCACACCCAGCTCTCGTTGGCCGCGCTCACTTGGCCAGCTCCCGCAGCACGTTACGGCGCTTCTTCATCACGCGCCGCGCCACTTCCATCTGCTGCTCGAAGGCCTCGTCATACGGCGAGAGCAGATATCCGCCCGAGGCAGCCTCCGAGACGAACAAGGAGTCCCCCTTGCCGACGTTCATTTTGGCCAGCATCTCCTTGGGCAGGATCACGCCCACGGAGTTGCCGATCTGGGTGAGTTTGAGTGCGGACATGGGAACCTCGCATCGAGGAAGTTATAACGATCGTTATATTAACCCATGAACAAGCCAGCCGCCACCACCTGCCTGCTGGCCCTGGCGGTCGCCGCCCAGTCCCAGACGACACCCATGCTGGACGCGGTGGAAGTCAAGGGCGAATCCGCGCGCGGCGGCGCGGCCGCGTATTCCACCACCACGCTGGAGACGCAGGACATCCAGAACGCCCACGTCACCCGCCCCGAGGATCTGCTGCGCCAGGTGCCCGGCATGAACGTGCAGGGCTACCAGCTCTCGGGCGTGGGCAACGCCATCGTGATGCGCGGCTTCGGCGGCGGCGGGCATGGCGGGGACGTGGGTGTGGTGCTGGACGGCATTCCGCTCAACGAGGCCATGTCACATGCCGACGGCTATGCCGATCTGAACGTCATCGTGCCGCTGGAGATCGAGCGCTTCACCGCCTACAAGGGGCCGGTGTCCGCCCTGCACGGCAACTTCAACCGCGCGGGGCTGCTGGCGATCGAGACGCGCAAGGGCGGCGAGTACAAGGAGGTGGATGTGAGCATCGCCTCCCACGGCACGCTGGATGCGCAGGCCGTGCTGGGCCTCAAGCCCGGCGAAGGGCAGACGCTCAACCTCGCCGCGCAGCACTACCGCTCCGACGGCTTCCGCACCCAATCGAGCGTGGAGCGCACCACGCTGGCCGCGCGCTGGAGCAAGGCCGTCACGCCCGCGCTGGAGATCGCGCTCTCGGGCCGCCTGCACCAGGGCGACGGCGATTCGCCCGGCTACGTGACGGCGGCGCGCTTCGCCACCGACCCCTACGGCAAGGAGCCGCAGGCGATGCTCGACGGATCGAAGAAGCACTTCGCCACCCTGCGCGCCGACGTGCAGTACGCCATCGCGCCGGAACTCAAATGGCTCACCTTCGCCTACACCACGCGGCAGGACTTCACGCGCTGGTTCAGCCGCCCCGTGAGCCCCACCGCCTGGCGCCAGCGCGAGGAGACCTACGACCGCACGGTCTACGGCGCGGGCACCAGCCTCAATGGCCGCCACGCCACAGCATTCACGCCGTTGAATTGGGTGGCGGGCATCGAGACCTTCCGCGAGGCCACGGACTACCAGTTCTATGACGGCGAGGACAACCGCACGCGCACCGCACCGCCAGGGCTCGACCGGCGCGCGCGGCTGAACAGTGTGTCGGCCTTTGCCGAAGTCGATGCGCCCGTGCACCCGCTGTTCCAACCCTCCTTCGGCCTGCGCTGGGATCGCTTCACCGGAAATTGCCGCCCGCTGGGCCCCGAGACCGACACCGCCGACTGCGGCCCGCTGGCGCGCATATCGCACGCCAGCCCCAAGATAGGAGTGCGCTCGCAACTGCTGCCCGGCGTGCTGGCGCGCGCGAGCTGGTCGGAGGGCTTCGCTCTGCCTGACGAGTTCGCCAAATATGCGCTGGGCGCGCGCACGCTCGGTCCCAACGTTTTCCGCCAGACCGAAGTCGGCGCGCAAATCCAGCCCATCGCGGGCCTGACGCTGGACGTGGCCGCGTACCGGCTGCTGTCATCGGATGAAATCCGCGCCGTAGCGCCCCGTCTCTACGAGAACTACGGCGCCACGCGCCGCACGGGCGTGGAGGCCAGCGTCCTCTGGGCCGCCACGCGCCAACTCGATCTGTCGCTGGCCTGGGGCAGCGCGCATTCGCGCGTCACGCAAAACGCCGACCCCTCCATGCCCGGCAAGCAGGTGGCCGGCGTGCCGCGCACCACCACCACGGTGAGCGCCGCATGGCGCCCCGTGGCGGGCTGGGAAGGCTCGCTCACCTGGCGCCGTGTGGGCCGCTACGCGATCAAAGCCGACAACAGCGTGAACTACGGCGGCTATGCCATCTGGGACGCGGGCGTGAACTACACCGTGCCCGGCACCGGCTATCGGCTTTACGCCACCGTCGCCAATCTCACGGACAAGGTGTATGCCTCCTCATCGTCCTTCATGGGCAGCGGCACCCAGGTCTTCGCCCCCGGCGCGCCGCGCACGTTCCGTATCGGCGTGCAGGCGCAGTTCTGACCCACAGGAATCTTCACCATGCGTTTCTTCTCGCTCATCCCCGCGCTTGCATGCGCTGCCGCCCTATCCTTGCCCGCGCAGGCCCACAACGTCTGGCTGGAGCCCGATGCGGGCGGCGGCTATGTCGTGCAGTTCGGCGGGCACGAAGGCGTGCTCGAAACCTTCCGGCCCGAAAAGCTCAAGAGCGTGCAGGCCTTCGACCAGCGCGGGCGCAGCATCCCCGTGAAGATCGAGCCGCGCGAAGGCGGCGTGCGCGTGCGGCCCGAGCGCCAAGCCGCCATGCTGGCCGTGCATTTCGACAACGGCTACTTCAGCCGCGCGGGCGACGGGCCGATGGTGGAAAAGCCCATGAACGAGAACCCCGGCACCACCAGCGGCGTGCATGCCGTCAAGTACCACAAGACCCTCATCGCCTGGGGCGCGTTCGCACAGAAGCCGCTGGGCCAGCCGTTCGAGATCGTGCCGCTCGCCCACCACACGCCGCATGCGGGCCAGCCGCTGCGCGTGCAGGCGCTGCTGGACGGCAAGCCGGCCGAGGGCATCCGCATCTCACTCGGCGAGAAAGGCGCGCCCGTCACGACCGCAGCCGACGGCACGGCCACGGTGACGCCGGTGGCGGGCATCAACCAGTTGCTGGCGATCCGCCACGCACCCGTGGCGGGCGATGCACGCACGACGAGCCTCAGCTACGAATACCTGCTGGCCTTTCCGGTTCATGAATGAAATCGGACTCCAGCGCTTATGCACCAAGCGCGAGCAGCTATTGTTTTTGATAGCACAAGGCTACATATGGCTCCTGAGCTGAAATGTCCCGCCCGGCGCACTCCGCCCCGTCTGCGCGAACCACGCCAGCCAGTCGCTCGCCGCGATCACCGGTGCACCGCGCACGGCGGGCGGCAGGGCCTCATAGACCAGCACCGGCATCTCCTGCGTGCCTCCCTGCGTCAGCGCAACGGGCAGGGTCAGCAGCCGCTTGGCGTATTCGCCCACGTCCTCGGGCCACAGCCCTTCGATGCGGTCGAGCTGCTGCTCCAGCGCGGGGTCGAGCGCATACACCTCGGCCTGCACCGGCTGCATGCCGGCAAGGCACAGGCCCGGATACCAGCCCAGGTCGTGCAGCGTGCCCGTCAGCACCGTGCTGCCCACGGGTGCGATGCCGGGCCGCAGGCGCGCGATGTCGTTGACGCCACCCGCGCGCAAGGTGCCATAGACGGCCACCCAGGCCGCGCCGCAGGGCAGCCATGAAGAAGATTTTTCAGTCACCATAGGCCGATCATCCAAGCACGAACCACGCCATGCTCACCGCCAACAAACTCCTGGCCCAGGGCCAGGGCCTTTCTCCCGCCCTCCTCAAGCGCGCCGCCACCGTGGAACTCGACTGGGACGTGCGCCAGAAAAGCCGCTTTTCCGCGACAGACAGCCAGGGCCGCCAGCTCGCCGTCTTCCTGCCGCGCGGCCAGGCCGTGCGCGGCGGCGACGTGCTGGTGGCCGAGGATGGCAGCCTGATCCGCGTGCTGGCGGCAAAGCAGAAGGTGCTGCGCATCACGGCGTGCGCGCAGCACGGCTCGCCATTCGACCTGATGCGCGCCGCCTACCACCTGGGCAACCGCCACGTGCCCATCGAGCTGCAGCCCGACCACCTGAAGATCGAGCCCGACCACGTGCTGACCGACATGCTGCGTGCCATGCACATGACGGTGGAGGCAGCCGATCTGCCCTTCGAGCCCGAGGGCGGCGCCTACGGAGGGCATGTGACCAACGACGGCCACAGCCATCACGGACATGGCCACAGCCATGGTCACGGCCACGCGCATGACCACTGAGCCCCTCTCGCCCGGCAGCCTGCTGCAGCTGATGTGGCTGGCCTCGCCCGCGCTGCCCATCGGCGGCTTTTCCTACTCCGAAGGGCTGGAGGCGGCCGTCCATGCCGGGCTGGCCGCGACGGAGCAGGAAGCGGGCGACTGGCTGGTGCAGCAATTGCAGCTCGCCCAGACACGCGGCGATATGGCCGCCATCGCCCATGCGCTGCATGCCTGGGCCACGCAGGACCTGGAGCGCATCGCAGCCCTCAACGCCTGGGTGCGCACCACGCGCGAAAGCAGCGAGCTGCGCCTGCAGGCCGAGCAGATGGGCCGCTCCCTGGTCGATTGGCTGCGCAACCGCCATGCAGGCGATGCCGGGCGGCAAGACACCATCGCCTGGCTGGCCGCGCACGATGCGGCCTACCCCATCGCCTTTTCCTACGCCGCGCATTGCACCGGCGCCGTGCCACGCGACGCCCTGCTGGCCTACGCCTTCGGCTGGGCCGAGAACATGGTGCAGGCCGCCATCAAGGCCGTGCCGTTGGGCCAGAGCAGCGGCCAGCGCATCCTGGCACGGCTGAGCCAGGAGATCCCCGCCGCCGTGGAGCACGCCCTGGCCCTGCCGGACGCCGCACGGCAATCGTTTTCGCCCATGCTGGCCATCCTCTCGGCCCGGCATGAACACCAGTACTCCCGCCTCTTCAGATCATGACCACCGCACTGCACCACATCCCCAATCGCACCAAGAAGCTGCCCCCGCTGCGCGTGGGCATCGGCGGGCCCGTCGGCTCGGGCAAGACCACCATCCTGGAGATGCTCTGCAAGGCGATGCGCGACCGATGGGACCTGGTCGCCATCACCAACGACATCTACACCAAGGAAGACCAGCGCCTGCTCACCATCAGCGGCGCGCTGCCGCCCGAGCGCATCCTGGGCGTGGAGACGGGCGGCTGCCCGCACACGGCGATCCGCGAAGATGCCTCCATCAACCTGGAGGCCATCGACCGCATGCTCAGCGCATTCCCCGATGCCGACATCGTCTTCATCGAATCGGGCGGCGACAACCTCGCAGCCACGTTCAGTCCGGAGCTCTCCGACCTCACGATCTACGTGATCGACGTGGCCGCGGGCGAGAAGATCCCGCGCAAGGGCGGCCCCGGCATCACCAAGAGCGACCTGTTCGTCATCAACAAGACCGACCTGGCGCCGCACGTGGGCGCCAGCCTGGAGGTGATGCACGCCGACACCACGCGCATGCGCACCACGCCCAAGGGGCTCAAGCCTTTCGTGATGACCAACCTGAAGACGCAGCAGGGCCTGGATGCGGTGGTGGACTTCATCGAGCGGCAAGGCCTGCTGCGGGCGGGGTGAGGCCGGGCGGCGCAATGCGCGTCCCATGAGAAAATCGCGGGTTACTTCCCAACAAGACACACAGGACACCGCAACCATGGACGCAGAACACATCAACCTCATCGGCACCACCCTCGAAGACCTGTCCACCCGGACGCAAGAGTTACGGAGGTATCTTTGACTACGATGCCAAGTACGAACGCCTGCGCACGGTAAACGCCTCGCTGGAAGACCCGAACGTCTGGAACGACCCCAAGAAGGCGCAGGAGCTGGGCAAGGAAAAGAAGCTCCTGGACGGCGTGGTGCTCACGCTGGAGAAGCTCACCGCCGAACTGGCCGACAACGCCGAGCTCTACGAGATGAGCAAGGAAGAAGGCGACGAGGCAGGCCTGGTCACCATCGAGGCCGAGACCGACAAGTTGCGCCCGCTCATCGAGGAGCTGGAGTTCCGCCGCATGTTCAGCAAGGAGGCCGATCCGCTGAACTGCTACGTCGACATCCAGGCCGGCGCCGGCGGCACCGAGGCCTGCGACTGGGCCGGCATGCTGCTGCGCCAGTACCTCAAGTACGCCGAGCGCAAGGGCTTCAAGGCCACCGTGGACGAAGAGACGCCCGGCGACGTGGCCGGCATCAAGAGCGCCACGATCCACATCGAGGGCGAATACGCCTACGGCCTGCTGCGCACCGAGACCGGCGTGCACCGCCTGGTGCGCAAGAGCCCGTTCGACTCTTCGGGCGGGCGCCACACCTCGTTCGCGTCGCTGTTCGTCTATCCCGAGATCGACGACTCGATCCAGATCGACATCAACCCCTCCGACGTGCGCACCGACACCTACCGCGCCAGCGGCGCGGGCGGCCAGCACATCAACAAGACCGATTCGGCCGTGCGCCTGACGCACATTCCCACGGGCATCGTGGTGCAATGCCAGGACGGCCGCAGCCAGCACAGCAACCGCGACGTGGCCTGGCAGCGCCTGCGCTCCAAGCTCTACGAGCACGAGATGCAAAAGCGCATGGAAGAGCAGCAAAAGCTCGAAGACACCAAGACCGACGTGGGCTGGGGCCACCAGATCCGCAGCTACGTGCTGGACAACAGCCGCATCAAGGACCTGCGCACCAACGTCGAAGTCTCCGCCACGCAGAAGGTGCTGGACGGCGACCTGGACGTGTTCATCGAAGCCTCGCTCAAGCAGGGCGTGTAAGCGCCCGAAGGAATCATGATGAAAGAAGGACAAGCCACCGCCATCCACCGTCTGGACTACGCGCCGCCCGCGTTCTGGATCGACACGGTGGATCTCGCGTTCGACCTGGACCCGGCCAAGACCCGCGTGCTGAACAGGATGCGCCTGCGCCGCAACCCGGCCGTGGCGCCCCAGCCGCTGCGCCTGCACGGCGAGGAGCTGAACCTGGCCCGCGTGCTGGTCAACGGCGCCGGCACCTCGTTCAAGATGGAAGGCAACCAGCTCGTGCTGGAGAACCTGCCCGAAGGCGAAGAACCCTTCGCTCTGGAGATCTTCACCACCTGCGCCCCCGCCAAGAACACGCAGCTCTCGGGCCTGTACGTGAGCGGCGACACCTTCTTCACCCAGTGCGAGGCCGAGGGCTTCCGCCGCATCACCTACTTCCTCGATCGGCCCGACGTGATGGCGAGCTACACCGTCACCCTGCGCGCCGACAAGGCGGCGTACCCGGTGCTGCTCTCCAACGGCAACCTCGTCGAGAGCGGCGACCTGGAAGACGGCCGCCACTTCGCCAAGTGGCATGACCCGCACAAGAAACCCAGCTACCTGTTCGCGCTGGTGGCGGGCAAGCTGGTCGCGCGCGAGCAGCAGATCCGAAGCCGCGCAGGCCGCGACCATCTGCTGCAGGTCTATGTGCGCCCCGGCGACCTGGAAAAGACCGAGCACGCGATGAACTCGCTCATGGCGAGCATCGCCTGGGACGAGGCGCGCTTCGGCCTGAGCCTGGACCTCGACCGCTTCATGATCGTCGCCACCAGCGACTTCAACATGGGCGCGATGGAGAACAAGGGCCTGAACGTCTTCAACACCAAGTACGTGCTGGCGAGCCAGGCGACCGCCACCGACGTGGACTTCGCCAACATCGAGAGCGTGGTCGGCCACGAGTACTTCCATAACTGGACGGGCAACCGTGTCACCTGCCGCGACTGGTTCCAGCTCTCGCTCAAGGAAGGCCTCACCGTCTTCCGCGACCAGGAGTTCAGCCAGGACATGGCGGGCAGCCCCTCGGCGCGCGCCGTCAAGCGCATCGAGGACGTGCGCGTGCTGCGCACCGTGCAGTTCCCCGAGGACGCCGGCCCTATGGCCCACCCCGTGCGGCCCGACAGCTACGTCGAGATCAACAACTTCTACACCGTCACCATCTACGAAAAGGGCTCGGAAGTCGTGCGCATGCAGCACAACCTCGTGGGCCGCGACGGTTTCGCCAAGGGCATGAAGCTCTACTTCGAGCGCCACGACGGCCAGGCCGTCACCTGTGACGACTTCGCGCAGGCCATCGCCGATGCGAATCCCGGCAGCGAGTTGGCACAGCGCCTCGACCAGTTCAAGCGCTGGTACAGCCAGGCCGGCACGCCGCGCGTGAAGGCCGAGGGTCGCTACGACGCCGCCGCGCAGACCTACACGCTCACCCTCTCGCAAAGCTGCCCCGCCACGCCGGGCCAGCCGGAGAAGCAGCCCTTCGTCATCCCCGTGGCGCTGGGCCTGCTCGGTGCCGACGGCGCCGCCCTGCCCCTGCAACTGCAGGGCGAAGCGGCCGCGGACGCCGCAGACCGCACCGTGGTGCTGACCGAGCCGAGCCTGACGCTCACCTTCGTCAACGTACCCAGCCAGCCCGTGCCCTCGCTGCTGCGCGGCTTCAGCGCGCCCGTCATCCTGGAGTGCGACTACACCGACGAGCAGTTGCTCACTCTGCTCGCGCACGACACCGACGCCTTCAACCGCTGGGAGGCCAGCCAGCGTCAGATGCTGCGCATTGCTATCAATTCAATAGCTTCCAGCGCTGGCCAGATAAGCGCTGGAGGCCAAAATCTCTTGCAACCCGCGTTCGTGCAGGCCATGCGCGACGTGCTGCGCCACCCGCAGCTCGACGCGGCGTTCAAGGACCTGGTGCTCACCCTGCCCTCGGAAAGCTACATCGCCGAGCAACTCGACATGGTCGATCCCCAGCGCATCCATGCCGTGCGCGAGGCGCTGCGCATGGAGCTCGCCACCGCGCTGCGCGGCGACTGGGAATGGGCCTGGGAAACGCACCAGGACTGCGGCGCCTACCGCCCCGACGCCGTGAGCAGCGGCCGCCGCGCGCTCGCGGGCAGCGCACTCGCCATGCTCTGCCTGGCCGCGCGCGAAAGCGGCGACGCCGTGTGGCCCGGCAAGACCTACCAGCGCTTCAAGGATGCGGGCAACATGACCGACCGCTTCAACGCGCTCTCGGCCCTCGTCACCAGCGGCCACGAACTCGCGGCGCCCGCACTCGCGCGCTTCCACCAGATCTTCAAGGACGACGCACTGGTCATCGACAAGTGGTTCGCCCTGCAGGCCAGCCGCCCCGACCACGGCGGCGACGTGCTGCCCGCCGTGCGCCAGCTCATGAAGCATCCCGACTTCAACCTGAAGAACCCCAATCGCGCGCGCAGCGTGATCTTCAGCTATTGCAGCGCCAACCCCGGCGGCTTCCACCGCGCCGACGCGGCGGGCTACGTGTTCTGGGCCGACCGCGTGCTGGAGCTCGACAGCCTGAACCCGCAAGTCGCGTCGCGCCTGGCGCGTGCGCTCGACCGCTGGAGCAAGCTCGCCGAGCCCTACCGCACGGCAGCGCGCGAGGCCATCGCCCGTGTGGCCGCCAAGCCCGACCTGTCCAACGACGTGCGCGAGGTCGTCACCCGCGCCCTCGCCGATTGAAGGAGCCTTTTGACATGACCGAACGCATCAGCCTCACCCGCTACCTCGTCGAACAGCAGCGCGTCGACGGCCGCATCCCGCCGCAGTTGCGCCTGCTGCTCGAAGTGGTGGCGCGCGCCTGCAAGCGCATCGCCCTGGCCGTGAACAAGGGCGACCTGGGCGAAGTGATGGGCACGGCCGGCACCGAGAACGTGCAGGGCGAGGTGCAGAAGAAGCTCGACATCATCGCCAACGAGGTGCTGATCGAAGCCAACGAATGGGGCGGCCACCTGGCCGCGATGGCCTCGGAGGAAATGGACGGCATCTACGTCGTGCCCAACCGCTTCCCCCAGGGCGAATACCTGCTCATGTTCGACCCGCTGGACGGCTCGTCCAACATCGACGTGAACGTCTCCATCGGCACCATCTTCTCGGTGCTGCGCAAGCACCACGACGATCCCAACACCGCCGAACCCGTGGCCGAGGCCGACTTTCTGCAGCCCGGCTCCAGCCAAGTGGCGGCCGGCTACTGCATCTACGGCCCGCAAACCACGCTGGTGCTCACCGTGGGTGATGGCGTGGCCATGTTCACGCTCGACCGCGAGCAAGGCTCCTTCGTGCTCACGCGCGAGAACATCCGCATTCCGGAGGACACCAGGGAATTCGCGATCAACATGAGCAACATGCGCCACTGGGATGCCCCGGTAAAGCGCTACATCGACGAATGCCTGGCCGGCAAGGAAGGCCCGCGCGGCAAGGACTTCAACATGCGCTGGATCGCCAGCATGGTGGCCGACGTGCACCGCATCCTCATGCGCGGCGGCATCTTCATGTACCCCTGGGACAAGCGCGA
>Ga0222428_100620_pt1 | contig 10341 bp, 8 predicted proteins | sample 2B5Ametagenome_FD_182471 | JGI IMG/M metagenome (GOLD analysis project Ga0222428, IMG submission 182471) | Enriched microbial communities from leaf-cutter ant dump, University of Wisconsin, Madison, United States - 2B5A (version 2) | ecosystem: Environmental > Terrestrial > Nest > Insects nest >...
CCTTCTGCGGCGCCGCCAGCAACACCCGCTACAGCGGCGAGGGCGTGGGCGTGTGGAGCTACACCAACAGCGGCGAGAAGGAAGCCAGCATCCCCGTGGTGCTGGAGAACGTGGGCCAGCGCGCCGTAACGCTGGTCTACACCAACCCCAACGCGCCCGGCGTGCAGATGCCGGCCCTGACGCTGACACCCGCCACCACGGCCAAGGCGCAGCAGGACGGCGATGCGCATGCGCACCGCAACCAGATCCCCGAGGCCGTGCGCCAATTCGACGCGGCCGCCCACCTGGGCAAGGCCGGCGCCGGCCAGGCCAAGGCCGCCACCACCAAGGCGGCCGTGGGCGCACAGCGTACCTGGTATATCAACGCGGACAACGGGATGGAGCAGCGCACCGCCACGCTCAAGCGGCAGAAAACCTTTGCCGACGGGCGCGTCATCAACCTGTGGCTCGAAGACGCGGAGGCCGACGCGGGCAAGATGACCGATGCCATGCTCGACACCTTCATGGAGCGCTTCGCGCGCCCGGCCAACTCCGTGTACGGCCTGGTCACCGGCCTGGCGGGCCAGCCCTGGGGCGCCCACGCCTACAACGACCTGATCGCCGCCGAGCAGCCCATCGACATCGTGTTCGTGAACTTCGTGCCCGACGGCAAGCCGTATGGCCTGCTGGGCTACTTCTGGTCGCTCAACAACCTGCAGGCCAACCCGAGCGACGAGCAGCTCAAGTACAGCAACGAGTCCCTGTCGTTCTACATGGACACGGAAACGGTGTACCTGGACCTGGCCAAGGGCATGGACGTGCAGATCAGCACGCTGGCGCACGAGTTCGTGCACATGGTCAACTTCTACCAGCGCCGGGTGCTGCGCGGCATGTCGTATGGCTTCGACACCTTCCTGGAAGAAATGTCCGCCGTGATGGTCGAAGACGTGCTGGGCGAGCGCATCACCCCCGGCTACAACACCGCACGCGACGAGCACGTGCCCGCATGGCTTGCCCGTTCGGGCTTCAACTGCGACCCGACCGAATGGAGCACGGGCAGCACCTGCTTCGGCTACAACGTGGTCGGCTCGTACGGCGCCTACCTGCTGCGCCAGTACGGCGTGGGCTTCTACCAGCAGATGCTGAAGAACACTTCCTCCACCGATTCGTGGACGGTGCTGGACAGCGCCATCACCACCGCCGGCGGCCCGGGCCTGGCCGGCACGCTGCCGCGCTGGGGTGCCAGCATCGCGCTGCTGCCCGGCGCGGCCAGCCCGCAGGGGTATGGCTATCCGCTGCGCAACGATGCCAGCGGCTTCACGCTCCCGGGCATCAACGGCCCGGACTACGCCAAGGTGCGCCAGCTGCCCGACGCGGTGCCGCCCATCCTCGCGGGCCACGGCCACTTCCCGCTCACGCGCCAGGCCAACGACAAGGGCGTGTACCAGGAACAGCTGAGCGTGCCGCAAGGCGCCACGCTCACGGTGGTGGTGCAGTAAAGGGCTGCGCAAGATGGATCCACGGCCCCTTCGGGGGCCGTTTTTCATGGCCGCGGCATTTCAAGGAAAAAACGGCTCCAGGCCTTACCCACCAAGCGCAAGCAGCTCTTGTTTCAGGAGCGCGAAAGTGCCCCTGCAGGGCAAAGGGCCTATGCACGCGCCGCATGCCGGCCAAACACAGCCGCCTTGGACAGCGCAAAAACCGGGGAGTAAGCTGCGCGGCTTGACTTCCACAAGGAGACTTCTTCATGTCGAACCCATCCGGCATCGCCACGGCGGCACACCCGCTGCCTTCCTACCTCGACCCCCACAACCTCGGCCCCTGGGGCATCTACCTGCAGCAGGTGGACCGCGTCACGCCCTACCTGGGCAGCCTGGCGCGCTGGGTGGAAACGCTCAAGCGCCCCAAGCGCGCGCTGATCGTGGACGTGCCGATCGAGCTGGACAACGGCACCATCGCCCACTTCGAGGGCTACCGCGTGCAGCACAACCTGAGCCGCGGCCCGGGCAAGGGCGGCGTGCGCTTCCACCAGGACGTGACGCTGTCGGAGGTGATGGCGCTGTCGGCCTGGATGTCGGTGAAGAACGCGGCCGTGAACGTACCCTACGGCGGCGCCAAGGGCGGCATCCGCGTCAACCCCAAGACCCTGTCCACGGGTGAGCTGGAGCGCCTGACGCGCCGCTACACCAGCGAGATCGGCCTGCTCATCGGCCCGACCAAGGACATTCCGGCGCCCGATGTGAACACCAACGGCCAGGTCATGGCCTGGATGATGGACACCTACTCCATGAACGTGGGCGCCACCGCCACCGGCGTGGTCACGGGCAAGCCGGTGGACATCGGCGGCTCGCTGGGCCGCGTCGAGGCCACGGGGCGCGGCGTGTTCACCGTGGGCGTGGAGGCGGCCAAGCTCACCGGCCTGGCGATCGAGGGCGCGCGCGTGGCCGTGCAGGGCTTCGGCAACGTGGGCGGCACGGCGGGCAAGCTGTTCGCCGACGCGGGCGCCAAGGTGGTGGCCGTGCAGGACCACACCGGCACCGTGCACAACGCCAGCGGCCTGGACGTGCCCGCGCTGCTGGCCCACGTGAAGGCGCAGGGCGGCGTGGGCGGCTTCGCCGGCGGCGAGCACATGGCCGATGACGCATTCTGGGGCGTGGCCTGCGACATCCTGATTCCCGCCGCGCTCGAAGGCCAGATCACCAAGGACAACGCAGCGCGTATCCAGGCGCGCATGGTCATCGAAGGCGCCAACGGCCCCACCACCCCCGAGGCCGACGACATCCTGCACGACAAGGGCGTGCTGGTGCTGCCCGATGTGATCGCCAACGCCGGCGGCGTGACGGTGAGCTACTTCGAGTGGGTGCAGGACTTCTCCAGCTTCTTCTGGACCGAGGACGAGATCAACGCCCGCCTGGTGCACATCATGCAGAACGCCTTCGCCGCCATCTGGCAGGTGGCGCAGGAGAACAAGGTGAGCCTGCGCACGGCCACCTTCATCGTCGCGTGCAAGCGCATCCTGCACGCGCGCGAAGTGCGCGGGCTGTACCCGTAATACCAGCCCAATACCCGCCGAAAAGGCCTCCAGTGCTTGCCTGGCAAGCGCTGGCAGCTATCAAAGCAGGAGTCTTTCCGTCACGCCACGGGGGGCTGCGGCTCCACTGCGTCGGCGGGCAGCACCGTGCGCAGCGCCAGGCAGAACGGCTGCTCGCACGGCGCGCGCCCGGCGTAGGGGCAGCCGTGCGACTGGCACAGTTGCGCCTCGTGCTCGCGCACCAGCTCTTCGTCCTTGGGCAACTGGCCGCTGGCCTGCAGCGCGGCCATGAGCAGCCAGGGGTCGCTGCGCGCCTGCAGCAGTTCGCGGCCGTAGAGCGCGGGCTGGGCCAGGGGCTGGAAGTCCAGCGTCAGCAGCGCGCTGGCACGCGCGGCAGCGGGCGTGGCCGGCTGCAGCACCAGTGCCCAGGTGCCCGACTGCAAGGCCTCGGGCTTGCCCGCGAACGCGGCCGCGAGCGGCGCGCCGCCGCCCGTGGCGGCGGCCGGGGCGGCCGTGGGCGCCTGCGGCTGGGCCTGCAGCCAGGGCTGGGGCACGCGCAGCGTGAGGGCGAAGCCGCGCGGGCCCTGCTCGGTCTGCACCACGCCCTGGCGCACCAGCCAGGTCTGCAGCGGCGGCAGATCGGGGGATGCGTGCTCGCCATCGACCTGCGGCAGCAGCGCCGCGGGCCAGGGCTGCACGGCCAGCACGCGCTGCGGCTGCACCGGCGCCGTGAGCTGCTGCACCAGCATGGACACCATGGCGCGCAGCGGCGCGCCCACGCCCGTGGCCGGCCAGGGCGGCAGCACGGGCGCGGCGGCGCCCTGCGGCAGCGCGAGGCGGCCCGGGGGGACGGACAGCGGCGCCGAAGGGGGTGCAGGAACTGACGGGTGCGCGGCTGCACCGGGCGCCACGCCGGGCTGGCGCGGCGTGCCCGCCTCACCCACGCCGGGGCCGCTGGCCAGCAGGCTGGCGCGCGCCTGGGCGGACAGGCTGACCTGGTCGGGCACCTGCGGCGCCGGGGGCAGCGGGGCCGGCGCCGCAGCGGGCGCTGGCGCAGCCGACGGGCTGGGCGCGGGCAGCGGCGTGTCGCGACTGGCGCCCAGCAGGGCGTTCTGGCGCTGCAACGCGGCCTCGGCCAGCACCAGGGCGGGCGGCTGCGGGACGGGGGGCAGGTTCACGGACATGGCGGCGCGGGCGGCAGGGGCGGTATCGCCCCGCATTCTGCGGCGCGCGCGCCAGCCTGGCTAGCGTTCATCAAAAACCATAGCTGCCCGCGCTTTCCTGGTGCGCCTTGCAGCCGTTTTTTCATCAACATCAATATCCATTGTCCATTGCGCTGCGCACCACCCATGCAACCGGCGCGGCCCAAGCGAGGGCAGCCGAGCAAGGGCCGCCCCGCAGCGAGGGCTGCGTCCCCCTCCCACGCGAAGCGTGAGAGAGGGGGAAGGCGCGAAGCGACTCAGGGGGTGCTCTTTCACTCACGGTAGAACAGCGGCCGGGTCTTGACGCCCTGCACAGCCTGGGCGATGGCGGCGATGTGGTCGGGCGTGGTGCCGCAGCAGCCGCCCAGCACGTTGACCAGGCCCTCGGCGGCGAACTCGTGCACCAGGCGGCTGGTGACTTCGGGCGTTTCGTCGAAGCCGGTGTCGCTCATGGGGTTGGGCAGGCCGGCGTTGGGGTAGCAGCTGATGAAGGTGCCCTGCGCGGCCTTGGCCAGTTCCTGGATATAGGGGCGCATCAGCGCCGCGCCCAGCGCGCAGTTCAGGCCGATGGTGAGCGGATTCGCGTGGCGCACGCTGTGCCAGAAGGCGGTGACGGTCTGGCCGCTGAGGATGCGGCCCGAGGCGTCGGTGACGGTGCCGCTGACCATGATGGGCAGGCATTCGCCGGTCTGCTCGAAGGCTTCATCGACGGCGAACAGCGCGGCCTTGGCGTTGAGCGTGTCGAAGATGGTCTCGACCAGGATCACGTCCGCGCCGCCCTCGATGAGCGCCAGCGTCTGCTCCAGGTAGGCGGCGCGCAGCTGCTCGAAGGTGACGTTGCGCGCGCCGGGGTCGTTGACGTCGGGGCTGATGCTGGCCGTCTTGGGCGTGGGGCCGAGCGCGCCGGCGACAAAGCGCGGCTTGTCGGGCGTGGAGAACTTGTCGCAGGCGGCGCGCGCCAGCTTGGCGCTTTCCAGGTTCATCTCGCGCGCCAGGTGGGCCATGCCGTAGTCCTCCTGCGCGATGGAGGTGGCGCCGAAGGTGTTGGTCTCGATCAGGTCGGCGCCAGCGGCCAGGTAGCCCTCGTGGATGTCGCGGATCACGTCGGGGCGTGTGAGCGACAGCAGCTCGTTGTTGCCCTTCACATCGCGCGGAAAGTCGGCGAAGCGCGCGCCCCGGTATTGTTCCTCGGTGAGCTTGAAGCGCTGGATCATCGTGCCCATGGCACCGTCAAGGATGGCGATGCGCTCACGCAGGATGGCGGGGAGCTGCTGGGCGCGGGTGTAGTTCGGCAGGGTCATGGGGGCGATTGTAGAAAGCCAGGGCCCGGCCGTGACGGCGCGTGCGCGCACAATACGCACCCGCGCCGCCGCGCGCACGCCGCCCCGGCATTACGGGCAAAATCGGCCTCCAGCGCTTACCAATCAAGCGCCATCAGCTATCAAAGATAGAGCATTTCAGTGTCTCCAGCGCATTCCGTCCTCCACGATGTCTTTGGCTACGCGCAGTTCCGCGGCCCGCAGGAGGCGATCGTGGAGCACGTCATCGCGGGCGGCGACGCGCTGGTGCTCATGCCCACGGGCGGCGGCAAGAGCCTGTGCTACCAGGTGCCGGCCATCGTGCGGCGCGACGCCGGGCGCGGCGTCACCGTGGTGGTGTCGCCGCTGATCGCGCTGATGCACGACCAGGTGGGCGCGCTGCACGAAGCCGGGGTGGACGCCGCCTTCCTCAACTCCACGCTCGACTGGCAGCAGACGCTGGACGTGGAGCGGCGCCTGGCGCGCGGCGAGATCACGCTGCTGTACGCCGCGCCCGAACGTGTGACGACCGAGCGCTTCCTCGGCCTGCTCGACGACCTGCACGCACGCGGGCAGCTCGGCCTGTTCGCCATCGACGAAGCGCACTGCGTGAGCCAGTGGGGCCACGACTTCCGCCCCGAGTACCGGCAGCTGTCCATCCTGCACACGCGCTACCCGGGCGTGCCACGCGTGGCGCTCACGGCCACGGCCGACGAGCTGACGCGCGCCGACATCGTCGAGGGGCTGCAGCTGCAAGGCGCGCGCCTGTTCATCAGCAGCTTTGACCGGCCCAACATCCGCTACCGCATCGAAGAGAAAAAGGAACCGCTGGCGCAGCTGCTGCGCTTCATTGAGCGCGAGCACCTGGGCGATGCCGGCGTGGTCTATTGCCAGTCGCGCAAACGCGTCGAGGAAATGGCCGAGGCGCTGGCGCAGGCCGGCATCGACGCCCTGCCCTACCACGCCGGCCTGCCCGCCGACACGCGCCAGGCGCACCAGGACCGCTTCCTGCGCGAGGACGGCGTGGTGGTGGTGGCCACCATCGCCTTCGGCATGGGCATCGACAAGCCCGACGTGCGCTTCGTCGCCCACGTGGACATGCCCAAGAACATCGAGGGCTACTACCAGGAAACCGGCCGCGCCGGGCGCGACGGCCTACCCGCCGACGCCTGGATGGTCTACGGCCTGCAAGACGTGGTGAACCAGCGCCGCATGATCGACGACGGCGAGGCGGGCGAGGAATTCAAGGCCGTGATGCGCGGCAAGCTCGACGCCCTGCTGGCCCTGGCCGAAGCCACCGACTGCCGCCGCCAGCGCCTGCTTTCCTACTTTGGCGAAGCCTCGCAACCCTGCGGCAACTGCGACAACTGCATCGCCCCGCCAGCGGTGTGGGACGGCACCGACGCCGCGCGCAAGCTGCTGTCCACCATTTACCGCGTGCACGAGGCCAGCGGCCTGACCTTCGGCGTGGGCCACCTGATGGACATCGTGCGCGGCAAGCTCACCGACAAGGTGCGCCAGTTCGGGCACGACAAGCTCTCCACCTTCAGCCTGGGCGCGCAGTACTCCGAGGCGCAGTTGCGCGCCGTTGCGCGCCAGCTGCTGGCGCTGGGCGCCGTGGGCGTGCACCGCGTGGCCATGGAAAACGGCCACAGCTTCGACACGCTCACGCTCTCGCACGGCTCGCGCCCGGTGCTGCGCGGCGAGCAGACCGTGATGCTGCGCGAAGCCTCGGCCCACGCCGCGCCGAAGAAGGCACGCCGCGCCGCCGCGCCGCCCGTGGCCGCCGCCAACCTGGGCGCGGACGCGCAGGTGCGCTTCATCAACCTGAAGGCCTGGCGCGCCGAGGTGGCGCGCGCGCACAACCTGCCGGCCTACGTGATCTTTCACGACGCCACGCTGGCCGCCATCGCCGAGTGCAACCCCACCACGCTGGAGGACCTGCAGGGCATCAGCGGCATGGGGACGAAGAAGCTTGAAGCCTACGGAGCGGAAGTGCTGCGGGTGGTGCGGGGGTAGCGGGCGGGTGTTCTTGCCGAACCTGCCATGACACCATGGCCCGCTTCGATGCCAACACCGGCCGGGTGTGGCGCGTGGGCCACCCCGGCAAGAACGCACACGGCGCCGGGACCGTGTTGGCCGCGCATCAGGGCGGCGTCCCGATCACCGCCAACGCATAGCCAAAGTACTCAGGCACACACGCCGTGTGGCCGCTGGGCACGACGCTGCTGCATTCACGCAGGCTGACAGGCGCACCACCACTGGAATGCAAAGTTTCGTAGGCAGAAACCGAGGCCGCAAAAGGCACGGTCGTGTCGTCCCGGCCATGGAACAGGTACACCGGTGCGCTGGGCGTCCAGCCCCAGTGCACGCTGCTTTGCGCGCGCAGCGTCTCCTGGTCATCGGCCAGGTAGGTGTCGAGGAAGCGCGCGTCGTAGCGCACGTCGGCATCGCCCGGCACCAGGGCGCGCAGCAGCAGGCGGCGCACTTCAGCGCGCACGCTAGCACCCAGGTAGCGCAGCGTGCCGGGGTTGAGCATCCAGCCGATGGCGGGGTATTCATCGCGCACGCGGTCGAGCTGCGTGTCCAGGGTCACCTGCATGTCGAAGGGGCCGGCGGCGGGGAGGGCGGCGCGCAGCTGCGGCAGCAGCGCGCTGCGCGTGCGCTCCATCTCGCGCTGCGCGGCCATGGTGGCGTAGCCGCCCTCGGAGTAGCCCAGCAGGTACAGCTGGCCGTTGTCGGCCACGCGGGCGGCGCGGCGCCACTGCTGCGCGGCATCGAGCATGTCGAGCACGGCGCGCGCCGTGGCCCGGGACTGCAGGTAAGGGTGGGCCGCGGCGTTGCTGTGCGCAAAGCCCACGTAGTCTGCCGCGACGACGATGTAGCCCAGCGAGGCCAGCACCAGCGGTGGCTCGCTCGGCGCCAGGTTGAGCGAGGGCGCGTCAGCATTGGCGAAGGTGGTGGCGTGCTGGTAGCCCAGCACCGGGCTGGCGCCCGCACCAGCGGGCTTTTGTGGCACGGCTACGAGGCCAGAGGCCTCGACAAGCGCGCCGTCGGCGTCCTGCGTCAGGTAAATCAGGCGGTAGGTGGAGACACCGTAGCGCGGCTGCAGCGGCGGAATCCGGCTGGTGCCCGCGGCCACGGCGGCGGTGAAGGCGTCCACGCCGATCTCGGCCAGGCTCTGCGCCGACAGCAGTTGTCCCACCTGGGGCGGCGGCGGGGGTGCGGGCGGCAGTGGCGTGGAGCCGCTGCCGCCACCGCCGCAGCCGGCCAGGGCCAACGCCAGCATCCCCAGCGCCAGGGGCATTGCGCGCCATTGCATACGTCTTCTCCTTCGCACGACAAAGCGGCGAGGATAAAGCCCGCACCGGCTCGGCTTGGTGGCCAGAAAAGATCGTTGACAGGCGTTCAGCCCCGCAGCGTGGCCACCGCCAGCCCGGGCCATGCCTGCGCCACGCCCTGCTGCAGGGCCTGCCGCGCAGCTTGGGCGCTGCCGGGCGCGCGCTTGTCTTCGCAGGGCTGCAGCACCCAGTGGCGCAAGCCCAGTTGGCGCAGCGCTTCGCCCAGGGCCTGCAATTCCGCCACAGGGTACAGGCCAGGGTGCCAGGTGGTGCGGCATTCGTAGGCCACGCCACTGCCCAGAAGCCGCCGCAGCGCATCCCAGGCCTTGACGCCGCTGCCAGACACGCCCGTGATGGCGTCGTAGCGGTGCAGGGGCGCCTTGATGTCGAGCCCGACCCAGTCGAGCAGCGGCAGCGCGGCGGCCAGGCGTTCGGGGTACATGCCCGCGGTGTGCAGCGCAGTGGCGTAACCCAGCGCGCGCACCTGCGCCAGCGCATCGGGCAGGCCGGATTGCGCCAGCGGCTCGCCGCCCGAGAACACCACGCCGTCGAGCAGGCCATGCCGCTGGCGCAGCAGGGCCAGCACGTCGCCCCAGTCCAGCGCGCTAGGCTGGGTGGCGTCGAGCAGGCCGGGGTTGTGGCAGTAGCCGCAGCGCCAGGGGCAGCCCTGGCAGAAGACCACGGCCGCCAGCTTGCCGGGAAAGTCGATGGTGGTCAGCGGCGTGATGCCGCCCACGCGCAGCGTCTCGGCAGCGGGCTGGCGCGCCCTAGCAGGCACGGCCGGGCTCGGCGAAGAACTGGCGCTCGCGGTGCTCGCCCTGCTTGCCGGTGTTGAAGCTGGCCACGGGGCGGTGGTAGCCCATCACGCGCGTCCAGACTTCGCAGGGCTGGCGCTCGTCGTCGGTGAGCTGCACGGCGGCCAGGGCGGTTTGTTCGGTGGTGGAGAAATGGCTCATGGTGAACTCCTTGGGGGGTTGAAAACTACGTTTTTGATAGCTGCTTGCGCTTGATGGGAAAGGGCTGGAGGCCAATTTGCCTTCAAGCCGCAAGCAGGTGCCGGCGCTTCGCCTCCAGCCGCTCTTCATCGCACGTGGGGCAGAACGGGTGCTCGCCCGCCAGGTAGCCGTGCGTGGGGCAGATGGAGAACGTGGGCGTGACGGTGATGTAGGGCAGGCGGAAGTTCGTCAACGCCCGTTTCACCAGCTCGCGGCAGGCAGCGCCGCTGGAGATGCGCTCGCCCATGTACAGGTGCAGCACCGTGCCGCCGGTGTACTTGCCCTGCAGCGCCTCTTGCCGCTGCAGCGCCTCGAACGGGTCGTTGGTGAAGCCCACGGGCAGCTGCGAGCTGTTGGTGTAGTAGGGCTGCTCGGCCGTACCGGCCTGCAGGATGGCGGGCCAGCGCTTCTTGTCTTCTTTGGCAAAGCGGTAGGTGGTGCCTTCGGCGGGCGTGGCTTCCAGGTTGTAGAGGTGGCCGGTCTCTTCCTGGAACT
>Ga0222428_100621_pt1 | contig 10328 bp, 9 predicted proteins | sample 2B5Ametagenome_FD_182471 | JGI IMG/M metagenome (GOLD analysis project Ga0222428, IMG submission 182471) | Enriched microbial communities from leaf-cutter ant dump, University of Wisconsin, Madison, United States - 2B5A (version 2) | ecosystem: Environmental > Terrestrial > Nest > Insects nest >...
TCACGCCGGAGTTCCGCAACCGCCTGGACGCCATCGTGAGCTTCAAGCCGCTGGACGAGCAGATCATCCTGCGCGTGGTGGACAAGTTCCTGCTGCAGCTGGAGACCCAGCTCGCCGAGAAGAAGGTCGAGGTCACGTTCACCGACCAGCTGCGCAAGCACCTGGCCAAGAAGGGCTTCGATCCGCTCATGGGCGCACGCCCGATGCAGCGCCTGATCCAGGACATGATCCGCAAGGCGCTGGCCGACGAGCTGCTGTTCGGCCGCCTGACCGAAGGCGGGCGCCTGTCGGTGGACATCGAGCACAAGGCGGACGACAAGGGCGCCGAGACTTCCGAGGTGCTGCTGGACATCCAGCCGCTGCCCAAGAAGGAGCGCGGCGCCAAGTCGGAGCCGGCCGAGCCCGAGGAAGCCACGGCGGACTGACGCACGGCGGCCTTCCCCACCAGAAAACCCGCAGCAGGCGCTGCGGGTTTTTTGCTTTCAGGTGCTTTGGCGCACGATCAGCTCGTAGTCCAGCTCCACGCACGCCGGGCCAGGCAGGGTGCCGCGCATCAGGCCCAGGAGCATGTCGGCGCCGGCGCGGCCGACCTCGCTGCGCGGGGTGCGGATGGTGGTCAGCGGCGGCACCATCTGGTCGCTGCCGGCCAGATCGTTGAATCCGGCGATGGCGATGCGGCCCGGCACCGCCAGGCCCAGGCGGTTGGCCGCCAGCAGGCCGCCCTGGGCAATGTCGTCGTTGCAGAAGAAGACGGCATCCATATCCGGCATGCGCTGCAGCATCTCCTCGAACAGGCGCGCGCCCAGCGCGATGGACGAACGCTCAGGGCTCAGCATTTCCAGGCGCGGGTCGTACAGGCCCGCCGCGCGCAGCGCCTGGCGGTAGCCCTCGGCGCGCTGCATCACGCGCGGGTCGAGCTGCGCGGCGCAGAAGGCGACGCGCCGGCGGCCGCGCTCCAGCAGATGGCGCGTGATGGTGGCACCTGCCTCCACCTGCGAAAAGCCCACGCAGGCCACGCCGGGCGCGTGGCTGGTTTCCATCAGGTGCACGCAAGGCACGCCGCTGCGCACGATGAGCTGGCGCGCGGCCTCGCTGCGGTCGAAACCCGTCACCAGCAGGCCGGCGGGGCGGTGGGGCAGGTAGGTGCGCAGCAGCAGTTCTTCCTCCGCGCCGTCGTAGTGCGTCACGCCGATCAGCGGCTGGTAACCCTCGGGGAACAGCGTGCGGTGCACGGCCTCCAGCAGGTCCACGAACAGCGCATTGGACAGCAGCGGCACTAGCACCAGCACCTGGGTGCTGCGCTGCGAGGCCAGCGCCCGGGCGGCCGGATCGGGCACGTAGCCCAGGCGCTCGGCGGCTTCGTGCACGCGCCGGGCCAGCTCGGGATCGACGCTGCGCTCGCCGCGCAGCGCGCGCGAGGCGGTGATGGGGCTGACGCCCGCGGCGCCGGCCACGTCGTTCAGGGTGGTGCGGCCGCTGGAGCGGCGGGAGCGGCGGGTCACGGTCACAGGGTAAATCCGGAGTGTATGCCTGTGATTGTTACTTAAGATAGCGCTACCTTTCACCGGGTTTTTGCGGATCACAGTCTTTTCATCAGCTGTGGGCCTTCAGAACACTGCTCTGCGGGGCCTTTCGAGGGGTGCAAGTACATTGGCTGCGGCGTTGCCCCCTGGGTAGACGCCGCTTATTTGAATCTTTATGGATAGCGCTATCTTGAAAACACCGCTTTCCGCCATCGTGGTCATGGGCGTCTCCGGCTGCGGCAAATCCAGCGTCGGTGCAGCGTGCGCCGACACCCTGGGCTGGACACTGCACGAGGGCGATGCCTACCACGCGCCCGAGAGCATCGCCAAGATGCGCGCCGGCACGCCGCTCACCGACGCCGACCGCGCCGGCTGGCTGGACCGCCTGGCCGCGCTGCTGGCGCCCGCGCATGCGGGGCAGGGCGTGGTGCTGACCTGCTCGGCCCTGCGCCGCAGCTACCGCGACCGCCTGCGCGCGGCCCAGCCGGGCCTGGGCTTCGTCTTCCTGGAGCTGGACTACGCACAGGCGCTGGCGCGCGTGCAGGCCCGCGCCGGGCATTTCTTTTCCCCGGCCCTGGTGGCCGACCAGTTCGCCACGCTGGAATCCCCGGCGGGCGAGCCCCAGGTGCTGGCGCTGGACGCCACGCGCCCGGTGCAGCAACTGGTGCAGGAGACGGTCCGCTGGCTGCGGGCCCCCCACGACACCCTTTCCCCGACAGGAGCCAGCGCATGAGCGATTCTTCCCACGCACCGGCCGGCACGCGGCGCAAGCCGCTCGTGCAGCGGCTGGCCGAGCATTTCATGGTGCTGGCGCTCACCGGCATGGTGGCGGCGGTGTTCGTCAACGTGGTGCTGCGCTACGTGTTCAACACCAGCATCGTTTCCTACGAGGAAATCTCGCGCCTGCTCTTCGTGTGGCTGGTGGCCGTGGGCTCCATCGTCGCGGCCTGGGAGGGCAGCCACCTGGGCTTCGACATGCTGACCTCGCGCGTCGGCCCGAAGGCGCGCGCGGTGCTGTTCTGGGCCTCGCAGGCGCTGGTGCTGCTGTGCATGGGCCTGCTGCTCTGGGGCTCGTGGGATCAGGTGGTCGCCGGGCTGGACAGCCGCAGCACCGTGCTGGGCTACCCGCTGGCCCTGGGCGCGGCCGCCACGCTGGTGCTGGCCGTGGGGCTGCTGGCGGTGCTGCTGCGCGACGCGCGGCGCGGCCCGCAGGCGCCCACGCATGGCGATGCGCTGGACATCGAATAAGGAGCCCGCGCCATGCTCGTGACCTTCATCTTCCTCTTCGTGCTGATCGGCGGCATGGTGATCGGCATGCCGATCGCCCACGCCCTGGTGCTCACCGGCGTGGCGCTGATGTGGCACCTGGATTTCTTCGATTCGCAACTGCTCGCGCAGAACCTGCAGGCGGGCTTCGACAACTTCCCTCTGCTGGCCGTGCCGTTCTTCATCCTGGCCGGCGAGCTGATGAACGCAGGCGGCCTCTCGCGCCGCATCATCGACCTGGCGGGCGCCTTCGTGGGCCACATCCGCGGCGGGCTGGGCTACGTGGCCATCGGCGCGGCCGTGCTGCTGGCGTCGATGAGCGGCTCGGCCATCGCCGACACCGCCGCGCTCGCCACCATCCTGCTGCCGATGATGCGCGACCAGAAGTACCCCGACAGCTATGGTGCGGGCCTGCTGGCCTCTGGCGGCATCATCGCGCCCATCATCCCGCCGTCGATGCCGTTCGTGATCTACGGCGTGACGACCAACACCTCGATCAGCAAGCTGTTCCTCTCGGGCGTGGTGCCGGGGCTGATCATGGGCGTGTTCCTGATCTTCGCGTGGTGGTGGATCGCGCGCAAATACCAGCTCGCCAGCGGCAAGCGCGTGGGCTGGGGCGAGCGCATGAAGGCGCTGGTCTACAGCTTCTGGGCCATGATGATGCCGGTCATCATCCTGGGGGGCCTCAAGGGCGGCATCTTCACGCCGACCGAGGCGGCCGTGGTGGCGGCGGTCTATGCGCTGTTCGTCTCGATGGTGGTGTACCGCGAGATGAGCTGGGCCCGGCTCTACGCGGTGTTCCTGAACGCCGCCAAGACCACGGCGGTGGTCATGTTCCTGTGCGGCGCCGCAACGGTGACGGCCTACATGATCACGCTGGCCGACCTGCCCAACATGCTGGCCGAGAGCTTCGCCGGCGTGCTCGGCAACCCGATGCTGTTCATGGCGCTGATGATGCTGTTCCTGCTCGTCGTGGGCACCGCCATGGATCTGACGCCCACCATCCTGATCTTCGGCCCGGTGTGCGCGCCGCTGGCGGTCAAGGCGGGGATCGATCCGGTGTACTTCGGCTTCATGTTCATCTACGTGGGCTGCATCGGCCTCATCACGCCGCCCGTGGGCACGGTGCAGAACGTGGTGGCCGGCGTGGGCCGGCTGCGCATGGAAACCGTCATCAAGGGCACTACGCCGTTCCTCATCGCCTACGTGCTGCTCGCGGTGCTGCTGGTCATCTTCCCGCAGATCGTGACTGCGCCGCTGAAGTGGATGCACTAGCAAAAAGATAGCTGCCAGCGCTTGCCAGTCAAGCGCTGGAGGCCAAAAACACTCTCTATTTCTTTCCACTCACCACACAACCCAAGGAGATACCCATGCGATTCCAATTCGCTCTGGCCGGTGCGCTGGCCGCACTGGTGGCCGCAGGCGCCGTGCAAGCCCAGGACTTCAAGCCGCGCATCGTGCGCTTCGGCCACGGCCTGGTCGACGACTCCAACCAAGGCCGCGCCGTGCGCTTCTTCGCCAAGGAGGTCGAGAAGGCCACCGGCGGCAAGATGAAGGTGCGCGCCATCGGCAACGCCTCGCTGGGCTCGGACATGCAGATGCAGCAGGCGCTGATCGGCGGCGCGCAGGAGATGATGGTCGGCTCCACGGCCACGCTGGTCGGGATCGCGCCGCAAATGGCGCTGTGGGACACGCCCTTCCTCATCAACAACACCAAGGAGGCCGACGCGCTGCTCGACGGCCCGGTGGGCGAAAAGGTCAAGGCCACGCTGGAGGCAAAAGGCATCGTGGGCCTGGCGTATTGGGAGAACGGCTTTCGCAACCTCACCAACAACAAGCACCCCGTCGCCAAGCTGGAGGACATGAACGGCATCAAGCTGCGCGTGATGCAGAACAACGTTTTCCTCGACAGCTTCAAGGCCCTGGGCGCCAACGCCGTGCCGCTGCCGTATTCCGAACTGTTCACTGCCATGGAAACCCGCGCCGTGGACGGGCAGGAGAACCCGTACAACACGGTGCTCTCCGGCAAGTTCTACGAAGTGCAGAAGTACCTCACCGTGACCAACCACGTCTACAGCCCCTGGATGGTCTCGGTCAGCAAGAAGTGGTGGGACACGCTCACCCCGGCCGAGAAGAAGGTGCTGCAGGACGCCGCCATCAAGAGCCGCGACTTCGAGCGCAAGGACACGCGCGACGAGGCCGCCAAGGCGCTGGCCGAGCTCAAGCAGAAGGGCATGCAGGTCAACGAGCTTTCGCCCGCCGAAGCCAACCGCATGCGCGAGAAGCTCACCAGCGTGCACGCCTCCGTGGCCAACGCCGTGGGCCAGGACCTGTGGAAGCAGACCCAGGACGAACTGGCCAAGATCCGCGCCGCCAAATGAGCGCCGCGCCACGCATCGCCTGGGTGACCGGCGCGGGCACCGGCATCGGCCTGGCCGGCGCCGAGGCGCTGGCTGCCGACGGCTGGACGGTGGTGCTCTCCGGCCGGCGCGAGGACGTGCTGCAAGAGGCCTGCGCCGCCATCACCGCGCGCGGTGGCCGGGCCGAGCCCCAGGCGCTCGACGTGGCCAGCAGCACGGCGGCCGAGGAGGGCGCGCGCGCCATCCTCGCGCGCCACGGCCGCATCGACCTGCTGGTCAACGCCGCCGGCATCAACGTGCAGGCCCGCAGCTGGGCCGACTGCAGCGCGGCCGACTGGGACCGCGTGCTGGACATCAACCTCAAGGGCACCGTGCACACCATGCGCGCCGTGCTGCCCGCCATGCGCGCGGCGGGCGCGGGCACGGTGATCAACGTGGCCTCCTGGGCGGGGCGCTTCGTCTCGGCCATGCCCGGCGCGGCCTACACCACGAGCAAGACGGCCGTGGCCGCGCTCACGCACGAATTCAACGTGGAGCAGTTCCGCCACGGCCTGCGCGCGTGCTGCCTGCTGCCGGCCGAGGTGGCCACGCCCATCCTGCTGCAGCGGCCCGTGCCGCCGTCGCCCGAGGACATGGCCCGCATGCTGCAGCCCGAGGACCTGGGGCGTACCATCGCCTTCGTGGCCAGCATGCCGGCGCATGTATGCGTCAACGAAGTGCTGATCAGCCCCACTTGGAACCGCATGTTTCTCTGACAAAAAGCAGGAAGGAACGCCCCACGCATGACCCTCCACCCCACCGTCGAAACCGTCACGCGCCGCATCCGCGAGCGCAGCGCTGCCACGCGCGGCGCCTACCTGGAGCGCCTGGACGCCATGGCCCGGCGCCCGCGCGCCAGCCAGAGCATGGGCTGTGCCAACGTGGCCCACGCCTTCGCGGGCCTGCCCGCCAACGACAAGCTGCGCGTGGTGGCCGAACGCGCCCCCAACGTCGGCATCGTCACCGCCTACAACGACGTGCTCTCGGCCCACGCTCCGCTGGCGCGCTACCCGGGCGTCCTCAAGGACGAGGCCCGCCGCCACGGCGCCACCGCGCAGGTGGCCGGCGGCGTGCCCGCGATGTGCGACGGCGTGACGCAGGGCGCGCCGGGCATGGAGCTGTCGCTCTTCAGCCGCGACGTGATCGCGCAGTCCACGGCCATCGCGCTGACGCACGACGTGTTCGACGCCGCCCTCATGCTCGGCGTGTGCGACAAGATCGTGCCCGGCCTGCTCATCGGCGCGCTGCATTTCGGCCACCTGCCCACGGTGTTCGTGCCCGCGGGGCCGATGACCTCGGGCCTGTCCAACAGCGCCAAGGCCAAGGTGCGCGAGCAGGCCGCGCAGGGCCTGGTGGGCCGCGCCGAGCTCCTCGACGCCGAGATGGCCGCCTACCACGGCCAGGGCACCTGCACCTTCTACGGCACGGCCAACAGCAACCAGATGCTGCTGGAGGCCATGGGCCTGCACGTGCCCGGCACGGCCTTCGTCAACCCCGGCGAGGCCGAGCGCGAGCTGCTCACGCGCGAGGCGCTGCGCACCGTGCTGGGCAACACGCAGGGCCAGCGCTTCGCCCCCATCGGCCGCGTGGTGGACGAGCGCTGCATCGTCAACGCCATGGCCGCGCTGCTGGCCACGGGCGGCTCCACCAACCACCTGATCCACTGGGTGGCCGTGGCGCGCGCGGCGGGCATCGTGATCGACTGGGACGACTTCTCCGCGCTCTCGGCCGTGGTGCCGCTGCTGGCGCGCGTCTACCCCAACGGCAACGCCGACGTGAACCAGTTCCAGGCCGCGGGCGGCCCCGGCTACGTGATCCGCGAGCTGCTCGATGCCGGCCTGATGCACGGCGACGTGCTCACCGTGCGCCCCGGCGGCCTGCGCGAATACACGCGCATCCCGCGCGTGGAGCAGGGCGCCCTGGCCTGGCACGACGCCGGCGCCAGCGGCGACGATGCCGTGCTGCGCCCCGCCGCCGCGCCGTTCAGCGCCACGGGCGGGCTCAAGCTGCTGGCGGGCAACCTGGGCCGCGCCGTCATCAAGGTGAGCGCCGTGCCCGAGGACCGCCACGTGGTCGAGGCGCCCGCGCGCGTGTTCGCTTCGCAGGCCGAATTGCAGACTGCTTTCCACGCCGGTGAACTCGACCGCGACGTGGTCTGCGTGGTGCGCTGGCAGGGCCCGCAGGCCAACGGCATGCCCGAGCTGCACAAGCTCACCCCGCCGCTGGCCGTTCTGCAAGGCAAGGGCTTCAAGGTGGCGCTGGTGACCGACGGGCGCATGAGCGGCGCATCGGGCAAGGTGCCCGCCGCCATCCACGTCTCGCCCGAGGCGCACGCGGGCGGCCCGCTGGCGCGCGTGCGCGACGGCGACGTGGTCCGCCTCGATGCCGTGGCTGGCACGCTGGAGGTGCTGGTCGATGCCGCCGAATGGCAGGCCCGCGTGCCCGACACGCTGCCTGCCGCTCAAGGCCTGGACAACGCCCAAGGCCTGGGCCGTGAACTGTTCGCCGGATTCCGGCGCAACGCGCTCAGCGCGGAAGAGGGGGCCTGCACATGGCTGTGACTGCATTGACCGCGCAGGATGTGATGCGCGACGCGCCGGTGATCCCGGTCATCGTTCTCCATGACGTGCGCCACGCCGTGCCCATGGCCCGCGCGCTCGTCGCGGGCGGCATCCGCATGCTGGAAGTCACGCTGCGCACGCCGCAGGCGCTGGACTGCATGCGCGCCATCGCATCGGAAGTGCCCGAGGCGGTGGTCGGCGCCGGCACCGTGCGCAGTCCCGCTGATGCCGAGGCCGCCGCCCGCGCGGGCGCGCGCTTCGCCGTCAGCCCCGGCTTCACCCCTGCCGTGGGCCGCGCCTGCCGCGATCAGGGCCTGCCGCTGCTGCCGGGCGTGGCCACGGGCAGCGAGATCATGGCGGCGCAGGAGGAGGGCCACGCCGCGCTCAAATTCTTCCCCGCGCTGCAGGCGGGCGGCGCGGCCATGCTCAAGGCGTGGAACGGCCCGTTCGGCGACGTGGTGTTCTGCCCCACGGGCGGCATCGCGCCGGGCAATGCGGCCGACTTCCTCGCGCTGCCCAACGTGGCCTGCGTGGGCGGCTCGTGGCTGGTGCCGGGCGACGCGCTGGCGCAGGGCGACTGGGCGCGCATCACGCAACTGGCGCGCGAGGCGGCCGCGCTGCGGGTTTAGGTGAAATAGGGCTCTAGCGCTTGTCTGGCAAGCGCCGGGAGCTATGAAAAGAGAAGCAATCCACTCAGCCTTCCGGCAACCCCAGATGTGAGATGAAGGGCGGGTTCTGCGCATACATCTCGGCGATCAACTGCTTGACGGCCGCGATGTACCAGGAATCGTCGTTGAGCCGGTGGCTGAGGATGATGGGCGACGTGGCCCGCTCGTCGTCGATGAGCCGGTAGACCAGATCCGTGCGCAGCCGTGCGGCTGTGGGCACGATGCACACGCCCATCTCGGCGGCGACCAGGCCGAGCGCGGCCTGCAGTTCGCGCACCTCGTGGATTTCGGCGGGCTGTATGCCCTGGTCGTGCAGCAGGCCGAGGACGTGATCCGCATAGCTCGGGCGCGGCTCCTTGGGGTAGACGATCAGGCGCTGGTCCGCGACCGTCTGCAGGTTGATGCGGCGGTTTTCGGCCGCCAGCGGCGAACTGGGCGCCATGGCCAGCACCAGTCTTTCCTCGCTCAGCACCGTGCGCGACACGGAGCTGTCATTGGTTCGCAGGCGCCCGAACCCCAGGTCGATGCGGCCGGACTTGAGCTCGTGGATCTGCTGGATCGAGCCGAGCTCGACGAGGTGGACGTCGGTATGCGGATAGCGCTGGCGCAGCATGCGCACCATCACCGGCAGCCCGCCGTACAGCGTGGAGGCAACATACCCCACCGAGATCGACTGCCGGTGGTTGCTCCCCACCTGGCGCGCGGCGTTCTTCATCTGCTCCACCCGGTGCAGCACCTGCAGCGCCTGCTCGTAGACCAGCCGCCCCGCCTCCGTCAGGCGCACCGGGCGGCTGTTGCGCTGGATGAGCTGCACGCCCAGCTCCTCCTCCAGCTGCTGGATCTGGCGGCTCAGCGGCGGCTGCGCGATGTGCATCTGTTCGGCGGCGCGGGTGAAGTTGCGGGTCGTGGCCACGGCCACGAAGTAACGCATCTGGCGCAGTTCCATCAGGGAAAACCATATGACTTGGGAATTCATGGATTTTAAGTCATTGTTTTTCAAAGACTAATCCATGTTTAATACCTATTGGGTATGGATTCAGATCAATTTGGTGTTGGATCGAACCGGGGGTGGCATCGTCCAATGCGGGCCATGCAAAACCCCCTTCGCCCACAACACTCCACCGGCTCCGTCGCCATTGACCAGGTGGAGACCCTGCTGCTCGACCTGCCGACGATCCGCCCGCACAAACTGTCCATGGCGACCATGAACGGCCAGACGCTGATGCTGGTGCGCGTGCGCTGCTCGGACGGCACGGTGGGCATCGGCGAGGGCACGACCATCGGCGGCCTGGCCTACGGCGCCGAGTCGCCCGAGGGCATGAAGCTGGCCATCGACACCTATTTCGCGCCGCAGATGGTGGGGGCGGACGCCAACCGCGTGCCCGCGCTGATGGCGCGCCTGAACCAGGCCATCCGCGACAACCGCTTCGCCAAGTGCGCCGTCGAGACCGCGCTGTACGACGCGCTGGGCCACCGCACGGGCCTGCCCGTCTCCGAGCTGCTGGGCGGCCGGCTGCGCGATCGCCTGCCCGTGGCGTGGACGCTGGCCTCTGGCGACACGGGGCGCGACATCGAGGAGGCGCAGCGCATGCTGGAGACGCGCCGCCACCAGATCTTCAAGCTCAAGATCGGCCGCAAGCCGGTGCGCGACGACGTGGCGCACGTAGCCGCCATCAAGAAGGCGCTGGGCGACCTGGCCTCGGTGCGGGTGGACGTGAACATGGCCTGGAGCGAGCTGCAGGCGCACCACGGCCTGGCCGGCCTGGTTCATGCCGGCTGCGAGCTGGTCGAGCAGCCGGTGGCAAGCGCCGACGTGCTGGCGCGCCTCAAGGGCCGCTATCCGATCGCGGTCATGGCCGACGAATCGCTGACGGGCCCGGCCAGCGCCTTCGGGCTGGCGCAGGTGGCGGG
>Ga0222428_100622_pt1 | contig 10313 bp, 13 predicted proteins | sample 2B5Ametagenome_FD_182471 | JGI IMG/M metagenome (GOLD analysis project Ga0222428, IMG submission 182471) | Enriched microbial communities from leaf-cutter ant dump, University of Wisconsin, Madison, United States - 2B5A (version 2) | ecosystem: Environmental > Terrestrial > Nest > Insects nest >...
ATCACTGGCGCTGGTGGGGCGGGCCGTTCGACCCGCACGCCTTCAGCATCAATGCGGCCAACTTGGCGATCCGCAAGCTGCGCTGAAGTCAGCCTGTCGTGTCAAGGTGGGTTGGCTGGACGCTTACAGTGCGTTGCGCGAGTTGCGTAATCAGCGGGCGTTGTCTCAGGAGGCGTTGGCCTTTGAGGCCGAGCTTGCCCGCAACTACATCAGCCAGCTTGAGCTAGGCAGCAAGTCCCCCAGTCTGCGAACCATCTTCAAGCTGTGCAAGGTGCTGGAGGCCAGCCCGGCAGCAATGATTGAGGATGTAGAACGCCGTATGCAGTCGCAGCACAAGGCACCTCCCGCACCCCATCGTTAAACCCTGGGAGAGGTTCCCTAGTCGCTTGCAATTGATTGCAGCGTGCCGACCCGCACACTCCATGCGAAATAATGGCGCATCTTCTTACAGGATGTGCGATGAACACTGCGGGACGACTTTTGGCAATTGTTGATACTTTGAACTTTAAGGTTCATCGAGATACGCCTGACCCTATGGTGAAGGTGTGGGCAACAGTGTTTGAACTAGACGCGGCCGATCCTGAGATCGAGGATTCAGTAGTGACGTGCCTCCAGGCCATGAGGGAAGAACTTGACCTCCTATCGGCAAAGCTGACAGCGCGCGAGGTTCCCTCGGATGGCTTTGGTTGGCCGATCAAACGCCTAAGGGACGTGGCTTCAACCGTTCATTTAAACAGTAATTGGTACGCGCTGCGAGATGAAATTTTGAAGCCCGACACGCGCATGAGCTTCATGTGGGCCAACTGGGTACTGCGCGATGAAGATGAAGAACCAATGCCCAGCGAAGAGCTGGCATCCCTGCGGGGTGAACTTGACGCCGTAGAGCAAAGCCTCAGAGAAGCGGATATGACACCGTACCTACGGGGCTTCATTCAGCGGCAGATTGACGCCATCCGCACGGCGCTGAAGCTGTACCGCGTGCAGGGTGTGAAGCCCATTGAAGAAGCATTGCATCAAGTAGCTGGTGCGTACACGGTCGAAAAATCCCGCGTGGAAGCTGAACACGCGCAGGCTTCCGAGCCTACAAAAAATCTGTTTGCCCGTGCTGCAGCGGTAATCAAGAAGACTGCCGAAGTCGCGGACAACCTGGACAAGATCAGGAAGGCAGGTGAAGGGGCCTACACGCTAGCCGCAAGCGTTGGGCCGCTGCTTTTGACCTACGGCCAAAATCTTCTGAAGTAAGCCTGTATGCCCGCACTTGTTCCTGAACTTGTCAACATGGCAAGTGATCCCGCCGTATCCACTGCTGACCTACTACGGCGCGCCCTTGTTGTCGCTCGCCGCCTTGCCGTCCCTGAGCTTGTAGACTGGATCAAATCCGAGCTCAGAGGTTACGGCGCGAGTGAGGTGCCAAGCTACAGGAAGTTAAAGGGAACCATTCTCCCTGTCCCCAAGCGGGGTGAGGCGGGCGCTATTTCGCACCTTAATCCAGCTGCCCTAGATGATTTGTTTGAATCCGCATCAGAGGTTTGGATTCCCTATGAGATTTCGGTTGTTGAGCAGATGGCGGCATCAAAAAATGAGCTTTTCGGTCATAAATTCTCACCAAAGCTCGACTACCTCATGCAGAAGAAGAACATTGGAAATTTCACTCTCGCAAGAACGACTAGTCGGATTCAGTATTGCGGCATCTTGGACTGCGTAAAGACGACGATTCTTGATTGGGCACTAGACCTTGAGGGACGCGGGATCATTGGAGAGGGCATGTCCTTCACGCCACAGGAGAAACAAGCCGTGCAACAACAGCACTATCACTTCGGAAACGTATCGGGTTCGCAGATTCAGATTGGCTCCAACGGATCAACCCAGACCCAAGCCAACACCACCAGCATCGACCTTGAAGCGCTGGGGGGCTTGGTTGAAGCTCTGGGCGCGGCCCTTGACCGTGGCACCGTGCAAGGCGATGCAGCCGACGAACTGCGTGCCGAACTGGCTACTCTGAGAGCACAAGTCGCCTCACCGAAACCAAAGTGGGAAATCATCAAGGCCACGGCCCGCACTATCAAGACAGTAGCCGAAGGCGCAGCGGGCAATATCCTTGGAGAACTGGCGAAGCCGCACTTCGCAACGCTGCTGGCCCTTGCTGCAGGGTGAAGGCTTGCAATTGATTGCAGGCTTTCCCCTTACGCCTGGAGCCTGCATGGAGTGACGATCACCAAACACCGTCAATCGATGGGGCGTGTAAGACGAGTTGTTTGGGCTTGCCGTGGCTGTCGCCTAGTGCCAACTCCTTCAAAGCTCTTGGGGGCCGCCTAAACCAAACAGAACACACTTCCGCAAGGTCCATCGAGCCCGCCGATTGGGAGTCAATTAACGATTCTGCAAGCGCAGAATCATGCTCAAGGTAAAAGTCCCCGACTCGCTGTAATTCATTGATGTCGGACTTCCGTTCAGCCAATGGCTTCTGAAGCATCCAGCGCGGCAAATCCAGCGGGTGCCCATCTTCCTTGAAGGCCATACCCATGATGGGAGCCATGAAGTCAATCAGCCAACCTTGGCACTCGACCCAGGCATGAAATGCTTTCCTGTCACTTTCTGGACCTTCACCCATGCGGCCATACATGGCAACAGTTGAGCTTTTCTCGTCAACCATCATCCCCATGAATCCGGCGCTGATCGTGGCGGGCAGCTTGTAGTGCTCCCTAAGGATCAACGTCCCCGCGATAGTGAACAGGATGCAAGCCCGATGCGTGCGAGCAACCTCAGTTGCCTCAAGAACGCTGTAAATGACCTGATAGATGCGTTGGTAGTCCGGCAGAGGGAGTAGGGGGCGTTTTTGCTTCATGCTGCCACCTTACACCGAGCGATTGGGCCTGCAATGTCACCGCTGCAATCAATTGCAGACACTCCGCGCAACTACGAAGCCTAGCGGCTTAACTTTGGGCGGGTGTTTGGGCGGGTATGTAGTCCACCAAAGAAAAAACCCTAAGTGAATCAATCACTTAGGGTTATATATGGCGGAGAGGGCGGGATTCGAACCCGCGGTGGGCTATTAACCCACACACGCTTTCCAGGCGTGCGACTTAAACCGCTCATCCACCTCTCCGAAGCCGGCTATTGTAGCAGGACTTCGGGCCGCGTTCGGGACAGAGCCAGGCGCGAACCGCCGGCCGTCTCACCCGACGATGCGGCCATCGGTGGTCAGCATGCTTTGCGTGACGTGGGTGGTGGCAAGGCGGCGGCCTTCGTAGGCGACCACGAAGCCGCCCACTTGGACTTCCGAGCGCTTCCTGAACGCGGCCAGGGCGCTGGCGCGGTGCAGCGGGCCGGTGACGGAGGCCAGGACCTCGGCCGTGTAGCGGGCGGCGATGAAGCCCGCCAGTCCTTGGGGGGACGGGGGTTCGTCGTACAGCCGGGCCATCACCTCGCGGTAGGTTCGCACGACGGGCAGGCTGGCGGATGGCGGCGGCCACGCGTTCGATGGCCTGTAAATGGCCGGGGCAATGGGTAGATTGCAGGATAAGACCAAGTACAGGTGAGTCCATCCGTGCAGCAGAACAACCACCATGTTCTCACACAAACTTTACGACAAGCGTCACTACTAGCCCAGCGATTGATGCACCGATGGCCGCCCACTTGATGCGTAGTTCGATCTCTTCGCGCCGATCCTTCTTCCGCAAACGATCTTCCTCTCGGTTGTCCTTTGCTTCCTTGCGCATTCGCTCACGCGTCGCAAGTAAGTGCTTCGCAAAAGCTCTCAGCAGTTCTTCAGGCAAATGCTTAACATTAATCTTGGGCCCAATAGGAAGGCCACTATCGACCAGCGCGTTAAGCGTGTTCTCATCGAATTGCTGAAATAGTGGCTCTAATTTTTTCAGTGCCTCTAATTCAGCGGGGCTTTGATTGCCCGCAGCTGCAGCTTCATAAACTACTTCATTGGCTAAGTAACCACGCCAAATAGTTTGCTCGAAAACTGGCTCCGTGACGATCGACAGGCCGCGGAAAGTCCCCAGCATGTACCCTGCCCATGCGGCTCTTTGGGGATTGTTATTTTCTATTGACCACTTAATGCTGCCGCAAAGCAGCGATGCCGCAAAGATGTACCAGTCACGTGATTGCTTATCCTTTTCAAGTCGGGTTGCTAACTCCTGAAAATCTTCTTCAGTTAGGAGGTTTAGCCCCTTCGCAGCATCCAGCTTCTGGATATGAGTGCCAAACTCACTCTCTAAATTATTGACAAAATCGGAAATGCTTTCTTCCGTAGGTGCTTGCCCAATGAAGAGCTGATTCAGCAAGAAAGATAGACCTGATCGGTACAGCTTTCCTTGCGGAGTAGGCTCCAGAGATAGCTTGATCCAGTTTCCGGGAATAATGAACCGTTCCCCAGCCTCCGCCCGAATACCTTCCCCGTTCTCACCCAGCCTGACGAAGTGAACAGTGCGATCACATTCCTTGCACTCAGCGCTTAGATGTGGAACAGAGAGTGGGAGTGTACTCTTGCCGCATTGAGGGCAGAATTTCTCAGATTGCGTAGGTAGCCCAATGGCATTCATAGCTGTGGCATCACTTATATGGCTCATTGAGGGAGGGCTTGAGCTATTAGTACGCGCGTGACAGTGCCGTATTTGCTTTCAACTGAGCAAGCTCTCCATGATCTTCTTGCCAGCCACGATTACAAGATCAAATGTCATTTCTACACCGCTCGCTTTAAATTTATCCTGAATCTTTCCCCAGACTGTATCGCTGCGAATAGTGTCTAGGAGTTCATGGCCGGAATTGGTTAGCCGTCGAGCAAGTGCAGCGATAATTCGCCCATCTCCTGTCTTGGATTCGAGAATATTTGCTTCGATGTAGCCTGCTTCGCTTAGAAGCCTCATGTTGTAGGCAACCTCCTGCTCATCAAATGGGGGGAGCTTGCTAGCGTTGACAACAGTATTTGGCGTCGCTGAGTCCTCCAGTGCAAGAAGAACGGCGCGGATGATTGTCCAATCTCGTTTCATTCAATATCTCTCATGGAGGGGATGTTGGGGTTGAATGCCGAATCAGTCAGATACATGGCAGCCACATCAAATTTACCGGAAACATCAACCAATGATGAATCCCGGGGCGTCATGCAACCAGTGTACCCAGGCCAGCACCTCCCAGCCTTGCTGCCCGGCATCACGTAGGCCAGCCCGCACCTCTCTCCCTCGTCCTCCCCCTCTTCACCTCGCCTATGCCAGGGCAACGATATGCCTTGACCTCGCACCGGCAAGTCTGCGGGCCGCCAGCGCGCAACGATCATTAAGTGTAACTAATTGAAATATTGAGGGTGTCGACGGCGTTGTCCGCGCCTGTTTTCGAGATGTAGATATGTGAGCCTCGCAAATTTCTGCGTTGACACACCTTCACAGAGGAAAGCACGTACATGATGAACAACGACATCAACTCCCCGGGCAATACCGAAGCAGATCGCTTGCAGGCCGCCTGTCGCAAGTTCGTTGCCCAGCGGCAAGAGCAAGAAACCGTGAACCCGGGATATAGGCGCTCCCGCTTTGACAATCAGGTTGCACACGACGTGGTACAGGCGGTGCTCAAACGCAAGGCAGACGACATGGATGCGCTTGAGGCAGGCAGGGATGCTGGCCCCATGATCGACCTTGCGGGTAAAGCGATTGGAGCAGCGCAAGAGGCGGCACTTCTCAATACTGCTGCACCCACTCTCCCGCCGCAAGCGCTGACCAGTCTCGTTGATGAGGAGGCACCTCTTGACGAGCCTGACCTCGATGCATTCGACCTGGAACCCGGGCAAGGTGCCATCGGATGCATCCCCATCCAGGTGTGGAACCCTTGCACGGGCGAATTCATTCTGGACAATCGCATGACCCTGGAAACCCGTGACGGCAAGGTCCTGAAGGAGACGCGCTACCGCGCATTCGGCACCAAGCAAGAGACGGAGCCGATCCCGGCCAATGCCAACTTGTTCCGCAGCTATGTGGCGGAGGATATGGAAGAGGCGGAGCCCATTCGCTTTCTGGTGCCAGACATGGTGATGGAAGGCGGGGTGGGGCTCATTTGGGGCAAGTCGGGTTCAGGCAAGACGGCTTTCCTGCTGGACTTGGTGCTCAGCATTGCCACGGGCGATGATTTCGCTGGCCGTCCCACCCAGCAATGCAATGTCCTGTATGCCGCGCTGGAAGGTGGTCACGGTTTCCGGCAGAGGCTGCTGGTCGGGGCTCGCCACAAGGAGCTTGATCTTGGGCGCCGGGTGCGGGTCTGCCATGAACCCCTCAATGTTGGAGACGATGCCGACATGAATGGCTTGGCCTTACACGCCCTGCAAAACGACTGCAAGCTGATCGTCATCGACACCCTCTCTGCCTCTCTGGCGGGAGAACTGTCAGAGAACAGCAACGACGACATGGCCCAAGTCCTGCTCAAGCTGTATCGGTTGCAGCGGCAAACGGGAGCGTCCATCCTGCTGGTGCACCACAGCGGCCATGACGGCAGCAACGAACGGGGTGCCTCCGCATTGCGTTGCAACGTGGACACATCTATTCGGATCAGCACCTCTGGCGCGCACCGAAAATGGACCGTCATCAAGCAGAAGGACGGCAGCGACGGTATCAGTGATCTCTTTGACTTGACCCAGGTCGAAGTGACCCGCAAGGACGGGCAAATGGTCAACTCCATTGTGGTCAAGCACCTGAAATCCAGCAGCGAAGACGAAGATGCCAAGAAGACGCCCAAAGGCCCCCGCCTGAAGGGAAATCCCGCCATCGCAATGGATAAATTCTCCCGGGAGTGGCAAGCACGAACCTCTGGTCTGTCAGAAGATCAAATCGCAGGTCTTGCGATTGCGTGGAAGGACGCGAAGGACATCTGCAGCCCTCTGATGAAGAGCCAAGACCCTGGGCGCCGGGAGGATCGTGCAACGGAAGCACTGAATCGGCTGGTCGACTTGCGCCTGCTGCTGAAGCAACCCGACAAATCCCTGAGGCTGGCTCAAGCGCTGTAGCCGGGATGCAGTCACCCGTCCCGCTCCCGCCCGCTACCCGTCCCCTAAAAGGGGGACGGACGGGCGGATCTGCGGGAAAACTGCAAGTGGAGAACGTCCTAGCAGGCCGGGTCTCGCAGGCCTGGGAGTTCATCCAGACTGGCGTAAGCGATTGACCTCCGCGACCCTGACCATCAGCAATTGGTCGTCTGGATATCTACTGGGCCCGGAGAGCCCTAGGGAGCGACGGGCCAATACCTGGGCCATGGGATATATCTCCTGGGCCTCTCTGGCTCCCTTCCCGAACTGCTGCCGAGGCAGCCTGACCGTCCCCTCCCCTAAGGGGGGGGGGGAGGGGGCGGGCTCGGTGAAGTCTCAAGAGTCAGCGTCCCTGATGGCCTCGAACATCTCGAAGACGGTCACGCCAAGCCCATTGGCGATGACCTCCATTGCATTGAGCGTCGGATTGGCCTGACCTCTCTCTATCCGGCTCAGGTAGGTCTGATAAAAGCCGCACTGCTCACCAAACTCCACCTGGCTGAGGCCCCGAGCGTGACGCATGTCACGCACGTACTCACCAAATCGTTGGGCCAAGGTCTTCACCCCTCCAACTCTCAGTGTTATGCTCTAATTCGCATAAACACTAATTCATATATTCTGGTTGTCGTGAGCCGTTTCCCGGTGACCTGGGTATCACGGAGGCTCTACAGGTGTACGACATCTACCACCCCGACCACAACGACCAATGGCGCTACACTCTGGGCCGCTCCGGAGCGCGCCCGCTGCTGGTCATCGGCCTCAATCCCAGCACCGCGACCCAAGAGAAGCTCGACCCCACCGTGACCCGCGTGGAGAAGGTCGCCCAGCAATGCGGATTTGATGGGTTCGTCATGCTGAATCTCTACCCGGTGCGGGCCACCGATCCCAAAGACCTGCCGCCCAAGGCTGATCTCGTGGCCTACGAGCGCAATCTGGAAGCCATCGAGAAGACCGTCGCGCAATACCCCACGCCAACCATCTGGGCGGCCTGGGGCACCTCCGTGGTGAACCGGCCCTATCTCCTCCGGGCGCGTGATGCACTGCATGAACGGCTGGCGCAGTACCAGCCCCAATGGCGCAGATTCGGTGATCTGACGGTCAATGGTCATCCTCGGCATCCTCTGTACCTGGACTACAGCTGGACGCTCGAACCCTACGAACCGGCCTGAACAGATGGCGGGTAGGGCTACCCGCTGCTCTCCCTCCATGCTCCCCATCGCCCGGGACGCCTGCGCGTCTCGCGTCGCAAGAAAACCCGTCCCCTGTCTCGCCCCTCAATACAGCCTGCCCGCTCCGGATACCCCCTCTCCGTCTCTACAAAAAGCTATTGAAAATCAATGACATAGGAGCCATTGACATGAAATTGATAGCAACCAGCTCAATAGATCCGGGAGAGAGAAAGCATCGCCTTGCCCCATGCGGGTTCCGGGACGATGAAATCGAAATTTCCTGCAAGCCCTCCAAATTCTCCAGAGTGGCGGTCAAGGAGGAAATTCCATTGCCCGCCCCCAACCCGCCTGCGCCACTGCAGGTCGTCTATCTCCACCAGCGTGACCCCGGGATGATCGCCCGCTACCGCGCCTGGGCCGACTGGCTCTCCGAGGGCCGCACTCGCGCCGTCGAGAGTGAGCTGATCGCCATGGATGGGGGTGACCCTGCCCAGGCCCTCTCTCGTGCCTCGGTGTGCGACTGGCAGGTACTGATCTATGAGCCCCCTGGCTATCACCCTGCATCTGTCGAGGTGCTGCCATGATGCCTCTGCCTCGCAAGGAACTGGGCGCGGCACAGGTCGCAGCCCTCTGGCGCCGTGGCACCAACCATGTCGGCGGTGTGCGTGGCCTGATCCTCAATGTCACGATGTACGGCTCGCGCAGCTGGGTGCTGCGCTATCAGGTGGCAGGCAAGCGGCGTGACCTGGGCCTGGGCTCGTATCCGTCCGTCACACTGGCGGATGCACGGGAGGCTGCTCGCGCTGCCCGTGCCAAATTGGCGCAGGGCATTGACCCTGTCGAGGATGGGCGTCGGGCGCGGGCCCGTCTGGTCGCGGAAATCCACACCAGCATGACATTCGGTGAAGCGGCCAAACGCTATATCGCCTCGCATGAGAAGGGCTGGAAGAACGCCAAGCATGCACAGCAGTGGCAACGGTCGCTCGATATGTATGCCACCCCTGTGCTGGGCAAGATGCCCGTGCGGGATATCTCCCTGGCGATGGTGCTCAAGGTGCTGGAGCCGATCTGGGCCAGCAAGACGGAAACGGCTGCCGCTGTCGGATGCAGCCATTGCACTACTACAAGAAATGAAGGCGCTCGCGCTGGCAGCGGGACGCACCACGGGCAAGGCGTATGTATTCCCGAGTCCGAACAGCCGTGATCCTGAACTGGGTAGTGCGCTCTCGGATATGACGCTCACGGCGGTACTCCGTCGCCTGAAACTGGAGGCAGTGCCCCATGGGTTCCGCTCTACGTTCCGCGTGGTGCGCGGAGCAGACCGACTACCCCAACGAGGTCGCGGAAATGGCACTGGCCCATACGGTGAGCAACAAGGTGGAGGCTGCGTATCGGCGCGGTGACCTCCTCGCCAAGCGGCAGCAGCTCATGCAGGACTGGGCGGACTACGCCCTCGAGCGCCGTGCAGGAAATATGACCGGTGGTCATGGCTCCGATCACGAAGCAACAACACAAAACTGACTCAGGAGGGTCGATATGCGTGACGAAGAAAAATCACTGGGCAAGAGCCTGCTGGATGGCCTCCTGGCCGTGGGAGGTCTTGTCTGGTTGGGGATGATTGTGATCGCGATGATCAGTGTGGTCGTGGCTGCATGGTCGGTGGTGCGTGATGCGCTGCGTGGAACCAGCGACCCCATCAAGACTGCCGACCTGAAACAGAAACAGAAACTGAAGCGAGGGGTGCGTCTGTGGTGCGCCCTGTGCCTGTTGCTGCTCTCCCTGAATGCGCTCGTCATAGGGGAGTTCACGGCATTCGTACTGATTGGGCTGGCGGGGACGTTGCTAATCACCAAACCCGGGCATTGGCTCGATGCGAGGGTGGGACCATCGGGACAGAATTTGCGGTACGGCGCTGCAGTGGTGGCTATGGTGGTCGGCGTAAATCTGCTGCCAACACCCAAGCCACCGGTGCGCAAGGCACAGCTATCTCAGCCGGTGCATCGTATGCGTCCAGCGAACCCACCCTTGCAGCCCTGGCCCTAAGCGGTAACGATGGTGTCCACCAAGCGAATAGGTGGACACCATGAGTGACGTCAAGAAGAACACCCGCCGCCGATACGGCGCCGAAC
>Ga0222428_100623_pt1 | contig 10288 bp, 10 predicted proteins | sample 2B5Ametagenome_FD_182471 | JGI IMG/M metagenome (GOLD analysis project Ga0222428, IMG submission 182471) | Enriched microbial communities from leaf-cutter ant dump, University of Wisconsin, Madison, United States - 2B5A (version 2) | ecosystem: Environmental > Terrestrial > Nest > Insects nest >...
GGCTGCACGCGCGCCACGTCCTGCACGTCTTCGACCAGGTGGATGCCGTGGTCGAGCTGGCCCATCGTGCCCTCGACCTCCGGGTGGCCCTTGTGGCCGATCATGATGAACTCGTAGCCCTCGCGGGCGAGCTTGGCCACCTCCACGTGCACCTTGGTCACCAGCGGGCAGGTGGCGTCGAAGACCGAGAAGCCCCGCGCACGCGCCTCGGCCTCCACCGCCTTGCTCACGCCGTGGGCGGAGAAGACCAGCGTGGCGCCGGGCGGCACCTCGGCCAGGTCCTCGATGAAGATCGCGCCCTTGGCCTTGAGGTCGTTCACCACGTAGGTGTTGTGCACGATCTCGTGGCGCACGTAGATCGGCGCGCCGAACTTGGCCAGCGCACGCTCCACGATCTCGATCGCGCGGTCCACGCCCGCGCAGAAGCCGCGCGGCTCGGCGAGGACGATCTCCTGCGGCTTGTCCATCACAGCACGCCGATGATCTGCACCTCGAACGTGACGGGCACGCCCGCCAGCGGGTGGTTGAAGTCGAAGCGCACCGCGCCCTCGCCTTCGCCTTCGCCCTCCGCGCGCACCTCCAGCACCACGCCCGCGAACTGGCCCGTGCCATCGGGGGTGGGGAACTGCACCACGTCGCCCAAGGTGTATTTCTCGTGCGGGTCGCCCAGCTCCTGCAGCAGCTTTCTGGCCACCCACTGCTGCATGTCGGGGTTGCGCTCGCCGAACGCCTCGCCGGCGGCCAGCTCGAAGGTGGCGCGCGCGCCCTCGGCCAGGCCGATCAGGCGCTGCTCCACGGCGGGCGACAGCTCGCCCGCGCCCACGGAGAGCGTGGCAGGCTTGTCGTCGAAGGTGTTGATCACGTCGCCCGCCGGGCCGGCCAGACGGTAGTGCAGCGTGAGGAACGAGCCCTGCTGCACGGTGGGCGCGGGGGCTTGGGAAGGGTCGGCGGTCATACGGGCTCTCGATAAACTGGCCCGCATTGTAGAAAACCGGGCCATTCCCATGCCGCTCAAAGACCTGCCTGCCGACGCGCAGCCGCGCGAAAAGCTCCTGGCCAAGGGCCCCGCCGCGCTGGCCGACGCCGAGCTGCTCGCCATCGTGCTGCGCACCGGCACCGCCGGGCGCGGCGTGCTGCAGATGGCCGGCGAGCTGCTGGAGCGCTTCGGCGGCATCGCCGGGCTGCTGCACGCGCAGGCCGACGACCTGCGCCACTTCAAGGGCCTGGGCGGCACCGCCAAGCGCGCCGAGCTGGTGGCGGTGCTGGAGTTGGCGCGCCGCGCACTGGCCCAGCAGCTGCGCGAGCGCGAGGTGTTCGACTCGCCCCAGGCCGTGCGCCACTACCTGCAGCTGCACTTGGCGGCGCGCCCGCACGAGGTGTTCGCCGTGCTGTTCCTCGACGGCGCCCACCGCCTGATCGCCATGGAGGAGCTGTTCCGCGGCACGCTCACCCAGACCAGCGTCTACCCGCGCGAAGTGGTCCTGCGCGCCCTGCACCACCATGCCGCCGCCGTGGTGCTGGCGCACAACCACCCCAGCGGCAGCGTGCAGCCCAGCCGCGCCGACGAGGCGCTGACCCAGATCCTCAAGGCCGCGCTGGGCCTGATCGACGTGCGCGTGCTGGACCACGTGATCGTCGCGCCCGGCGCCTCGCTCTCGATGGCCGAGCAGGGGCTGGTGTGAGGCGGCTGGTCGGGCTGGCCGCCTGCGCCGCGGCCCTGCTGCTGGCCGGCTGCGCGTATCCCCCCGCGCCGCCATCGGCGCCCGGCGCGGCCGCGCCGCTGCGCCTGATCGGCACCGCCACCCTGCCCCCCGGCACCACCTATGGCGGCACGCCCGTGGGCGGCCTCTCGGGCATCGACTACGACCCGGCGCAGGACCTGTACCTGCTCATCAGCGACGACCGCTCCACCCACGCCCCGGCGCGCGTCTACACCGCCCGCCTGCGCTACACGGCCACGCAGCTCGCGCCGCCCGAGTTCACCGGCGTGCATACGCTGCGCCACGCCGGCGGCCGACCCTTCGCGCCGCCCGCCCGGCCCGAGCCCGGCATGGACGTGCCCGACCCCGAGGCCGTGCGCTGGCGCCCCGGCAGCGGGCATTTCCTGTGGACCAGCGAGGGCGACTTCGCCCGCGGCTTCGGCCCGCAACTGCGCGAAAGCCGCGCCGACGGCAGCGCCGTGCGCGACATCGCCCTGCCCGCCGCCTTCCAGCCCGCGCCCGGCGCCGGGCCGCGCGGCAACGGCACGCTGGAGGGCCTGGCCCTCATGCCCGGCGGCCGCACCGCCTGGCTGGCGATGGAGCTGCCCTGGCGCCAGGACGGCCCGCCCGCCACGCCCGCGTCGCCCGGCGCCCCGGTGCGCTTCACCGCCATCGACGTGGACAGCGGCCGGCCGCTGCGCCAGATCGCCTACCAGCCCGACGCCGTGCCCCACGCGCGCCGCGTGCCCGTGGGGCCGCAGATGAACGGCGTGAGCGAGATCCTGGCCGACGGCCCGCACCACCTGCTGGTGCTCGAGCGCGCCTACAGCGCGGGCGTGGGCGTATCCGCCCGCCTGTACCGCATCGACACGCGCGAGGGCCAGGACACGCTGGCCCTGCCCGCGCTGGCCGCCGCCGCCGTCGCGCCCAAGACCCTGGTGGCCGACTTCGCCGCGCTCGGCCTGGCCGTGGACAACCTCGAAGGCATGGCCTGGGGCCCGCCCCTGCCCGGCGGCGGCTGCGTGCTGGTCTTCGTGAGCGACGACAACTTCAACCCCGCGCAGGTCACGCAGTTCATCGCGGTGCAATACCTGGAACCCCAGGGCGGGCAAGGGCGATGCGGTACAACCGCAGCCAGCCCATGAACGCCGCCCTGACCGCCCGCTCCTTCGCCGACCTCCAGCCCCTGCGCCGCGCGCTGCAGGAGGCCGCCGTCCGGCAGGCCGAACGCGAGCGCCAGTGCCGCGAGGCGCAGCAGCGCGCGCACGCCGAGCGGCACCTGTTCCAGGACGCGGTCGGCCCCGTGCAGCCCCTCAAGGGCCAGCACGAGCGCCACTGGCACCTGCCCGCGCCGCCCGAGCCCCTGCCCGTGCAGCGCACGCTGGACGAGGAACGCGTGCTGCGCGAGTCGCTGAGCGACGAGTTCGACGTGAGCACCCTGCTGGACGTGGACGACCAGCTCAGCTTCCGCCGCACCGGCATCGGCCTGGACGTGACGCGCCGCCTGCGCGCGGGGCACTGGAGCATCCAGCGCCAGCTCGACCTGCACGGCCTGCGCACCGACGAGGCGCGCGAGGCGCTGGGCGAATTCATCCGCCTTGCGCACCGCACCGGCCTGCGCTGCGTGCGCGTGGTGCACGGCAAGGGCCTGGGCTCGCCGGGGCGCATGCCTGTGCTCAAGAGCCGCGTGCAGCGCTGGCTGGTGCAGAAGAAGGAAGTGCTGGCCTTCGTGCAGGCCCGCCCGGCCGACGGCGGTGCCGGCGCGCTGGTGGTGCTGCTGCAGCCGGGACGCCGCTGAAAGATACCAGCCGAATCGGCCTCCAGCGCTTGCTGGACAAGCGCTAGGAGCTCTCTTTTCAGGAGTATTCCAGATGATGGCAGCGGCCTGTGCCTGCGGGCCCACGGGCCGCCGTCTGACGCGGCGCAAGCGTTCCGCCCCTTACCTTCACACCACGATTCAACTCGTCAGGAGCGGACGATGCTGCAGAGATTCTTCAACCCTTCCGTGATCTACACACGCCGGGCCCAGCGCTGCCTCGACGACGCCCGCATGGCGGCGCTGGAGCACGAGTGCGCCGCCGAGCACCACACCGCCCTGGCGCGCATGTACCGCGAACGCGTGGCGCGCCTGGAGCGCGAGATGTCCCCAGCGCAGGAGCCCAGCGTGATCCTCGACCCTTCGTTGCACCCGCGCGTGGCCACGCTGCGGCGCGGCGACGGGGGCGCGGTGCAGCCGCCCTACCTGGCGCAGAACGCGGCGGCGGCAAGCTAGCCGCCGCGGTTGCGCATCCAGTCGGCCGTGCCCATGAAGCTCTCGTTCAGGCGCGCACGCAGCGCCTCGGGCACGCCCGTCTCGCCCATGGCCTGGTCCATGCAGGCCACCCATTGGTCGCGCTCCAGGATGCCGATCGAGAACGGCAGGTGCCGCATGCGCAGGCGAGGGTGGCCGAAGCGGCTTTGGTAGTGGTCGGGTCCGCCGAGCCAGCCGCAGAGAAACCAGAACAGCTTGTCGCGCGCGTCCTGCAGCGTGCTGCCGTGGGCCGCGCGCAGCTCGGCGTAGGCGGGTTCCAGGTCCATGAGGTCGTAGAAACGGTCCACCAGCTGGCGGACCCTGTCTTCGCCGCCCAGCCATTCGAAGGGCGTGGCGGGCGGCTGCGGTGCGGGAGTGGACATGCCCGCGATTGTAGGAATCAGCGCCGTGCCTGCTCGGCCTTGGACTGGCAGGCGATGCAGCGTGCGGCATGCGGCTGGGCCAGCAGGCGTGCCGCACCCACGCGCTGGCCGCAGTCGGTGCACTCGCCGTAGCTGCCGTCCGCCATGCGCTCCAGCGCGGCGCGCACGGCCACCAGTTCGTCGTGGTCGCGCGCGGCCTCTGCGTCGCGCACCACGCCTTCGGCCATGCGGTTGGCCTGGTCGCGCGGGCTGCCCGCGGATTCGGCATCGCCTGCGCCGGAGGCGACGGCCAGGGTGTCGCGCTGCACTTGGCCCAGCTCGCGCAGCAGCTGCTGCTGGCGTTGCTCCAGCACGGTGCGCAGATGCGCGCGCTGGGAATCGGAAGGGGTGGTGGTGTTCATGGGCTCAGCATGCCAGCGGCGGCGCGGGGCATGTTGATGCGCATCAAGCCACGCCGCCCGTGCTGGCCAGCCAGCGCCGGCGCAGCGCGTCCACGTCTACCTCGGTGCCCGTGTCCACGTCCAGCGCCAGCGCGCGCTCCTCGGGCGCGAGGGACTCGGCCGTGTCCTGCTGGCGCGCGAGTACGGGCAGGTCGGCCTCGGAAGGGTCGGCGCCCTGCGCGCGGCGGCGGGCCACGCGCTCGCGCAGGCGGTCCGGGTCCGCGTGGCAATGCAGGATGGCGTAGGGCACGCCCAGCGCGCGCGCCAGCGCGTGGAAGGCGTCGCGCTCGGCGCGGCGCAGGAAGGCGGCGTCCACGATCACCGGGTAGCCCGCCTGCAGCGCCGCGCGCGCCCATTCGCCCAGGCGCGCGAAGGTGCGGGCCGTCGCCTCGGGCGTGTAGATGTCCACGCCGTGCGCGGCCGAGTCGGCCAGCGCCGGCAGGCCGTGCAGGCGCTTGCGCTCCACGTCCGAGCGCAGGCGCACGGCGCCCGCCGCCGCGAGCAGGCGCGCGGCCACGGTGGATTTGCCCGAGCCCGACAGGCCGTGCGTGATGAGCAGGCGCGGCTGCCGGGGCGCGGCCAGGGCCTCGGCGCAGGCCAGGTAGTCCGGCCCCGGCTGCGGCGCCGCACCCTGCGCCGCACGCAGTTGTGCGGCCATGGCGCGCACCAGAGCGCGGTAGATCTCGTAGGGCCGCAGCACGTCCAGGCCTTCGTAGTCGCCGGTGGCGGCGAGGTAGGCGTCGAGGAAGCGCCATGCCAGCCCGGGGCGGCCGTGGGCGTGCAGGTCCATGGTGAAGAAGCCCGCGTCGGCCAGCGTGTCGGTCCAGCGCAGGGCGGGGCTGAACTCGATGCAGTCGAAGGCGGTGAGCGTGCCATCCAGGCACACCACGTTGCCCAGGTGCAGGTCGCCATGGCCTTCGCGCACGTGGCCGCCCGCACGGCGCTCGGCCCAGCGCTGCGCCAGCCGGCCGCGGCGTGCGCCGAACCACGCGCGCAGCACCTGCAGGCGCGCGGCCTGCGCACCGGGCAGCAGGGGCGCGAGGGTGTCGAACACGTCGTCGATGGCCCGCCCCACCTGCGCGGCCGAGCCCCAGGCGCTGCCCTCTCCGGTGGCGGGAGCGGCAGGCGCCTCGGCGTGCAGACGCGCGATGCGCGCGGCGAAGCCGTCGATTTCCTCGGCGCGCAAGGCCCCTGCTCGCACCAGCGCGTCGAGTTCGCTGCCCGGGGGAAAGCGCCGCATGCGCAGCACCCAGTCGATGGCATCGCCCTGCTCGCCCGCCGCGCCCAGGCGCGGCGCCTGCCCGCTGCCGAGCAGGGGCAGCACGTCCACGTAGAGCGCGGGGGCGAGCCGGCGGTTCAGGCGCAGCTCTTCCTCGCAGTAGTGGCGGCGCGCCTCGATGGAACAGAAGTCGGCGAACGGCAGGCGGATGGGTTTCTTGAGCTTGTAGGCCCAGTCGCCGGCCAGCAGGATGCGGGACAGGTGCGTCTCGATGGCGGCATCGGCCCGCAAGGCGGCGCGCAGGGCTTGCGTTTCATCAGTCAAATCGGCCTCCAGCGCTTGATACACAAGCGCAAGCAGCTATTCAAAACATAGCATCAGTCCGCCGCGCGGCGCAGGGTCTCGACCACCGGGCGGCGCAGCACCTCGCGCAGGCCCCACCAGCCGGCCGCCAGCGCCAGCAGCGCGCCGGCCAGCGCGCCGGCCAGGGGCACCCAGGGCCGCACGGTCCAGGTGAAGTCGAACACGTAGCGCGCCAGCAGCCAGCCCACGGCCACGGCCACGCAGCTCGCCAGGAAGCCCGCGAGCAGGCCCACGCCGGCCAGCTCGGCGCGCTGCACCTGGCGCAGCAGCGCGGCGCGCGCGCCCACGGCACGCATGATGGCGAACTCGCGCGCGCGCTCCTCGCGCGTGGCGGTGACGGCTGCGAACAGCACGGCCAGCCCGGCCGCGAGCGTGAAGGCGAAGAGGAATTCCACCGCGCGCACCACCTGCGCCAGCACGCGCTGCACCTGCGACAGGGTGGCGCTCAGGTCCACGTTGGTGATGTTGGGAAAGTCGTGCACCAGCGCGTTGTCGAAGCCCGGCTGCGCGGGGGCACGGTAAGCGGCGAGGTAGGTGACTGGCACGTCCTGCATGTCCGCCACCGGGTACATGACGAAGAAATTGGCGCGCATGGAGCCCCAGTCCACGCGGCGCAGGCTGGTGATGCGCGCCTCGCTCGTGACGCCGCCGATGTCGAAGCGCAGCCGGTCGCCGAGGTTCAGGCCGAGCGTCTTGGCGATGCCCTCTTCCACGCTCACCGCATCGGGCTCGCCGGGCGTCCAGCGGCCGGCGGTGATGGGGTTGTGCTGCGGCGCCTCGAAGGCGTTGGAGAGGTTGAATTCGCGGTCCACCAGGCGGCGGGCGCGGTCTTCCGCGTAGTCGTCAAGGCTCACGGCGCGGCCGTTCACGGCCACGAGGCGGCCGCGGAACATGGGGTACCAGTCGTAGCGCGCCACGCCCGCCTGGTCGAGCCGTTGGCGGAAGGCCTCGGCTTGGTCGGGCATGACGTTGATGACGAAGCGGTTGGGCGCGTCGGCCGGGGTGGCGCGCTGCCAGCTGTCAATGAGGTCGGTGCGCAGCAGCACCAGCAGCACCAGCGCGAGCAGGCCCACGGCCAGGCTGCTGACCTGCACCACGGCGTAGGCCGGGCGCGCGGCGATCTGGCGCGTGGCGAGCACCAGCCAGCGCGGGGCCGTGGCTTCGTTGACGCTGGCGCGCAGCAGCCGCACGGCGCCCCAGGCCAGCAGGGCGAAGAGCAGCGCGGCGGCGGCGAACCCGCCGACGGCGATGGCGCCCAGCTTCGCGTCGCGGCTCACGGCGAGCAGCAGCGCGGCGAAGCCGGCCACGCCCACGCCGAGCACGGCCAGCGACGCGGGCTTGAGCCCGCCCACGTCGCGGCGGATGACGCGCAGCGGCGGCACGCGCGCCAGTTGCAGCACGGGCGGCAGGCCGAAGGCGCACATCAGCGTCAGCCCCACGCCCAGGCCGAAGGCCACGGGCCAGAGGCTGGGCGCGGGCAGGCCGGCTTCCACCAGCCCGGCCAGCAGCAGCACGAAGACATGGTGCACCGCGAAGCCCAGCAGCACGCCGAGCACGCTGGCGAACACGCCGACGGCCGCGAACTCGGCCACGTAGGCCCCGGCGATGGCGCGCTGGCTCTGGCCCAGCACGCGCAGCAGCGCGGCGGCATCCAGGTGCTCGTTGGCGAAGCCGCGCGCGGCCAGCGCCACGGCCACGGCCGCGAGCAGCGCCGCGAGCAGGGCCACGAGGCTGAGGAATTTCTCGGCACGCTCCAGGGTCTGGCGCATTTCGGGCTGGCCGCTGTCGATGGATTCCACGCGCACGCCGCGCACGTCGGGCCGGGTGGCGGCGTCCTTGGCCCAGGCGGTGAAGCGTTGCGCGGCGCGCGCTTCGCCTGCCACGGCGAAGCGGTAGGTGATGCGGCTGGCCGGCTGCACCAGGCCGGTGGCGGGCAGGTCGAGCGCGTTGACCATCACGCGCGGCGCGAAGGTGAGAAAGCCCGCGCCCCGGTCGGGCTCCAGCGTGAGGATGCGGGCGATGCGCAGGCGCGCGTCGCCCAGCAGCAGTTCATCGCCCAGGCGCAGCGCCAGCGATTCGAGCAGGGGCGCGTCCACCCACGCTTCGCCGCGCGCGGGGATGTCCCGCGTGGGCTGGCCGGGGCGCGCGGGGTCGGCGGTGGTCTGCAGGCGCCCGCGCAGCGGGTAGCCCGGCTCCACGCTCTTGAGCGCCACGAGCCGGCTGGCGCCGCCCTGGGCATCATCGGCGCGCGCCATGGTGGGAAAATTCAGCGTGGTGGCGCTGGCCAGGCCCAGCGCCCGCGCCTGCGCCACGAACGCCTCGGGCGTGGGGTTGTCGCTGGCCACCACCGCGTCGCCTCCCAGCAGCTGCAGCGCGTCGCGCGCCAGGCCGCCCTGCAGGCGGTCGGCGAAAAAGCCCACGGAGGTGAGCGCGGCCACGGCCAGCGTGACGGCCACGATCACCAGGCGCAGCTCGCCCGCGCGCAGGTCGCGCCACAGAGTGCGCCAGCCCAGGGTGAGGGAGGATGGTTTCATGGTGTTTTTGGCCTCCAGCGCCTATCCATCAAGCGCAAGCAGCTATTGAAACAGTAGCAATGATTCAGACGTAGCGCAATGCGGTGGGGGGGCGGCACAGGCCCCACAGGTGCATGCCCGCCTCCTGCGCCAGTTGCAGCGCCAGCGAGGTGGGCGCCGAGATGGTGGCGAAGGCCGGCACGCCCATGCGGGCGCACTTGCGCACCAGCTCGTAGCTGGTGCGGCTGGTCATGACGACGAAGCCGGGCTCGCCCAGGCGACCCGCCAGCGCCAGCCGGCCGAACAGCTTGTCCAGCGCGTTGTGGCGGCCCACGTCCTCCAGCACGTCGGTGAGTTCGCCCTGGGGCGTGGCCCAGCCGGCCGCGTGCACCGACCCGGCCCGGGCGTTGAGCGCCTGCCGCGCGCCCAGGGTGGCGAAGGGGCGCAGGATGGTGTCCACATCCAGGCCCTCGCGCCAGGCGGGCGCGGCCAGGGGCTCGGGGTGCAGGTCCAGCGCCTGCAGGCTGTCGATGCCGCACACGCCGCAGCCCGTGCGCCCGGCCAGGGCCCGGCGGTGTTCCTTGAGGCGGGCGAACTGGCGCGGGGCGATCTCCATGTGCACGGCGCAGCTCGCATCGGGCGTATCCACGGCGTGGGTGAGCACTTCCACGTCGCGGCAGTCCGAGGGGTGCTCCACGATGCCTTCGCTCAGCGCGAAGCCCACCGCGAATTCGGCCAGGTCCTGCGGCGTGGCCATCATCACGGCGTGCGAGATGCCGTTGAAGACCAGGGCCACCGGCACCTCGGCCGCCACTTCCACCGGCTGCGCGGCCGCGCCGCCGCCGCTGCGCCACTGGTGGGCGTGCACGGGCGCCAGGGGCGGCAGCGGCAGGGCGGTGTCGGAGGTCGCGGGCGTGTCGGGGATCGGCATGCGCGCACCATACCAGCCAGGCCCCTTCCCCCGAGTCCGTTACTGGGGTATAGCCCTGCTGACTATGATCGGCTCGCCCATGGTCGCGCGCCCGGTTGAGAGGGAGCCGCGCCGAGGGCGGACTACTACGGGCTAACCCTGTAGCCTTTGCAGAGGCATTGCAACCAAGATGACCCCACAAATAACTCCCCCACGACAGGAGGTTCCGTCATGGACATGAACCGCCGGCATTTCTTCCGCGTGAGCGGCGCAGGGCTGGTTGGCTCCAGCCTGGTCGCCATGGGCTTCTCGCCCGCTACCGCGCTTGCCGAAGTCCGCCAGTACAAACTGGCTGCCACCACCGTCACCCGCCAGACCTGCACCTACTGCTCGGTCGGCTGCGGCATCCTGATGTACGCGCTGGGCGACGGCGGCAAGAACTCCAAGCTCTCGGTGATCCACGTCGAGGG
>Ga0222428_100625_pt1 | contig 10231 bp, 8 predicted proteins | sample 2B5Ametagenome_FD_182471 | JGI IMG/M metagenome (GOLD analysis project Ga0222428, IMG submission 182471) | Enriched microbial communities from leaf-cutter ant dump, University of Wisconsin, Madison, United States - 2B5A (version 2) | ecosystem: Environmental > Terrestrial > Nest > Insects nest >...
TGGCGCTGTGCGCGGATTTCGTGCTGGCATCGGACGGCATGAAGCTGCGTGGAGGCTACACGGGCATCGGCCTCAGCCCGGACATGGGCGCGTCCTATTACCTGGCGCAGCGCGCAGGGCCGCTGCGCGCACGGCAAATCCTGATGACGAACCGCTCCGTGCCCGCGGATGAATGCCTGCGGCTGGGGCTCATCGACGAGTTGCACCCGGCCGACGCGCTCCTGCCCGCGGCCCAGAACCTTGCCCGCCGCCTGGCGCAGGGGCCCGGCCAGGCCCTGCGCGCCGCCAAGCGGCTCTGCGCCGCAGCAGCGCACCAGCACCTGCCCGCCCATCTGGCATGCGAACAAAGCGAGCTGCTGGCCTGTGCCCAGACGGCCGACGCGGCGGAAGGCATATCCGCATTTCTCGAAAAACGCGCACCCCGTTTCCCGGGGGCCTCCCTCCATTCCTGAACCACGGAGACACACCATGTATTCACTGAACCGCCGTACCTTCCTCGCAGCCGCCGGCAGCGCAGCGCTGCCGCTTGCCGGCCACAGCGCACCGCAGTTTCCTTCCCGCCCCATCCGGATGGTGATTCCGTTCGCGCCCGGCGGCACCGTGGACCCCATGGCGCGCATGGTCGCGGACGTTCTGGCCAAGCGGCTGGGTGGGACGGTCTTTTGCGAGAACAAGCCCGGCGCCAATGGGCTGGTGGCCGCCGACGCGATCATGGGCTCTCCCATGGACGGGTACCACCTGCTGTATGCGGGCAGTTCCATGTACGAAAAGATGTTCACGCTCAAGAAGACGTTCGACCCCTTCAAGAACTTCCAGCTCATCGCCCGCATTGTCGAAGTCCCCCTGGTCTTTGCTGTCTCCAGCGCCATTCCGGCCAAGACGCTGCCGGAGTTCATCGACTATGCCAAGCGTAAGGGCGATTTCTCGGCCGGCAGCTGGGGCGTGGGTTCCGGAGGGCACTTGCAGACGGCGGAACTGGCGTCCCAGGCCCAGCTGAAGTTCGTGCATGCCGTCTACAAGGGCGAAGGCCCGATCCTCCTGGACGTGATGGCGGGCCTCGTGGATGGCGGGTTCTTCTCGGTCAGTGCCGCGATGGCGCAAGCGGCCACCGGAAAGCTTACGCTGCTCGCGGTGACCGGGGCGCAGCGGCATCCGCTGGCGCCCGATGTTCCTACTTTCGCGGAAAGCGGCTTCAAGGGATTCGACAGCAGCACATGGCACGGCGTGTTCTATGGCAAGGGCGTGCCGGCAGACATCGCGAGCCTGGTGGCCAACCACATCGTCGAAGGCATGGGCCAGAAGGACATCGTTTCCAAGGTAGAAAAAATGGGCATCACGCCCGCGCTGCTGGCGGGAGAGCCCTTGCAGAAATTCCTGGCGAAAAACTACGAGAACCTCGAAGTGGCGATGCGCAAATTCAACATCGAGCCGCAATGAGCCGCACCATGTCGGATCGTTTCGGTATCGAGCTGGGAGATGTCCCGGACCACTATGCGGCGCTGCATCCCCAGCGGATGGCCGTGGTTTATCCGGATGGCGAGTCCATCACCTGGAGCGACCTGGCCGCGCGCTCGAACGCGAGGGCGGCAGTCCTGCGCTCGATGGGCGTGCGGCCCGGCGACATGGTCACCATCGCACTGCCCAATTCGTGCGACTACTACACCTATTCCTTCGCGGTCTGGAAGCTGGGGGCGACGCCGAATTTCGTGTCGCACAAGCTGCCGCCGAATGAAATCGCCTCCATCTGCGCGCTGGCCTCGCCGCGCGTGGTGATCGGCGGCACCGCCGTAGCGGGCCCCGGCATGCAGGTGCTGTCGCCCGACCTGCCGTGCGACACGGCCTTTGGTGCGCGCATCGCGGCGGTCACGCCGCGCTACTGGAAGGCGGCCACGTCCGGCGGCTCGACGGGCGTGCCCAAGATCATCGTGGACCGCAGGCCGTTCAACCCGGCCTCCATGACCGCGCCGGATCCCGGCAGCTCGTTCATCGCGCCCGGCCCGCTCTACCACAACGCGCCCTTCATGGGCTCGCACGTCGCGCTGGCCAGGGGCTGCCTGGTGGCGGGCATGCGCCGCTTCGATGCGGAGCAGACCCTGCGGATGATCGACCAATACGCGATCGAGCACGTGAGCCTGGTGCCCACCATGATGCACAGGATCTGGACCCTGCCGGACGAGGTAAAGCGCCGCTACCGGCTGGATTCCGTGCACAAGGTCTGGCACTACGGCGCGCCCATCGCGCCGTGGCTCAAGGAGCGCTGGATCGACTGGCTGGGCGCGGAGAAGATGTGGGAGTTCTACGGCAGCACCGAATACCTGGGCGCCACCGCCATCCGGGGCGACGAATGGCTGGCCCGCAAGGGCTCGGTCGGCCGGCTGGTCGGCGGCGGCGCGATGAAGGTGCTGCGGCCCGACGGCGGCGAGTGCCCGCCGGGCGAGGTGGGCGAACTGTACTTCCTGCCCCCCGATCCGGCGCAGCGCCCCTACCACTACGTGGGCGCGCAGTCCCGCACGGCGGAGGGCGGCTGGGAGTCCGTCGGGGATATGGGCTACGTCGATGGCGACGGCTACCTCTTCCTGGCGGACCGGCGGGTCGATCTGATCCTGCGCGGCGGCGCCAACATCTACCCCGCGGAGATCGAGGCAGCCATCGACGCCTTTCCGGGCGTGCGGGCCTCGCTGGTCGTGGGGCTGCGCCACGAAGATCTGGGCGAAGTGCCGCACGCCATCGTCGAAGTGGCGGATGCGCGGTCGTTCGCCGCGCCCGCGATGGTGGCGCACCTGCGCTCGCACCTCGCGCCCTACAAGCTGCCGGCCACGCTGGAAATCGTGGAAACCGGACTCAAGGACGACGCCGGCAAGGCCCGCCGCGTGGCCGTGCGCGACGAGCGCCGCGCGTGGGTGGCGCAGGGCCGCCACCTGGACCGGTTCATCGCCGTCCATCATGCATAAGCACCAGGAGACCCCCATGAAGCACACTCCCACCGACTTCGCCGAGCGCGAGGAAACCACCGCGCAGATGGCCGACGGCGGCGTCCGCTATGTCCGGCGTGGCCCCGCGATCGCGCAGATCGTCATGGACCGGCCGCAGGCGCGCAACGCGCAGGACATGGCCATGACCTACGGGCTCAACGCCGCGTTCATGCAGGCCGCCCACGACGACGAGATCAAGGTGATCGTGCTCAGCGGCGCGGGCGCGCATTTCTCGGCGGGGCACGACCTTTCGGGCGACCACGGCAAGACCTGGCGCGACTTTCCCACCACCGGCACCTGGGCTGCCTTCGATGCGCCGGGTATGGAGGGCCGCTGGGGGCGCGAGCACGAGATCTACCTGGGCATGTGCGAGCGCTGGCGCAACATCCCCAAGCCCACCATCGCCGCCGTGCAGGGCAGTTGCATCGCCGGCGGGCTGATGCTGGCCTGGGCCTGCGACCTGATCGTGGCCGCCGACAACGCGCGCTTCCGCGACCCGACGCTGGAGTTCGGCGCGCCGGGCTGCGAGTTCTTCATGCATCCCTGGGAGCTGGGCACGCGCAAGGCCAAGGAATGGCTGTTCATGTCGGACTGGATCAGCGCGCAGGAGGCGCAGCAGCGCGGCATGGTCAACCGCGTGGCGCCGCCGGACGAGCTGGACGCCACCGTGATGGCGATGGCGAACACCATCGCCGCCAAGTCCAGCATGGTTCTCAAGGCCGCCAAGGAAACCGTCAACCAGATCCAGGACATCGCCGGGCGGCGCGACGGCATGGCGGCCGCGTTCAGCATCCACCAGCTGGTCCACGCGCACAACGAGCTGGCGCACGGCTTCCTCATCGATCCGACGGGCGTTCCGCCGTCCGTGCGCGCCAAGCTGGAAGAGCGCGTGGCCCAGCGCCGCGCGGCAGCGAAGTAGCGGGGCACCTCCATGCCCATCGACTACCAGAACCTGCGCCAGTGGCCCTTCCAAGAAGCGGCCGTGCGCTATGGCGCCAACGACTGCATCCGCTACGCGCTCAGCCTGGGCATGGCCCAGGACCCGCTGGATGCGCAGGACCTGCAGTACGCCTACGAGGAGGGCCTGCGCGTCGTGCCCACCTTTCTGTCCACCATGGGAGGCTCGGGCGCGTGGTTCCGCGACCCGCGCTCGGGCATCCAGTGGCTGCAGATGCTGCACGGCGAGCAGCGCATGCGCTTCCATGGCGCGGTGCCGCCGGGCGCCGAGCTGACCTGCCGGGCGCGCATCAGCCGCGTGGTGGACAAGGGGGCGGGCCGCGGCGCCCTGGTCGTGGTGCAGCAGGACTGGGCGCATGCCCCGGGCGGTGCGCCGCTGGCCACGGCGCAGCAGGTGCTGTTCTGCCGGGCGGACGGCGGATTCGCCACCGCTGCGCAGCCCGGCGACGTACCGCTGGAGCCTTTGCCCTGCGCACCCCGGCGTGCTCCGGACCAGACCCTGGACATGCCCACCTTGCCCAACGCGGCGCTGCTCTACCGGCTGGGCGGCGACCGCAACCCCATCCACGTGCTGCCGCAGGCTGCGCGCGAAGCCGGCTTCGACCGGCCCATCCTGCACGGCTTGTGTACCTACGGCATGGCGGCGCGGGCGGTCCTGAGGGCCGGCGAGTTGGGGGACGGCACCCGGCTGTCCGCCATCGCGGCGCGGTTCTCCGCGCCCGTGTTTCCGGGCGAGACGTTGCAGGCCCGCCTGTGGCACGGATCGCAGCAGGTGCAGTTCGAGCTGTGGGCGCGCGAGCGCGCGGTGCCGGTGCTCAGCCACGGACTGGCGGAGCTGCAGCCCTGCTGAGGTATCACTAAAAAGGCATCCAGCGCTTGTCCGACAAGCGCGAGCAGCTATTGAAAGAATAGCTATTGGTCCGCCAGCGCCTGCAGCAGCTCGGTCTCCAGGCGGATCTGCGCGGCGTTGCTCTGCAGCTCGGCGCCCTGGACGAGGAAGGTGTCTTCCACCCGCTCGCCCAGCGTGCTGACCTTGGCCAGCTGCACGCTGAGGCCATGGCGCGAGAGCACGCGCGCCACCACGTACAGCAGGCCAGCGCGGTCGCTGGCCGAGATGCTGATGAGCCAGCGCTGGGCCTTCTCGTCGGGTCGCAGCGTGACGCGCGGGGCGATGGGAAAGCTCTTGACCCGGCGCGAGACGCGCCGGCGCGCAGGCTCGGGCAGGGCGCCGCGGTCCTCGATGGCGCGCAACAGGTCGTTTTCCACCAGGTGGATCAGTTCGCGGTAGGCGCCGGGCTGCTCGGACGCGACGACCTGGAAGGTGTCCAGCGCATAGCCGTTGGTGGCGGTGTGCACGCGCGCGTCCAGGATGGAGAAGCCCGCGCGGTCGAAGTAGCCGCAGATGCGCGCGAACAGGTCCGGCTGGTCGGGCGCGTACACCAGCACCTGCAGCCCTTCGCCGGCCAGCGACTGGCGCGCGCGCACCACGGTCTTGTCAGCGCCCACGTAGCGCGAGAGGTGGCGCGTGTGCCAGGCGATGTCGGCCGCGTCGTGGCGCATGAAGTAGCTCACGTGCAGCGTGTCCCAGAGTTTCTTGTGCACCTCGTGCGGCAGGGCGCTCAGGGCCAGGGCCACCTTGGCCTCGCGCTTGCGCGCCTCGATCTCGGCGGCGGCATCGGGCGCGCGCCCGCCCAGCACGCGCAGCGTGGCGTGGTAGAGGTCCTCCAGCAACTTGCCCTTCCAGGCGTTCCACACCTTGGGCGAGGTGCCGCGGACGTCGGCCACGGTGAGCAGGTACAGCGCCGTCAGGTAGCGCTCGTTGCGCACGCGCCGCGCGAAGGCGGCGATCACGTCGGGGTCGGACAGGTCCTGCTTCTGCGCCACCTGGCTCATGGTGAGGTGCTCGGCGACGAGGAATTCGATGAGCCTGGCGTCCTCGCGCCCGATGCCGTAGGGCGCGTGCTGGCGGCAGAAGCGCCGCGCCTCCATGGCGCCGATCACCGAATGGTCGCCGCCGCGGCCCTTGCCAATGTCGTGGAACAGCGCGGCGACGTAGAGGATCCAGGGCTTGTCCCAGCCCGCGGCGAGCTGCGAGCACGAGGGGTATTCGTGCGCATGCTCGGCCATGAAGAAGCGCCGCACGTTGCGCAGCACCATGAGGATGTGCTGGTCCACGGTGTAGACGTGGAACAGGTCGTGCTGCATCTGCCCCACGATGCGTCGGAACGGCCAGAGGTAGCGCCCGAGCACCGAGGTCTGGTTCATGAGCCGCATGGCGTGCGTGATGCCGGCAGGCTGCTGCAGGATCTGCATGAACGTGGCGCGGTTGGCGGGGTCGCGGCGGAAGGCGCTGTCCATCACGCCGCGCGCGTTGTAGAGCGCGCGCAGCGTGCGGGCGGACAGATCCTTCAGGCCCATGGTGGTCTCGTAGAGCAGGAAGGTCTCGAGGACGGCGTGCGGGTCTTTCTCGTAGAGGTCGTCGCTGGCCACCTCGATCAGCCCGGCCTTCTCGAAGAAGCGCGCGTTGATCGGGCGCAGCTCGTGCGCCTGCGGGTTCAGCCGCTCCTCGATGCCCAGCAGCAGGATCTGCGTGAGCTGCGAGACGGCCTTGGCGGCCCAGTAGTAGCGGCGCATCAGCGTCTCGCTGGCGCGCATGGCCAGGCGCTTGCCGTCGGGCGCGGTGGAGCGGTAGCCGAAGGACTCGGCCACGGCGGTCTGCAAATCGAATACCAGCCGGTCCTCGCCCCGTCCCGCCAGCGCGTGCAGGCGCGCGCGGATGAGGAACAGCAGCGCCTCGTTGCGCTCGATCTGGCGCACCTCGAAAGGCGTGGCCAGCCCGCTTTCCGCCAGCGTGCGCCAGGTGCCGCCCAGGCCGGCGGCGCGCGCCACCCACAGGATGAGCTGCAGGTCGCGCAGCCCGCCGGGCGATTCCTTGCAGTTGGGCTCCAGCGCGTAGGGCGTGTTCTCGTACTTGGTGTGGCGCTGGCGCATCTCCAGCGTCTTGGCGGTGAGGAAGGCGCGCGGGTCCATCTGCGCGTCGTAGCGCTGGCGGAAGCCCGCGAACAGCGCGGCGCTGCCGCACAGCAGGCGCGATTCGAGCAGCGAGGTCTGCACCGTCACGTCGGCGGCGGCCTCGCTCAGGCATTCGGCCACGGTGCGCACACTGGAGCCGATCTCCAGGCCCGCGTCCCAGCAGCTGCCGATGAACGCCTCGATGGCCGCGCGCGGCACCTCGGCATCGTCCGGCAGCAGCACCAGCACGTCCACGTCGGAATAGGGAAAGAGCTGCGCGCGGCCATAGCCGCCCACCGCCACCAGGGCCATGGCCTCGGGCAGCCCGGCGCGGCGCCAGAGCTGGCACAGCAGGCGGTCGGCCAGGGTGGAGAGCGCGCGCAGCAGGCTGCGGATGCCGCGTGTGGAGGCGCCGCTGCCCTGCAGCGTGGCCAGCAGCGCCGCCTTGTCCTGGCGGTAGCAGTCACGCAGGGCGTGCAGCGGTGCCAGGTCGGGACGTGCGCAGGCAGAAGAAGGGGTGGCAGGGTTCATCGACGAGAAACCAGCAAGAACCGTGCGCGCCTCCCCTCAGGTGGCAGTGGCGGTCACGAAGGAGGGCAGGGAGGGGTAGCCGGCCGACAGCGTCAGCACGTCGAAGCCGGTCTCGGTGACCAGCACCGTGTGCTCCCACTGGGCCGAGAGGCTGTGGTCCTTGGTGACGATGGTCCAGCCGTCGTTGCCGTGCTCCTTGACCTCGCGGCGGCCGATGTTGAGCATGGGCTCGATGGTGAAGGTCATGCCGGGCACCAGCTCCTCGCCCGTGCCGGGGCGGCCATAGTGCAGCACCTGCGGTTCCTCGTGGAACTTCTTGCCGATGCCGTGGCCGCAGAACTCGCGCACCACCGACAGGCCGTGGCCTTCGGCGAACTTCTGGATGGCGTGGCCCACGTCGCCCAGGCGCGCGCCGGGCTTGACCTGCTGGATGCCCAGCCACATCGACTCGTAGGTGAGCTGGCACAGCCGCTTGGCCGCGATCGAGCACTCGCCGATCAGGAACATGCGGCTGGTGTCGCCGTACCACCCGTCCTGGGAGATGACGGTGACGTCCACGTTCATGATGTCGCCCTTCTTCAGGGGCTTGTCGTTCGGGATGCCGTGGCAGACCACGTTGTTGATCGAGGTGCACAGCGACTTGGGGTAGGGCGGGTAGCCCGGCGGCTGGTAGCCCAGCGTGGCCGAGCGGCTGCCCTGGCGGGCCATGCATTCCGCGGCGAGGCGGTCCACGTCGTTGGTGGTCATGCCGGGGCGGATGTGGGGCGTGATGTAGTCCAGTACCTCCGACGCCATGCGGCAGGCCTCGCGCATGCCTGCGATGTCCTCGGCACTCTTAGGGGTGATGCTCATGGGGCGCGATTATCCCACCGGCCCCGGCGCGCCCGGGGCGCGGGCGCGCGAATCGCACAGGCGACAGCGGGCCTTGGAGCTGTGTGGCCACAATCGCCCTTTACCGCTTTTTCTTTCTGGGAGACGCATCCATGGCCCGTACCGTGCAACAACTCTTCGACCTCTCCGGCAAGACCGCCCTCGTCACCGGCGGCTCGCGCGGCCTGGGCCTGCAGATGGCGCATGCGCTGGGCGAGGCGGGCGCGCGGGTGGTGGTGAGTTCGCGCAAGGCAGAGGATCTGGAGCAGGCCGTGGCCGAGCTGCAGGCCGCCGGCATCGACGCGCGCTGGATCGCCGCCGACTGCGCCAGGGAGGACGACATCCAGCGCCTGGCCGCCGAGACGCTGCAGCGCGTGGGCGACGTGGACATCCTCGTCAACAACGCCGGCGCCAGCTGGGGCGCCGCGGCCGAGGACTATCCCACCGCGGCCTGGGACAAGGTGATGAACCTCAACGTGCGCGGCTATTTCCTGCTGTCGCAGGCCATCGCCAAGCGCAGCATGATCCCGCGGCGCGCGGGCCGCATCATCAACGTGGCCTCCATCGCCGGGCTGGCGGGCAACCCGCTGGAGATGAAGACCATCGCCTACAACACTTCCAAGGGCGCGGTCATCAACTTCACGCGCGCGCTGGCGGGCGAGTGGGGCGTGTACGGCATCGGCGTGAACGCGATCTGCCCCGGCTTCTTCAAGACCAAGATGGCCACGGTGCTCATCGAGACCATGGGCGAGGAGAAGATGGCCGCGCACGCGCCGCTGCGCCGCCTGGGCGACGACGAAGACCTGAAGGGCATCACCCTGCTGTACGCCAGCGAGGCCGGCAAGCACATCACCGGCCAGTGGCTGGCGGTGGACGGCGGGGTGAGCGCGATCATCGGCGGCTGAGGCTATCCTTGCGCATCACCTGCTTTTGAGGAGCCGCCCGTGCTGGATTTCGGTGCCAACATCCCCTTCGTCCACGAGCTGGGCTTCTCCCTGCGCCACATGCAGGGCGGCACGTCCGAGCTGCACTACGAGGCCCGGCCCGAGCACCTGAACTCCTTCGGCGTCACCCACGGCGGCGCCACGATGACGCTGCTGGATGTGGCCCTGGCCACGGCCGCGCGCAGCGACACGCCGGACCAGGGCGTGGTCACCGTCGAGATGAAGGCCAGCTTCATGCACCCCGCGCGCGGCCCGCTGGTCGCCAAGGGGCGGCTGCTGCACCGCACGCGCTCGCTGGCCTTTGCCGAAGGCGCCATCTACGACGCCGAAGGCCGCATGTGCAGCCACGCCACGGGCACCTTCAAGTACGTGCCCAAGGCCGCGCGCGAAGGCGCCTCCGTGCCCACGGACTGAAATACAAGCCAAATCGGCTTCCAGCGCTTGACAGGAGAGCGCAGGCAGCTATTGAAACCATAGTGAACCAACCGGAGACACCGCCATGCCACGCAACCAGCAGATCCTGCTCGACAACCGCCCGCAGGGCGAAGCCACGGCCGGCAACTTCCGGCTCGTCGCCACCGATACGCCGCCGCTGCAGGACGGCCAGGTGCTCGTGCGCCACCACTACCTGAGCCTGGATCCGTACATGCGCGGGCGCATGAACGACAGCAAGAGCTATGCCGCCAGCCAGCCGCTGGGCGAGGTGATGATCGGCGGCACCGTGGGCGAGGTGGCCGAGAGCCGCCACCCCAGGTTCGCCGTGGGCGACAAGGTCGTGGGCATGGGCGGCTGGCAGGAATGGAGCGTGGTCGACGGCAATGCGCCCGGCATGCTGCGCAAGGTGGACACCACCTACGTGCCGCTGTCGCACTACCTGGGCGCCGTGGGCATGCCCGGCGTGACGGCGTGGTACGGCCTGGTCAAGATCATCGAGCCCCGGGCCGG
>Ga0222428_100626_pt1 | contig 10217 bp, 11 predicted proteins | sample 2B5Ametagenome_FD_182471 | JGI IMG/M metagenome (GOLD analysis project Ga0222428, IMG submission 182471) | Enriched microbial communities from leaf-cutter ant dump, University of Wisconsin, Madison, United States - 2B5A (version 2) | ecosystem: Environmental > Terrestrial > Nest > Insects nest >...
GCCAGGGAATCGTTGCTGGACATGAGTGGATTATTTGTAGATGGACTCGGGGTCTTTCAAGACCGGATCGACGGCTTGCCACGCACCGTCCTTGAGCACGCTGAAGAAGCAGCTGTGCCGCCCCGTGTGGCAGGCGATGCCGGGCTCGTGGCCGAGCTGCGTCACCTTGAGCAGCACCACGTCGTTGTCGCAGTCCAGGCGGATCTCGTGCACCGTCTGCACGTGGCCCGACTCCTCGCCCTTGAACCACAGCTTGCCGCGCGAGCGGCTGAAGTACACCGCGCGGCCCAGCTCGGCCGTCCTGGCCAGTGCCTCGCGGTCCATCCAGGCGAACATCAGCACGTCGCCCGTGGCGGCCTCTTGCGCGATGGCGGGCACCAGGCCCTGCGCGTCCCATTTCACTTGATCGAGCCAGTTCATGCGGGCATTGTCGCTCACGGCCTTCTCCTACTATCAAAGAAATAGCTGCCCGCGCTTGGTGGACAAGCACTGGAGGTCGATTTGGCTTGAAATATCAAAGACGGACCGGAATGCCGCGCGCCTGCATGCGCTCCTTGGCCTCGCGCACGGTGAATTCGCCGTAGTGGAAGATGCTGGCGGCCAGCACCGCGTCGGCGCCGCCCTGCTGCACGCCGTCGGCCAGGTGCTCGAGGTTGCCCACGCCTCCCGAGGCGATCACGGGCACGCCCACCGCGTCGCTCACCGCGCGCGTGAGCTGCAGGTCGAACCCGCTCTTGGTGCCGTCGCGGTCCATGCTGGTCAGCAGGATCTCGCCCGCGCCGCGGCGCGCCATGTCGAAGGCCCACTGCACCGCGTCCAGCCCGGTGTTCTTGCGTCCGCCGTGGCTGTACACGTCCCAGCCCTCGCCGCGCTCGCGCACGTCCTCGCCCTGGCGGCGCTTGGCGTCGATGGCCACCACGATGCACTGCGCGCCGTACTTGTCGCTGGCGGCGTTGATGACGTCGGGGTTGGCGATGGCGGCGGAGTTGAAGCTGGTCTTGTCCGCGCCTGCGTTCAAGAGGCGCCGCACGTCTTCGACAGTGCGCACGCCGCCGCCCACCGTGAGGGGGATGAACACCTGGCTGGCCACGGCCTCGATGATCGGAAGGATCAGGTCGCGCCCGTCGCTGGTGGCGGTGATGTCGAGGAAAGTCAGCTCATCGGCGCCCTGCGCGTTGTAGCGCGCGGCGATCTCCACGGGGTCGCCCGCGTCGCGCAGTTCGACGAAGTTGACGCCCTTGACCACGCGGCCGCCGGTCACGTCGAGGCAAGGAATGATGCGTTTGGCAAGCATGGGGAAAAGCCCTTCAGGAATGGGCGCCGCTCTGCCAGCGCCAGACGTCCTCGCACATGCGGTCCACGCCGCGCGTGGCGCGCCAGCCCAGCCGTTGCTCGGCCTGAGACGGGTCGGCCCAGTAGGCGGGCACGTCGCCGGGGCGGCGGTCGGTGATGCGGTAGGGCACGGGGCGGCCGCTGGCGCGCTCGAAGGCATGCACCATCTGCAGCACGGAGACGGGCTGGCCGGTGCCCAGGTTGAGGGTGAGCAGGCCCGGGTGCGCGCGCAGGTAGCGCAGCGCGGCCACGTGGCCTTCGGCCAGGTCGCTCACATGGATGTAGTCGCGCACGCCGGTGCCGTCCTCGGTGGGATAGTCGCCGCCGAAAACGGACAGCTCCGGCCGCTGCCCCACGGCCACCTGGGCCACGTAGGGCATGAGGTTGTTCGGCACGTCCTGCGGGTCTTCGCCGATCAGGCCGCTTTCGTGCGCGCCCACGGGGTTGAAGTAGCGCAGCCGCGCGATGCGCCATTGGCCGGGCTCGGAGCGCTCCACGTCGGCCAGCGCCTGCTCGGCCATGAGCTTGCTCCAGCCGTAGGGGTTGGCGGGCTGCAGCGCGAAGTCCTCGCGGATGGGCGAGGTGATGGGATCGCCGTACACCGTGGCCGAGGAGGAGAACACCACGGTGCGCACGCCCGCATCGCGCATCGCGGCCAGCAGCGTGAGCGTGCCGCCCACGTTGTTGTCGTAGTAGCGCAGCGGATCGCGCACCGACTCGCCCACGGCCTTGAGGCCTGCGAAATGGATGACGGCGCCAATGGAGCGCTCCCGCAGCACGCGCGCGAGCAGCGCGCCGTCGCGCACGTCGCCCTCGACGCAGTCCACCGGCGCGCCGGTGATGCGCGCCAGGCGCTCCAGCACCGGGCGCTGGCTGTTGCAGAAGTTGTCGAGGATGACGAAGCGCTCACCCTGCGCGGCCAGCGCGGCGCAAGTGTGCGAACCGATGAAACCGGCCCCGCCGGTGACGAGGATCACCTCAGGCCGTGAGCTCATCGGCCCGCTCCTGCGCGGCCGCGAAGTCCAGGTCGCCGCTGTAGATGGCGCGGCCGCAGATCACGCCCTCCACGCCCTCGCGCTCGACGGCGCACAGCTGCTCGATGTCGGCGATGCCGGCGAGCCCGCCCGAGGCGATCACGGGGATGGTCAGCGCCTGCGCGAGCTTGACCGTGGCCTCGATGTTGATGCCCGAGAGCATGCCGTCGCGGCCGATGTCGGTGTAGATGATGGACTCGACGCCCCAGTCCTCGAACTTCTTGGCCAGATCGACCACCTCGTGGCCGGTGAGCTTGCTCCAGCCGTCGGTAGCCACCTTGCCGTCCTTGGCGTCCAGGCCCACGATGATGTGGCCGCCGAAGGCGCTGCACGCGTCCTTGAGGAAGCCCGGGTTCTTGACCGCCGCCGTGCCGATGATGACGTAGGCCAGGCCTGCGTCGATGTAGCGCTCGATGGTGTCCAGGTCGCGGATGCCGCCGCCGAGCTGCACCGGGATGTCCGCGCCCACCTCGGCCAGGATGGACTTGATGGCCGCCTTGTTCTTGGGCTGGCCCGCGAAGGCGCCGTTCAGGTCGACGAGATGCAGGCGGCGCGCGCCGGCGTTCGCCCACTTGCGCGCCATGGCGGCAGGGTCTTCACCGAAGGTGGTCGATTGATCCATGTCACCTTGCTTGAGGCGCACGCAATGGCCGTCCTTGAGGTCGATGGCGGGGATGAGCAGCATAGATGTGGAGCGAGGATTCGGGCGCACGGGCAGCCCGGCCGGGTTGAGGATCAGGGATTCCAGTGCAGGAAGTTGCGGAACAGCGCCAGGCCGTGCTCGGCGCTCTTTTCCGGGTGGAACTGCGTGGCGAAAATATTATCGCGCGCGATGGCGGCTGCAAAGGGTTGGCCGTAGTCGGCTTCGCCCGCTACATGCGCCGCATCGCGCGGGCGGGCGTAGAAGCTGTGCACGAAGTAGAAATAGCTGTCGTCAGGCACGCCGTTCCACACCGGGTGGGCGCTGCCTCCGGGGCGCGCCTGGCGCACGCGGTTCCAGCCCATCTGCGGCACCTTGTAGCGGCTGCCGTCGGGCTGGGTGCGTCCGGCCAGGTCGAACTTGAGCACCTCGCCCGGGATCAGGCCCAGGCCGGGCGTGTCGCCCTCGGCGCTGTGGTCCAGCAGCATCTGCATGCCCACGCACACGCCGAACAGGGGCTTGGCCGCAGCGGCCTCCAGCACGGGGGCGAGCAGCCCCGAGTCGCGCAGCTCGCGCATGCAGTCGGGCATGGCGCCCTGGCCAGGCAGCACCACGCGGGCGGCGGCGCGCACCTCGTCGGGATGGCGGGTGACGGTCACCTGCCAGCCGCTGCCCTGCGCCGCGGCCAGCACGGCTTGCGAGACCGAGCGCAGGTTGCCCATGCCGTAGTCCACGACCGCGACGGTTTTAGCTTCACTATTCATAGCTGCCAGCGCTTGCCAGATAAGCGTTAGAGGCCAATTTGGCTTGGAATTTCTACAGAGAGCCCTTGGTGGACGGGATCACGCCCGCCGCGCGCGGGTCGCGCTCCAGCGCGGCGCGCAGCGCGCGCGCGAAGGCCTTGAAGACCGTCTCGCACTGGTGGTGGGCGTTGATGCCCTTGAGGTTGTCGATGTGCAGGGTCACGCCCGCATGGTTCACGAAGCCCTGGAAGAACTCATAGGTGAGCTGCGTGTCGAAGCCGCCGATGCTCGCCGCCGTGAACGGGATGTGCAGGTGCAGGCCCGGGCGGCCCGAGAAATCGACCACCACGCGCGAGAGCGCCTCGTCGAGCGGCACGTAGGCGTGGCCGTAGCGGCGGATGCCCTTCTTGTCGCCCACGGCGCGCGCGAACGCCTGGCCGAGGGTGATGCCCACGTCCTCCACCGTGTGGTGGCCATCAATGTGCAGGTCGCCGTCGCAGCGCACCTCCAGGTCGATGAGGCCGTGGCGTGCGATCTGGTCGAGCATGTGGTCGAAGAAGCCGATGCCCGTGTTCAGGCGGGCCTCGCCCGTGCCGTCGAGGTTCACGCGCGCGGTGATGCGGGTTTCGGCCGTGTTGCGGCTGACTTCGGCCGTGCGGTCGGAGCAGGGCTCGGGGGAGGAAGGAACGAGTGCGGAAGAGGTCATAGGGAAGCCTGGAGCGCCGCGAGCATCTGGGCGTTGTCGGCGGCACTGCCCACCGTCAGACGCAGGCAGTTGGCCAGCAATGGGTGCATTGTAGAAACGTTCTTGACGAGAACCTTGCGCGCGGCCATGCCCGCATGCGCGCTGGCGGAATCCCGCACGCGGACCAGCACCATGTTGGCCTCGCTGTCCCACACCTTCAGCACGCCGGGCAGGGCGCGCAGCGCGGCCAGCAATTCGGCGCGCGCGGCGCGCAGCTCGGCCGCCTGCGCGGCGAAAACTCCGGCATGCTCCAGCGCGAACAGCGCGGCCTCGCAGTTGAGCACGCTCACGTTGTAGGGCGGACGCAGCTTGTCGATCTCGTGCACCAGCGCGGCCGGGCCGATCAGGTAGCCCAGGCGAACGCCCGCCAGGCCGAACTTGCTGAGCGTGCGCAGCAGCAGCACGTGGCCGTTGCGCACGGGCTCGGCCCGCATGCGGGCTATCCAGCTGCGGCTGGCGAAGGGCTGGTAGGCCTCGTCCATCACCACGATGCCGCCCTGCGCGGCCGCGGCGTCGACGATACGCTGCACCACGCCCTCGTCCCACAGCGTGGCCGTGGGGTTGTTGGGATAGGCCAGGAAGGTGACGGCCGGGCGGTGCGCGGCGATGGCATCCAGCATGGCCTGCTCGCGCAGCTGGAATTCGCCGTCCAGCTCCACGCCTACGTAGCGCAGGCCGTGCTGCTGCGCGGCCATGGCGTAGTAGACGAAGCCCGGTACCGGCGCGAGCACCGCTACCCCGGGCTGCGCGCAGGCCATCTGCACCAGGCTGATGAGCTCGTCGGAGCCGTTGCCCAGCAGCAGCGCGCTGCCCTGCGGCGCGCCGGCGTGCGCGGCCAGAGCGGCCCGCAGGTCGCCCTGGCGCGCACCGGGATAGCGGTTGATCTCCAGCGCGCCCAGGCGCTGGCCCAGCGCGGCCTGCAGCGCGGGAGGCAGGCCGAAGGGGTTCTCCATCGCATCCATCTTCAGGTAGCCCGTGGCATCCGGGATGGGATAGGCGCGCATGGCGCGCACGTCGGGGCGGATGCGCTGCAGCGGATCGGGGGCGGTGGGGGGCGTCATGCGGCGGGATCGGTTTCGCGGGAACGGCGAGTGTAGGCGGTGCCCGGGGCCTGCTCGCCCATGCGCGTGGCGATGTCGCCCACGCGGCGCAGCGCGTCCAGGTGCCGGTCCGTCCAGTCGCCGCCCATGCCGATGCGCAGGCAGTTGCGGAAACGCGCGCTGGCGCTGAACACGGTGCCGGGCGCGACGAGGATGCCCTCGGCCAGGCAGGCCTCGTGCAGGCGCACCGCGTCCAGTCCGCGCGGCAGCTCCAGCCACAGCAGCAGGCCGCCGGGCGGGTCGCTCACGCGCGTGCCGGGCGGGAAGTGGGCGGCGATCGCATGGCGCGCCCCGTCCAGCCGCGCCGCCGCCAGCGCGCGCAGCTGGCGCATCGCGGCGGCGTGGCCGGCCTGGGTGATGAGGTCGGCCAGCGCCAGCTCCAGCACGGCCGACTGGCCGCCGGACTGCAGGTCCTTGATCGCGCGCACCCGCTCGCCCCAGCGCCCGGCCTCCACCCAGCCCAGGCGCAGGCCCGGTGCGAGGGTCTTGGAGAACGAGTCGCACAGCATCACGTGGCCCGTGGTGTCGTACGACTTGACGGTGCGGCGCATCTCGTCGGGCTCGGCGAGGTCGTTGTAGATCGCATCCTCGATCACCGCGATGCCGTGGCGCGCCGCCATCTGCGCCAGGCGCCTGCGCTCGGGCTGGGGCATGCAGGCACCCAGCGGATTGCTGAGCGTGGGCACGAGCAGCAGCGCCTTCACCGGCTGCGTGTCCAGCGCGAGCTGCAGCGCGTCCAGCGACAGGCCGTGGCGCGGGTGCGTGGGGATCTCCAGCGCGCGCAGGTGCAGGCTCTGCAGCACCTCCAGGAAGGAGAAATGCGTGGGCGACTCGATCGCCACCACGTCGCCCGGCTGCGTGACCGCGCGCAGGCACAGGCCGATGCTGTCCATGCAGCCGCTGGTGACGATGACGTTGGCAGGGTCGAGCGTGCAGCCCAGCCCCACGGCATAGCGCGCGAGCGCACGGCGCGCCTCCTCCTGCCCCGTGGCCGAAGGGTAGGCGCACAGCAGGTGGCGATGGCGCTGCACGGCACGCGTGACGGCGCGGCGCACGCGATCGGGGTTAAGCATGTCGGCCCCGGGCGTGCCGCTGCTGAACGACACCAGGCCCGCAGGCTGCTCGCGCCCCAGGATGCGCTGGCCCAGCCAGTCGACCGACACCTCGCACGGCCGACCACGCGGGCGCGAGGCCTGGGGCTCGGGCAACGGCGCTGGCCGGGGTGCGACGAAGAAGCCCGAGCGCGGCCGCGCGACGACCAGGCGCGCGTCCTCCAGCCAGTGGAAGGCCTGCACCACCGTGGTCTGCGCCACGCCGTGCTGGCGCGCGAGCGCGCGCACCGAGGGCAGCTTCTCGCCGCGCACGAGCGTGCCGTTGCGCACCAGCTCGGCGAGCTGGCCGGCGATCTGCTGGTACAGGGGCGGGGCTTCATCAGAGGACATGCGGGCATTCTGTACTGGCCGGCAGCCTGCCGGGCAGCACAGACACCGGCCACGCCGACCAGTACAGACGCGCCGCGGCGGCGCGCTGTACTGCACCGGATCGCCTGCGGCTGTGGCTGGCGGCGGCACGGGCGCCTGCGCACCATGGCAGCCATGGATTACGCCGCTTCCGCCCCCGCCTTGCTTGCCCCCGTCCCCCTGCCCTGGCAGCGCCAGCCCCTGGCGCCGCTGCAGCCCGTGCAGACCCTGCACGTGCGCAAGGGCGAAACCGCCGTGCTCGAAGCCGAGCGCGGGCGCGTGTGGCTGACCTGCGAGGGCCGCCCCGAAGACCATTTCCTGGAGGCCGGCCAGCGCCTGCAGTTCGCCGGGCCGGCGCGGCTGCGCGTGAGCGCCGACGGGCGCGCCGCCGCGTGCCTGCGCTGGGCGCTCAGTCCTGCGTGAGGCGCATCTCGGCCGCGCGCGCGTGGGCCTGCAGGCCCTCGCCGTGGGCCAGCACGCTGGCGATGCGGCCCAGCGTCTGTGCGCCCTGCCCGCTCACCTCGATGAGGCTGCTGCGCTTCTGGAAGTCGTAGACGCCCAGCGGCGATGAGAAGCGCGCCGTGCCGCTCGTGGGCAGAACATGGTTCGGGCCGGCGCAGTAGTCGCCCAGGCTCTCGCTGGTGTAGGCGCCCAGGAAGATCGCGCCGGCGTGCCGCAGCAACGGCTCCCAGCGGTGCGGGTCGCTGCTGGAGACCTCCAGGTGCTCGGGCGCGATGCGGTTGCTGATGGCGCAGGCCTCTTCCATGTCCCGCGTGAGGATCAGCGCGCCGCGGCCGGTGAGGCTCTTGGCGATGATCTCGGCGCGCGGCATCCCGGGCAGCAGCCGGTCGATGGCGGCCTGCACCGCGTCGATGTAGGCGGCGTCGGGGCACAGCAGGATGGACTGCGCCAGCTCGTCGTGCTCGGCCTGGCTGAACAGGTCCATCGCCACCCAGTCGGGCGGCGTGGTGCCGTCGGCCAGCACGAGGATCTCGCTCGGGCCCGCGATCATGTCGATGCCCACGGTACCGAACACGCGCTTCTTGGCACTGGCGACGTAGGCGTTGCCGGGGCCGGTGATCTTGTCCACCTTGGGCACGGTGGCGGTGCCGTAGGCCAGCGCCGCCACGGCCTGCGCGCCGCCGATGGTGAAGGCGCGCGTGACGCCGGCCACGTGCGCGGCGGCGAGCACCAGCGGGTTCTTGGCGCCCTGCGGCGTGGGCACGACCATGACGATCTCGCCCACGCCCGCCACGTGCGCGGGGATGGCGTTCATGAGCACGCTGCTCGGGTAAGCGGCCTTGCCGCCGGGCACGTAGATGCCCACGCGGTCGAGCGGCGTGACCTTCTGGCCGAGCAGGGTGCCGTCCTCGTCGCGGTAGCTCCAGCTCTCGCCGTTGGCCTTCTTCTGCGCCTCGTGGTAGCGGCGCACGCGCGCGGCGGCGGCCGTGAGGGCCTCGCGCTGCGCGGCGGGCAGGCCGTCGAAGGCGGCCTGCAGTTCGCCGGCCGCCAGCTCCAGCTCGGCCACGCCGTGCGCGTGCAGGCCGTCGAAGCGCTGCGTGTATTCGAGCACCGCCGCGTCGCCGCGCGCCTGCACGTCGGCCAGGATGTCGGCCACGCGCTGCTCGATGGCTGCGTCCTGCTCGGCCGACCAGTGCAGCCGCGCCGCGAAATCAGCCTCGAAAGTGCTGGAAACGGTGGACAGGCGAGCGGGAGCAGCTACGAATTTCATAGTGGATCAATCCTGCGGAACGGCGGACGCGAACGCATCGATGATGCGCTTGAGCGGCGCCTGCTTGAGTTTCAGCGCGGCCTGGTTGACGACGAGGTGGGAGCTGATGTCCATGATCTGCTCCACCTCGACGAGGTGGTTGGCCTTGAGCGTGTTGCCGGTGGAGACCAGGTCGACGATGGCATCGGCCAGGCCCGTGAGCGGCGCCAGCTCCATGCTGCCGTAGAGCTTGATCATGTCCACGTGCACGCCCTTGGTGGCGAAGAAGTCGCGCGCGATGCTGGTGTACTTGGTGGCCACCTTCAGGCGCGCGCCCTGGCGCACGGCCTGGGCGTAGTCGAAGTCGGCGCGCACGGCCACGCTCACGCGGCACTTGGCGATCCCCAGGTCGAGCGGGCGGAACAGGCCCTGGCCGCCGTGCTCGATGAGCGAGTCCTTGCCCGCCACGCCGATGTCGGCGCCGCCGTACTGCACGTAGGTGGGCACGTCGGTGGCGCGCACCAGCACCACCCGCACCTCGGGGCGGCTGGTGGGCAGGATGAGCTTGCGCGACTTCTCGGGGTCTTCCAGCACCTCGATGCCGGCGGCGGCCAGCAGGGGCAGGGTCTCGTCGAAGATGCGGCCCTTGGAGAGGGCCAGCGTGATCTGCTGCGTCATTGGATTCTTTCGATGTCGGCGCCCAGGCCGCGCAGTTTGGCTTCCATGCAGTCGTAGCCGCGGTCCAGGTGGTAGATACGGTCCACCAGCGTCTCGCCGCTGGCCACGAGGCCCGCGATGACCAGGCTGGCCGAGGCGCGCAGGTCGGTGGCCATGACGGTGGCGCCCGACAGGCGCGCTGCGCTGCCCAAGCCCTCGACCACGGCCACGCGGCCGTCGGTGGTCTGGATTCTGGCACCCAGGCGCAGCAGCTCGTTGACGTGCATGAAACGGTTCTCGAAGATCGTCTCGGCCACGGTGGCCGTGCCCTGCGCGACCACGTTCAGGGCCATGAACTGGGCCTGCATGTCGGTGGGAAAGCCGGGGTACTCCATGGTGCGGAAGCCCTGCGCCCTCAGGTGCGGGCCGCCTGCGCTGCGCACGCGGATGCCGCCGGCCTCGGCCTGCACCTGCACGCCGGCCTCGCGCAGCTTGTCGATCACGGCGTCCAGGTGGTCGGCGCGGCCGTGGCGCAGGAGCGCGTCGCCGCCCGTGGCGGCCACGGCGCACAGGAACGTGCCGGCCTCGATGCGGTCGGCCACCACGGCGTGGGTGCAGCCCTGCAGGCGCTGCACGCCCTGGATGCGGATGCGGCTGGTGCCGTGGCCCTCGATGCGCGCGCCCATGCGGATGAGCATCTCGGCCAAGTCCGCCACCTCGGGCTCCTGCGCGGCGTTCTCCAGCACCGTCTCGCCCTCGGCCAGCGTGGCGGCCATGAGCAGGTTCTCGGTGCCG
>Ga0222428_100628_pt1 | contig 10186 bp, 8 predicted proteins | sample 2B5Ametagenome_FD_182471 | JGI IMG/M metagenome (GOLD analysis project Ga0222428, IMG submission 182471) | Enriched microbial communities from leaf-cutter ant dump, University of Wisconsin, Madison, United States - 2B5A (version 2) | ecosystem: Environmental > Terrestrial > Nest > Insects nest >...
GACCACCACGTCGGCGCCGCAGCCGGCGCAGTGGTAGGTGCGCAGGCTGGCCGCGTCGGCGGCGATGTTCTGCGCGCCGGAGGCGATCTGCGTGCCTTTCAGCTCGCCGATGCCCTCGCCCAGGCCGAACGCCTCCTCCACGCGCGCCGCCGTCCACTCGTGGCGGCAGTACAGGCAGACCAGCTTGTCGGTGCCCGCACGCTGGCGGATCTCGGTCGAGCCGCACTTGGGACAGCGGTTGACGCCGTCGCGCAGCTCCCTGGAGGCCGTGTCGATGGCAACGGGATCGGGCGCGAGCAGCTCGTCGCGGATCGGCTCCGGCAGCGTGGCCGGGTCCACCGGGAACTCGCCGGGGGCGGGCGGCACGTCCCGCGGCGACCCCGGCCCGCTCGGAAGGGAGGCCGGCATCTACAGGCCGAGCGCCTTGGCCTTGACCGCGTCGTAGTCGGCCTGGGTGATGAGGCCCGCGTCGAGCATCTGCTTGGCCTTGGTGAGCCGGGCGACGGGGTCGTCCGCCGCCGGTGCCGCGGGCGCGGGCGCAGGCGCCACCGGCTGCTGCAGGCCCGCCAGCCCGCCCAGCCCGCCCGTCACGATGCCCATGCCCATGAGGCCGCCTACCCCGGCGTTCTGCCCCGCCGCCTGGATGCCCGCGGCCACCGAGGCCTGCAGGTTGGAATTGCCGCGCGCGCCGGCCAGCGCGTCGGCGCGCTGCACGCTCTTGAGCAGCTCGCGGGTATGGGCGTCGTACTCGATCGAGACAATGGCCGTGCGGATGATGGCCAGCCCGCGCCCGGACTTCCACTGGTAGGCGCGCTCGACCGCGTCCGACAGGCTCTGGGCGAAGCCCACGGAGTCCTGCTGGATCTTCGTGATGCGGTTGCCCTTGGCCGGGTCGTTGGTATAGAGGCTGAAGGCCGGCGCGAGCGAGGCCACCACCTCGTTGAAAAGCTGGCCTGCCGCCGCGTTGTCCAGGTCGGTGAAGTCGAACACCTGGCCCGGCTGCAGGTACGCGGCCGGCACGAAGCTCTTCACGAACAGGATGGGATCGACGATCTTCAGCGTATAGCTGCCGCGCGTGATGGCGCCCACCTGGGCATTCAGGTAGCCGTCGTCCCAGTAGATCTCCGACTGCGTGCCGAAGCGGTTGTCCGGCAGCTCCTTGAGCGACACGAAGAACGCCGCCTGCTGCGAACCCGGCTGGCCGCCGAACTTGAAGCGCTCCCAGCTCTGCTTGACGAGCGCATCCATGAGGCCGCCGCCCGTGAAGATGGACTGGGAATTGAGATCGCTCGAATTCCACTCGTAGGCGCCCGGCTCGGCCGCGAAGCCGGTGATCGCGCCATCCTGCAGCAGCAGCAGGCCGTAGCCCTCGGGCACGACGATCCTGGAGCCGTTGGTGATGATGTTCGACGACCCCTTGGTGTTCGCGCCGCGCCCGGCATTGGTGCCGCGCGGCACCGCCGCGAACAGCGCCGCCGTGGGCGGCAGGCCGTCCGGCACCGTGTAGAAGTCCTTCCACTGGTCGGCCAGCGCTCCGCCGACCGAACCCACCGCTGCCTGGATGAGGCCCATGATGCTTTCCTTGTGTCAATGCGCACCGCCGGGAGGTGGCGGGACGCCAAAAGCATATCCGAAGCGCAGCGGCGGCCGTCCCTGGAGGGGGCCGATGCAGCCATGCCGGCGGCTGAAAGGAAAGACGCGGCGCAACCCGGGCAATACTGGCGCCATGCACCAGCACCCCACCGCCTTCCAGATCCCGCGCCGCATGCCGCACGGCGGCCGGCCCGCAATGCGCCAGCACCGCCTGGCGGCGCCGCTGTGGCAATGAGCGCCCCGCCCCCCTCCCCCGCCCCGCTGTGGCGCGTATTCCTGCGATTCCTGGGCCCCATGGTCCTGGCCAACCTGCTGCAGTCGCTGTCGGGCACGCTCAACGGCGTGTTCCTGGGCCGCATGCTGGGCGTGCAGGCGCTGGCGGCGGCATCGGCGTTCTTTCCCGTGCTGTTCGTGTTCATCGCCTTCATGATCGGCCTGGGCGCGGGCGCGTCGGTGCCCATCGGCCAGGCCTGGGGCGCGCGCCAGCCGGACAAGGTGCGCGCCATCGCCGGCACGGCGCTGGCGGTGGGCGTGCTCTTCGGCCTCGCGGCGGCCGTGCTCGGCGGCCTGTTCGCCGCGCCCGCCATGCGGCTGCTGGGCACGCCGCCCGACGTGCTGGAGACAGCCACCGCCTACGCGCGCGTGGTGCTGCTGGGCATGCCGGGGCTGTGCGTGTTCCTGCTCGCCACCTCGCTGCTGCGCGGCGTGGGCGACACCGTGTCGCCCATGTGGGCCCTGCTGCTCTCGACCGGCGTGGGGCTGGTGGTCACGCCCGCGCTCATCGCGGGCTGGTGGGGGCTGCCCCGGCTCGGGGTGATGAGCGCGGGCGTGTCCATGATCCTGGGCTTCACGCTGGCGCTGCTGTGGCTGGGCTGGCGGCTGCGCCGCATCCAGAGCCCGCTGGCGCCCGGCCGGGCGCTGTGGAGCGCGGTGCGCATCCAGCCCGCGCTGCTGCGCACCATCCTGCGCGTGGGCGTGCCCACGGGCGTGCTGATGGTGGCCACCTCGTTCGCGTCGCTGGTGGTGGTGTCGCTGGTCAACGGCTTCGGCTCCAGCGCCACGGCGGCCTATGGCGCGGTGAACCAGATCATGGGCTTCGCGCAGTTCCCCATCATCTCGGTGGCGATCACCGCCTCCATACTGGGCGCGCAGGCCATCGGCGCGGGCCGGCCCCAGCGGCTGGGCGCCATCACGGCCACTGCGATCTGGATGAACCTGGCGATCGGCGCCACGCTGGCCCTGGCGGGCACCGTGTTCGCGCGGCCGCTGCTGGGCCTGTTCCTCACCGACGCGCAGGTGGTGGAAACCGCAGCGCACCTGCTGCACATCGTGCTGTGGAGCGGGCTGGTCTTCGGCTGCTTCGTGGTGCTCTCGTCGGTGATGCGCGCCAGCGGCGACGTGCTGGTGCCCACGGCCATCACCATCGGCGTGCTCGCGGTGCTGGAGCTGCCCCTGGCCTGGCTGCTCAGCCGCCACTTCGGCCTGACGGGCGTGTGGATGGCGTTCCCCCTGTCCTACAGCCTCACGCTCGCGCTGCAGGCCGCCTACTACCACCGCGTGTGGAAGCGCAAGCCCGTGCGCCAGATGGTCTGACGCGCGCGGGCCTTCTAGGCGCGCAGCGCCGCGCCCTCGGCGGCCGCCGCGGTGGGGTTGGGCTGGGCCGCGCCGATCTTCGTGAGCCGGTTGCGGTCGGTGTGCAGGAAAGGCTCGGCGCGGTCGGGAGTGATGAGCGTGGTGGTCTGCTCGTACGACCAAGTGCCGTCGTCATGAACCGTGATCTCGACGACATAGCGCTCGGTGCGGAACGCCTGCTCCAGGAAGGGGTTGGAGCAGATGCCGTTCACCGTGGAGCCGCGCACCGCCTCCAGACGGAAGGTCTTCGCGTCCGCCGCGGCCTTGCCCATGGCCAGGGCCGTCTGGCCGCGCGGGATGGAGAGCGTCTGGATCAGCGTGCCCGTGGCGGGCTCCCACAGCCAGTAGCCGACTTGGTCGTGGAAGGTCTCCACCTCGTCAGGCTCGACGATGCGCGTGTGGTAGCGCAAGCCGTAGTACAGCTGCGGGCCGTTGGTTTGCGCGTCGATGGGCTGCAGTTCGATGCGCTCGATGAACGCCTTGCGCTCCGGACCGTCGGCCTTGGGATTCACGTCCAGCCCGCGCGCGCCCGTCCAGACGCCCGCGAGGGGCGCCAGCGGGCCGAGGTTGGCGAGGGTGTGCACGTCCGGCTCGGGCTCGGTGTAGATGTCCTTGGGGTAGGCGTAGTGGTCCATGAATCGAATGGCTCTGGGTATCAGCTATCAATTAGGGAGCTGCCTGCGCTCTCCATGCAAGGGTTTCGGACAAAAAACCATCTGAAAACCTTGCACATAAAGCGCTGGCAGCTCATTTTCTCGGAGCATCACACCGGCACGCCCACCAGGTCATGCCCCTGCGTGCCCACGATGCGCGCCTTCACGAAGTCGCCCACCTTGTAGGTCTTGCTGATCTTCTCGGGCGGCAGCAGGTGCACCACGCCGTCGATTTCCGGCGCATCGGCATAGCTGCGGCCCGTGCCGCCCTTCTTGCCCAGGCCGATGGACTGGTCCACCAGCACCTGCAGCGTCTGGCCCACGCGCTTTTGCAGCCTGGCGGTGGAAACCTCCTCGGCCACGGCCATGAAGCGCGCGCGGCGCTCCTCGCGCAACTCCATGGGCACCATGCCGGGCAGCGCGTTCGCCGTGGCGCCCTCCACGTCGCTGTAGGCGAAGCAGCCCGCGCGGTCGATCTGCGCGGCGCGCACGAAGTCGAGCAGGTGCTCGAACTCTTCTTCCGTCTCGCCGGGAAAGCCCGCGATGAAGGTGCTGCGGATCACGATCTGCGGGCACGCCTCGCGCCAGCGCAGGATGCGCTCCAGGTTCTTCTCGCCGCTGGCGGGACGCTTCATGCGCCTGAGCACGTCGGGGTGGCTGTGCTGCAGCGGCACGTCCAGGTAGGGCAGCACGTGGCCCTGGGCCATGAGCGGCAGGATGTCGTCCACGCTGGGGTACGGGTACACGTAGTGCAGCCGCACCCAGGCGCCGTGCTCCTGCGCCATCTCGCCCAGCGCCTGCACCAGCTCCAGCATGCGCGTCTTGACGGGCTTGCCGTCCCAGAAGCCCGTGCGGTACTTCACGTCCACGCCGTAGGCGGAGGTGTCCTGGCTGATGACCAGCAGTTCCTTGACCCCGCCCTCGAACAGCGCCTTGGCCTCCTTGAGCACGTCGCCCACAGGGCGCGAGACGAGGTCGCCGCGCATCGAGGGAATGATGCAGAACGTGCAGCGGTGGTTGCAGCCCTCGCTGATCTTGAGGTAGGCGTAGTGCCGGGGCGTGAGCTTGATGCCCGCCTCCCCGAAGCCGCCCGGCACCAGGTCGATGAACGGATCGTGCGGCTTGGGGCAGTGCTGGTGCACCGCGTTCATCACCTCCTGCGTGGCGTGCGGCCCCGTCACGGCCAGCACGCTCGGGTGCACCTCCTGCACCAGCGTGCCGCCGTCCTTGCCCGCCTTAGCGCCCAGGCAGCCGGTGACAATCACCTTGCCGTTCTCGGCCAGCGCCTCGCCGATCGTGTCCAGGCTTTCCCTGACCGCATCGTCGATGAAGCCGCAGGTGTTGACGATGACCAGATCCGCGCCGGCGAAGGTCTTGGAAGTTTCGTAGCCTTCGGCGCTGAGCTGGGTGAGGATCAGCTCGGAGTCGGTCAGCGCCTTCGGGCATCCGAGGGAGACGAACCCGACCTTGGGCGCCGCCGTGGAAATTTTCATGGGGGAGAGTACTTCGCTCATCCCCGTATTGTCCCAGTTCTCGCCGGATCAGCGTTTCTTGAGGCCGAACGCGCCCAGCATCTGCTCGGTCTGCTTTTGCATCTGCTCCTGCATCTGCAGGAACATGTTCTGCGACTGCTCCACGTAGTTGCCCATCATGCCCTTCACCAGCGGCGACTGCAGGTTCATGAACTGGGCCCACATCTCGGGCGTGAGCCCCTGCGACTGCTCGGCCAGCTTGGCCTGGATCTCGGTGAACATCTGCACGTTCTTTTCGAGGTAGGCGCCCATGAAGCCCTGCATGGCATGGCCGTAGAAGCGGATGATATTGGCCAGCGCCGCCTCGCTGAACATGGGCGCGCCGCCCGCCTCCTCCTCCAGGATGATCTGCAGCAGGATGCTGCGCGTGAGGTCTTCGCTGCTCTTGGCATCGCGCACCACCACGTTCTCGCCCTCCATCACGAGCTGCTTGACCTCGGTCAACGTGATGTAGGTGGAGGTGGAGGTGTCGTACAGCCGGCGGTTGGGGTATTTCTTGATGACGCGTTGCGTAGGCTTCGGTTCTTGTGCGGGGTTCTGGTCTGGCACCGGCGGCTCCTGGATTCGTTGCCCTTCAGGCGTTGTATTGCAGTGCAACAGATTCTAGGCAGGCGGTGCCTGCGCAGCGCGCAGGAATACCCTGAGGCCCGGCCGTGAAAGCCGCCACGGCGCGCTGCGGCAGCGCAAGCGTACAAGCATGGCGGCGAGCCGCGGCCGGTTACCAGCGCACACAATCGCGCAGCGCCATTGCCACCTTTTTGGCGCCGCCTGGATACAGTGGGGCTACGCATCTCAAGCGCCTTGAAACCACGCTTCTGATTTTCAGCTTCCGCTGCACCCTTGCTGCAGCAACGAAAGTACGGCATGGATACCAAGCTGCTTGAGGCCTCTGCCCGCACCGGGCATGCCGTCGTGCTGGTCGAACACGCGGATATCGACACCTTCCTGGCCCTGCGGGCGCAAGAGCTGGTCACGGGAGTTCTTCACATCCTCCCTACCGGCGCACGCTACGCCACCGTCCACGGGCTGACACCCGATGGGCGCGCGCTCCTCGCATTGAAGCAGTGCGTGCGGCAGCGGTCCCGCAGGTAGCCTCATCAGTCGCCAGGCTGACGCGGTGGTGCTGCATTGGCTTGCCTGCTGGCCGCCTCCCTTGAGAGGAGCCTTGAGCAGCTGTTTCGCCCCTGTGTCGGCAACCCCCATGCCTGTCAGCGCGCGCACTGCCTCCACTTCGGTGCCGCCGCCAGTCAGCGCGCCAGCCACTAACGAGAACGGTACGGTGATGCCGACGCCCCCATAGGCGTCCTGCATAGGCAGCCTTTGAACAGTCAACACTTGGGGAGCCAAGCCCCCGAGCATGCTGCCAAATTTTGCGGCCCTTTTTTACTCTATTCCACAAGCCACGCCTCCAGCGCCGCGCGCACGGCCGTTGCCGTGGCAGGCGACACCTCGCACATCGGCAGCCGCAAGCCACCGCCGCACAGCCCGCGCAGTTGCGCCGCGCGCTTGGCGGGGCCGGGGCTGCTTTCGGCGAACAGGGCACGGGTGAGCGGCAGCATGCGCGCGAAGAGCGCGCGCGCCTCGGGCAGGCGGCCCGCATCTACGTGGGCGCACAGTGCCGCCACTTCGGCAGGCAGGATGTTGGCGACCACCGAGATCACGCCCTGCCCGCCCAGCGCGAGGTATGGCAGGCTGGTGAAATCGTCGCCGCTGTACAGCGCGAAGCCCGGCGGCACGGCCAGCGCGACGTCGGCCGCGCGGGCCATGTCGCCCGTGACGTCCTTGAGGCCCGCGATGCGCGGGTGGCGCGCCAGTTCGGCCACGGTGGCCACCTGCAGGTCGATCACCGTGCGGCCCGGCACGTTGTAGAGCACCAGCGGCAGCGCGGTCGCGTCGGCCTGCGCGCTGAAGTGCGCCACCAGCCCCCGCTGCGTGGGCTTGTTGTAGTACGGCACCACGCTGAGCAGCGAATCCGCGCCGCATTCCTCGGCGAAGCGCGCCAGCGCCACCGCCTCGGCCGTGGAATTGGCGCCCACGCCGGCCATGACGTGCGTGCGGCCCGCCGCGTGCGCCACCGCTGCCGCCAGCAGTTCGCGGTGCTCGGCGTGCGAGAGCGTGGCGCATTCGCCCGTGGTGCCGGCGATGACGATACCGGCCGTGCCCGCCCCGATGTGCCAGTCGATCAGGCGGCGCAGCGCGGGCAGGTCGAGGCGCAGGTCGTCGGTGAACGGCGTGAGCAGCGCCACCAGGCTGCCGCGAGGCAGAGCCGGGCGCGCGCCGCGGGCGGGCGGTGTGTGCATGGGTAATCCAGGGAGACTATGGAAACAGGAGCTGCTTGCGCTTGGTATTCAATGATTTCCGCATGAAAACCATGCGAAACCCTTTCACAAAAAGCGCAAGCAGCTATGAATTTTGATGATCACGCGGCGCGCAGGCGCACCACCTGGGGCTCCTGCAGGCGCTGCAGCAGTTGCGCCAGCTCGGCCTCGTAGGCTTGGCGCGCGGCCTCCTTCACATGGCCATAGCCGCGCACCTGCAGCGGCGCCTGGGCGATCTGCACGGCCAGCTCGTGCTGGTCGGGCCGCGCTTCCTTCAGCAGGCGCTGCACCAGGGCCTCGAATTGGTCGACCATGGCGCGCTCGTGGCGGCGCTCCTCCGTGCGGCCGAAGAGGTCGAGCGCCGTGCCGCGCAGGAACTTCAGGCGCGCCAGCACGCCGAAGGCGGGCAGCATCCATGCGCCGAACTCGCGCTTCTTCTGGCCCAGCAGCGGCGGCGCGAGGTTGAAGGCCAGGCGCGGCGCGCCCTCGAACTGCGCATCGATCTGCGCGCGGAACGCGGGCGCGGCATACAGGCGTGCCACCTCGTACTCGTCCTTGTAGGCCATGAGCTTGAAGAAGCTCCGGGCCACGGCGCTGGTCAACTGTTCCTGGCCGGGCCACACGCGCGATTCGTGCGCGCGCACCGCATCCACCAACGCCTTGAAGCGCGCGGCGTAGGCCGCGTTCTGGTAGCCGGTGAGGAACTCCACGCGGCGCTGCACGGCCTCGTCGAGGCTGGCGGCCTGCTTGCGCTGCACGGCGCCCGCGCTGGCCGCCACGGCCTGCGGATCGACCGCATGGCGGCGGCCCCAGCGGAAGGCGGCGAGGTTCATCTTCACGGCGGCGCCGTTGAGCTCGATGGCGCGCTCGATAGCCTGCGCGCTCACCGGCACCAGGCCGCGCTGGTACGCGGCGCCGAGCATGAGCAGGTTGGTGGCGATGGCATCGCCGCAAAGGGCCAGCGCGAGGCGCCCCGCGTCCACCAGCTCCAGGTTGCCCTCGCCGATGGCGCGCGCGATGGTCTTGACCAGCGGGTTGGCGGGGAACTGCATGTCCGGGTTCTGCGCGAAGGCGCCGGGCATCACCTCCTGCGTGTTGACGATGGCGCGCGTGGCGCCCTTGCGCGTCATGGTCAGCGTGTTGCCCGACGCGGCCACGACGAGGTCGCAGCCGATCAGCGCGTCGGCCCCGCCCGGCGCCACGCGCACGGCGGCGATCGCCTGGGGGCTGGCGCCGAAGCGCATGTGCGTCCACACCGAGCCGCCCTTCTGCGCCAGGCCCGCCATGTCGAGCACGCCCACGCCCTTGCCTTCCAGGTGCGCGGCCATGCCCAGCAGCGCGCCGATGGTGACCACGCCCGTGCCGCCCACGCCGGTGATGACGAGGCTGTAGACGCCCTGCGACAGGTCGGGCAGTTCGGGCTCGGGCAGCGGCGCATCCAGGGCGTCCTTGCCTGCGGCAACGCCCTTCCTCAGTTGACCCCCTCGCACGGTGACGAAGCTGGGGCAGAAGCCCTTGAGGCACGAGAAGTCCTTGTTGCAGGCCGACTGGTCGATGGCGCGCTTGCGGCCGAACTCGGTCTCCACCGGCACCACGGCCACGCAGTTGGACTGCGCGCCGCAGTCGCCGCAGCCCTCGCACACGGCCTCGTTGATGACCAGGCGCATGTCGGGGTCGGGGAACTCGCCGCGCTTGCGCCGGCGGCGCTTCTCGGCCGCGCAGGTCTGGTCGTAGACCAGCACGCTGGTGCCGGGCACCTCGCGCAGTTCTCGCTGCACGGCGTCGAGCTCGTCGCGGTGGTGGATGGTCACGCCCGGTGCCCAGCCGGTCACGCCGCCGTATTTGCCGGGGTCGTCCGTCACCACGGCAATGCGCGCCACGCCTTCGGCATGCACCTGCTGGGTCATGCGCACGGGGTCCAGCGGGCCGTCGTGGCGCTGGCCGCCGGTCATGGCGACGGCGTCGTTGTAGAGCAGTTTGAAGGTGATGTTGGTCTTGGCCGCCACGGCCGCGCGCACGGCGAGCAGGCCCGAATGGAAATAGGTGCCGTCGCCCATGTTCTGGAACATGTGGGGGCGCCTGGAGAACGGCGCCTCACCCACCCAGGCCATGCCCTCGGCGCCCATCTGCGTGTAGCCCAGCGTGCCGCGGTCCATGCTCTGCGCCATCCACGAGCAGCCGATGCCCGCGTAGCCGCGGCTGCCCTCGGGGATGCGCGTGGAGGTGTTGTGCGGACAGCCCGCGCAGAAGTAGAAGCTGCGCGCCATCACGTCCACCGCGCCCAGCACGGGCTTGCGGCGCGCGAGCGCGTGGGTCGTCTCCAGCAGCGCCGGGTCGATCTCGGCCAAGCGGTGGCCCAGCACCTGGGCGATCATCGCGGCGTCCAGCGCCAGCTCCGTGCGGAACAGCTTGGCGCCGCGCTCGTCCTTCTTGCCGATGACCTGCGGCGCGCCGGGGC
>Ga0222428_100630_pt1 | contig 10102 bp, 10 predicted proteins | sample 2B5Ametagenome_FD_182471 | JGI IMG/M metagenome (GOLD analysis project Ga0222428, IMG submission 182471) | Enriched microbial communities from leaf-cutter ant dump, University of Wisconsin, Madison, United States - 2B5A (version 2) | ecosystem: Environmental > Terrestrial > Nest > Insects nest >...
CGCCAGCACGGCGGCGGCGGCCAGCAGGCTGAGGAAAAAGACCACGCCGGCGGCAATCACCACGAGGCGCAACGTCCACCGGATCGCGCCGGCCACTATGTCGTTCAAACCATGTCCCTTTCTGGCTAGTGAAGCGGCAAACGCTGGCCACGCGGCCCGCGTCTGGCTTCGATGGTAGGGCTCAGCCCGCAGGGCGGGCTTCGCCGAAGTGGAATACCCCCGGGTTCTTCACCGGATCGACGTCCACGGGGATCACGCTCTTGGGCGGGTAATGCCCTTCGAGCAGCCGCTTGGACAGCGGGTTCTCGATGCGCTGCTGGATCGCGCGCTTGAGCGGGCGGGCACCGAACACCGGGTCGAACCCCACCTTGGCCAGCTCCTCCAGCGCGGCGTCGGAGACATCGAGCGTCAGCTCCATGCGGGCCAGGCGCGTTTGCAGCAGTTGCAGCTGGATGCGCGCGATGGCGGCGATGTGCCGGGCATCGAGGCCATGGAACACCACGGTTTCATCGATACGGTTGAGGAATTCAGGGCGGAAATGCTGCTTGAGTTCCCCCCACACCGCTTCCTTGATGTCGTCGCTGTCCTGCCCCACCATGGCCTGGATGAGGTGCGAACCGATGTTGCTCGTCATCACGATCACGGTGTTCTTGAAGTCCACGGTGCGGCCCTGGCCATCGGTCAGGCGGCCGTCGTCCAGCACCTGCAGCAGCACGTTGAACACGTCGGGGTGGGCCTTTTCCACTTCGTCGAGCAGCAGCACGCTGTAGGGCTTGCGGCGCACGGCTTCGGTCAGGTAGCCGCCCTCCTCGTAGCCCACGTAGCCCGGCGGCGCGCCGATCAGGCGCGCGACGCTGTGCTTCTCCATGAATTCGCTCATGTCGATGCGGATCAGGTGCTCCTCGCTGTCGAACAAAAAGCCCGCCAGCGCCTTGCACAGCTCGGTCTTGCCCACGCCCGTGGGGCCGAGGAACAGGAACGAGCCCGTGGGCCGGTTCGGGTCGGACAGGCCCGAGCGCGAGCGGCGGATGGCGTTGGCCACGGCGCTAATGGCCTCGTCCTGGCCCACCACGCGCTCGTGCAGCTTGTCCTCCATGTGCAGCAGCTTGTCCTTCTCGCCCTGCATCATCTTGCTGACGGGAATGCCGGTGGCGCGCGAGACGACCTCGGCGATTTCTTCCGCGCCCACCTGGGTGCGCAGCAGCCGGTTGGCATGCACGGCGCCGCCCTGGCCTTCTTCCTGCGCCTGGGCTTCCTTGAGGCGCTTTTCCAGCTCGGGCAGCTTGCCGTACTGCAGCTCGGCGACCTTGTTGAAGTCGCCCTTGCGCTTGAGTTCCTCGATCTGCAGCTTGACTTTCTCGACCTGCTCGCGCACCTGCTGGCTGCCCTGGGCCTGGGCCTTTTCGCTCTTCCAGATGTCTTCCAGGTCGGCAATCTCGCGCTGCAGCTTGGTGATTTCTTCCTCGATCAGTTGCAGGCGCTTTTGCGAGGCCTCGTCCTTTTCCTTCTTCACGGCCTCGCGCTCGATCTGCAGCTGGATCAGGCGGCGGTCGAGCTTGTCGATGGCCTCGGGCTTGGAGTCGATCTCGATCTTGATCTTGGCCGCCGCCTCGTCGATCAGGTCGATGGCCTTGTCGGGCAGGAAGCGGTCGGTGATGTAGCGGTTCGACAGCTCCGCCGCAGCCACGATGGCCGGGTCGGTGATCTCCACGCCGTGGTGCACCTCGTACTTCTCCTGCAGGCCGCGCAGGATGGCGATGGTGGCCTCCACGCTGGGTTCGTCCACCAGGATCTTCTGGAAGCGCCGCTCCAGCGCCGCGTCCTTCTCGATGTACTTGCGGTATTCGTCCAGCGTGGTCGCGCCCACGCAGTGCAGCTCGCCGCGCGCCAGGGCGGGCTTGAGCATGTTGCCCGCGTCCATCGCGCCCTCGGCCTTGCCCGCGCCCACCATGGTGTGCAGCTCGTCGATGAAAACGATGGTTTGCCCCTCATCCTTGGCCAGCTCGTTGAGCACGGTCTTCAGCCGCTCCTCGAACTCGCCGCGGTACTTGGCGCCTGCCAGCAGCGCCGCCATGTCGAGCGAGAGCACGCGCTTGTTCTTCAGCGACTCAGGCACCTCGCCGGCCACGATGCGCTGCGCAAGCCCCTCGACGATGGCGGTCTTGCCCACGCCGGGCTCGCCGATGAGCACCGGGTTGTTCTTGCTGCGCCGCTGCAGCACCTGGATGGCGCGGCGGATCTCATCGTCGCGGCCGATCACCGGGTCGAGCTTGCCGACGCGGGCGCGCTCGGTCAGGTCCAGGCAGTATTTCTTCAGCGCCTCGCGCTGGCCTTCGGCCTCGGGGCTGTCCATCTTCTGGCCGCCGCGCACGGCATCAATGGCGGATTCCAGGCTCTTGCGCGTGAGGCCGTTGTCCTTGGCGATACGCGCGGCCTCGCCCTTGCCGTCGGCCAGCGCGAGCAGGAACAGCTCGCTGGCGATGAACGGGTCGCCGCGCTTGATGGCTTCCTTCTCTGTGGCCTGCAGCAGCCGCGCCAGGTCGGGGCCGACCTGCACCTGCTCCTGGCCTTCGACCTGGGGCAGGCGCTTGACGGCGCCGTCCACCGCCGCCTGCAGCGGCCCTACGTTGGCCCCGGCGCGCTGCAGCAGGGCGCGCGGGCCGTCCTCCTGGCGCAGCATGGCGGCCAGCAGGTGCAGTGGGTCAATGTAGGCGTGGTCGTTGCCCAGCGCCAGGGATTGGGCGTCGGCCAGGGCTTCCTGGAACTTGGTGGTGAGCTTGTCGATTCGCATGGTGTGAAAAACCTCCGATTGCTCGCTAGATAGGGCCAGGACGCAGTGTTTTCAAGCGAAAAGCCGTCAACGTGCGCTCACGCTGAGAGCGTGTTCTTGTAGACCTTGCCGTCCTTCATGATGAGGCGCAGGTTGCGCTCCGGGTCGGCCAGGAAGTCCAGCCCCGCGGCCGGATCGCCGTCGGCCACCAGCAGATCGGCCCACGCCCCGGGCACGATGCGCCCCACCGTGCGCGGATAGGGGTTGCGTGCGCCCGAGAGCGCCAGCAGCTCGCCATTGCGCCCCGTGGCCTGGCCCAGCAGCGTGTGCGGGTCGTAGAAGCGCGTGAGCTTGGCCAGTTGCCGGCCCTGGGTGGGCGTGTTGCGCGGGTTGAAAAGAATGTCGGTGCCCCAGCCGGTCTGGATACCGTGCTTTTGCGCCATCTCGTAGGCCCGCACCGTGCCCTGCGCCACCTGGCGCTGGCTCTCGCGGCGCGCGGCATCGGGGTAGGCGTTGCTGTCCTCGTCCTGCAGGAACGGCTGTAGGCACCACCACACGCCTTCGCCGCGCATCATGCGCACGCTGTCCTCGTCGGCGAGCTGGCCATGCTCGATGCTCCGGACGCCCGCGCGGATGGCACGCTGGATGCCCTTGGGGGTGTAGACATGGGCCATCACGTAGGTGCCCCAGTCACCGGCGGCTTCCACGCCCGCGCGCAACTCCCGCTCGGAGAACTGCAGGCCGTCGAGCGGATCGTAGAGCGAGGCCACGCCGCCGCCGGCCAGCATCTTGATCTGCGTGGCGCCCAGCATCAGCTGCTCGCGCACGCGGCGCAGCACCTCGGCCTCGCCGTCAGCGATCATGGCGATGCCCGTGCGCTCGACCAGGCTCAGGGGCTCGTTGGCGGCGCGCGGCACCTCGCTGCGCAGGCGGAAGTCGCCATGGCCCGAGGTCTGCGACACCATGGCGCCGCTGGGGTAGATGCGCGGGCCGGGCACCATGCCTTCGTCGATGGCACGCTTGAGCGCGAAGGCCGGGCCCCCGGCGTCGCGCACCGAGGTGAAACCGCGCAGCAGCGTGCGCTGCGCCTCCTGCGCGGCGGCGAGGTAGAGATAGCCCAGATCGGCCGTCATGGCCACGGCCTGCGGCATGGCGGCCAGCATGGTGTGCCAGTGCGCGTCGATGAGGCCGGGCATGACGAGCTTGCCCTGGCAGTCGATGACCTGGGCGCCCTCCACCGTTTCGGCTGCGGCGGGCAGCGCCTTGATGGCCTGGCCTTCGATGAGCACCTGCACGCCAGCGCGCGCGGCCTGGCCCGAGCCGTCGAACAGGCGCAGGTTGGTCAGCAGCACGGGGCGCGGCGCGGCCGCCTGGGGTGCGGGCGGGGTCGCCGCCTGCCCCAGGGCGAACGGCGCCATGGTGGCCGCCACCCCGCCAAGAAACAGGCGGCGCGACATGTCGGCCATGACGCGCTGGTGCAGTCGGCCGCAGTCGGCGCTGCCGCAGTGGCAGGCGCGCGGGCGGATGGGGCCGAAGGTCCAGGGCAGGTTGTGGCGGGGATGGGTCATGCGCGGGCTCCTCATTGGCAAGAAAGGGACGCCTGCAGCATAAGGGCGAACATGGCGGCGAACAGCGCCGCCGCGTAGGGCCTCAAAACGTGTTTACGTTCTCAGGGCGCCATGGGCGGCAGCGACAGCCCCCAGCGTGCCATGGCCGCGTCGTCGCTCACGCGGGCGTCCACCCAGCGGGCGCCCTGCGGCGTCTGTTCCTTCTTCCAGAACGGCGCCTGGGTCTTGAGGTAGTCCATGAGGAATTCGCAGGCCTGGAAGCTCTCGCCGCGGTGCGCGCTGGTGACGGCCACGAGCACGATCTGCTCCAGCGGCTGCAGCAGCCCCACGCGGTGGATGACACGCACGCCGTAGAGGGCAAAGCGCGCCAGCGCCGCGTCGATCATGGCCTCGATGGATTTCTCGGTCATGCCGGGGTAGTGCTCCAGCTCCATGCTGGCAACGGCACCGCCCTCGTTGCGGTCGCGCACGGTGCCGACGAAGCAGCACACGGCGCCCACGCGCGCGTCCTGCGCGCGCAGCGCGGCCAATTCGGCGGACACGTCGAAGTCCTGGGTCTGGATGGAAACGCGGGGCTGGATCATGGCGGTTATTCTCGGCCATTCCACCGCCGCGCCACGCCATGCAAGACGACCACCAGATTTTCCTGCCGCCCTCGTTCACCACGCTCTACAGCGACGCGCGCGGCCGCCTGCGGGCCACGGCGGCGCAACTGTGCGCGCGCTACGAGCTGTGCGAGGACCTGGCAAACCACCTGGTCGAGCAGGCGCAGCAGCTCTACCACGGCGCCATGCCGTCGGAGGAAGAGGTCTTGCGCCGCATCCACGCGGGGCTGGCGGGCGCGGAGTCGGGCGTGACACCGCCCGAGGCGCGCTGGATCACGCTGCGGCTGGCCGAGCTGCTGCAGTGGCGCAGCCCGGAACTGCCAGGCGGGGTGGACTAAGCCCGGGAGCCGTTCCTCCCGGCGGCATGGTTTTCAAGAAAACGCAGCAAACTGGTATGGTATTTTCCGCTCCCTCTGCTCCTTACGCGACAGACGTGGTAGCGGCATAGTCACCGGCACCGTCCGTGAACCGCTGGTATCGCGCACCCGCAATCAGCCGCTCCCTCTCCCCGCACAGAACACATACCCCGATGACGACCTGCACGCTTTCACCGGATGGGCTGGCCGCGCCGCCCACGCCGCTCGCCCCGCCCGGGCAGGAGACCACCTACGCCCCCCTGCGCGACATGCAGCGCCCGGGCTACAAGGCGATGTGGATCGGCATCTGCCTCGAATGCCTGGAGTTCACGGTGTTCTTCGCCGTCTACTTCACCGCGCGCTGGCACTACCCGCAGGCGTTCCAGGAGGGGCCGACGCGCCTGTCCACGCTCAGCGGCCTGTGCATCACCCTGGCCATGGTCAGCAGCGGCTTCATGCTCACGCGCGTGGTGCACCACCTGGAAGCCGGGCGGCGCCAGCGCGCCACCGCCTGGATGGCAGCGGCCCTGGCCACGGGGCTGCTCTACCCGGTGCTGAAGATTTTCGAGTGGCAGTGGAACCTGGCGCAGGGGCTGGACGCGAGCGCCGGCATCTTCGTGGTGGTGTACTACTACCTGACCATCAACCACTTCATCCACGCCTGCTGGGGCCTGATGGGCATGGCCTGGGTCCTGGTCGGCCTGTGCGCTGGCGGCTACGGCGCCGACGACTGCCGGGGCCCGCAGGCGCTGGCCATCTACTGGCACGCCACCGACCTGGTGTGGCTCATGATTTTTGCCCTGTTCTACGCCTTCGTATGAAAACCCTGCTCACACGCCTGCCCATCGGCACGACCACGCTCGCCTGGCTGCTGCTGTGCGCCCTGTCGGTGCTGAACGTGGCGCTGGCGGCGGGGCCGCACAGCGGACTGCCGCGCCTGGCGCTGGCGCTGCTCGTCGCCGCCGTCGCCTGGGTCAAGGCGCGCATTCTGCTGCGCCACTACCTGGAGGCGCAGCGCGCCGGTCCGGTCTTTGCACGCCTGCTGCAAGGCTTTGCCTGCCTGGCCCCGCTGGGGCTGGCGGTGTCGGCCTGGCACGAGTTCCTGCGGGCGGCCTAGCCCTAACCTCCGGTTACGGGCGGGAAAAACGCCACTTCGGCGCCCTCGGGCAGCGGCGCCGCTTCCTCGCTCAGTTCCTGGTTCAGCGCCATGCGCACCGCGCGCCCGGGCGCCAGCACCTCGGCATAGGCACCGCCGCGCGCCAGCAGCTCCTGACGCAGCGCGCCCAGGGTGGCGGCGGGGGTGTCCAGGGTCTCGCCGCCCTGGCCCAGGGCCTCGCGGATGGAGGCGAAGTAGCGCACCGTGACGCGCTTGCACAGGTTCTGGTCGGTCATGCCAGCAGCCCTCCAAAGGGGATGAAGCGCACGCTGTCGCCGCACGCGATGGCCTGGCCGGGCGGGTTGTCCACCACGCCATCGCCCCAGACGGTGGACGTGAGCACGCCCGAACTCTGGTTGGCGAAACGTTCCAGGTGCCCGTCGGCATTCAGGCGCACGCGCAGGAATTCGCGGCGTTTATCGGCCCGGGGCCAATCGAAGTCTGCGCGGGCAGCTATGGTTTTTGGCGCAACGTCGTGCACGCCCTGCAGCCGCAGCAGGAAGGGCCGCACCAGCACGGCGAAGGTCATGAAGCACGACACGGGGTTGCCCGGCAGCCCCATGAAGTGCGCCGCGCCCGCGGCGCTTTCCACGCGGCCGTAGGCGAAGGGCTTGCCGGGCTTGATGGCGATCTGCCACAGGTCGAGCCGCCCCAGCGCCTGCACGGCGGGCTTGACGTGGTCTTCCTCGCCCACCGAGACGCCGCCGCTGGTCAGGATCAGGTCGTGCCCCTGCGCGGCGGCGCGCAGCGCGGCGACGGTGGCGTCGAGCCGGTCGGGCACGATGCCCAGGTCGGTCACCTCGCAGCCCAGGCGCTGCAGCATGGCGCGCAGGAAGAAGCGGTTGCTGTTGTAGATGGCGCCGGGCGGCATGCGCTCGGGCGGCACCTCGCCGGGCATGGCCAGTTCGTCGCCGGTGGAGAACAGCGCCACGCGCGGGCGCCGCGCCACCGCCAGTTGCGCCAGGCCGATGCTGGCGGCCAGCCCGAGCGCGGCGGGCGTGAGGCGCGTGCCCGCGGCGAGCACCGTGGCGCCGCGCGCGATGTCTTCGCCCGCGCGGCGGATGTGCTGGCAGGGCCGGTGCGCGCCGTGCACACGCACGCGGCCGTCCTCCAGCACCTCGCAGTCTTCCTGCATCACCACGGCATCGGCTCCCGGGGGCACGGGGGCGCCGGTGAAGATGCGCGCCACCGTGCCCGGCTGCAGCGGCGCGCCCACGCTGCCCGCCGGAATGCGCTGGGACACCGGCAGCACGGCGCCAGGCGCCGCCACGTCGGCGCAGCGCAGCGCGTAGCCGTCCATGGCGCTGTTGTCCAGCGGCGGCACCTGCAGCGGCGAGACGGCATCGCGCAGCAGCACGCGGCCATCGGCGTCGAAGGTGGCGACGGTGTCGCCCTGCGGCAGCGGCGCGGCCTGCGCGAGCAGTTGGGCCAGGGCGTCGTCGAGGGACTGCAGCGGAGGGCGTGTCATGGCGATTCCTTGGGATAGTCGAAGCACGCGCCGTGGGCGATGAGCCAGTCGGCCAGCGGCGCGGGCGCGTTCAGGTCGAGCACGGGCTGGCGCGGCGGCTGCGGCAGGCGCGCTGGCGCGTCGGTGGCCACGGCGGCGACGAAGGGGTCGTGCGGGTACAGCACGGGCCACGGCGGCTGGCCGGGCGCGGGGGCGCGCCAGACCTCGATCTTGGGCAGGGGCGCGTCCTTGAAGCCTTCGACCAGCACCCAGTCGGCGCGCGCGTCGAGCCGGGCCAGCAGGGCGTGCACGTCGGGCTCGTGCGGCTGGTCGTATTCGCGCAGCAGGGCCAGGCGCATGTCGGAAGCCAGCAGCACCTCGTTGGCGCCGGCCTGGCGGTGGCGCCAACTGTCCTTGCCGGGGTGGTCGATGTCGAAGCGGTGGTGCGCATGCTTGATGACCGACACGCGCAGCCCGCGCCCGCGCAGGCAGGCGATGAGCTGCTCCACCAGCGTGGTCTTGCCGGAGCCGGAGAACCCGGCAAAGCCGGCGACCTTCATCCTGCGCTCCTTGAACGATAGCTGCTGGCGCTTGCCCAGCAAGGGCTGGAGGCCGATTTGACCATTAATCCCATCATCCGCCGCAATGCGCGGCGATGTAGGCCTTGACCTGCTGCGCGTCGGCCGGCAGGACCTGCACGCGCTTGGGCAGCGCCTCGATGCCCTCAAACCTGGCCGGGCGCTCGGGCGCGCGGCCCAGCGCCTCCTCGATGGTGGCGGCGAACTTGATGGGCAGGGCCGTTTCGAGCACCACCATCGGCTCCGCCCCCCGGTGCTCGCGCGCCACCTTCACGCCGTCGGCGGTGTGGGTGTCGATCATCTGGCCGAAGCGCTCCCAGGTATCGCGGATGGTGGCCAGGCGGTCGGCATGCTGGCTCTTGCCGCTCTCGAAACCGTAGCGCGCGGCGGCCTGGGCGAAGCGCGGGTCGGCGCCGAGGTCGAAGCGCCCGTCGCGCGCCAGCGCATCGCCGAACAGCGCGCGCGTGGCCTCCGCGTCGCGGCCCAGCAGGTCGAACACGAAGCGCTCGAAGTTGCTGGCCTTGCTGATGTCCATCGACGGGCTCGACGTTTCGTGCGTGTCGCTGCTGGCGCGCACGCGGTACACGCCGGTGCGGAAGAATTCGTCGAGCACGTCGTTCTCGTTCGTCGCCACCACCAGCCTGGCGATCGGCAGGCCCATCATGCGCGCCACGTGGCCCGCGCAGATGTTGCCGAAGTTGCCGCTGGGCACGGTGAAGCTGACTTTCTGGCCGTTGTGCTCGGTGGCCTGGATGTAGCCCGCGAAGTAATAGACCACCTGCGCCAGCAGGCGCGCCCAGTTGATGGAGTTGACGGTGCCGATCTTGTAGCGGCGCTTGAACTCCAGGTCGTTGCTGACGGCCTTGACGATGTCCTGGCAGTCGTCGAACACGCCCTCGATAGCGATGTTGTGGATGTTCTCGTCCTGCAGGCTGAACATCTGCGCCTGCTGGAACGGGCTCATGCGGCCGTGCGGGCTGGTCATGAACACGCGCACGCCCTGCTTGCCACGCATGGCGTACTCGGCCGCGCTGCCGGTGTCGCCGCTGGTGGCGCCGAGGATGTTGAGCTGCGCGCCACGGCGGGCCAGCTCGTACTCGAACAGGTTGCCCAGCAGTTGCATGGCCATGTCCTTGAAGGCCAGCGTGGGGCCGTTGGACAGGGCTTCGAGCCACAGGCCGTCTTCGAGCGGGCGCAGCGGCACGATGGCGGCGGTGCCAAACACCTCGGCGGTGTAGGTCTTGGCGCACAGGGCGCGCAGGTCCTCGGCCGGAATGTCGTCGATGTAGAGCGACAGGATCTGGAACGCCAGTTCCGCATAGCCCTGGGTCTGGTAGACCGTGCGCAGCGCACCCAGGCGTTCGCTACTGATTTGCGGATAGTGCTCCGGCAGGTACAGGCCGCCGTCGGGCGCCAGGCCTTCGAGCAGGATGTCGCAAAAGCGCTTGCGTTCGGGATGGCCGCGCGTGGAAAGGTATTGCATCAGTTCAGCTCCTCCTTGCGGATGCGCGTGATCGGCGCCAGCACCGTGGGCAGCGCCTGCATCTGGGCGATCACGGCGTCCATGGTGCCCTCGCGCGTGTCGTGCGTGAGGATGATGAGGTCGGTCTGCGTCGAGCCCT
>Ga0222428_100631_pt1 | contig 10101 bp, 7 predicted proteins | sample 2B5Ametagenome_FD_182471 | JGI IMG/M metagenome (GOLD analysis project Ga0222428, IMG submission 182471) | Enriched microbial communities from leaf-cutter ant dump, University of Wisconsin, Madison, United States - 2B5A (version 2) | ecosystem: Environmental > Terrestrial > Nest > Insects nest >...
CTTCGGCCTGGAGCTTGAGGCGCTCGTCGTCCTGGTCTTTGGCGGGAATGGTGCGGATCAGGGCCAGCGCTTCGTCCAGCTTGCCTTGGCGGGCCAGCAGGGAGGCGCGGCGGCTCTGGGCGCCCAGCAGGTCGGAGGCGTTATCGATGCGCGCCAGCCAGCTTTCGGCCTGCGGGAAATCGCCGCGCTTTTCGGCGATCTGCGCCTGCATGAGGTAGGCCTGTGTCAGGGCCCGCTGGCGCTGCTCCGATGCCGGCAGGGTGTCCAGCAGCTGCATGAAGCGCTGCAGCGAAGTTTGCGCGGCATCCAGCTGCTGGGCCTGCAGGTGGAGCGAGGCCTGGACCAGCCAGGCTTCGGGCGCGTCGGGGCGCTCGCGCGTCACGGCTTCCACCTGGGTCTGGGCTTCGCTCAAGCGCTGGGATTCCAGCAGCAAACGCGCGTAAGCCATGCGCACTTCGGGCAGGGGCGTGCCGGCGAGATAGCCCGTCAGCAAGGGCTCGGCCTCCGTCACGCCGTCTTCCAGGAGCTGCAGCGCCAGCATGGCCGCGCCGTCGTCGGTGGCGTCCAGCGCCTGGGCGCGCTGCACGGCTTGCAGCGCGCCGGGCTTGTCCGAGGCGGCCAGGCGCAGCCGGCCCACGGTGGTCCACGCGACGGGACCCACGGCCGGGTGGGTGAGGTCGTCCGCCACGGCCTGCTCCACCACGCGGGCGGCGAGCGCCTTGTCGCTCACGCGTGCATAGAGCTGGGGCAGTGAGTGGAGCGAGGAAATCTTGTCCCGCGTCGGTGCCTGCGTCAGTTCCTGCCGAAGCGGGCCCGCGGTGTCCGCGACGCGGTTGAGCAGCACCAGGATGCGCAGCATGTAGCGATTGGCGTCGCGCGACTGCGGCTGCGCCTGCTGCCAGGCGCGGGCGGCGATCAGCGCGTATTCGGCCGAGCGCGACTCCAGAGCGATTTCGGTGGCGCGGCGGTACAGCCGCGTGTCGCCGCTGCGGCGGGCGGCGTCCAGCATCAGCGCATAGCCGGTGCCGGGGTCGCCCTGGCTGGTGGTCATTTCGCTGAGCAGCAGCTCGTAGAACAGCTCGGCGTTGAGTGCGGCGGCGGCGTCGCTGGAGTTGTCGCCCTGGGCCTCCATCTCGGCCGGTGGTGCGGGGATGGTCGCCTGCGGGGGCGTCTGGGCCAGGGCAGGGGCCATGCCGGCTGCGATGGCACATGCCAGCGCCACGGCCCTAAAACGAAGAGATTGCACCATCGGGCCATGATAATCCACGCCTTCAGGACTTTTTGACGGGTGGTGGCATGCCTGAGTTGCCCGAGGTGGAGGTGACGCGGCGCGGTTTCGCCGAGGCGATCCGGGGCGCCGAGGTCCGGGCGGTTCTGCTGGGCAAGCCCTTGCGCTGGCCGCTGGGCATCGCGCCCGGCCTGCTCGCCGGGCGGCGCGTGCGGGAGGTGCGCCGCCGCAGCAAATACCTGCTGGTGGACCTGGGCGAGGGCCTGTTGCTGATCCACCTGGGCATGTCGGGCAGTCTGCGCTTCGCTGCGGAGCTGCCGGAGCGGGGCGTGCACGACCATTTCGAGATGCAGACCGACCTGGGCACGCTGCGCCTGCACGACCCGCGTCGGTTCGGCGCGGTGGTGTGGGTGGCCGGCGAGGACGATCCGCTGGCGCGCAAGCTGCTGGGTGGCCTGGGCGTGGAGCCGCTGGAGGAGGCCTTCGGCTTCGACGCCTTCCACGCGGGCCTGCGCGCGAGCCGCCAGCCCATCAAGCAGTTGCTGCTGGCGGGCAAGCTGGTGGTGGGCGTGGGCAACATCTATGCGTCGGAGGTGCTGTTCCTCGCGGGCATCCGGCCCACGACGCGCGCCAGCGCCATCGGACCGCAGCGCGCGCGGCGGCTGCATACGGCGATCCGCGACGTACTGGCGCGGGCGGTGGAGCGCGGCGGCAGCACCTTGCGCGACTTTTCCGGGGTGGACGGCAACGCCGGCCACTTCCAGCTGGACGCGAACGTCTACGGCCGCGACGGGCTGCCATGCCGCACCTGCGGCACGCCCGTGCGCCTGCTGCGCCAGGGGCAGCGCAGCACCTATTTCTGCGTGCGCTGCCAGAGAGCGTAGCCGTAGTGGCGGTGCTAGTATTGCGCGAAGCCCCGCCCTGGCGGGGCTATCGACATCCGGGAGCACAGTGGGACCTTCTTTCAACGAACAGTTCGACCAGCATGGCGCTTGGAGGCGTGCTTTTGCCCACCAGCTCAAGCAGCTCAGCCAGTGGATGGGTTCGCACGACCTCATGGATGCGGCCGTGGAAGAACGCCTGCACCGCCTGGAGGAGCAGGTCCGCGGCGACAAGGTCACCGTGGCGTTCGTGGCCGAGTTCTCGCGCGGCAAGTCGGAGCTGATCAACGCCATCTTCTTCGCCGGCTATGGGCGCCGCATCATGCCGGCCAGCGCCGGGCGCACGACCATGTGCCCGACCGAGCTGGGCTACGAGCCCGACACGCCGCCCAGCCTGCGCCTGCTGCCCATCGAGACGCGCATGCAGGCGCCGGGACTGGCCGAATGGAGGCTCAAGCCCGAGCGCTGGGTGACCGTGGCACTGGACATGGACGACGCGCAGCAGATGGCCCGGGCACTGGAAAAAGTGTCGGAAGTGCGCCGCGTGCCGCTGGACGAGGCGCGCGCGCTGGGATTCTGGGACGACGAGGCGCCAGACGACAACCCCGTGCCCGACGCCGCCGGACTGGTCGAGGTGCCGATGTGGCGCCACGCCGTCATCAACATTCCCCATCCGCTGCTGCGCCAGGGGCTGGTGATCCTGGACACGCCCGGGCTCAATGCCGTGGGCGCGGAGCCGGAGCTGACCATCAACCTCATCCCGCAGGCGCATGCCGTGGTGTTCATCCTGGGCGCGGACACCGGCGTGACGCGCTCGGACCTGTCCATCTGGCGCGACCACCTGGGCGATGCCGAGGACGCTGCCGACACCCGCCTGGTGGTGCTCAACAAGATCGACACGCTGTGGGACACGCTCAACTCGCCCTCGCAGGTGCAGGCGCAGATCGAGCGCCAGCGCCACACGTCGGCCGAGATGCTGGGCATGCCCGTGGCGCGCGTGGTGCCCGTCTCCGCCCAGAAGGGGCTGGTGGCCAAGATCAACTGCGACGACGTGCTGCTGGAGTCCAGCGGCCTGCCGCAGCTCGAGGAGGCGCTGGCCGAGGGCATCATGGGCCGGCGCCAGGCGATCCTGCGCTCCGCGGTCGCCGGCGGCGTGGCCGGGCTGCGGGCCGAGACCACGCGCGTGATCAACATCCGCCGCCGCGACCTGGACGACCAGATGCTGGAGCTGCGCAGCCTGCGCGGCAAGAACGCCTCGGTGATCGAGGCCATGCGCGGGCGCATCGAACAGGAGCAGCGGGAGTTCGATCACAGCGCGGCCAAGATCCAGGCCGTGCGCGCGGTTCACTTGAAGATGCTGCAGGGCGTCTTCCAGCAACTGGGCTCGCGTGCGCTCAAGGCCGAGCTGGCCGAACTGGCCGAGACGCTGCAGGCCAAGGGCCTGAAGCTCGGCGTGCGCAAGGTCTATGGCGACACGTTCGCGCGCCTGCGCACCGCCATGGAGGCGGCCCAGGCCTCGGGCATCGAGATCCAGGCCATGCTGGGCGGCACCTTCCGCCAGCTCAACGCCGAGTTCGGTTTCTCGCTGCAGGTGCCGCCGGCGCCGCAGCTGGCGTCCTACGTGCAGGACATCGTGGCGATCGAGCAGCGCCACCTGCAGTACGTGGGCATGGGCAATGCGCTGCGCCTGGCGCAGCCGGAATTCGCCCAGCGCCTGGCGCGCGCGCTGATGCTGCGCCTGCGCACGGTGTTCGAGTCGGCTGCCAACGAGCTGGAGATGTGGAGCAAGACCGCCACGGCGCAGCTGGACGCGCAGCTGCGCGAGCGCAAGCGCAGCTTCTCGCGGCGCATCGAGGCGGTGAACCGCATCCAGGAGGCCGCCAACGGGCTGGCCGACCGCATCGCCGAGATCGAGCAGGCCGAGCGCCACCTTGCCGGCCTGGAAACGCGTCTGCAGGAACTCACCGCCGGCATCGTGCCGCCGGGCGTGCATTCCGAAGCGGTCGACACGACTCCCTTGCCCCTGACGGCATGAGCGGGCCGGCGGTGGAGATCGCGGCGCAGGTGGTGCGCTGGCAGGCCGGGCACGGCCGCAACCATCTGCCCTGGCAGAACACGCGCGATGCCTACCGCGTGTGGCTCTCCGAAATCATGCTGCAGCAGACCCAGGTGGCCACGGTGCTGGAGTACTACGCACGCTTCCTGCAGCGCTTTCCCACCGTGCACGACCTGGCGGCCGCGCCGCAGGACGAGGTGCTGGCGCTGTGGAGCGGCCTGGGCTACTACAGCCGCGCGCGCAACCTGCACCGCTGCGCGCAGATCGTGGTGGAGCAGCACGGCGGCGCGTTCCCGCGCACCGTGGAGGCGCTGGCGGCGCTGCCGGGCATCGGCCGTTCCACGGCGGGGGCCATCGCGTCGTTCTGCTTCGGCGTGCGCGCGCCGATCCTCGACGCCAACGTGCGGCGCGTGCTCACGCGGGTGCTGGGCTTCGGCGGCGACCTGGCCGAGGCGCGCAACGAGCGCGCGCTGTGGGCGCTGGCCGAGGACCTGCTGCCGCGCGAGGACCTGGAGCAGGCCATGCCGCGCTACACGCAGGGGTTGATGGACCTGGGTGCGGGCATCTGCCTGCCGCGCAACCCTGCTTGTCTGCTGTGCCCGCTGCAGGGCGCATGCACCGCGCAGCGCCGGGGCAACCCGCAGGACTACCCGGTGCGCACGCGCAAGCTCAAGCGCAGCGCGCAGGCATGGTGGCTGCTGCTGCGCGAGGATGGCGGGGGCCGGCTGTGGCTGGAACGCCGCCCGTCCACGGGCATCTGGGCCGGGCTCTACTGCCCGCCCGTGTTCATGAGCCGCGAGGCGCTGGACGCCGCGCTGGGCGCGGATGCCGCCCGCGCGCAGGACCTGCCCGCCTTCACCCACGTGCTGACCCACCGCGACCTGCACCTGCATCCGGTGCTGCTGCGCAGTGGCGCAACGGCCGGAATGCAGGGAGATTGGTACACGGCGCCGCAGTGGGGTGCCCTGGGGCTGCCTGCGCCCGTGCGCAAGCTGCTGGACGGCCTGTAGTTCAAAAACGATAGCTGCTTGCGCTTGTTGTCCAAGGGGTTCGGATGCTTTTTATCCTGAATCTACCGCTGGACAAGCGCGACCAGCTACGAATTGAATAGCGGAAAGGCTTACCGCCCATCCAGTTCGCGGTGCCGCCGCAGGGTATTCCAGCGGCTGGCGAAGTGCTCCGCCAACTGCTCCACCAGGTACACCGAGCGGTGTTGCCCGCCGGTGCAGCCGATGGCCACCGTGACGTAGCTGCGGTGGTTGTGCGCCAGCGCCTGCAGCCAGTGGTCCAGGAACTGCTCGATGTGCGCGAGCATGGTCAGCACCTCGGGCTGCTGGCGCAGGAAGGCGGCCACGGGCGCGTCCTTGCCGGTCTGGTTGCGCAGCTGCGGCTCGTAGTGCGGGTTGGGCAGCATGCGCACGTCGAACACGTAGTCCGCATCCACGGGAATGCCGCGCTTGAACGCGAACGACTGGAACACCAGCGTGAGCCGCCCCGGCGGCACCGACAGCAGGCCCTTCACGTAGCTCTGTAGCTGCGAGGCCCGGATGGCACTGGTATCGATGACGTGCGAGGTCTCGCGCAGCTCGGCCAGCAGCTCGCGCTCCAGCTCGATGGTCTGCAGCAGCGCGCGCTGGCCGTCGCGCAGTTCGTCCTTGGACAGCGGGTGGCGCCGGCGCGTCTCGGAAAAGCGCCGCACCAGCGTGTCGGTGGTGGCGTCGAGGAACAGCGACTGCACCTGCACGCCCTGTTCGCGCAGCAGCGCGAGCTGGCGCGGTACCAGGGGCAGGGCGGTGGCGCTGCGCACGTCCATGGCGATGGCCACTCGGTTGCCGTGGTGCGTGTGCTCCAGCGCCACGAACGACGACAGCAGCTCCGGCGGCAGGTTGTCCACGCAGTAGTAGCCCGCATCCTCCAGCGCGTGCAGCGCCACGGACTTGCCCGAGCCGGACATGCCGGTGATGACGACGATTTCGAGTGCCATGGCGGCTAGCGCTCCACGGCGCGCGCGCCTTCGAGCATCTCGCGTGCGTGCGCCAGCGTGGTGGGCGATTGCTGCTGCCCGCCCAGCATGCGCGCCAGCTCGGCCACGCGCTCGTCCTGCGCTGCGGGCGCCACCGAGCTGGTCGTGCCGCCGGCGCGCTTGTGCTTGGCGACCACCAGGTGGTGGTCCGCGCAGGCCGCCACCTGCGGCAGGTGCGTGACGGCCAGCACCTGGCGGGCCTGGCCGAGCTGCTGCATCAGTCGCCCCACGGTCTCGGCCACTGCGCCGCCCACGCCGGAATCCACCTCGTCGAAGATCAGCGTGGGCGCCTCGCCCAGCTCGCTGGTGGTGACCGAGATGGCCAGCGAGATGCGCGACAGCTCGCCACCCGAGGCCACCTTGCCGATGGGCCGCGGCGTCATGCCCGGGTGGCTGCTGACCAGGAAGGCCACCTGGTCCATGCCGTGGGGGCCGGGCTCTGCCGCCTTGTCGACCTGCACCTCGAACCTTCCTCCGGCCATGCCCAGCCCCTGCATGGCCTGGGTGATGGCCTGGGCCAGGCCCGGCGCCGCCTTGGCACGCTGGCGCGACAGGGCGGTGGCGGCCTTGCGGTAGGCGGCGGCGTGGGTGTGTTCGGCCGCCTCCAGCGCGGCCAGGTCGGCGGCGCTGTCGAGCTGGCGCAGCTCGCGCTTCCAGCCGTCGAGCAACGCCGGCAACTCCTGCGGCGTGCGCTTGTAGCGCCGCGCGAGCGACAGCCATTGCGACAGGCGCGCGTCCAGCGCCTGCAACTGGTCCGGGTCGGGCTCGGCATCGCGCAGGTAGCTCTGCAGCGAGTGGGCCACGTCGTTGGCCTGGGCGATGCAGGACGCCAGCACCTCGCCCATGGCGCGGAATTCATCGTCTACGTGCGCATAGCCTTCCAGCAGGTGCTGCGCCTGCGCCAGCGCGTGCAGCGCGCCGCCCCCCTCGTCGTCCTCCAGTGCGCCCAGGGCCCCCTGGGCGTTGTCCAGCAGGGCCTGGGCGTTGGACAGGCGCGCGTGCCGGGCGTTGAGGTCGTCCCATTCGTCCGGCTGGGGCGCGAGCTTGTCCACCTCGCCGATCTGCCACTGCAGGCGCTCGCGCTCCTGCTGCAGCGTGTCCTGCGCGGTGCGCGCATGGGCCAGCGCCTTGTGCGCGTCGCGCCAGGCCGTCCACAGCGCCGCCAGGGGCTGCGCCTGCACGCCGGCATAGGCATCGAGCAGGCCGCGCACGGCCTCGGGGCGGGTCAGGCTCTGCCAGGCGTGCTGGCCGTGGATGTCCAGCAGGTACTCGCCCAGCGCACGCATCTGCGCCGCCGTGGCCGGGATACCGTTGATCCACGCGCGGCTCTTGCCCTGCAGGTCGATGGTGCGGCGCAGCAGCAGCGCGTCGTCCTGCGGAATGCCGGCTTCGTCCAGCCAGGCGGTTAGTGCGGACGGGCCGGCGTCGAATTCGGCGCAGATGTCGGTGCGCTGCGCGCCCTCGCGGATCACGCCGGTGTCGGCGCGCGCGCCCAGCAGCAGTTGCAGCGCATCGATGAGAATGGACTTGCCCGCGCCGGTCTCGCCCGTGAGCACCGTGAAGCCGGCATGCAGGTCCAGATCCAGCGACTGCACGATCACGAAATCGCGCAGCGCGATCCGCTTCAAGGCCATGTTCAGGAACCTCCTTCGTTCCAGCGCAGCTTCTTGCGCAGGGTGGCAAAGTAACTCCATCCGAGCGGATGCAGGAAACATACGCGGTGCGCCGAGCGGCGCACCAGCACGCGGTCGCCGTGCTGCAGCGAGGCGAGCGACTGCATGTCGAAGCTGGCGCTGACGTCGCGCCCGCTGACCACCTCGATCGCCACCTCGGTCTCGTCGGGCAGCACGATGGGCCGGTTGGACAGCGTGTGCGGTGCGATCGGCACCAGCACCCAGCCCGGGATCGACGGGTGCAGGATGGGCCCGCCCGCCGACAGCGAATAGGCGGTGGAGCCGGTGGGCGAGGCGACGATGAGGCCGTCGGCGCGCTGGTTGGAGACGAACACCCCGTCCACCTCCACGCGCAGCTCCACCATGCCGGAGGTGGAGCCGCGGTTGACCACCACGTCGTTGAGGGCCAGCGCCTCGAACACGCACTCTGCGCCGCGCATCACCCGCGCGTGCATGAGCGGGCGCACGTCTTCCTCGTAGTCGCCCGCCAGCATGGAGGTCAGTGCGGCCTGGTAGCCGTCCAGCGGAATGTCGGTGATGAAGCCCAGCCGCCCCTTGTTGATGCCCGCCAGCGGCGTGCCGTAGCTGGCCAGCCGCCGCCCCACGCTGAGCATGGTGCCGTCGCCGCCCACCACCAGGCCCAGGTCGCAATGGCGGCCGATGCCGTCGATGTCCAGCGTGGCATAGCCCGTCAGGCCGGTGTTGGCCGCCGTGCCGGCCTCCAGCGTCAGTTCGCAGCCCTGTTGCTCCACGAAGCCTGCGATGTTCTTGATCACCTGGCGCAGCGTGTCGGGGGTGGCGCCGGCGGCGGGTCCCTGGTACTTGCCGATGAGTGCGACGCTGCGGAAGATAGGCTTCATGCGGTAATTACATCATTAGAATGATTCGATGCTCGATGACCGCTCCAAGTTGTTGTTGAAGGCGCTGGTAGAACGCTACATCGCCGACGGACAGCCAGTGGGTTCCAGAACCCTGTCGCGGGCATCGGGCCTCGAATTGTCGCCTGCCACGATACGCAACGTGATGGCAGACCTGGAAGAGCTGGGGTTGATCGCCAGCCCCCACACCTCTGCCGGGCGCATTCCCACGGCCAAGGGCTACCGGCTCTTCGTCGACACCATGCTCACCGTGCAGAAGGAGCAGATGCCCGAGCTGCAGCTGCGGCCCGAGCAGCCGCAGAAGGTGATCGCCAACGCGGCGCAGCTGCTGTCCAGCCTGTCGCAGTTCGTGGGCGTGGTCATGGCGCCGCGCCGCGCATCGGTGTTCCGGCACATCGAGTTCCTGCGCCTGTCCGAGCGGCGGCTGCTCGTCATCATCGTCTCGCCGGACGGCGACGTGCAGAACCGGGTGATCTTCACCGAGTCGGACTATGCGCAATCGCAACTGGTGGAAGCCGCGAATTTCCTCAACGCCCACTATGCGGGCCTCACCATGGAGCAGGTGCGCGAGCGCCTCAAGTCCGAGGTGGACACGCTGCGCCGCGAAATCGCTGTGCTGATGCAGGCGGCGGTCAACGTGGGCACCGAGGCCATGTCCGAATCCCAGGAGGAGGTGGTTTTCTCCGGCGAGCGCAACCTGCTGGCGGTGAGCGACTTCTCCGGCGACATGGGCAACCTGCGCCGGGCCTTCGACCTGTTTGAGCAAAAGACGCAGATTCTGCGGCTGCTGGACATCTCCAGCCGGGCCGAGGGCGTGCGCATCTTCATCGGAGGCGAGAGCCAGGTCGTTCCATTCGAGGAACTGTCCGTCGTCAGCGCGCCCTACGAGGTCGACGGCCAGGTGGTCGGCACACTGGGCGTGATCGGCCCCACGCGCATGCCCTACGACCGGATGATCCAGATCGTGGACATCACCTCCAAGCTGGTCACCAACGCCCTGAGCCACCGGAAGTAACCCCTACAATAGCGCCCGCTGCCCTGCCGACGAGGCGCTGGCGCAACCCTGGGGCGTTAGCTCAGTTGGTTAGAGCAGAGGACTCATAAATTTTTAAAGTGGCATTTCGCAAGCCCTTGCGAGTGCTGGGGAATTTCATTATTCTTGGCGTAAGTCTTTGATTTAAAAAGACTTTTCAGCACGCTTCAAATTGCTGAACTTGGATGGGCTGCGATTAACTTGTCGCCCGTTTGTAGCCTATGTGTAGCCTAGAACCGGCTACGTGTAGCCTAGAGGAGTCCAAGATGCCCAAGCTCACGCAGTCCTTCGTGAAGTCCCTCGGCGCTGCTTCCGATAGCGCCCAGACC
>Ga0222428_100632_pt1 | contig 10088 bp, 8 predicted proteins | sample 2B5Ametagenome_FD_182471 | JGI IMG/M metagenome (GOLD analysis project Ga0222428, IMG submission 182471) | Enriched microbial communities from leaf-cutter ant dump, University of Wisconsin, Madison, United States - 2B5A (version 2) | ecosystem: Environmental > Terrestrial > Nest > Insects nest >...
GAGGCGCCGGTGCTGGAGATCGGCTGCGGCCACGGCGACGACACCGCCACGCTGGCCGCCGCCGGCCTGCGGGTGATCGCCTTCGACCTCTCGTCCGCATCCGTGGCGCTGGCGAAGGCCCGCGTTCCCTCGGCCCGCATCGAATGCCGCGACATCCGGGCCCCCTTCCCCGCCGACGCGCAGGCGCTCGGCGTGGTCGTCGCCAGCCTGTCGCTGCACTACTTTCCGTGGGACGAGACGGTCCGGATCGCCGCCCGCGTGCGCGAGGTGCTGCGGCCCGGCGGCGTGCTGCTGTGCCGGCTCAACTCGACGCAGGACCACCATTTCGGCGCCGGCCGCGGCGAGGAGATCGAACCGGGCTACTTCCGCCTGAACGGGCAGCGCAAGCGCTTCTTCGACGAGCCGGCCGTGCGCCGGCTGTTCGCCGAGGGCTGGACGATGCGCTCGCTGGAGCACAGCGTCACGCGCAAGTACATCAGACGCAAGGCCGCCTGGGAGGCTGTGCTGGAACGGGCCTGAGGGCCTGCCGGATCACCCGCCGCGCTTGCGGCCCGCGCGGCGCCCGGCCTCGGGCCGCGCGGGCGGGGGCGCGGCGATGGCCGCCTGCAGCGCCTCCAGCCCCATCAGCGCATCGACGTGGCGGGTGAAGTGGGCGAGGTAGCCGGGCGCGAGTTCCTGCATCAGGCCGAGCGAGCGGTGCACCAGCTGATGGGAGTTGAGCGGCCCGGCATGGGCGGGCGCCTGCGCCAGCGCCTTCGTCAGGCGGCGCTCGGCGTGCACGCGCGTGAAAGTGCGGCGGAAGGCGCGCAGGGCCTTCAGCTCGCGCGGGGCGGCGGATGCGTCGCCCTCTTCGGGCGGCGCGAGCCCGGCGAGCAGGCCGGCCAGCGGGCCGGGCGACGGCGTGCGGGCCTCCCCGGCGCCGCGCGCAGCAGGCCCGGCGCCCTGCGCCAGCCGCTGCGCGTAGTCGGCCACCAGCGCCGCCAGCCGCAGGTCGATGCGGCGCCGCGCCTCGCCGGCGTAGGCGGCGCCGCGCCGGGCCATGGCCTCGATCATGCGAAAGCGCACCGGGTCCAGCCGCTGCGCGCCCTGCGCGCGCCAGGCCGCCAGCGTGGCCTGGACGTCCGTCGCCCCGGTGCCGCTCACCGCTTCACTCCTTGGCCGGCTCGTTGACCGGCCGCGCCGTCGGCGCGATCTCCACGCGGCGGTTCTTCGCACGGCCCTCGGCGTCGGCGTTGGAGGCCACGGCCTGCTCGGAGCCGAAGGCGGCGGCGAAGACGGAGGACGACGGGACGCCCGCCTCGATCAGCGCGCGCGTCACCGTGAGCGCGCGCTGCGCCGACAGCTCCCAGTTGTCGGCGAAGCGCTTGGCGTCGCTGCGCATCGGGCGGTCGTCGGTGAAGCCGCTGACCATCAGGATCTCGTCGCGCGACTTCAGGTACGCCGCCAGCGGGCCGGACAGGCTGGCGAGCAGTTGCCGGCCCTCGGGCTGCAGCTCGTCGGAGTTGAAGGCGAACAGCACGCTGCCGCTGATGCCGATGCGGCCGTTGTTCAGCGTGACTCGCCCGGCAGCCAGCGGGCCCGCCAGCGCCTGTTCCAGCGCCTGGCGGCGCTGCGACTCGACCTCGCGCCGGTGCACCTCGGTCTCCAGCTTCGTCGCCAGGTCGAGCTGCACGCCCAGCGCGTAGATGAGGATGAGCACGAAGGCGCCCAGCAGCCCGGCCATCAGGTCGCCGAAGACGGCCCAGACCGTGGCGTCGCTGGCGCCGGCCGGCGCCCCGCCGTCGAACTGCTCGTCGCCGGCCAGCATCACGCGGCGGCGGCCTGGCGGGCCGCGATCTGCTGCAGGTCCTCGACGATCTGCTTCTGCGACATGACGCTCAGGTCGATGACCTCGCGCGCCTGCGCCACGTAGTAGGCGAGCTGCTCGTCGCTGCGGGCCAGCGACTTGTCCAGGGCCTGCTCGATGCGTTCGAGCTGCGCGCCCAGCCGCTCGCTGGTCTCGCTGAACTGCTGCATGGCGGCGCCGAAGGCCTCGCCCAGGCTGGCGACCTCGACGGCGCCGGCGCTGATCTGCGCGGCGCTGTCGCCCATGCGTTCGGCCTGCGCCTGCACCTGCTCGCCGAAGCGGCTGCCCACGCGCTCCATCAGCTCGGCGGAGGTGCCGACCAGCGCGTCGATGGCGCTGCGCTGCTCGGTGCTGGCGTGGTTCACGGCGTCCAGCAGGGTGGAGAGGGTCTCGAGGATGCGCGCGCGCTCCTCCAGCATGGTGTTGTCGCGAACCAGGCTGTCGTCGAGCTTGCCGCGCAGTTCGGCCACCACCTCGGCGGCGACGCGCGGCGCCTCGGCGGCCGCCTCCACCAGCCGGCCGATCTCGGCCAGCGTGTTCTTCGCCTGCGCCTCGGTCTGGGCGGCGACGGCGCGCGTGCCCTCGGCCAGCGCGTCGACGATGGCCTGCTGGCGCTGCACCTGCGCCTCGGTGGCCTGCTGCCATTGCTCGCGCAGGCCGCCGGCCATCGCTTCCAGCGTCTGCGTCCACGCGGCCAGGCGGGCCTCGTCGCCCTGCGCGGCCCGGGCCAGCGCGTCCATCACGGCCTGCTGCTGCGCCGCAGCCTGCTCGCCGCTCTTCGCCCATTCGACACGCAGGGCGCCGGCCATCCCATCCAATGCCTGCGTCCAGGTGGCCAGCCGCGCCTCGTCGCCCGCCGCCGCCTGCGCGAGAGCCGACAGCACGGCCTGCTGCTGCGCCGCAGCCTGCTCGCCGGCCTGCTGCCATTCGCCGCGCAGCGAGGCGGCCATCGCATCGAGCGACTGCGTCCAGGCTGCGAGGCGCTGCGCGTCCTCCGTCGCGCGCTGTGCCAGGGCATCGACGATGGCTTGCTGCCCGCGGCCGGCCTGCGCACCGGCCTCGGCCCATTGCGTGCGCAGTCCTTCGGCGAGGCTGCCGAGGCCGGCCTGCCAGGCGGCGAGCCGCGCCTCGTCGGCCTGGGCGATGCGTTCGTGCAGGCGGGCGTGGGCCTCGTCCACCGTGCGCGCGAGGTCGGCGCCGTGGCGCTCGAAGCCGGCGGCCGTCTCGGCCAGGTGCTGGCGCAGGTCGGCCGCCTGCTGCTCGCCCCCGCGGCGGTGTTCGTCGAGCGTGGCGCGCCACTGCCCGGCGATCTGCGCGGCCGCGCCCTGCAGTTGTGTGCCGATGCCGTCCACCAGCGCCGCGCTGCGCTGCTCCACCGTGCCGGCCGCGCCGTCCAGCGCCGCCGTCATCTGCTGCGCCAGCGCGTTGCTGGCGTGCTGGTGTTCGGCCAGCGCGCCCTGCCAGGTGCGCGCGACCTCGGCGCTGGTCGCCTCGAAGCGCTGCGTCAGCGCATCGAGCTGCTGCTGCACCCGCTGGGTCAGCGCGTCGTTCAGCGCGGCGGACTCCCGGGCGATGCCGGCCATCGCGCCCTCCACCACCGGCTGCAGGCCGGCGCTGGCGATGCGGGCGCTCTCGGCCAGGCTGGCGCGCAGCGATTCGTCCACCGAGACGGCGAGCTGCCGATACGACGATTCGGCCTGGCCGTGGAAGGCCTCCTGGTTGGCGAGCAGGCGTTCCTGCAGCGACTGGTTCTGCCGCTCCATGCTGCCCATCAGCGACTGCAGAGATTCGGCCAGCGCCGGCAGCGCATCGGCCTGGCGGCGCATCAGCTCGAAGGCGGCCTCGCGCTGGTGGGTGCGCGAGAAGGGCCGCAGGTGCGTGGCGATGCGCGCGTCCAGCCGCTGGCCGACGCGCAGGCGCTCGCGCCGCAGCAGCGCGGTGAGCAGGCCCAGCATGGCCGAGGCCGCCACGCCGGCGACGGACGTGCCGAAGGCCAGCCCCAGGCCCTTGACCGGCGCGGAGAGGGAGTTGCGGATGGCCGACAGCTCGGTCGCGCTGTCCAGCGCGACGCCGGTGCCACGCAGCGTGAGCACCATGCCCATGAAGGTGCCCAGCATGCCCAGCAGCACCAGCAGGCCGGCCAGGTAGGGCGACAGCGCGGGGCCGGGCAGCGCCGCACGCTCGCCCTCGACGCGCTGGCGCACGGCGCCCTGCAGCGGGGCGGGCACCTGCTCCAGCCAGGCGGCCAGCGTGGCGGGGGTCTCGCCGGTCGCATCGACGACGCGCCCGAGCGCCTGCGTGGCCTGGTCGAAGCGGCGCAGCTCCAGGCCGCCGGCGAGGTAGACGACGGCGATGAGCACGATGGTCGCCAGCGCGAGCGCGTGGTTGCCGACATAGCCGGCGCCCACCCAGCCCACGGCCGCGAGGCCGGCGAGGAAGACGATGAGGAGAAGCGATCGGTTCATGGGGTCCTCAAGGCTTGCATCAGCCCTTCGAGCGGTTGCAGTCGGAAGTCGAGTTCGGCCAGCAGCAGCGCCTGCAGGTCGCGGCGGAAGGCCGGCAGCCAGGCCGCGGGCAGCGCCTCCGGGCCGGCCTCGCGGCGCAGGCGCTCGAAGTGCTTCTGCAGCCGCGCCGGCAGCATGCCCAGCAGCGCCTGCTCGCGCGCGGCCAGGGCCTGCTCCATCACCGCGTCCACCGCCGCCAGCCGCGCCAGCGCGGGCGAGCGCGCCGCCAGCGCGTCGCGCAGGCCGCCGCGCGAGGCGCCGATGGCCGTCTCCATCGCCTGCTGGCGCGCCAGGTAGCGCTGGCGGTAGACGGCGAACTCCGGCGGTGGCTCGGCCGCGGCCTGCGCCGCGGCGGCAGCCACGGCCGCGGGGCTGGCCGAGCGTGCCAGCCGGGCCGCCGGCACGGCCGGCGCGCCGCTGAGCACCGGATCGGCTTCGATCGCGTGGCGCAGCAGGCCGCGCAGGCGCTCGGCTTCGTCGTCCAGCGGCGCGGTGGCCGGCACTTGCGGGGCGTCGGCGCCCGGCGCGCCGTCCAGCGCCGCCGACAGGGCGATGGCGTCGGTCCAGCCCAGCCACTGGGCCAGGCCGTCGGCCAGTTCCGGCGGCGGCGCGGCCGGTGCGCCGGCCGGTGCCAGCCGCGCCAGCAGGCGCACCAGCGCCGACTCAGCCCATGCGGGGCTCCAAGCTGTGCGCGCTGCCACCTGCTGCCTTTGCCGAACTCGAAAAACCCGGCAGTCTAACCGGCGGGGTTGTAACGGGCCGTGCCTGCGCGGCCCCAGCGTTTTCAACCGGCCTTGGCCCTGGCGGCCGCATGCATGGCGGCGGAGACGATGGTCTCGCCGCGCGCGTCGAGCGCCGCGGCGGCGCCCTCGATGTCGCGCACCTCCTTGTTCTGGCTGAGCTTGCGCTTGCCCTCGATGCGCGTGATCTCGATCTCGAGGCCGACGATGGCGGCGAGCAGGCCGTCGATGAATTCGGGCGCGCTGTCGCCCATCTTCCAGGGGCGCGGCTCGGCGGCCTCGTGCCGCCGCGTCAGGCGCGCGACCAGGCCGCGCACCCAGCGCACGTCGTCGTGCACGGTGATGCGGCCGTGCACGTGCACCGCCTGGTAGTTCCAGGTCGGCACCTGGCGGTGCGCCTCGTGCTTGCTCGGGTACCAGTTGGGCGAGACGTAGGCCTCGCCGGCGCGGAAGACGACCAGCACCTCGTCGCCCGCCTGCACCTGCTGCCACACGGGGTTGGCGCGCGCCACGTGGGCGCGCAGCAGCCCGGCGCCGCCGTGCTGCGGCTCCAGCTCGAAGGGGATGTGGTTGGCGTCCAGGCCGCCGGCACCGTGGGTGACCAGCAGGCCCAGCGGATGCGCCTGGATCAGCGCGTGCAGCACCTCGCTGCGCGGCTCGTCGAAATGGGCGGGGATGTACATGGCGTGGGGCCTGGCGGGGCGGTTCTGTGCGGCAGGAGCCGGTGCCCGATTGTCCGCGCGGCCCCCGGCGCGTGCCGGAGGCGTTCAGGCCCGCGCCGGCAGCCCGCCGTGATAGCGCTCGAGGAAGTCCAGTTGCGCCGTGCGCCAGCGCGCGCCCGCGGCCACGCGGTCGCCGAACTCCAGGTGGTTGTCGACAGCCGGGTCGTAGCGGGGCCATTCGGCGCCGGGCCGGCCGGCATTCGGGTCCCCCTCGCGTGCGAAGCCGATCCAGGCCTGCATCATCGCGTCGCTCAACCGGCGGTCCTGGTCGTCGGCGCCCGGCACCTGGTCCAGGTTGCCGAACACGTAGCCCACCTCCTCGCCGTGGTGCGGCCCGTCCGCGGCGCCGGGCGCACGCCGGGTGAACAGGTAGCGCCAGGTGCGCGGCTTGCGCGCGGCCATCGAGCGCGCCAGCAGGCGCGTGCCGTAGTTGAACTGGGTGTCGGCGAACATCTGCGCGACCGCGGGCCGTGCCTCGGCATCCGTCGCCGCGGGGTACAGCGCGCGCGCCTGCTCCTGCGCGCCGGCGAAGTTGGCCTCGATCTGCGCCTCGTAGGCCTGCAGGGTGTCGACGGGCCAGGGGCGGGTGAGCTGCGTGCCCTCGTCCGCGTTGCTGCCGACGATCAATGGCATCGCATGCAGGCGCCCGGACTGGAAGACCGGGCGCTCGTCCTCGGGCAGCAGCCAGCCGTCGCGGATGGGCCGGAGCACCCGCGGCGTCGTGAGGCCCCGGACCTTCGGCGCGAGCAGCGGGGTGCGCTGCAGCAGCTCGTGCGCCGGCAGGGTGCGCAGCGCCTCGATGTCGTCGCCAAGCGCGCGGCCGGCCTGCTCGGCCTGGGCGAGCGAGGCCAGCGGCCGGCCCGCGCCGGGACTTTGCAAGATGGCCTGCTCGAACAGCCCGCCCGCCAGCGGCGAGGCCAGCATCAGCGACAGCGAGGCAGAACCGGCCGAGACGCCGAAGGCCGTGATGCGCCGCGCGTCGCCGCCGAAGGCCGCGATGTGGGCGCGCACCCAGCGCAGCGCCGCCATCTGGTCGAGCAGCCCCCAGTTGCCGGAGGTTCCCTGCGGGCTCTCGCGGCTGAGCGCCGGATGGGCGAGAAAGCCGAGCAGCCCCGAGCGGTAGTTGAAGCTCACCACCACCACGCCGTGGGCGGCCATCCGCGCGCCGTCGCTGCGCGCGTCCGAGCCGCTGCCGCCCGCGAAGCCGCCGCCGTGGACCCACACCATCACCGGGCAGCTTCCCGGCGCGGCGCCCTGCGGCGCCCAGACGTTGAGGTAGAGGCAGTCCTCGTCCTGGCGCGCGGCGCGCAGGCGCGGGTTCGGCAGTTGCGGGCCGTCGGGGCCGAAGGCGGCCGCTTCGCGCACGCCGGTCCACGGCGTCGCCGGCTGCGGCGCGCGCCAGCGCAGCGCGCCCACCGGCGGCGCCGCATAGGGGATGCCCAGGAAGGCGGCCACGCCGGGCCGCGCCACGACGCCGCTCAGCACGCCCAGCGGCGTCTCGACAAGGGGTACATCCGGCTGCCGCATGGCTCAGCGGCGGCCCAGGCTGGGGGTGGGCGGCTGCGCGGCCAGCTGCTGGCGCACCTCGGCGGCCAGCTCGATCAGCCGCTTGCCGTTGCGCTCCATCACCGCGGTCGACAGCAGGTGCGCGGCGCCCTGCGAGTTGAAGGCGCACAGCATCCGGCCGTCGGCATGGATGAAGGGCACCGCCACCGAATGGGTGCTGCGCTGGAACGTGCCCGCGGCGATGCAGAAGCCCCGCCTCTCGACCTGCTCGACCGCGTCCTCCAGCTCGCCGTACAGGCTGGGCCAGTCCTTGCGGTAGTACCCGCTCAGTTCCTCGTACAGCCGCTGCCGCGCCGACGGCTGCATGGCCGCGATGCAGGCGCGGCCCATCGCGGTGCGCACCAGCGGCACGCGGAAGCCCACCCGCTGGCGGCGGTTCGGGTTGGGCTCGCCCAGCGCGTATTCCAGGTACAGGATCGACATGCCCTCGCGCACGCCCAGGCCCACGTTGGTGCGGGTGCGCTCGGCCAGTTGCTCCATCAGCGGCCGGGCGACCGCCGGCAGGGCCATGTTGGCGATGTACGGATAGGCCAGGCTCACCACGCCGGCCGCCAGCTCGTACTTGCCGAGTTCCTCGCGGTAGTGCAGGTAGCCCAGTTGCGTGAGGGTGAAGGTCAGGCGCGAGATGGTCGACTTGGGCAGGCCGGTGAGTTCGGCCAGCTCCACGTTGCCGAGCAGTTGCTGGTCGAGCTGGAAGCTGCGCAGGATCGCCAGGCCGCGGGCCAGGGCGTTGTTGAACCGGGGGTCGTCGTCCTCGGTCTTGATCTGGATGCCTTCCGAGTAGTCGGGAAGGATGGGTTTGTCCTTGCGGCTCGGGCGTCCCACGCTGTGTCTCGTGAAGTGACCAAAGGGCTGCCAGTCTAGCGAAGCGGTGGCGTGGTCCATGCGGCGGCTCCCCGTCACAGGTCGAGCACGAGTTCCGGCCCCCGGCTGCCGGAGCAGCAGACCATCATGACGCTGTTGGAGGCCTTCTCCTCGTCCGACAGCAGGCTGTCGCGGTGCTCGGGCGTGCCGTCGAGCACGCGCGTCTCGCAACTGCCGCAGATGCCCTGCTCGCACGACGCGGGCACGTCGACGCCGCAGGTGCGCAGCGCCTCCAGGATGGTCTGCCCCGGCCGCACTTCCACGCTGGCGCCGCTGCGCGCGAGCCGCACGACGAAGCCGCCCGAGTGGTCGGCCTCGTGCGCGGCGCTGAAGCGCTCGACGTGCACCTGCTGCGCGGACAGCCCGGCGGCGGCGTCCTCGAAGGCGTCCAGCATCGGCGCCGGGCCGCAGCAGTAGAAGTGCGTGCCGGCCGGCGCCTGCGCCAGCAGCGGCGCGAGCGCCAGCGGCCTGCCGCCGTGCTCCTCGTCCACGTGCAGGCGACGGTCGATGCCGGCGAGCGCCTGCGCGAAGGCCGCCTCGCTGCGGCGGCGCACCGCATGGTGCAGCGCGAACGGGCGCCCCAGCGCCGCCAGGCGGCGCGCCATGCACACCATCGGCGTGATGCCGATGCCGCCGGCCAGCAGCACCGAATGCGGCGCGCCTTCGACGAGCCCGAAATGGTTGCGCGGCTCGCTCACGCGCAGCACGTCGCCCACGTGCACCTTCTCGTGCAGCAGCCGCGAGCCGCCGCGCCCGGCATCGTCGCGCTTGACGCCGACCACGTAGCGGTGCCGCTCGTCCTGCGGGTTGCACAGCGAGTACTGGCGCACCATGCCGTTGGGCAGGTGCACGTCGACGTGCGCGCCGGCCGTGAAGGCGGGCAGCGGCGCGCCGCCGCGGTCGCGGAAGTCGAAGCTGTGGATGCCCTCCCCCTCGTAGCGGATGGCGTGCAGCCGCAGCTCGAGCAGGGCGGAAGGCGCCTGCGTGCCCATCCGGTCAGCTCCAGTCGGCGAAGCACAGGCCGGTGCCGGTGCCGGCGGGCGTGCGGTAGGCCGGGATGTACTCGAGGCCGCGCAGCGCCAGATGGCCCGTGGCGCCGGCCATGCAGATCCAGTTGCGGATCTCGGAGTTGCCCGAGTTCAGCAGCGCGCGCGGCAGCGCGGCGAAGGCCGCCTCGTCCTTGGCGCGCAGGGCGGCGATGACCTGCGCGTCGAGCGCCTCGTCGACCGTGAAGTGGCTCAGGCCGCCCGAGGCCAGGATGCCCACGCGCAGGTCGCCCGGATGGCTTTCCACCGCCTCGCGGATGGCGCGGCCCAGCTTGTAGCAGCGCGCCGGCGTCGGCTGGTTGGGCGGGTAGTAGGTGTTGAGGAACACCGGCACCACGGGGATGACCTCGCCCGCCAGCAGGCGGTTGTGCACGAAGCCGAAGGCATGCCCTTCGCCGTAGCCGTCGGCCAGGCTGTCGGCGCAGGCGATGTCGAACTCGCGCTCGATCAGGTGGTCGATGAGGTGGTGCGCCAGCGCATCGTCGACCGGGTAGTCGCGCGGCGCCTCCTTCTCGAAGTAGCGCGCCGAAGCATCGCGCGCCCAGTCCGGCCCCGGGTGGTCCGCCAGCGGCACGTTGCGGATGGTCTTGCCGCGGTAGAGCAGGATGGCCGGCATGTTGTCGTCGCCGTACAGCTCCTTCTGGTCGTCGCCCACCACGATCAGCGCGTCGAGCCGCGCGTTGCGCACAGCCGCGCCGAGCCGCTCGACCTCGGCCAGCGCGCGCGCATGCCGCTCGGCCAGCCGCCCGGGCCGCAACTGCGCTTCCATCGAGACATCGGCCTGCGCCAGCAGCTCTTCG
>Ga0222428_100633_pt1 | contig 10076 bp, 13 predicted proteins | sample 2B5Ametagenome_FD_182471 | JGI IMG/M metagenome (GOLD analysis project Ga0222428, IMG submission 182471) | Enriched microbial communities from leaf-cutter ant dump, University of Wisconsin, Madison, United States - 2B5A (version 2) | ecosystem: Environmental > Terrestrial > Nest > Insects nest >...
CGTGCCCCAGCGCGTGCGCGTGAGCAGCAGCGTGAGCAGCGCCAGCACCAGCGGCCCCACGGCGATCAGGAACAGGTCGTAGGCGGGGAAGCGCCGGCCCAGCAAGTCCACCGCGCCCGCAAGCCCCGGCGCGCGCGGGCCGAACAGTTCCTCTGGCCCCCAGAGCCACAGCGCCGCGTCCTTGATCACCAGCACCAAGGCGAAGGTGGCCAGCAGCTGCAGCAGTTCGGGCGCACGGTAGATGCGGCGCAGCAGCAGCACCTCCACCGCCGCGCCCAGCAGGCCCACAGCCAGCGGTGCCAGCAGCAGCGCAGGCCAAAAGCCGAGCGTACCGCCCAGCTGCTCGACGCAGGTGTAGGCGCCGTACAGCCCAAGCATGTAGAGCGAGCCGTGGGCGAAGTTGACGACGCGCAGGACGCCGAAGATGAGCGACAGCCCAGCCGCCACCAGAAACAGCGTGGAGGCACCCGCCAAGCCGTTCAGGAGCTGAACCAATAACCCGGAAAAATCCATTGACCTATCCATTGCTGGCGTGCGAGCCCCGCCCATGGCGCTGGCGCATTCCAGGCCAGCCGCCACCGCGCAAGGGCTGCCCCTGCCGCGCCGGCGACGCCCCCTGGAGGGAGGGCACCGCAGGCGACGCAGGCGGAATTACTGCCCCTTGCGGAGTTTTTTCACTTCCTCGTCGGAGGGCTGGAACTTGCTGCCGTCCTGGTAGCTGAAGTCCACCATCACGCCCTTGCCCTGGCGCAGCGCGGTCTTGCCAACGTAGGCGCCCATGGTGGACTGGTGGTCCTGCGCACGGTAGGTGATGGGGCCGAACGGCGTGTTGACTTCAAGGCTGCGGAACGCGGCGATGAGCTTCTCGGTATCCGCGCTGCCGCCGGTCTTCTTCAACCCTTCGGCAATCGACAGGATGGCGTTGTAGCCCACGATGGAGCCCGCGCGTGGATAGTCCTTGAAGCGCTGCTGGTAGGCGTCGAGGAAGGCCTGGTGCGCGGGCGTCTGGATGGCGTACCAGGGGTAGCCGGTGACGATCCAGCCCTCGGGCGTCTCGCCCTTCAGGGTGTCGAGGTATTCCGGCTCGCCCGACAGCAGGCTGACCACACCGCGCCCCTGGAACAGGCCGCGCGTGTTGCCCTCGCGCACGAACTTGGCCAGGTCGGCGGCGAAGAGCACGTTAAAGATAGCGTCGGGCTTGGCGTCCTGCAGCGCCTGCACCACGCTGCCAGCATCAACCTTGCCCAGCGGCGTCGCCTGCTCAGCCACGAACTCCACCCCGGGCTGGGCCTGCTGCAGCAGCTTCTTGAACGTGGCGACGGCCGACTGGCCGTATTCGTAGTTGGGGTAGACGATGGCCCAGCGCTTTTTCTGCAGCTTGGCGGCCTCGGGCACGAGCATGGCCACCTGCATGTAGGTGGAGGGGCGCAGGCGGAAGGTGTAGCGGTTGCCCTGCTCCCAGACGATCTTGTCGGTGAGGGGCTCAGCGGCGAGGAAGAAGCGCTTCTTTTGCTGCGCGAAGTCGGTCAGCGCCAGGCCAACGTGCGAGAGGAAGCTGCCCATGAGCACATCGGCCTTCTCGCGCGTGAGCAGTTCCTCGGCGGCGCGCACGGCGTCGCCGGGGCTGGCGTTATCGTCGCGCGTGACCAGCTGCAGCTGCTTGCCTGCAATACCGCCGGCCGCGTTGACCTGCGCCACGGCCAGTTCCATGCCCTTCTTGTAGGGCTCCAGAAAAGCGGGCTGGGCCTTGTAGCTGTTGATTTCACCGATCTTGATCGTTCCCTGCGCGTGGGCGGCGCTCCAGCACAGGGCGAGCGCGGCGACGACGGTGGAAAGGGGCGAAGTCATGGGCATTCCTTGTCCGATATCAGTTCAGGGGCACAGCACTGTACCCGCACCGCGGGTTTGTCCGACAATGGACGGGTTTTCCCGCAAAACCCCTGCGGACCCCGGGTGGGGCCTTTTTGGCTTATGCCCATGGCGAATAAAAAATCGATGAAACTCCGCCGCCATCTTCATCAACCCATCCTGTCGATCTTTTCATGAGCGCATTCCTCGAAGAGCGAGTCCTCTCCGTACACCACTGGACCGACCGCCTGTTCTCCTTCACCACCACGCGCGACCCGGCCCTGCGTTTTTCCAATGGCCACTTCACCATGATCGGCCTGAAAGTGGACGGCAAGCCGCTGCTGCGCGCTTACTCCATCGCCAGCCCGAACTGGGAAGAGCATCTGGAGTTTCTGTCGATCAAGGTTCCGGACGGCCCGCTGACCTCGCGCCTGCAGAACATCCAGGTGGGCGACACCATCATCGTCGGCAAAAAGCCCACGGGGACGCTGCTCATCGACTACCTGCTGCCCGGCAAGAACCTGTACCTGATCGGCACCGGCACGGGCCTGGCCCCCTGGCTGTCGATCGTGCGCGACCCCGACACCTACGAGCGCTTCGAGAAGGTGGTGGTGGTGCATGGCGTGCGCCAGGTGGCCGAGCTGGCCTACCACGAGCTGTTCGAGAAGGAACTGCCCAACCACGAGCTGCTGGGCGACATCGTGCGCGACAAGCTGATCTACTACCCCACGGTGACGCGCGAGCCCTTCCGCAACCAGGGCCGCATCACCGACCTGATCACCAGCGGCACCTTCCCGGCCAACATCGGCCTGCCGCCGCTGGACCCGCTGACCGACCGCGTGATGCTCTGCGGCAGCCCCGCGATGCTGGCCGACCTGAAGGTGATGCTGGAAAAGCGCAACTTCGAAGAAGGCAACACCAGCACGCCGGGCGACTTCGTGATCGAACGGGCATTTGTAGAGAAATAAGCCTCCAGCCCTTACCTAGAAAGCGCTAGCAGCTATTGAATCAGTAGCTGCTGGCGCTTTTTTCCTGGGCCATTGCCAGGGCTTCCATGGCCTGGGCCGGGTCGTCCGATTCGAGCACCTGCTGCGCCCAGGGCACAAGCTTGCGCGTGTCGGCGCGCAGCAGCTCCTGCTTCACGGCCAGAATCTGCGCCGGGTGCATGGAGAAGCTGCGCAGCCCCAGGCCGAGCAGCAACCGCGTCATGGCCACGTCGCCCGCCACCTCGCCGCACACGCTGACGCTCTTGCCCAGCTCGGCGCCGGCAGCAATGACGTCGGCCACCAGGCGCAGCACAGCGGGGTGCAGCGGGTCGTACAGGTGCGCCACCGATTCGTCGGCGCGGTCGATGGCCAGTGCGTACTGGATCAGGTCGTTGGTGCCGATCGACAGGTAGTCGAAATAGTGCAGGAAGCGCCGCGCCAGCAGCGCAGCGGCGGGCACCTCGATCATCGCGCCCAGGCGCACCGGGCCGTAGGCCACGCCGCGCGCATCCAGCTCGGCGCGGGCCAGATCGACCTGTGCCAGCGCCTGATGGATCTCGCTGACGTGCGCGATCATCGGAAACAGCAGGTTCACCTGGCCATGTGCGGCCGCGCGCAGCACGGCGCGCAGCTGGGTGCGGAACATGACCGGGTCGGCCAGGCTCCAGCGGATGGCGCGCAGGCCCAGCGCGGGGTTCAGGTGGTCGTCCTTGTGGCCCTTCTCCAGCGGCTTGTCGGCGCCCACATCGATGGTGCGGATGGTCACCGGCAGGCCCTGCATGCCCTCGATGACCTGGCGATACGCCTGGTACTGCTCTTCCTCGCCGGGCAGGTGGCTGCCCTTGCCCATGAACAGGAATTCGGTGCGAAACAGGCCCACGCCCACAGCCCCGGCGCGCACGGCAGCCGCGGCGTCCGCCGGCTGCTCGATGTTGGCCAGCAGCTCGACTTTGTGGCCGTCAATGGTCACGGCGGGCGTGTGGCGCAGGCGGATCAGGCGCTCGCGCTCCAGCTCGATCTGGCGCTGGCGAAAGCCGTACTCGGCCAGGATGATGGGCGAGGGATCGACGATGAGCACGCCCGCGTCGCCGTCGATGATGACCCAGTCGTCCTGGCGCACGAGCTGGCTGGCGGCGCGTGCACCGACCACGGCCGGGATGTCCATGCTGCGCGCGACGATGGCGGTATGGCTGGTCTTGCCGCCCACGTCGGTGACGAAGCCGGCGAACACGCTCTGCTTGAACTGCAGCAGGTCGGCCGGCGCAAGGTCGTTGGCCACGAGGACCAGCGGCACATCGGTGCCATCGCCCGGCAGCAGCTCCTGCTGGCCCGCCGCCGTGGGCGCGGGCGGCGGGGGTGCGGCCACGGGGCTGGCCACGCCTTTCATGTAGCGCAGGATGCGCTCGACCACCTGCTCCAGGTCCGCCTTGCGCTCGCGCAGGTAGTCGTCCTCCATCTCGTCGAACTGGCGCGAGATGACTTCGAGCTGCGTCACCAGCGCCCACTCGGCGTTGTACAAGCGCTCACTGATCCAGTGCTTGATGCCTGCGACCAGGGTCTCGTCCTGCAGCAGCATCAGGTGCACATCGAGCAAGGCCGTCAGCTCCGCTGGCGCGTCGGGCGGCATCTCCACCTGCAAGCGCTGCAGTTCCTGCACCACCGCGTTGCGTCCGTTGCGCACGCGCTCGATCTCGGCGGGCACCTGCTCAGGCTGGATGAAGTAGTGCGCCACATCCAAGTGGCTGGCCGCCAGCAGCACCGCACGCCCGATGGCAATGCCCCGGGCAACGGCCAGTCCATGGATGGCGAAGGTCATGCGCGCTGCTCCGGGGTCACTGGCCTTCGCCGAACTTGTCGGCGATCAGCGCCAGCAGCGCGTCCATGGCCTCGCGCTCCTGCGGGCCGTCGGTCTCGATGTCCACCACGCTGCCCAGGCCCGCGGCCAGCATCATCACGCCCATGATGCTCTTGGCGTTGATGCGGCGCTCGCCCCGGCTCATGAACACCTCGCAGGGAAAGCTGCCCGCCATCTTGGTCAGTTTGGCGGACGCGCGGGCGTGCAGCCCGAGCTTGTTGATGATGGTCGTGGTTTCTTTAATCATGGGATTTGCAGGGAATCGGCTGGGGCGCCACGCAGGCGGCCACCTGCATGACGCCGGCTTTGCCACCATCGACGGCGCGTGAGACCAGGCTGTCCACGTCTTCGTGGCGGTAGCACAGCGCGCGCAGCAGCATGGGCAGGTTCACGCCGCAGACCAGGCGCTGCGCCGGCATTCCTTCCACCAGCCGCTGGGCCACGTTGCAGGGCGTGGCGCCGAGCATGTCGGACAGCACCAGCGTGGGCGCCTGGGCGCCACCGCCCTGCGCCAGCAGCGCGCGTGCATGCGCCAGGGTGTCCTCGGGAGGCTCCTGCGGGGGGACGTCCAGCACCAGCAGATCGCCAGCGCAGTCGGGAAATACATGCAGCGCGCAGGCGCGCAGCGCCTCGGCCAGGGGGGCATGGGTGATGAGAAGAATGCGCGTGCTCATGGGATGGGTGTTTGCACGGCAATTATGCGGGTTCGGGGACAATGCGAACTTCGCCGGCGCAGCGCAATCCCACGGATTCCCCCACGGCAAACACGTTGAGAACAGCAGTCATGGCCATCAAACATTGGATTACCGGCGTGGCACTCGCCGCCTTCGCAGGCATTGGCGCCTACGTCTACCTGGGCGCGGGCCAGCAGGCAGCGCCCTCCTCGACCTTCGTGCTGCTCGACGGCTCACAGCAGACCACGGCCGACCTGCGCGGCAAGGTGACCCTGGTGAACTTCTGGGCCACGAGCTGCACCACCTGCGTGGCCGAGATGCCCGACATCGTGCGCACCTACGACAAGTACCGGGCCCAGGGTTTCGAGACCCTGGCCGTGGCCATGAGCTACGACCCGCCCAGCTACGTGGTGAACTTCGCCGAGTCGCGCAAGCTGCCGTTCAAGGTCGCCATCGACAACACGGGGGCCGTGGCGCGCGCCTGGGGCGACATCAAGATCACCCCCACCACCTATATCGTCAACAAGCGCGGCGAGATCGTGAAGAGCTACGTGGGCGCCCCCGACTTTGCCGAGCTGCACCGGCTCATCGAGAAACTGCTGGCCGAGACGTGAGTGCTAAGGGAAAGGGCCTGCTTCACGCATGAAACAGGCCCTCAACGCTTTCTGGACAAGCGCCAGCAGCTATTTATTCAGTAGCAGTTATCACTTGTTGCGGTACGCGTCGTGGCAGGCCTTGCAGGTGCCAGCGGCGTCGCCAAAGGCCGCCTTGAGGTTGTCCAGGTTGCCGGTCTTGGCGGCGGCGGCCAGCTTCACGGCCTCGGCCTCGAACTTGTCGGCGTGCTCCTTGTACTTGGCCTGCTCCTTCCAGATGGCGGGCTTGGCCTTGCCACCCTCGGTGCCAGGACCGAAGCCTGCCCAGGGCAGTTTGGACATGTTCAGCACCACCTCGGCATTGTCCTGCGCGGCCTTGGCATCGAAGGGGATCTTGCCCTGCGCCATGGCGCCGAGGCGGCCGAAGTGCTGGCCGATCACGAACAGCGCGCCCTGGCGGTACTTGATGGCCTCCTCCGCCTTGGCGAACTGGGCGGCGGCGGGTGCCGACAGCGTGGCGGCCACGGCGGCCAGGGCAAGTGCTGCAATCGTCTTCATCGGGAACTTCCTTTCTGGTGGAGGTCAAAAAACCTTTTAGGCGATAGGGAGTATCGCCGTGGCGCGGAGTTCCCTTGTGCGACTGCGCCGCCTTTTTCTGAAAGCACCGTTATGGCCCATTCCGTCCGCATCTGGGACCTGCCCACCCGCCTTTTCCACTGGAGCCTGGCCGCCTGCGTGATCGGCCTGTTCATCAGCGCCAAGATGGGCGGCAACGCCATGGTCTGGCACCTGCGCCTGGGCTATGCGGTGCTGGCGCTGCTCCTGTTCCGCCTGTGCTGGGGCTTCATCGGCGGGCGCTGGTCGCGCTTCTCGGCCTTTCTGTATTCCCCCGCCCGCGTGCTGCGCTACCTGCGCGGCCAGGGCGACGCGCGCGACGGCGTGGGCCACAACCCGCTGGGCGCGCTCTCGGTGTTCGGCCTGCTCGGCATACTGGCGCTGCAGGTAGGCAGCGGCCTGCTCAGCGACGATGAAATTGCCTTCTCCGGCCCGCTCACGCGCTTCGTGTCGGGCGACACCGTGGGCCAGGCCACGGCCTACCACACCGGCTGGGGCCAGGGGCTGCTGATCGCGCTGGTGCTGCTGCACATCGCCGCTATCGTCTTCTACACCGTGGCCAAGCGGCAAGCCATGGTCGGCCCCATGCTGCGGGGCGACAAGGAGTTGCCCACGGCGGTGCCTGCGTCGCGCGACGACGCGCGCACGCGCCTGGCGGCGGCTGCCGTGCTGGCCCTGGCCAGCGGTGCGGCATGGTGGGTGGCGCAGCTCGGCGCCTTCTGACCGGGGCTCACGCAGCCGCTACACTGCCCTTTTCGCTCCCGCATTCCGCCCGTGGAACACGCCGCCGTCACTTTGTTCGTACCGACGCAGCCCGCCGAGATAGACGCTGTCCGCGAAATCTTCCGTGAATACGCCGAGAGCCTGGGCGTGGACCTGGGTTTCCAGGATTTCGAGGCCGAGTTGGCCAGCCTGCCCGGGGACTACGCCGCGCCACGCGGCCAGCTGCTGTTGGCCACCGTCGATGGCAGCATCGCCGGCTGCTGCGCACTGCGTCCGCTCGATACCAGCGACTATCCCAATGCGGCCGAAATGAAGCGCCTGTACGTGCGCAAGGCGTTTCGGGGCTTCGGCCTGGGGCGGCAACTGGCGGAAGCCATTCTGGACGTGGCGCGCCAGACGGGCTACGCCTGCGTGCTGCTCGATACGCTCGACGACATGGAGGCGGCTCGGGCGCTGTACACCGAGCTGGGCTTTGGGGAAATACCGCCTTACTACCACAACCCTGTGGCGGGCGCACACTACCTTAAGGCCGATATTTTTTAATAAAAAAAGGCGCTAGCCCTTATGGGGCAAGCGCCAGCAGCTCCTTTTTTAGGAGTTTCAGCCCTTGGCTTGGGCAAGCAGCGTGGCGGCGTCGCTGACCTCGAACTTGCCGGGTGCCTCAACGTTCAGCGTGACCACCTTGCCGTCCTTGACCAGCATGGAGTAGCGGTTGCTGCGCAGGCCCAGGCCCTTGCCGTGCAGGTCCAGCGTCAAGCCCGTGGCCTTGGCAAACGCGGCGTCGCCATCGGCCAGCATGCGCACCTTGCCGGCCGTCTTCTGGTCACGCGCCCAGGCGCCCATGACAAAGGCGTCGTTGACGGCCAGGCACCAGATTTCGTCCACGCCAGCGGCCTTGAACGCCTCAGCCTGCGCCACGTAACCCGGCACATGCTGGGCCGAGCAGGTGGGGGTAAACGCGCCTGGCACGGCGAACAGGGCAATGGTCTTGCCTGCCGTGGCCTTCTGCACGTCCACGGGGTTCGGGCCCAGGCTGCAGCCGTTGCCTTCGACCTCGACAAACTCCATCAGCGTGGCTGCGGGCAGTGCCTCTCCGACCTTGATCATGTGTGACTCCTAGGGATGAAAAAAAACGACCCACATTGTGGGTCGTTTCGCGGGGCATTGCTGCCCAGGTGCCGAGAGGGCTTAGACCAGTGCGGCCTTTTGCACCAAGCGGGTAGCCACCCAGTTCTTGGTCTTGGACAGCGGGCGGCTTTCCGTGATCTCGATCACGTCACCCATGTGGTACTCGTTGTTTTCGTCGTGCGCGTGGTACTTGCTCGACTTGGCAACGATCTTGCCGTACAGCTCGTGCTTGACGCGGCGCTCAACGAGCACGGTCACCGTCTTGGCACGCTTATCGCTGACCACCTTGCCAATCAAGGTGCGCTTGAGGGATGGTTTAGCTTCCGTCATGTTCGCTTCCTTAATCACTTGGCGGCTTGCTTTTCAGCAAGAATGGTCTTGGCACGGGCAATGTCACGGCGCGTAGCGCGCAGCGTGGCGGTGTTGCCCAGCTGTTGCGTGGCCTTCTGCATACGCAGACCGAAGTGGGCCTTTTGCAGGGCCTTCACTTCAGCTTCCAGAGCGGCCACGTCTTTTTGGCGGAGTTCAGCAGCTTTCGTCATGTTGATTCTCCTTAAGCGCCAATTTGACGGGACACGAAGGTCGTGCGCAGGGGCAGCTTGGCAGCGGCCAGGCGGAATGCCTCGCGCGCCAGCTCTTCAGGCACACCAACGATCTCATAGAGCATCTTGCCGGGCTGAATCTCAGCCACGTAGTACTCGGGGTTGCCCTTACCGTTACCCATACGGACTTCGGCAGGCTTGGTCGAGATCGGCTTGTCGGGGAAGACACGGATCCAGATACGACCACCGCGCTTGACGTGGCGCGAAATGGCGCGGCGAGCCGCTTCGATCTGGCGGGCCGTCAGACGGCCACGGTCCGTGGACTTCAGGCCAAAGTCGCCAAACGACACAGCATTGCCACGGGTGGCGATACCGGTGTTGCGACCCTTTTGTTCCTTACGGAACTTACGGCGTGCAGGTTGCAGCATGTTTATTCTCCTTTACCGTCCGCTGCTGTAGCGGGCGCGTCATTACGAACGCGCTTAACGGAGTCTGCGCCAGCGCCAGCGGGCTTGTCGCTACCGTCAGCAGGTGCAGCATTGGTGCCAGCCGGACGGCGGCCACCACGGCCGGCGCCATCACGGCGCCCATCGCCACGGCCATCACGGCGCGGACCACGGGGACGGCGCTCTTCTTCAGGGCGCGGCGTCTCGGCAGCCGGCAGGTCGTTGCGGCCCAGGGTATCGCCCTTGTAGACCCACACCTTCACGCCGATCACACCGTAGGTGGTCTTGGCTTCGGAGGTGCCGTAGTCGATGTCAGCGCGCAGGGTGTGCAGCGGCACACGGCCTTCGCGGTACCACTCAGTACGTGCGATTTCGATGCCGTTCAGACGACCCGACGACATGATCTTGATGCCCTGGGCACCCAGACGCATGGCGTTCTGCATCGCGCGCTTCATGGCGCGGCGGAACATGATGCGCTTTTCGAGCTGCTGGGTGATGCTGTCGGCGATCAGCTTGGCATCGATTTCGGGCTTGCGCACTTCCTCGATGTTCACTGCGACGGGCACGCCCAGACGGGTTGCGAGTTCCTTCTTCAGGTTCTCGATGTCCTCGCCCTTCTTGCCGATGACGACGCCAGGACGTGCCGAGAAGATCGTGATACGGGCG
>Ga0222428_100634_pt1 | contig 10075 bp, 6 predicted proteins | sample 2B5Ametagenome_FD_182471 | JGI IMG/M metagenome (GOLD analysis project Ga0222428, IMG submission 182471) | Enriched microbial communities from leaf-cutter ant dump, University of Wisconsin, Madison, United States - 2B5A (version 2) | ecosystem: Environmental > Terrestrial > Nest > Insects nest >...
GCCATGGTGGCGGACATCCGCAGCAACGCGGCCCTGGTGGCCCACGCGGGCCGCAGCCTGGCGGCCGACAACCGCGAGCTGTCCGACCGCACGGAGCAGCAGGCCGCCAACCTGGAGCAGACAGCGGCCAGCGTGGAGCAGCTGTCTTCGGCCGTGAACAGCAATGCCCAGGCCGCAGAGACGGCCGACCGGCGCGCGGTGCAGGTGCGCGAAGCGGCCGACGCGGGCGCGCAAACCATGGCGCGCGCGGTGGAATCGGTGCAGGGCATCCGCAGCGACGCGCGCCGCATGAGCGAGATCATCGGGGTGATCGACGGCATCGCCTTCCAGACCAACATCCTGGCGCTCAACGCGGCGGTGGAGGCCGCGCGCGCGGGCGAGCAGGGGCGCGGTTTCGCTGTGGTGGCGGGCGAAGTGCGCATGCTGGCCAGCCGCTCGGCCGAGGCCGCGCGGGAGATTCGCGGGCTGATCGGCACGTCGGTGCGGCAGGTGGAGGCGAGCGCAGGCCTCATCGGCTCGGCGGGCGAGGGCATCGCCTCCATGGCCGATGGCATCCGCAGCGTGGCGGCCAACGTGAGCGAGATTTCGCATTCGGTGAACGAGCAGGGCACGGGCCTGCGCGAAATCAGCGCGGCAGTGCAGCAGATCGACCAGATCACCCAGCGCAACGCGCAGATGGTGGGGGAGGCCCTGCGCCAGGCCCAGGCGCTGGAAAGCCGCGCCTCCACGCTGTCGCAGGCGGTGATGAGCTTCCGGCTGCAGCAGGGCACGGCGGACGAGGCGGTCGCGCTCGTGGAGCGGGCGGCCGGGTTGCACCGCAGCGGCAGCCAGGAAGCTTTCCTGCGCACGCTGACCGATCCGGCCCAGCCCTACCACGACCGCGACATGTACGTGTTCGCGCTGGATGCCGCGGGCACCTACCTCGCCTTCGGCGGCAACCCGGCCAAGGTGGGCACGCGGGTGCAGGACATTCCGGGCATCGCGGGCGACCAGCTGCTGCGCGACATCATCGCGCAGGCCGAGCGCGGCCCGGGCTGGGTGGAATACGACATCACCAACCCCGCCACGGGCACGGTGCAGACCAAGATGTCTTTCGTGCAGTGCGCCGGCGATCTGTACCTGGGCTGCGGCGTCTACAAGACGCTCACCGCCTGACCGCTCCGCTCAGCCTTGGCCGGTGCGCTGCGCCCGTGCGCGCGCCAGCGCCGCGGCGATGGCCGCACGCTTGGGGTCCTGTTCCGCCGGAGCCTGCGGCGGCGCGACGGGAACTGCCTGCTCCGCCTCGCACGCCTCGCGCTGCAGGCGCGCCTGGCGGCCCCGGTAGCGCGCGCGGGCATGCTCGGCCTGGGGCAGCGACCAGGCGGCCCAGCCTGTGGCCTGGCCGCTGGCGTTTTCCATCTGGATGCAATCCACCGGGCAGACCGGCAGGCACAGCTCGCAGCCGGTGCAGTGCGGCGTGATGACGGTGTGCATGCGCTTGTTGAGGCCCACGATCGCATCGGTGGGGCAGGCCTTCAGGCACAGCGTGCAGCCGATGCACCAGTTCTCGTCGATCACGGCCACGGTGCGCGGCGCTTCCTGGCCGTGCGCAGGGCTCAGTGGCAGGAGGGGCCTGCCGGTGAGGGTGGCCAGCCGCGCGATGCCCTGGCTTCCGCCCGGGGGGCATTGGTTGATTTCGGCTTCGCCGCTGGCCACCGCACGCGCGTAGGAGGCGCAATCCGGATAGCCGCAGCGCGTGCATTGCGTCTGCGGAAGGGCGGCGTCGATGCGGTCCGCGAGGGACACGCAGGCCCCCGCGGGGGCCATGGCCACGTTCAAGCGGCGTTGCGCGCGCGCCGTGCACGCTGCGCGGCGGCGGCCTGCTGCGCGAGGATGAAGTCGCGCACCTGCGGGTAGACCAGCTCGCGCCAGCGGCGGCCGCTGAAGATGCCGTAGTGGCCCGCGCCCTTGACCTCGAGATGGTGCCGGCTGTCGGCCGGGACGCCGGTGCACAGGCCCTGGGCCGCCTCGGTCTGGCCGGAGCCTGAAATGTCGTCGAGCTCGCCTTCGATGGTCAGCAGCGCCGTGCCGGTGATGTCCTGCGGGCGCACGCGCTCCGGCGTGCCCTCGGGCGAGCGCACGTCCCAGGTGCCGTTGACGAGGCTGTAGTCCTGGAACACCGTCCGGATGGTCTCCAGGTAGTAGTCCGCGTCCATGTCGAGCACGGCGTTGTACTCGTCGTAGAACTTGCGGTGGGCCTCGGCGCTGGCGTCGTCGCCCTTGATGAGGTTCTTGAAATAGTCGTAATGGCTGGTCGCGTGGCGGTCCGGGTTCATGGCCACGAAGCCCGTGTGCTGCAGGAAGCCGGGGTACACGCGGCGGCCGGCGCCAGGGAAGTTGCTGGGCACGCGGTAGATGACGTTGTTCTCGAACCACTCGAAGCTGCGCTGCGTGGCGAGGTTGTTCACCGCGGTGGGCGAGCGGCGCGCGTCGATGGGGCCGCCCATCATGGTCATCGACAGCGGCGTGGCCTCTCCGCGGCTGGCCATGAGCGAGACGGCCGCCAGCACCGGCACCGTGGGCTGGCACACGCTCATGACGTGGCAGTTGCCGTAGGTAGCCTGCAGGTGGCGGATGAATTCCTGCACGTAGTTCACGTAGTCGTCGAGGTGGAACTCCCCCTCGGACATCGGCACCATGCGCGCATTCTTCCAGTCGGTGATGTAGACCTTGTGGCCGGTGAGCATGGTGCGCACGGTGTCGCGCAGCAGCGTGGCGTAGTGGCCGGACAGCGGCGCGACGATCAGCACCACGGGCTGGTCCTTGAGCTTGGCGAGCGTGGTGGGGTCGTCCGAGAAGCGCTTGAAGCGGCGCAGCTCGCAGAACGGCTTGTCGATCTCGATGCGCTCGTGGATGGCCACGCCGACACCGTCGACATCCACCGTGCGGATGCCGAACTCGGGCTTTTCGTAGTCCTTGCCCAGGCGGTACAGCAGTTCGTAGCCCGCGGACATGCGCTGGGCGAACTGTGTCTGGCTGAGGGGCGACAGGGGGTTGCTGTAGAGCTTGGCCGTTGCCTGCGCAAGGTCGGCGAACGGCTCCATCAGGGAGCGCTGGGTCTCGTAGAGGGTGTACAGCATGGGGCGGCGGGGGTGTTATGTTGCAGTGCAATATAACAGCTGCGGCATTTGCTTGCTCGTCGTGCAAATACGGATGAATTGTCGCTTATGCGACAGAATTTCACGAATGCATGTCCGCGCTGATGCTCGCGTTTTGATAGCTGGCGGCGCTTGCCAGTATTGCGCTGGAGCCGTTTTTTATGTGGCAGCAGAGGCTTCGTGCTGCAGCCACGCCTCGAAGGCCTCGCGCGAGCTGTTGCGCAGCGCCCGGCGGAAAACCACCTTGTCCCCCAGGTACAGGCAATGGCGCATCACGGTATACGGGTTGAAGCTGCCCTCGGGGTTCTGCGCCTCGTAGAACTGCTTGTATCGCTTGACCGTGCCGATGGACTCGCGCAGCAGCGCGTTGAAGCCGGCCCGCGTGATGCCGGGCGACCAGGCGCGGATGTCGTCCACGAACAGATCCACCTTGTGCGCATCGAATTCCTGGTCGTTGAAGAAATGGCGGGCGATCTTCAGGAAGGTGAAGGCGTTGAGCTCGCTGCCGGGCGCGGGGGCGCGGGCGGTGTCGGTTTCCGGCTCGGCGGTCTCGTCGGGGGCGCCGAGCAGCTCGGCGTCGGTGGCGTCGCGGATCTGGCGGAATTCCCGGTCCGCAAGCTCGAACAGGGCCGCCAGCACGTTGATGCGCCGCTTGAGTTCGGCAGGGATGGATTTCTTGTATTTGATCTTGTGGTCCAGCACGCTCCAGGAGTCCTGGACGATGGTGCGCACCTGCAGCTCGAACGGCAGATGCGCATGAGGCGCGCCGTCCCGCGGCTGCGCCGGGCGGGTGCGCAGGTCCAGGTGCAGGCCCTTGTAGCCGAACGAGGATTCCGTGCCTTCCAGGGCGCTGACCTTGTCGGTCACGTCGATCACGTCGAAGTGCGAGCGCACGATCTGGGCGACCTTCTCCAGCTCGTCCTCGTAGAGGCAGACCACGCGCACGCCGATCAGGTCGGTGATGCAGTCCTGGATCTCGTACGGCGCGCCGCTCTCCTCGAGGGCGGCGCGGTACTTGCGCGAGAACTTGCGGATGCACTCGTCGCGGTCCTTCACCCGGCCTTCGACCTTGGCGATGTCGATGTGGCGGGCCTTAGACAGCAGGGACTGCAGCAGCGCCACGCGGGCGGCGCAGGTCTGCTCGAGCGCGGCGCGCTCGCGCGCATAGTAGGCGTGGAACGCCGCTTCTTCGGGGGTGAGGTGGGAGGAGGCTGCGGACATGCAGTGCTCTGTGGGAAAGGAGGGCGGCGCCCATGGTAGTGCAACGCGGCGGCCCGGGCGTTGCAATGTGTGGAGCCCCCTTGTCTTGGCGCGGGGGCTATGCCACTCTCCGCCCCTCATGAATACAGTGGCGCATCACGACCCGTCCCCTCCCTTCGACTGCACAAGCCCCTGGCACCCGGGGATGATCGCCGCGCCGCTGCTGGCCCTGGTGCTGCTGGGGGTGACGTCCCTCTTCTGGCTCAACGAGGAGCGCGCCCGGCACGAGCGGCGCGTGCACGTCTTCGGCACCGCCGTGGAGCGCGTGGTGTCCAACCTGTCGGACCGCCTGGCGGCTTTCGAGATCGTGCTGCGCGGCGTGAAGGGCTATTACGAGGGCTCCGACACCATCGATCCTGCGGAATTCCATGCCTACTTCGAGGCGCTGAAGCTGCCCCAGTCCCGGCTGGGCCTGCAGGGCATCGCCCTGCTGGCGCAGGTGCCGGCCGCGCAGCGCGAGCAGCACGAGGTCCAGATGCGCGCGCTCGGCCTGGCCGGCTACCGCGTGCATCCCCGCAGCGACCAGCCGGTGCAGGCCCCCGTCACGCACGTGGAGCCGCAGACGCCGTCCAACCAGGAGCAGCTGGGGCTGGATGCGATGGCGCATCCCGCCCGCCGCGAAGCGCTGGAGCGTGCGCGCGATTCGGGCGGCATGGCATTGACCGGGCCGCTGAACCCCGCGGACGCGCCCGTGCTGCTGGCCATCTACCTTCCCCTGTACCCTCCGGGCGCTCCCCAGGCCACGGTGGCGCAGCGCCGCGCGGGCATCGAGGGCTGGGTGGTCGCTCGGTTCTTTATCGCCGAGGTCATCCGGGGCTTGGCTCAGGAGCTCGACACCGACCTGGCCCTGGCCATCCACGACGGGCCTTCGGTGGCGGGCGGGGAGCAGATATTCGCCTCCCGCGCGGACTATGCCCCCGCCGCTGTCAACGGCGGGCTGGAATCGGTGCGCAGCCTGGACGTGGGTGGGCGGCGCTGGACCCTGGTGCTGTACCCGCAGCCATCGTTCGAGCAGCGCTTCGAGGGATACACGCACCACCTCATCGCGCTGCTGGGCGTTGCCTTCAGCCTCCTGGCGGGCTGGTTCCTGGGCATGCAGATCAGCGCCCGCCGCCGCGCCGTGGCGCTGGCGCACGGCATGACGCGCGAGCTGCGCCGGGCGCGGGATGCGCTGGAGGACACGCTCAACGCCGTGCCCGACCTGCTGCTGGAGCTGGACGGCGACGGGCGCATCCACCACTACCGCTCGGCCCGCTCCGACCTCGCCTGCGTGCCGCCCGAGGACCAGATCGGCCGCCTGCTCGCAGAGGTGCTGCCGCCGGAGGCGGCGGCCGAGTTCATGTCCGCGCTGGCCGAGGCGCGTGCCCAGGGCCACTCCGAGGGGCGCCAGTATTGCGTGCCGATGCATGGCGCGCTGCGCTGGTTCGAGCTGTCGGTGGCGCGCAAGGAAGGCGAGGGGGGCTCCCTGCGCTTCATCGCGCTGGCGCGCGATGTCAGCAGCCGCCACGAGGCCGAGGCTGCCATGCACCGGCTGGCCCATTTCGATGCGCTGACGGCGCTGCCCAACCGCCGCCTGCTGCTCGAGCAGATGCATGCCGTGCTGCTGGCCGCGCGCAACGGCGGCGAGCTGGGCGGGCTGTTCTACATCGACCTGGACAATTTCAAGCAGATCAACGATGCGCGCGGCCACGAGGTGGGCGACCACCTGCTGGTGCAGGCGGCTAAGCGCCTGCGCGACCTGGCTGCGCCGGCGGACACCGTGGCCCGCCTGGGCGGGGACGAGTTCGTGATGCTGGTGCCGCGCCTGGGGCGCGACCCCGGGGCGGCGCGCCTGCAGGCGCTGCAGTTCGCGCAGCGCCTGCGCGACAGCCTGGACGCGCCCTATGCCATGGACGGCGCGCGCTACAGCAGCACGGCCAGCATCGGCGTGACGCTGTTCCCCAAGGGCGCGGAAGGCGTTGCCGACCTGCTGCGCGAGGCCGACACGGCCATGTTCCGCGCCAAGGACCAGGGGCGCAACCAGGTGTGCTTCTTCGAGCAGGGCATGCATGCCGCGGTGCAGGAGCGCCTGGCGCTGGAGCAGGACCTCAAGAGCGCGGTGGCCAACGATGCCCTGGCCACCTACGTCCAGCCTCAGGTCGATGCCAAGGGGCGCCTCACGGGCGGGGAGCTGCTGTTGCGCTGGAGCGATCCCGTGCGCGGCGCCGTGCCGCCCGCGCGCTTCATCGCGGCAGCGGAGGAGGCGGGGCTCATCGCCCGCATGGGCGCCCGCGTGATCCACCAGGCCTGCGCCGCGCTGGCGGAGCTGGCGCAGCGTGGGCGGGCGTTGTCGATCTCCGTCAACGTGAGCCCGCGCCAGTTCCGCCAGGTGGACTTCGTGGCGCAGGTGCGCCAGGCGCTGGCCGACACCGGCGCGCCGGCCCATCTGCTGACGCTGGAGGTCACCGAGGGCCTGCTGGTGGAGAACTGGCAGGACACGGCCGAGCGCATGAACGAGCTGGTGGCGCTGGGCGTGCGGTTCTCGATCGACGATTTCGGCACGGGCTATTCCAGCCTGGCCTACCTGAAGAAGCTGCCGCTGTACGAGCTGAAGATCGACCGCAGCTTCGTGCAGGACACGCCGGGCGACCCCAACGATGCCGCCATCGTGCAGGCCATCCTCTCGGTGGCGGGCCACCTGGGGCTGCGTGTGGTGGCCGAAGGCGTGGAGACGCAGGAGCAGGCCGACTTCCTCAGCTCCCGCCACTGCGACGGCCTGCAGGGCTACCTGTTCGGCAGGCCCGAGCCCCTGGCAGGCTGGCTCGCCCGCATCGCGGCCTGAGGTTCAGACGCCGGCCGCGGCGACACCGGGCTTGGTGCGGGCCAGCGCCATCACCTCGCGGGCGGGAAGGTGCTTGAGGCGGTGGTCGCTCCACACCTGGCGCCAGCGGCGGGCACCTGGCAGGCCGTTGCGCAGGCCCAGCATGTGGCGCGCGACCGCGTACCAGTGCGTGCCGTGCCCGGCAGCCTCGCGCTCCATGTAGGTCACCATGTCCTCTTCCACCTGCTCGCGCGTCAGCGCGGAGGGCGGGGCGCCGAAGAACTGCGCGTCCCAGCGCGCCAGCCACCAAGGGTTGTGGTAGGCCTCGCGGCCTACCATCACGCCGTCCACCTGCGCCAGTTGCGCGTGCACCGCCTCGTCCGTCTGGAAGCCGCCGTTGATGGCGATTGTCAGGTGCGCGAAATCCTGCTTGAGCCGTGCCGCGACCTCGTAGCGCAGCGGCGGGATCTCGCGGTTTTCCTTAGGGCTCAGGCCCTCCAGCCAGGCGTTGCGCGCATGCACGGTGAACACGCGGCAGCCTGCTTCGGCCACGGTGCCCACGAAGTCGCGCACGAAGCCGTAGTCTTCGCTCCGTCCGATGCCGATGCGGTGCTTCACCGTCACCGGCACATCCACCGCGTCCGCCATGGCCTTCACGCAGTCGGCCACCAGGCGCGGCTCGTTCATCAGGCAGGCGCCGAAAGCGCCGCGCTGTACGCGCTCGCTCGGGCAGCCGCAGTTCAGATTGATCTCGTCGTAGCCCCACTGCGCACCCAGGCGCGCGGCATGGGCCAGGTCCGCAGGCTCGCTGCCGCCGAGCTGCAGCGCCACAGGGTGCTCGGCGTCGTGGAAGCGCAGATGGCGCGGCACGTCGCCATGGATCAGCGCGCCGGTGGTGACCATCTCTGTGTAGAGCAGGGCGTGATGCGAGAGCAGGCGGTGCAGGTAGCGGCAGTGGCGGTCGGTCCAGTCCATCATGGGGGCAACCGAAAGCCGCCACATCGGAAATTTCTCTTGTTCTTTAGGCATGAAGCGCTCTGGCATGGGGTTGCGGCTATTTTCGTTTTTCCTGATTTCCCCAAGTTTTACCTGGTGTCATCGCGCTTTGCCTGAGGGCAGGTACTTTGTGAAAAATCTAGGGTTGCCGCTCTTTTTCGCTGCCAGCCTGAAGGGGAGCGAGCAAATGGTCCATCAGGAGCTGCGCCGCCGCCGGCAGCGTCGTCCGACTTCTGACGCATAGGGCGAACTGTCTCCGGGCCCATGGCTCGTCGAGACGGCATATGTGCAGTGAAACTGTCCTGGCATTGCGTCGGGCCATGCTCTCGGGAAGCAGCGCGATGCCGAGGCCGGTGCTGACCATCGTGCAAAGCGCGTCGAAACTGGTCACCTGGATCTTGATGTTCACCTCGCGCCGCGCTTCCTGGGCGGCACGATTCAACAGGATGTTGATCGCGCTGCCCGTGTGCAGCCCGATCAGGTCATGGGCCAGCAGGTCGGGCAAGGTGACAGCCTTGCGCAATGACAGGGGATGGCCCTTGGGGGTGATCAATGCCAGGCGGTCGGAGTGGTAGCCGTGCTGCTCCAGGTTAGGCGGCATTGCGACCAGGGGAAGAAAGATGCCCACATCGGCCGCGTTCTCCGCCACCGCTTTCACGACCATGGGGCTCAGCCTCTCTTCGAGCTGCACCTGCACGTTGGGATGTTCGTCCATGAACGAGCGCAACGGCTCCGACAGGAACTGGGTGATGGCCGACATGCTTGCACACACCCGCACCAAGCCACGCACCCCTGAGGAGAAGCTCTCCATGGCACCCGCACTTGATCGAGCTCAGCCAGTGCCGAGCGGGCAAGCTTGGTCAGGGCCAAGCCGGCTCCCGTGGGCTCCACTCCCTTGTTCGTGCGTTGCAGGAGCTGGCTGCTGAGCACCGTTTCCAATTCGCTCAGACGCTTGCTCACGGCTGCGGCAGACAGGTGTTCGGCCTCGGCAGCCGCGGCGATGGTGCCGGTCTCAACCACGCGGATGAAAAGCCGCAGGCTGACAGGGTCGATCTGGTTCATGGTGGTGGTCGGTCTCCAGCCGTAACTTTACGTGATGGCAGGCTCGAAAAATGTCGCTTTTCTGCTGGTCGCCCGGTTTCGAGAATCTGCGCAACCCATCACTGCGCAACCAGCGCCAAACCTCACGAGGCCATACATGGAAACAGCGTCTTCATCGTCAACCAGGATCAAGGTCTTCTGGCAGCCGGGCTGCTCATCGTGCTTGCGCACGAAGGAGTTCCTCACCAAGCATGGCATCGATTTCGAGTCGATTGATGTGCATGGCAACCCCCAGGGAATGGCGCAATTGCGAGCGCTCGGTGCGCGCAGCGTGCCGGTCGTATCGCTGGGAGACAAGTACACGCTGTGCCAGTCGTTCGATGACGTGGTGAAGTTCCTGGGCTTGAATGTCCAGCTCGCGGAGCGCCTTCCACCTGAGGTGCTGGTACAGAAGCTGCTCACCGTTTTGGCCGCTGCCGCGCGCTACACGCTCCAGTTTCCCGAGGACAAGTTCCGCTTGTTTTTCCGCGAGCGCAAGCGTTCGGCGGCAGACACTGCGTTCCACGTCTTCCGCGTTGCCGAGATGGGGCTGGAGGCTGGTGAGCAGAAGGAACTCGAGTTCGAAGGCTTCAATGACCTCCCTCCTGCAGACTGGACCGCGCAGCAGATCGCTGATTTCGGCCTCGGCGTGCGCGACCGCTTTGCTGCGTGGTGGGAAAGCTGCGCCGACAAGACGATGCAGTTCACCGTGCCGACCTATTACGGCCGGCACACCATGCACAACGTCATGGACCGCACTACCTACCACGCAGCGCAGCACACGCGCCAGCTCATTCTCATG
>Ga0222428_100635_pt1 | contig 10073 bp, 8 predicted proteins | sample 2B5Ametagenome_FD_182471 | JGI IMG/M metagenome (GOLD analysis project Ga0222428, IMG submission 182471) | Enriched microbial communities from leaf-cutter ant dump, University of Wisconsin, Madison, United States - 2B5A (version 2) | ecosystem: Environmental > Terrestrial > Nest > Insects nest >...
CGCTCGCCGCCGCGGCTGCGGCCAAGGCCGCCATCGCCGCCATGCCCGCGCGCGACAGGGCCGCGCTGCTGCGCCAGGCGGCGCAAGGCATCCGGCGGCACAGCGCGTCGATCGCGCGGACCATGGCGATCGAAACCGGCAAGCCCGTGGCCGACGGACTGACCGAAGTCCTGCGCAGCGCCGAGACCTTCGAGCTGTCCGCACAGGAGGCGGTGCGCATCGAGGGTGCGCAGATTCCCATGGATTCCAGCGCCATCGGGGCGGGTAAGCTGGGCGTGAGCCTGCGCTTTCCCGTGGGCGTGGTGGCAGCCATCACGCCCTTCAACGCGCCGGTCAACCTGACCGCCCACAAGCTGGGACCGGCATGGGCCGCGGGCAACGCGGTCGTGCTCAAGCCCTCACCGCAGTCCGCGCTGACCATTTGCCGGCTGGCCGAGGTGCTGCTGGAGGCCGGCATTCCCGCCGGCTGGCTGCAGGTGGTGCAGGGCGACCGGGCCGCGGCCCGGCTGGTGGCTGCGCCGCAGGTGGACTTCGTCTCGTTCACGGGATCGAGCCGCATCGGGGAACGGGTGAAGGCCACGAGCGGCCTCAAGCGCGTGGCGCTGGAGCTGGGCGGCAACGGCTTCACGGTGGTCGCCGCCGATGCGCCGCTGGAGGAGGCCGCGCAGGCCTGCGCGCGCAACAGCATGCGGCTGGCGGGCCAGAGCTGCATCTCCGTGCAGAACGTGCTGGTCCACCGTTCGCTCTACGAGGCGTTCACGGCCCGCGTCGCCCAGATGGTGCAGGCGCTGCGCGTGGGCGATCCGCTGGACGAGGGCACCGAGGTGGGCCCGGTGATCTCGGCGCATTCCGCGCGGCGGATACAGGGGCTGGTCGACGATGCCGTGGCCGCCGGCGCCAGGCTGGTGTGCGGAGGCAGCCACGAGGGCGCCCTGGTGCAGCCCACCGTGCTGGCCGACGTGCCCTGGCACTGCGAAGCCATGCAGGGCGAGGTGTTCGGCCCGATCGTGCTGCTGGCGCCCTTCGACGACGTGGGGCAGGTGTTCGACCTCGTCAACGCCGGGCCGTTCGGACTGCAGGCGGGCATCTACACCCAGTCGCTGCCGCTGGCCATGCAGGCGGTGCGCACGCTGCGCATGGGCGCGGTGATCGTCAACGGAACTTCCACCTGGCGGTCGGACCAGGCGCCCTACGGCGGCGTCAAGGCCAGCGGGATCGGCAGGGAAGGGCCGCGCTTCGCCATCCAGGACATGACCGAAGAACGGTTCGTCGTCTTCAACGTTTGAGAGGCAAGGGAACGACATGTTGTTGCTCGAAGCGGATGGAAAGCGGCTGCTGAGCGAGGCCGGCATCGCCGTGCCGCGCGGGGTGCGCGTCCGTGAATCGCAGGCGGTGCCCGCGCTGCCCGGCCAGGGGCCCTGGATCGCCAAGGCCCAGGTGCCCGTCGGCGGGCGCGGCAAGGCCGGCGGCGTCCGGCGCGTGGCGGATGGCGCCGGTCTGCCCGCCGTACTGGACGCGTTGTTCGGCCTGCGCATCAAGGGGTGCCGCGCCAGGGATGTATTGGTCGAGGAGGCGTGCGCCGGCGCGGAGCACTACCTGGCGCTCATGGTGGATGCGAGCGCGGGCGGCATCCGCCTGATCCACAGCCCGCAGGGCGGCGTGGACATCGAGGCCCACGCGGCGACGGGCCAGGGCTTCAACGAACTCCTGCCGCTGGACGAGGCGGCCCTGCGCGGCGCCGTGCGGCGCATGAGCGCGCAGGCCGCTCCCGCGCTGCGCGCCGGACTGCAGGAGGTGGGGGAGCGCCTGGTGGCGATGTTCCTCGCCCACCGCCTCATGCTGGCCGAGATCAACCCGCTGTTCGCGCAGGAGGACGGCCGCTTCGTCGCGGGCGACGCGAAGGTGGTGGTCGACATGAATGCCGTGGATGCGGCTTCTCCGGTGCGGGCGATCCTGGCCGAGCAGCGGGACCTGTACCCCGATGCCTGGCGCAAGCTCTCCGAGGATTTCGACTTCGTCGAAATCGACCCGGCCGGCCGCGTGGGACTGGTCACCACGGGCGCGGGCCTGTCCATGATGCTCATCGACGAGCTGGTGGGCCAGGGCATCGCGCCGTTCAACTTCTGCGACATGCGCACCGGCCAGATGCGCGGCAGCCCCGAACGCCTGCTGCGGATCTTCGACTGGCTGGCCGCGGCGCCGGACGTGCAGGTGGTGCTGGTCAACATCTTCGCCGGCATCACGGACCTGTCGGAGTTCACGCAGCTGCTGGTGGATGCGCTGCAGGCCCGGCCGGAATGCCGCTGGCCGATCGTGGCGCGCCTGGTGGGCAACGGGGAGGAGCAGGCCAGGGCGATCATCGCGCGCCACCCGGAGCTGCCCATCGTCTTCGAGCCCGACCTGCAGCAAGCCATCGCACGGGTGGGCCGCCTGCTGGGCAAGGCCTCTTGCACCCAGGAACAGGGAGCACTCCATGCTGTTTGAACTGGACCGCGCCACGCCCGTGCTGGTGCAGGGCATCACCGGGCGCATGGGGCAGAAGCACGCGGCGCTGATGCAGCGCTACGGCACCCGCATCGCCGGGGGCACCGGGCGCGTGCGCGCCGGTGAGCCCCAGGCGTTTCCCGTCTTCGGGGACTGCGCCGAGGCCGCGCGCGCCACCGGCGCGCGTGTCAGCATCGCCCTGGTGCCGCCGCAGTCCACCTTGCAGGCCGTGGCGGAAGCCGTCCATGCCGGCATGAAGGTGGTGGTGACGGTGGCGGAAGGCATCGAGGTGCATGACGCGCTGCGCATCCGCGCGCTCACCCGCGAGGCCGGCGTGGAATGGGTCGGCGCCTCCACGCCGGGGCTGTGCATCCCAGGGCAGGCGAAGCTGGGCTTTTTGCCCGACATCTCGCTGGCGCCCGGTGCGGTGGGCGTGATGTCCAAGAGCGGGACGCTGTCGTACGAAGTCGGCCGGCGCATGGTGCAGCGCGGGCTGGGCCAGAGCGTCTGGATCGGCGTGGGCGGCGACCCGGTCAAGGGCCTGCGGTTCGCGGACCTCGCGGAAGGCTTCGCGCGCCATGCGCCGACGCAGGCCCTGCTGCTGGTGGGCGAGATCGGCGGGGACGAGGAAGAGGAATTCGCCGAGGCCTGGGCCGCGCTGCGCTGCCCCAAGCCCGTGTTCGCCCTGGTCGCCGGCGCGCAGGCCAAGGAAGGCGTGACGATGGGCCATGCGGGCGCGCTGGTGCTGGGCGAGCGGGGAACGCTGGCCTCCAAGCAACGGGCCCTGCGCGCCGCGGGCGCCCAGGTCTTCGACACCATCGAGGCGCTGGTGGAGGCCCTACCGGCCGCGCCAGGCCCCGATTCTCACCACTGAATCACAAGAAGGACTCCCATGACCCATTCCCTGCGAGGCGCGGAAATCATCGTCGACCACCTGATCGCCGAGAAAGTCCCTTACCTCTTCGGCCTGTGCGGCCACGGCATCGTGGGCCTGATGGACGCGGCGCTGGACCGGCGCGACCGCATTCGGACGGTGTCGGTGCACAACGAGCAGATCGCCGGGTTCGCGGCGGACGCCTACTACCGGGTGGCACGCCAGCCCGCCGCCACGTTCACGTCCTGCGGCCCGGGCTCGATCAACATCCAGATGGCCATCGCCAACGCGATGTTCGATTCCTCCGCGCTGCTCGCCATCACGGGCAACGTGCCCACCCAGCAGTTCAACAAGGGGCCGTTCCAGGAACTGGGGCACCACCACCAGGCGGACTTCGTCACCGCCATGCGCCCCTATGTGAAGCGCAGCTTCCAGGCGCCGCGCGCGGACATGCTGCCCGGCCTCATGCGCCAGGCCTGCACCGCCATGGTGGCGGGCCGGCCGGGGCCGGTGCACCTGGACGTTCCCTTCAACGTGTTCGAGGAGCGCGTGGAGGCAGGCATCGAGTCCCCCGAGGTGTGGCGTAAGGGCGTGGACTGGCGCAGCGCGGCGCCGGCGCAGGCCGTGGAGCGGGCGCTGGCGATGCTGCTGGAGGCCGAGCGCCCGCTGATCCTGGCCGGCCACGGCTGCCTGGTGGGAGACGCCGCCCAGGCGCTGGCACGCGCCAGCCGGGTGCTCGGCATTCCCGTGGCCACCACGCCGCAGGGCAAGGGCGTGCTGGACGACCAGGACCCGCTGTACCTCGGGCCCACGGGGCGCGACGGCGGCTATCCCGGCAACCGCGCCACCCGCGGCTGCGACGTGCTGCTGGCCCTGGGCACTCGGTTCGGGGACCGGGGCACGAGCAGCTGGGCCGACGGCGTCACGCACAGCGCGGGCACCCGCATCATCCACGTGGACGTCGACCCGTCCGCGCTGGCGCGCAACTACGCCACCGAACTGGGCGTGCTGGCCGATGCCGGCACCTTCCTGGACCAGCTGGCCCGGGAAGCCCAGCGCCACGCGGACCTGCGCCCGCAGCGGCGCGCCGGATGGGTCGCCGCGACCGCGCACTGGCGCGCGCTGTGGCGGGACGCCCTGGCCCCCGGCCAGCGCAGCGACGAGGCGCCGCTGCACCCGGGCCGCGTGGTGGCGGACATCGCCGCGGTGACGCCGCGCCAGGCGGTCGTGCTGTCCGACATCGGCCAGCACCACAGCTGGATGGTGCAGCAGTGGCCCGTGCGCGAAGGCGGGCTGTTCCTGCAGTCGGGCGGCTCGGCCACGATGGGCTTCGGGGTCGGCGGCGCCATCGGGGCCCAGCTGGCCGCGCAGGACAGGCCCGTCGTGGCGGTGGTGGGGGATGGGGGCATGCTCATGCACGCCAGCGCCGTGGCCACCGCCGTCGAATACCGCCTGCCCATCGTCTGGGTGGTGTGGAACAACAGCGGCTACGTCTCCATCCGCGACCTGCAGAAGGGCTTCTACGGGCAGGACCGCGAATTCGCCACGCGCTTTCGCGACAACGGCGTGGACGGCGCGCTGCACAGCACCGACTACGCGCTGCTGGCCCAGGCCATGGGCGCGCAAGGCCTGCGCGTGGAGCGTGCCGCCGACCTCGGCGGACAGCTGGAGCGCGCCATCCGGTCGAACCGGCCCACGGTGCTGGACGTGCGCGTCGCCGCCGACGCGCCGCGGCTCACGGCGGGCGCCTGGGATATGCCGCCCATCGCAGGGCCGCGCCCGAGCTTCGACCCCGATCCGCTGCCTCAGTGAATCGACATTTCTTCGCTACACAACAACCATGGAGACAAGCATGAGCACATTCAACAGAAGACAGTTCATCGGTTGCGGCATCGCGATGGCGGGCGGCGTGCCCGCCCTGTCGCTCGCCCAGGGCAGCTACCCTTCGCGCGCCGTCACCATCGTCGTGCCGCTGAGCGCGGGCGGCGTGACCGACGTGGTGGCGCGCTACGTGGCCCAGAAGCTCTCGGAGGCGTGGAAGGCGCCCGTGGTGGTGGAGAACAAGCTGGGCGCGGGCGGCGGCGTCGGTGCGGAATACGTGGCCAAGGCGGCGCCCGACGGGTATACCCTGATCATGGGAACGGTGAGCTCGCACGCCATCAACGCCTCGGTCTACCCGAACCTGCGCTACGACAACCTGCGCGACTTCGAGCCCATCTCGCTGGTGGCCTCGGGGCCGAACATGCTGGTGGTGCACCCCAGCGTTCCGGTCAAGACCGTGGCGGAGCTGGTGCAATACCTCAAGAGCCATCCCGACAAGCTGAGCTACGGCTCCACGGGCGTGGGCACGTCGACGCACGTGCTGGCGGAACTGTTCAAAATGACCACGGGCACGTCCATGCTCCACGTGCCCTACAAGGGCAGCAGCCAGATGATGGCCGACCTGATCGCCGGGCAGGTGCAGCTCGCGTTCGACAACATGCCCACGGCGCTGGCGCAGGCCCGTGCCGGGAAGGTGCGCGCGCTGGGCATCAGCTCCGCGGAGCGCTGGCCGGACACGCCGGACATCCCGACCATCGCCGAAACCCTGCCGGGCTTCGTCGCCACCTCGTGGCAGGGCCTCTTCGCGCCCAAGGGCACGCCGGCCGACGTGCTCCGGCATCTGTCCGCGCAGGTCCAGCGCATCCTGCAGGAGCCCGACACGGTGCGGCGGTTCCAGGAGCTGGGCACCCGCGCCTCCGGCATGCCCATGGAGCAGTTCCGCCAGTTCGTGCGCGACGAGACCGAGCGCTGGGCGGCCGTGGTCAAGAAGGCCGGCGCGCGCGCGGAAGGATGAAAGCCCTCGTGATCGGCGGCTCCGGGCTGGTGGGCGGGCACCTGGTCCGGGCGCTCGCGGCCGCGGGGTGGGAGACCGCCGCGACCCAGCGCACGCCGCCCCATGACCCGCCCGCGACCCACCGCGCCATCGCGCTGGACCTGCTCGACCCGGCATCCGTGCAGGCCCTGCCGGGCCAGGTGGCGGGCGTGTCGCATGTGTTCTTCCTGGCCAGGACCTTGCAGAAGGGCTACCGGATCGAGCGGGAGTCGAACGTCCGCGTGCTGGAGGCGGTGCTCGACGTATTGCAGGAGCTGCCCTCGCTGCGGCACGTGCAGCTCGTGCACGGCCTGAAGTGGTACGGATCGACGGCCGGGCCCTTTCCAGTGCCGGCGCGCGAGAGCGACCCGGTGCCCGGCGCCGCGCATTTCTACTACGACCAGCATGCGCTCGTGCGCGAGCGCGCCCGGGGGCGGCCCTGGCATTGGTCGACGCTGCGGCCGCACTGCGTGAGCGGGGTGGCCACGCACAGCCCCAGCAACGTCATGCTGGGCATGGCGGTCTATGCCCAGCTCATGAAGGAGCAGGGCCTGCCGCTGGCCTTTCCCGGCTCGCAGGCGGCCTTCGACGCGCGCTTGACCTACACCTCGGCCGACCTGCTCGCCCGCGCCATGCTGTGGGCCGCCACCGATCCGGCGGCGCGCGACGAGGACTTCAACGTCGCCAACGGCGACGTGTTCTCGTGGAGCCAGGTATGGCCGGCGGTTGCCGCGGCCTTCGGCATGGAGGCCGCTCCGCCCCGGCCGCAGGCGCTGCGCGACACCATGCCGCCCCTGGCCGGCCTCTGGAGCCGGGTCGTCCAGCGCGATGCGCTGGTGCCCAATGCCTTGCCGGCGCTGGTGGACTGGAACTTCATGGATGCCACGCTGGCGCTGGCGTGGGAGCAGACCATGTCGCTCGAAAAACTGCGGCGGCACGGCTTCGGCGAGACGGTGGACACGCCGGCCATGATCCTGGAGATCATCCAGGCCTACCGGCGCCTGCGTATCCTTCCCGCCCCATGAACCGCATCGCTTTTTCCACCGCCGCGCTGGGCGGGACCTTCGGCGCCAAGGTGCAGGCCATGCGCCGGGCGGGCTTCCAGGCCACGGAGCTATGGGCGCGCGATCTGTTCGAGCACTTCGAAGGCCCCGAGACCGCCCTGCGCATGCTGCAGGACGAAGGCATGGCGGTCACCGCGCTGCAGGCCATCCGCCATTTCGAGGGCTGCCCGCCCGGCGAAAGGGCGCGCAAGCTCGATATCGCGCGCCGCATGATGGATCTGGCGAACCTCGCCGGCGCTCCGCTGGTCACGCTGGCCGCGAACTCGCAGGACTCGGCGCGGGGCGATGAGTCCTGCCTCATCGACGACCTGGGTGAGCTGGCCCGGGAGGCCGCAGCGCGCGGTCTGCGTATCGCCTACGAGCCCATCGCCTGGGCGCCCCATGTGAACCACTGGCGGCGCGCGCTGGAGCTGGTGGAGGCGGTGGACAGCCCCGCGCTCGGGCTGCAGCTGGACGTGTTCCACGCCTTCGTGCGCGGCGACACCCGCGTTGCAGTCGGCGAGATCGCGCCGCAGCGCCTGTTCCTCGTGGAGGTGTGCGACCTGGTTCCGCTGCGCATGCCGGCCATCGAGGTCAGCCGCAGCTACCGCCTGCTGCCCGGCGAGGGCGCGATGCCGCTGGAGGCGTTCTTCGCCGACCTGCGGTGCGCGGGCTACGCGGGCGACGTGGTGGTCGAGATATTCAACGCCGCCTGCCTGGCGCAGCCTGCCGAAGCCGTCGCGCGCAGGGCCCGGGACAGCATGCGGCCGTGGTTCGACGACAAAGGAAGTTCAAGATGACCCAAGATTTCGATCCCGCCGGCGCGGCGAGCCGCCGCGCCGTCCTGGGCGACGCGCACGTGGACAAGCTGCAGGGGCAGGGCAGTTCCATGGACCGTGCATGGAACATGTACGTCACCAACGTGAGCTGGGCCGGCACCTGGGCCCGCCAGGTCATCGACCGCCCGACGCTGAGCCTGGTCACGCTGGGCATGCTGGCGGGGGCGGGGCAGATGGAGGAATTCGAGCGCCACGTGCGCAACGCGCTGCTGCGCACGGGCGTGCCCCAGCTCCAGCTGCGGGAGGTGCTGCTGCACATCGGCCACTACTGCGGCATCCCCACGGGCGCGGCCTGCTTCGCCATCGTGCGCAAGGTCATGCGCGAGGAGGGCATCGCGCCCGACGCGGCGCTGCTGGAAGACGTGGGCAGCGTCTACCGCACCGCAGGGGCGGCCGCATCGTCCTTCTGAAGGCCGGAAGGCATGGGGCCGGCGCAGCCATGGCACCATGCGGCTTTTGACAGGAGCGATTCCATGAAATTCTGGCTGGCAAGCGCGCTGGGCGTGCTGGTTCTGGCCGGGTGCGCCAGCAAGCAGACGCTGGTGCCCCAGGTGACGCAGGACGTGGCCGCGGACGGCGCCAAGACTGTGGCAGTGGCGCCCGAGAAGGTGGTCTGCGGCACGACCGCGGCATGCCCCGTGCTGGCAGCGTCGTGGACCGGCGCCAAGGCAGGGCAGGCGGTGCTCACCGTGGGCCTGCCCGGTCAGCAGGCGCAGGTGACGGGCGCGGACTTCCACTTCAGCGGCGTGGACACGGTGCGCCTGCGCCTGCCTTCGCGCGGCGAGGCGCCCGCGCTGGGCTATCCGGCCATGGCGTTCGACGTGCCGTTGCGCGTGGTGAGTCAGATCGCCTACACCCAGCGCAGCTGGGTGCGCGTGCACCTGGCGGGCGGGCGCACCGTGGACGAGACCATCAACAGCGGCGACCAGCGCGGCAAGGCGGTGGAGTCGCTGAGCTACTTCCTCGCGGCGGTGGAGGCTTCGGGCGGTACGGGCGCCAATGCCCAGCGCAAGGGAGGGCTGTTCGAGGCGCTCGGCGGCGACAGCAAGTAGCTGCGCGCTGTCCGCTACCAAAACAGAAGCTGCTTGCGCTTTTCCCCAAAGGGGTTGAGCTTGCCAAGACGTTGAAACCCAGCAGGGACAAGCGCTGCCAGCTACGGATTCGGTAGCTGCCCGGGCAGCCGCAGCCGCGCAACCAGGCCGGGGTGGCCCGGCGCAAGCTCCAGCGCGCCGCCCACACTCTCGGCGATGCGGCGCACGATCGTCAGGCCCAGGCCGCTGCCGGGGCCGTTGGCGGCCTTGCGCCAGAAGCGCTCCGGCGCCTGGGCGCATTCCTCGGCCGTGAGGCCGGGACCCTGGTCGCGCACGCAGATTTCCACCCAGCCCGCGCCGCCGCTGCCGCGCTGCAACTGCAGCGTGGCGCTCGGAGGCACGGCGCCGCAGTGACGCAGCGCGTTGTCGAGCAGGTTGGTGGTGGCGCAGGTCAGCAGGCAGGAGGCCAGGGGCAGGGTGGCGCCGCTCCACGGCCCGGGCAGCACCTGCGTGCCGAGTGCGGCCGTTGTGCGGCCTTCGTCTCGCGCACGCTGCAGGGACTGCTGCACGGCCCGCTGGAACGCCTCGGCGATGGCCTCGCCCTGTGTGGCGCGCGCTGCGTCCCCGTCGCCCGTCTCCAGCCGTGCGAGCTGCAGCAGCTGCTCCAGGGTGGCGTGCATGTGGGCGATGCCCTCCTGCGCCTGGCCCAGCGCGTCCTGCGCCCTGGCGGGCGGGGCCGCCTGCTGCAGCACCAGCTGGGCCACCTGCACGTGGGTCTTGATGGCGGTGAGCGGGGTGCGCAACTCGTGCGCGGCATCGGCCGTCCAGCGGCGCTCGTGGGCGATGGAGGCCTGGATGCGCGCGAGCAGCTGGTTCAGGCTGTCCACCAGCGGCGCCAGCTCCACCGTGTCGCGGCCCGCGCTTACGGGCGTGGGGTCGTGCGGCGGA
>Ga0222428_100638_pt1 | contig 10032 bp, 6 predicted proteins | sample 2B5Ametagenome_FD_182471 | JGI IMG/M metagenome (GOLD analysis project Ga0222428, IMG submission 182471) | Enriched microbial communities from leaf-cutter ant dump, University of Wisconsin, Madison, United States - 2B5A (version 2) | ecosystem: Environmental > Terrestrial > Nest > Insects nest >...
CGACGGGCCGGGCGACATCATCTCCCTGCTGCGCACCGACGGCACCTACCTCGCCCGCTCCCGGCAGCAGGATGCCGTGCTCGGCCACGCGGTGCCGCCCGAGCGGCTGCACCTGTTCGAGCCGCAGCGCATGCAGGGCACCTACTACGTGGAGGCCCCTCCGGACGGCGTGCGGCGGCTCTATGCCTGGAGCCGCGTGCCGGACCAGCCGCTCATCGTCGCCGTGGGCCTGGACCGCCATGCCGTCTTCGGGCCGTTCCAGGCTACCGTGGCCCGCAGCCTGGTGCGCAACGGCGTGACGAGCGCGCTGATCCTGCTCGGCGCCCTGCTGACCGTCTGGCTGGCCGTGCAGCGCGAGCGCAGCGAGCGGCTGCGCCTGCAGGGCGAGCGCCGCTTCGCCCGCCTGGCGCAGGAGGTGCCCGGCGGCCTGTTCCAGAGCCGCATGGACGAGGCGGGGGATTTCCGCCTGCTGTTCACCACGCCGGGCTTCTTCGAGGTGCATGGCCTGCCCCCCGCTGCCGGCCCGGCGGGCGAGGCCGGCCTGGCAAGCCGCGTGCACCCCGCCGACCTGCCGGCGCTGGCCGCGTCCGTGCGTGCCAGCATGGCCACGCAGGGCCTCTGGGACCACAAATACCGCGTGCGCCACCCCGGAGGCGGCCTGCGCTGGCTGCACGGCCATGCGCGGCCCCAGCGCGAGGACGACGGCACGCTGCTCTGGTACGGCTACGTACACGATGTGACGCAGGACCAGGCGCTGCAGGAAGCCATCCGCCGCAGCGAGGAGCGCCTGCGCGCCACCGTGCAGGCCGTGCGCGACGGCCTGTGGCAATGGGACTGCGAGAGCGGCCGCGTCGAATGGGATGCGCGCTGCTACCAGATGCTGGGTTTCGAGGACGGCGCCTTTGCGCTGCTGTACGAGGACTTCCTGGCCAGGATCCACCCCGCGGACGGCGAACGGGTGCGCGAAAGGCTGCGCCGCCACCTGGAGCTGGGCGAGGAGTTCCGCGTGGAAATGCGCCTGCGCACCGCGGAGAACGGCTGGCTCCACGTCGAGTCGCGCGGCGAGGTGTCCGAGCGCGACGCGCGCGGCCGCCCGCTGCACATGCTGGGCACGCACACCGACATCCAGCAGCGCGTGGAGCAGGGCCGCATGCTCAAGGCGCTGATCGACCGCGGCGGCGCGCTGGTGATGATGGCCACGCCCGGCCGCGACATCCTCTACGCCAACGAACGCGCGGCCCAGGTCTTCGGCCTGCAGGCCGGCAGGCAGCCGCCGGGGCTATCGTTTCGCCTGCTGCACGACAGCGACGAAGGCTTCGCCCGGTTCGCCGCGCTCTACGACCGGCTGCAGGCGGAAGGATCCGTGCGCGTGGAATGGGCGCTGCGCCTGCCTTCGGGCGACCCGCGCTGGTTCGATATGCAGGGCACGCAGCTCGACCCCGAGGACGGCGACGGCGGCGTGATCTGGACCCTGATCGACACCGACGCGCGCCGCCAGCGCGAAACGCGGCTGGAGACGCTGGCGCTCACCGACGCGCTCACCGGCATCCCCAACCGCCGCGCCTTCATGGAGCGGCTGGACATGGAGCTGGACCACCTGCGCGCCGGCCTGGTGGACGCGGCCACGCTCATCATGCTCGACATCGACCATTTCAAGCGCGTGAATGACACCTACGGCCACGCCGTGGGCGACGTGGTGCTCCAGGCACTGGCCCGGGTGCTGGAGCAGGAGCTGCGCAAGGACGACATGGTGGGCCGCCTGGGCGGCGAGGAGTTCGCGGCGCTGCTGTCCTCGGCCGGCGCGGAAGCCGGCTACCTGCGTGCCGAGCGCCTGCGCGAGGCGGTGGCAGCGCACCCGATTGCCGTGGATGGCGTGGGCGACATCCGCATCACCATCAGCCTCGGTGTCTATGCCCTGGCGCCGGACGATGCGCGGGCACTGGCCTGCCTGGAGCGTGCCGACGCGGCGATGTATTTCTCCAAGCGCAACGGGCGCAACCGCTCCACGCCGTGGAGCGAGAACCTGGCTACCGCACCATCCCCAGCGCCAGCGGCAGGCTGACCGCGCCCAGCACGGTGGACAGCGTGACCAGCCCCGCCACGTAGGCCCCGTTGTGCCCCATGCGCGCCGCCAGCACGTAGCAGGTGGAGGCGGTGGACACGGCGCAGAACGCCATCAGCACCGCCGTCTGCGCGGCATCCAGGCCGAGCAGCCGGGCCAGGCCCCAGGCGATCAGCGGCTGCACCACGTGGCGGATGGCCAGCAGCGCCGTGGACAGCAGCTTGCTGCGCGTGAGCAGCCCGAACTGCAGGCCCGCGCCCGCCGCCATCAGCCCCAGCGCGAGCGACGCGGCGCTGATGCGGCTCACCGTCGGCTCCATCCAGAACGGGATGCGAAAGCCCAGCAGGTTCGCCGCCAGCCCCGTGGCGGTGGCCACGATCAGTGGGTTGCGCACCAGCTCGCGCACGAAGCCCTGCCGGCCGCCGCGCGCCATGGGCCACACGGCCGCCACGTTGAAGAGCGGCACGCACACGCCGATGAGCACGGCCGCCATCAGCAGGCCCTGGGCGCCCGCCAGGCGCTCGGCCAGCGCCAGCACGATGAAGGAATTGAACCGGAAGGCCACCTGCGCGCTGGCCGCATGGTCGCGCCGGTCGATGTGACGGCCCAGCCAGGGCAGGTGGGGCAGGCTGTAGGCCAGCGCGATGCCGCACAGGCCGGTGCCCAAGCCTGCGGCGATCAGGCCCGAGGCCTCGCCCACGTTGATGGGACTCTTGGCGATGGACTGGAACAGCAGCACCGGAAAGAGCAGGTAGTACACCAGGCTTTCCACCGGCTGCCAGACCGAACGGTTCAGGGGGGTGAAGCGGCACAGCAGGTAGCCGCACAGGATCAGGGAGAAGTCGGGAACGAGGAGCTGCGCGTAATTCACGGCGCGCAGCATACCGTGCGCAGTGTGGGGAAATCCCCAACAGATAATGGGCCCAGAGGGCGGGCATGGGCGGGCTGTGCGTTTAGGATCGCCGCCTACCCCCTCTTTTCTTTCACCAAACACAATTTGATGAGGAGCTTTTCTATGCAACGCCGCAATTGGCTGGGACTGGCACTGGCCGTCGCCGCAGGTACATCCTTCGCCCAGGGCTATCCCAACAAGCCCGTCAAGCTGCTGGTGCCCTTCGCACCCGGCGGCACCACGGACATCATCGGCCGCGTGATCGCCGATCCGCTGGGCAAGGCCCTGGGCCAGCCCGTGGTGGTGGAGAACCGCGGCGGTGGCGGCGGCGTCATCGGCGCGCAGGAAACCTCGCGCGCCGCGCCCGACGGCTACAACCTGGGCGTGGCCACCGTGTCCACCACGGCGGCCAACCCGGCGATCAACACCAAGATCCCCTACAACCCGGTCACTGACTTCACGCCCATCATCAACATCGCGGCCACGCCCAACATCATCGCGGTGCACCCGAGCTTCCCGGCCAAGGACTACAAGTCCTTCCTGGCGGAGATCCAGAAGAACCCCGGCAAGTATTCGTATTCCTCGTCGGGCACGGGCGGCATCGGCCATCTGCTGATGGAGCTGTACAAGAGCCTTACCAACACCTTCATCACGCACATCCCCTACCGTGGTGCGGGCCCGGCCCTGAACGACACCGTGGCGGGCCAGGTGCCCATGATCTTCGACAACCTGCCTTCGGCGCTGCCCTTCATCAAGGCCGGCAAGCTGATCCCCATCGTGGTTTCGGCGCCCCAGCGCGTGGCGGCCCTGCCCAACGTGCCCACCTTCAAGGAGGTGGGCCTGGAGCCCGTGAACCGCATGGCCTACTACGGCATCCTGGGCCCCAAGAACCTGCCCAAGGAAGTGGTGGACAAGATCAGCGCCGGCACCAAGAAGGCCCTGGAAGACCCGGCAGTGCGCAAGCGCATCGAGGACACCGATTCCATCATCGTCGCCAACACGCCCGAGCAGTTCGCCGAGCAGATCAAGGCCGAGTTCGAGATCTACAAGCAGGTGGTGCAAAAGCAGAAGCTCACGCTGGAGTAAGCTGCGCGTTCCCCCAGACCAAAGCCGCCCCCGGGCGGCTTTTTCCTTTGTCCAAGCCATGCTGCCCGAAAGCCAGAACGCCATCGACCTGTTCATCGACGCCTTGTGGCTGGAGGACGGCCTCTCGCGCAACACCCTGGCCGCCTACCGCCGCGACCTCTCTATGTACGCACAGTGGCTTGCCGCGCAGGAGCCTGCGCTGGCGCTCGATGCGACGCAGGAGCACCACCTGGGCGGCTACTTCGCCGCGCGCCATGCCGAGACGCGCGCCACCTCCGCCAACCGGCGCCTCACGGTGCTGCGGCGCTACTTCCACTGGGCGCTGCGCGAGCGGCGCATCGCGCACGACCCCACGGTGCGCCTGCAGGCCGCTCGCCAGCCGCTGCGCGTGCCGGGGACGCTCACGCAGGCGCAGGTCGAGGCGCTGCTGCAGGCGCCCGACGATGCCACGCCCCTGGGCCTGCGCGACCGCGCCATGCTGGAGCTGATGTACGCGAGCGGCCTGCGCGTCTCGGAGCTGGTCACGCTCAAGACCTTCCACGTGGGGCTGTCCGAGGGCGTGCTGCGCATCATGGGCAAGGGCGGCAAGGAGCGGCTCGTGCCCTTCGGCGACGAAGCGCGGCGCTGGCTGGAGCGCTATCTGGCCGAAGCGCGCGGCGCCATCCTGGGTGGGCAGCAGACCGACGACCTGTTCGTCACCCAGCGCGGTAGCGGCATGACGCGCGTGATGTTCTGGGTCATCGTCAAGAAATGCGCACAGGCGGCAGGCATCACCGCGCCGCTCTCGCCCCATACGCTGCGCCATGCGTTCGCCACGCACCTGCTCAACCACGGCGCCGACCTGCGCGTGGTGCAGCTGCTGCTGGGGCACGCGGACATCTCCACCACCACCATCTACACCCACGTGGCGCGCGAGCGGCTCAAGGCGCTCCATGCCCAGCACCACCCGCGCGGGTGATGTTGATAGGAAAATCGGCCTCCAGCGCTTTACCAGAAAGCGCGAGCAGCTATTAAAAGAGAAGCGCTGCCTCAGCCTGGCAGCGCTTGGCGCCCGCGGCGCAGGGCCACCGCGTCGATCTGCGAGAGCGACGCCTCGCCGTGCGCCAGGCGCAGCAGCCGCATCGTGTCGGCCACACCGCGCACCTGGCCCTGCAGCGCCTCGCCGGCGGCGGCGAGCTGCTCCACCAGCGCGGCGTTCTGCTGCGTGATGGAGTCCAGGTGCGCGACGGCCGCGTTGATCTGCGCGATGCCGCTCTGCTGCTCGGCTGCGGCGGTGCTGATCTCGCCCAGCGCCGTGTCCACGCGGCGCACGGTCTGCAGCGCCTCGTCCATGCGCTCGCGCGCCTCGCCCGCGGCCGCGGTGCCCGAGGCCACGCGCGCGGACGATTCGCCGATGAGCTGCTTGATGTCGCGCGCGGCCTGCGCGGTGCGCGAAGCCAGCGTGCGCACCTCCGCCGCCACCACGGCGAAGCCCCGCCCGGCATCGCCCGCGCGCGCTGCCTCGACGGCGGCGTTGAGCGCCAGCAGGTTGGTCTGGAAGGCCACGCCTTCGATGATCTGCACGATGCCCTCGATGTGCCGCGACGCGCTCGCGATGCCCTCCATGGTGGCGCCCACGGCCTGCACCGAATCGCTGCCGCGCTGGGTGGTGGCCGTGGCCTCGGCCGCGAAGCGCGCGCCCTGGCCGGCGGAGGCAGCGCTGCTGTGCACCGTGCCGTTGATCTGCTCCATGGACGCGGCCGTCTGCTCCAGGCTGCCGGCCTGAGCCTCGGTGCGCGACGACAGGTCGTGGTTGCCGCGGGCGATCTCGCGCACCGAGGTGTCGAGCCGCTGCAGCTCCGCGCGCACGTCGCGCACCACGGGGCGCAGGTTCACGCACAGCTGGAACAGCGCGCGCTGCAGCTGCCCCACGCTGCCGCTGGCGCCCGTCTGCACGGTGTGCGACAGATCGCCCGATGCCAGGTGGTTGGCATCCCGCACCAGGGCGTCCAGCGGCGCGATGGCGAGCCTGCGCGTCAGCGCCACCGCGGCCGCCGCTGCCGCCACGGCCGCCGCGCCCGTCGCCGCCCAGGGCGCGCCCAGCGCCGCGCACGCCAGCGGCGCCGCCACGGCGAGCACCTGTGCCAGCGCCAGCCGCACGGGCGTGGAGGGGGCGGCCAGCCGTGCCAGGCGACCGCGCAGGTCCCGCCGCACCACGGCGCCGCGTTGCAGCGCGTGCACCGTGCGCCCCGCGCCGGCCTGCACGCGCATGGCCGCGTAGAGCGCTTCGGCGGCTTGCACCTGCTCGCGCGCGGGCAGGGTGCGCACCGACAGGAAACCCGTGATCCGGTCGCCGTCGCGCATGGGCGTGACGTTGGCCTGCACCCAGTAGAAATCGCCGTTCTTGCGCCGGTTCTTCACGAGGCCCGTCCATGGCTGGCCGGCCTGGATGGTGTCCCACAGGTCGCGGAAGGCCTCGGCGGGCATGTCGGGGTGGCGGATCAGGTTGTGCGGCTGGCCCAGCAGCTCGTCCTGCACGAAGCCGCTCACCGCGATGAAGGCCGGGTTGCAGTAGGTGATGCGGCCCTTGGTGTCGGTGACGGGGAGGTTGATCCGCATGGCGCCTATCCTTGGAGTGTGTCGTCGGTGGGGAGGGGGGCGGGGCGCAGCCAGCGGCGCTCCAGCTCAGCCGCGGGCATGGCGCGGCCGAACAGCCAGCCCTGCACCTCGTCGCACTGCAGCGCGTGCAGCCTGTGGCGCTGCTCCTGCGTTTCCACGCCCTCGGCCACGGTCCGCAGCCCCAGGGCGCGGGCCATGCCGATCACCGCCGTCACGATGGCGAGGTGGCCGGGCTCGGCGAGCATGCCGTGCACGAAGGACATGTCGATCTTGATGCGCGAGACGGGAAAGTCGCGCAGCCGCGCTAGCGAGGAGTAGCCCGTGCCGAAATCGTCGAGGGAGAGCGTGAAGCCCAGCTCCACGAGGCGCGAGGCCACGCGGCGCGCGCGGTCGGGGTGCAGCATCAGCGCGGATTCGGTGATCTCCAGCTCGATCGCCTGCGGGCGCACGCCGTGCGCGCGCACCAGCGCCAGCGCGCGCTCGGCGAAGGCATCGCCCATCATCTGCGTGGCCGAGACGTTGACGGCGATGGGCGGCGGCTGCGCCACGCCCGCGTCGCGCCAGGCACGCCATTGCCGCGCGGCGGCGTCCAGGCTCCAGTCGCCCAGCGCCATGATGAGCACCCGCTCCTCGGCGGCCGCGATGAACTCCGCCGGGCTCACCCAGCCCCATTCGGCGTCGTGCCAGCGCGCCAGGGCCTCCACGCCCACGATCCGGCCCGATGCGATGTCCACCTTCGGCTGGAAGTGCAACTCCAGCAGAGACTGCTGCAGCGCGGCCTCCAGCCGCGTGCCGAGCGCGATGCGCCGCTGCACCTGCCGGCCCAGGGCCTCGTCGTAGAGCAGGCAGCCGCAGCCCTGCATCTTGGCCCGGTACATTGCCATGTCCGCGCACTGCAGCAGCTCGTCCACGTCCTGGCCATGCGTGGGGTAGAGGGCCACGCCGATGCTGGCGCCCACCTCGAAGCGCAGGCCGTCCACCCACACGGGACGCTGCAGCGCAGCGTGCACCTGTCGTGCCAGGGCCAGCACGTCCTCGCCATCGGCCAGGGGATGGGCGAACATGAATTCGTCGCCGCCCAGGCGCGCCAGCACGCCGCCTGCGTCCAGCGCGTCCTGGCAATGCCGGGCCACCGCCACGAGCACGCGGTCGCCAGCGGCGTGGCCCTGGGTGTCGTTGATTTCCTTGAACTTGTCGAGATCCGCGAACAGCACCACGGCGCGCTGCTTCTGCTCGCCCGCCTCGTGCAGCAGGCGCTGCACCTGCTTCATGCCGTGCATGCGATTGGGCAGGCCGGTGAGCGTGTCGAAGAAGGCCAGCCGCTGCATGTACTGCTCGGTGTGGTGGCGTTCCGTGATGTCGAGCACGGTGCCGTAGCCGCGCACGGGCTGGCCGGCCGCGCCGTGCTCGGTCCTGCCGCGCAGGTCCACCCAGCGCACCTGTCCGCCGTGGCGCACGCGCAGCGAGAAGGCGTGGTGGCCGCGCGCCAGCCCCTCGGCCCACTGGGCATCCGCGTAGCCGCGGTCGTCGGGGTGCACGCAGTCCAGCAGGTCGCCGTAGCCGAACGGCTGGCCCTCGGGCCAGCCGAGGATGCGCGCGGCCTGCGGCGTGAGGGCGATGCGTCCGTCGAATAGGGTGTGCCAGGTGCCGATGTTGGCCACCTCCTGGGCGTTGAGCAGGTCGCGCAGGAGCTGCTCGCGCTCGCGCAGGTCCTCGATGGTCAGCAGCAGGCGCGGCGCGGCGCCGCTGCCCGGCTGCAGGGTGTGCGCGGTGACGGCCACCGGCAGGGCCAGGGCCTGCGCGCGCGGGCGCAGCTGCACCGTGCCCCGCGCATGGCCGTGCAGCAGCGCCTGCTGTGCCAGCGCGGGCAGGCCGCCCACGTCCATCAGGGCGCCCAGCGGATGGCCCACCAGCGCCTCGGGCGCGCAACCGGCCAGGTGCGCGAAGGCCTCGTTGGCGAACACCACGTCCAGGTCGGCGGTGGCGACCACCGTGCCGTAGGGCAGGCGCGCGAAGGCGGCGCCGTAGTCGCGCAGCTCCGAGATCATCTCGTCGCGCAACGCGATGTAAGTGTCGATGGCCAGTCCCATGTCCAGGAAGACCACCTTGACCAGCGCCTGGAGCGCGGCCACCCAGTCGTCGGCGGGCAGGCCCAGGCGCGCCACCACGGGCAGCAGCTGCGTGAGGTACTGGCTGTAGGCGCCCAGGTGCCAGCCCGGGGGCAGCCCGACGCGCGCGTGTGTCAGGCCCACGCGCTGGCGTTCCAGCCCATAGGCCTCGTCGTAGCGGCCGGCGGTGAGCGTGTGGAAGTAGCGGGTTTGCAGCCGCTGCAGGCGGGCGAGGGAGTCGTCGTCCGGGATGAGCGCGCGCATCTCCTCGAACGAGAGCAGGTGGCGGTAGAAGCCTTCGACGAAGCCCGGCGCTCCTTCGCCCAGCGCGGCGTGCAGGCCCTGCAGGATGCGCTCGTCCTTCGCGGTCAGGTTCAGGAACTCTTTGCGGTGCTGAAAGCTTTGGGGCTTTTCCAAATTCCCTCCCCGGGCCCACGGGCGCTGCGGGTACGACAAGCGGTCGCGCCGTTGTCCTATCCCAAATGTACGAATTGGTGTGTGTATGAATGAGTATACGTAACCAACAGTGCGCGGGTGGACCAACCGACTTCAGACCCGTGCAAGCTCCTCGGCCAGAGGATCAGGGAATTGCGCGCGCGCAAGGGGGTCACGCAGGAGGAACTGGCCGACCGCTGCGACATGTTCCGCACCTATCTGAGCCGCATCGAGTCGGGGCAGGCCAACCCCACGCTGACCGCTCTGCACGTGCTGGCACGGGGGCTGGAGGTGTCCGTGCCGGAGCTGCTGTCGCCGCCCGAAATGCCGATGGAACGGGTGCGCGTGCAGGGCGCTCAGCCCGTCTCTCGCGGCAGGGTGCGGCGGTAAGCAGGGCGGCCGCAGCTCGGTTACGCTTGCGCCCTTCCACCCGATAACACCCCCAAGGAGACTCCATGACTCTCAAGCACTGGGCTGCCGCCCTGGCGCTGGCCGGCACGGCGACACTGGCCTTCGCGCAGGCCTGGCCCGCAGCCAAGCCCATCCGGCTCATCGTGGGCTATCCGCCCGGCGGCGGCATCGACTTCGCCGCGCGCACGGTGCAGGTGCCGCTGCAGGAGGCGCTGGGCCAGCAGATCGTGATGGACTACAAGCCCGGCGCCAGCGGCATGATCGCGGCGACGGAGCTCACGCGCGCCGCGCCCGACGGCTACACGCTGCTGCTGGCCAACACCGGGCCCTTCGCCATCGCGCCCTACCTGCAGGCCAAGAAGCCCTACGACCCGCTTACGCAGTTCACCTACATCGGACAGATCAGCCAGGGCAGCTACATCGCCGTCACGCGGCCCGAC
>Ga0222428_100639_pt1 | contig 10031 bp, 9 predicted proteins | sample 2B5Ametagenome_FD_182471 | JGI IMG/M metagenome (GOLD analysis project Ga0222428, IMG submission 182471) | Enriched microbial communities from leaf-cutter ant dump, University of Wisconsin, Madison, United States - 2B5A (version 2) | ecosystem: Environmental > Terrestrial > Nest > Insects nest >...
GGTGCGGATGGCTTGGGACACGGGCTTTCTCTCTGGCTGAAGAAGGGAGGGGAACGTGTTTCATTGTCATGACACTGCCGCGCCGCGCCTAGTGAAAAGGCAAAATGCTTCCATGAAGGTTTTCTCATGATTGAAAACGGCGCGGGCATCTCCTGGGCGCGGCGGCTGAAAATCCGCCACCTCGAATCCTTCCTCGTGCTCGACGAGGCCGGCACGCTCACGCAGGCCGCCGCGCGCCTGCACATGACGCAGTCGGCCATGTCGCACTGGCTGGCCGAGCTGGAGAGCGTGGCCGGCACGCCGCTCGTGGTGCGCGGGCGCAAGGTGCAGCTCACGCCCGCGGGGCACCTGCTCAAGCGGCTGGCAGTCAACGTGCTGGGCGATGTCTCGCGCACCGGGCGCGAGATGAACGCCGTGGCCGCCGGGCGCGTGCCGCGCCTGAACGTGGGCAGCGTCTGGGCCGGCATCGCGGGCGGGCTGCCCGAGGCCGTGGGCGCGTTCCAGCGCGCGCATGCCGACGTGGCCGTCTCCATCCACGATGGGCCGTTCGACAACCTGCTCAAGGGCCTGGAGACGCGCGCGCTCGACGCCGTCATCGGCGTGCTCGACGCGCGTGCCCACCAGCCGGGGCTGGAGCACACGGTGCTGTTCGACGACCGCGTCGCCATCGTCGTCGGCCAGGGCAGCAAGTGCTGGGCGCGCAGCGATGCGCTGACGTTCCGGGACGTGCTGCATGAGCAATGGGTCATGCCCCCGCGCGGCACGCTCACCCGCATCCAGATGGATGCCTTCCTCATCGAGCAGGAGGCCTCGTGGCTCGTGCCGCGCGTGGAAACCGCCTCGCTCGCCATGGTGCAGGCGCTGCTGCACACCGAGGACTACGTGGGCGTGTGCTCCGAATCCATGGCGCGCTACCAGGCATCCCTGGGCCTGTTCCGCCAGATCCGGGTCGAATCGAGCATCCGCTTCGGCCCGATCGCGGTGATGTGGAACCGCGAGCACGTCACGGCCACGCTGCGGGACTTCGTCGGCTGCCTCGCGGCGCATGCGCGCGGCGGGGGCGAATAGCCGCGTTTGCGTTTCAGTCCAGGAACTGGGGCGCAGGGGCGGGATGCAGGATGCCGTCTCGCTCGACCAGGCTGGCCCGGGCGCGCAGATGGGGATGGGCCGCCAGTTCACCGAGCGACAGCACGGGAGACACGCAGGCTTCGGTGCCCTCGAACACCCGGCACCAGTGCGCCCGGTCGTGCCGGGCGAAGATGCCGGCGAAGCGCTCGCGCGTGCGGAGCCAGGAGGCCTGGTCGTGCTGCGGCGCGAGGGTGGACGCATCCAGCCCCAGGCCGGCGAGCAGCGCCGTGTAGAAGCGCGGCTCTATCGCGCCGACGGCCACGGCCTTGCCGTCCGCCGTGGCGTAGGTGGCGTAGAACGGCGCGCCGCCGTCGAACAGGTTGCGCTCCCGCGCGTCGTGCCATTGGCCTTCCTGCCAGCGGCCCAGGATGGGTGCCATCAGTGCCAGCGCGCCGTCGACGATGGCGGCATCGACCACGCAGCCCTTGCCGGTCGCGCGGGCCTGGACGAGCGCGGCCAGCACGCCCGACACCAGCAGCATGCCGCCGGCGCCGAAGTCGCCGATCAGGTTCAGGGGCACAGTGGGCGGCGCGTCCGCGCTGCCGATGGCATGGAGCACGCCCGTGGCGGCCAGGTAGTTGATGTCGTGCCCCACGCTCTGGGCCAGCGGCCCGCTCTGGCCCCAGCCCGTCGCGCGTCCGTAGACCAGGGACGAGTTGCGCTCCCGGCAGACGTCGGGCCCGAGCCCAAGACGCTCCATGACGCCGGGGCGTAGGCCTTCAAGCAGGATGTGCGCATCCTGAACGAGGTCGAGCGCGGCATCGCGGCCTTGCGATGTCTTGAGATCGGCGGTGGCGGTGCGTTTGCCGTGGTTCTGTATCTCGAACCGCGCGTCCCGCGGGATGCCCATGTCGGCGGCAATGGGCCGGCGCAGGCGGGTCACCTCGGCGCCCATGCCGGCGAGCAGCATGCCGGCCCAGGGCACGGGCCCGATGGATTCCATTTCCAGCACACGCACGCCGGCCAGGGGTGCACTCATGCCGCCTCCCCGAACGCCACGAGGGTCCGGCCGCTGGTGGTACCGGCCAGCTGGCGCTGCGCATGCGCGAGGACCTCGGCCAGCCCGATCTCATGCACATCGGGTGCGAGCGTGGCGAAGTCGGGCGCCCAGTCCTGCGCGAGCTTGTGCCACAGGCGCCGCCGCTCTTCCCACGTGGCGTTGGCGACCACGCCGAACAGGTGCACCCTGCGCATGATGAAGGGCAGCACGCTGCCGTCGAAGGTGTTGCCGGCCGCGTTGCCCACCGAGGCCACCAGCCCGCCGTCCTGCATGGAGCGCAGCAGCCAGGCGAGCGTGCCGCCGCCCACGTTGTCGACGGCGGCGGCGAACCGCGCCTTTTCCAGCGGGCGCGGGGGCGCGAGCGCGAGGCCGGCATCGAGTACATCGGATGCTCCTAGCGCGCGCAATGCGTCCGCCTGCGCTAGGTCGCGCGTGAGGGCGGCCACGCGGTAGCCGGCGCGCGAGAGGATGTGGATGGCCAGGCGCCCCACGGCGCCGCCCGCGCCGGTGACCGCGATCGGGCCGTCACCGGGCCGCAGGCCCCAGGTCTCGAAGCGCTCCAGCGCCATCGCGGTCGTGAAGCCGGGCACGCCGATGATGGCGGCCTGCCGCGGTGTCAGCCCCTCAGGCACATGCTGCAGATGGCGCGCGGGTACGCGCATGACTTCGGAGAGTCCGCCATCGAAGTCGATCCCGGTCTGGAAGCCGTGCACCAGCACGGCATCGCCGGGGCTGAAGGCCGCGTCGTCGGAGGCGACCACCTCGCCCACCGCCTCGATGCCCGGTATGCGCGGATAGCTGGAAATGATGCGGGCCTTGCCCAGCAGGGACAGGCAGTCCTTGTAGTTCATGCCCGCATAGAGGGTGCGCAGCGTGACCTCGCCGGGAGACAACTGGTCGGCCGTGAGGGTTTCCAGGGTCGCGTGCGCCTGTCCGTCCTGCTGGCGCACGACGAGGGCGTGGAAGGGGGTGTGCATGGGTCGGCTCCTTGAGGTCAGAACGTGTGGATGAATCCGGCGTGGCTGAGCGGGCCGCACAAACGTGCGCCATCAAGGCGCAAAGCGCAGCCATAGCGCGGGCTATGGCGAGCATTTGCAACGCCGAGGGCGTGCGTTTGTGCGGGACGAGCGGGCATGGCGGATTCGTTCACACGTTCTCAAATCACGCCTTCGGCGCGCAGGTCGGCCAGGTCGGCATCGGAAAGCCCGAACTGCGCATACACCTGCGCGTTGTGCTCTCCCACGGCAGGGCCGGTGCGCGGCGTGGGCAGGTCGCGGCCGGGGATGCGCGGCACGATGCAGGGGGCGGGCAGGCTGCCGTAATCCGGATCGGGCAGGCGGATGATGGCGCCGCGCGCCTGGAAGTGCGGGTCGGCCGCGATGTCGCGGATGTCGTAGACCTTGCTGAAGGGAATCTCGTGCCGCTCCAGCAGGGCCGAGATGTCCGCGAACGGCCGCTGGCGGAACCACTCGGCGATGCCGTTGTCGAGCGCGTCCAGGTGGGTGATGCGCTGCGTGGCGGTGCAAAAGCGCGGATCCGCAAGCCACTCGGGCCGGCCCAGCGCCTCGCACAGGCGCACGAAGATCGCCTGCGAGGACGCGACCATCGAGAAGTAGACGCCGTCCTGGCTCTGGTACATGTTGGACGGCGCTGTGTAGGTGGTGCGGTTGCCCACGGCGTGCCGCACCTGCCCCAGTTGTTCGTGTTCCACGGCCAGCGGGTCCAGCAGGCGAAACAGCGCCTCCGTCGCGGAAAGGTCCACTTCGCAGCCGGGGGCTTCAGGGTCTGCGCGCAGGCGTGCGACCTCGGCGGCAATGGAGAAGGCGCAGAACACGCCCGCGACCGCGTCGCCCACCGGAAAGTTGCTGTGCAGCGGAGAGCGGCCGGCCTCTCCCGTGAGGTTGGTGAAGCCGCTCATGGCCTCGAACACGCGCGCGAATCCGGCACGTGCGCGGTACGGGCCGGTCTGCCCGAAGCCCGTGAGGCGCACGACGACCAGGCGCGGGTTGGCCTGGTGCAGGGTGGCGATGTCCAGCCCCCACCGGTCCATGCTGCCGCTGCGGAAGTTCTCCACGAGCACGTCGAAGTGGGGAAGCATGGACAGCAGCAACGCGCGCCCGCGCGGCCTGCGCACGTCCAGCGTGATGCCGCGCTTGCCGCGGTTGGCCACCTTCCACCACAGCGGAGAGCCGTCCCGGATGGGCTGCATGTGGCGCAGCGCGTCGCTGCCGTCGGGCAGTTCCAGCTTCACCACGTCCGCGCCGTGGTCTGCGCACAGCGTGGCGCCGCTGGGAGCCGCCAGCACGGTGGCCATGTCGAGGATGCGCACGCCGGCCAAAGCGCCTGTGGTCGAGGAGGAGGAGGTCATGCAAACACGTGAAGAGGCGTGAAGGGACTGTGTTTGTGCCAGCCCGCACCGGGCCCGGCAAGACCATGGTTTGCACAGCGAAACATGGGGCGCGATCCTGTTGACGCTCGCGGAGCCGCGCCGAATCATGGCACCTCCTGATCGCACACTCGCACCGTGAAATCCATCCCTCTCCCCGGGCTCGTCAACCCGCACGATCTCTCCGCTGACCGCCAGTTCTCGATGAACCTGGCGCGCGGCCTGGAGGTGCTGCGCGCCTTCACGGCCGCCACGCCGTTGCTGGGCAACCGGGAGATCGCGGACCGCACTGGCCTGCCCAAGCCCACCGTGTCCCGGTTGACGTACACGCTCACCCTGCTGGGCTACCTGAGCCGCGATGCCCACGGGCAGAAATACCGCCTGGGGCCGGGCGTGCTGTCGCTCGCGCACCCCCTGCTCGCGAGCATGCAGGTGCGCCAGCTGGCCAAGCCGCTCATGGAGTCGCTGGCGCGCACGACGGGCTGCACCGTCAACCTGGGCGTGCGTGACCGAGACCAGCTCGTCTACATCGACTCCGTGCGCGCGGACTCCACCAACCAGCACCTGCCGGACATCGGCACCACCCGCCCGCTGCTGCCCTGCGCCATGGGGCGCGCGCTCATCCTGGGGTGTGCGGCCGCGGAGCAGACGGCCATCCTGAACTTCCTGAAGGTGAAGAACCGCGCGGAGTTCGAGCAGTACCGGCCGCTCTGGGAGGCCGACAGGAAGCGGTTCGCCGCGCACGGCTACTGCCATTCCAAGGGCGACTGGCGCAAGGAAATCCACGCCATCGCGGTGCCCGTGCGCAGCACGCTGGGCGACTCCCCGCTGGCGCTCAACTGCACGATCACCGCGCACCGGGCGCCGCGCGAGCGGCTGAGCCGGGAAGTGGCGCCGCTGCTCAAGGAAGCCGTTCATCAACTCGAAATCGCGCAGGGCCTGCGCTAGGAAAGCCATGATCAGAGACGCCAAGCAACTGGAAACGATGCTCCAGGAGATACGCACCTTCCTCCGTACCGAATGCCTGCCTATCGAGGCGCAGGTGGACGCGACGGACGAGATCCCCGAACCCGTGGTGCAGCGCATGCGCGACCTGGGCCTGTTCGGGCACAGCATCCCCGAGGAGTACGGCGGCGCCGGACTCACCACGGAAGAACTGGCGATGGTGAACATCGAGGTCTCGCAGGTCGCCACCACCTTCCGCGCGCGCTTCGGCGGCAACACGGGCATCGCGTCCGAGTCGCTGGTAGTGGATGGCACGCCCGAGCAGAAGCGCCGCTACCTGCCGCTGCTGGCCAGCGGCGAGGTAACCGGCTGCTTCGCCCTGACCGAGCCCGACGCCGGCTCGGACGCCACGGCGCTGCAGACCCTGGCGGTGCGCGATGGCGACCACTACGTGATCACCGGGCGCAAGTGCTTCATCACCAACGCGCCCATCGCCAACCTGTTCACCGTGTTCGCGCGCACCGACCCGCAGTCCAAGGGCGCGCGCGGCGTCACGGCCTTCCTGGTGGAGCGGGGCGAGCCCGGCCTGAGCACGCCGGCTGCCTACCGCAAGATGGGCCAGCACGGCTCGCCCGTGGGCGAGGTGGTGCTGGACCAGGTGCGGGTGCACGAAAGCGCCATCGTCGGCGGCGTGGCCGGGCAGGGTTTCAAGACCGCGATGAAGGCCCTCAACAAGCAGCGCATCAACCTGGCCGGCCTGTGCGTGGGCCCGGCGATACGGCTGGTGGACGAAATGGTGCGCCGCGCGCAGACGCGCAGGCAGTTCGGCCAGCCCGTCGGCGAGTTCCAGCTGGTGCAGCAGATGATCGCCGAGAGCAACACCGAGGTGCACGCCGCGCGCGCGCTGGTGCTGGAGACCGCGCGCAAGCGCGACGACGGCATCGACGTGACCATGGAAGCGTCCATGTGCAAGCTGTTCGCCTCGGAAATGTGCGGCCGCGTCGCCGACCGCGCGGTGCAGCTCTTCGGCGGCGGCGGCTACATCGCCGACAACGTGGCCGAGCGCTTCTACCGCGACGTGCGCCTGTTCCGCCTGTACGAAGGCACCAGCCAGATCCACCTGACCAACATCGCCAAGCGCACGATGGCCGCCGCGGCCGCCTGACCCCTCATCACTACTCCAAGGAGACAACCATGAAGAAGCTCATCCGCCTGGCTTGCGCCGCAGTCCTCGCCGCGGCCCCGCTGGCCGCGACCCATGCGCAAGCGCCGTATCCGAACAAGCCCGTGCGCATCATCGTGCCGTTCTCCGCTGGCGGCATCGTGGACTCGGTGGCGCGCCTGGTCGGGGACAAGCTCTCCACGATGAACGGCCAGCCGTTCATCGTGGAGAACAAGACCGGCGCGGGCGGCGCCATCGGCACCGACTTCGTGGCCAAGGCCCCGGCCGACGGCTACACCCTGCTGCTCGTGAGCCCGAGCCACGCCGTGGGCCCCAGCCTGCAGAAGGTGAGCTGGAACCCCGTGCGCGACTTCAAGGCGATCGCCGGCTTCGGCATCGTGCCCAACGTGGTCGTGGTGCACCCCAGCGTGCAGGCCACCACCATGGCGCAGCTGGTGGAGCTGGCCAAGAAAAGCGATCCGCCGCTGACCTATGCGACGGCCGGCCTGGGCACCTCCAACCATCTGTCGGGCGAGCTGCTGGCGCAGGAGGCCCACATCAAGCTGACCCACGTGCCCTACAAGGGGCAGACGGATGCGCTCAACGACCTGTTGGGCGGCCGCGTGGCCATGATGCCGCTGACCGCGGCGCTCGCCATGCCGCATGTGAAGACCGGCAAGCTGCGCGCGCTGGCCGTCACCACGGCCAAGCGCGCGAGCGCGATACCGGATCTGCCGACGGTGGCCGAATCGGCCAACCTGCCCAACTATGAGGTCGGCACCTGGTTCGGCCTGGTGGCGCCCGCCAGCACACCCGCGCCGGTGCTGCAGAAGCTGGCGGCGGATGTCGAGCGGGTGGTGGCCCAGCCGGAGGTACAGGCCAAGTTCGCCTCGCTGGGCATGGAGCTGGCGCTGCAGACCCCCGCGCAGTTCGATGCCTTCGTCGCGAAGGAGTACGACAAGTGGGCAAAGGTCATCAAGCAAGCCGGCATCGAGGCGAATTGACGTGCCATCGCTGCGCACCCCCATCTGCGACACCCTGGGCATCCGGCACCCGATCTTCGGCTTCTCGCACGAGCCCGACGTGGTGTTCGCTATCGCCGAGGCGGGAGGTTTTCCGGTGCTGGGGCTCGGGCGCGATGCACCCGGGCAGATCCCGGCCATCGTCGAGGACGTGGAGCGCCGCCTGGGCGGGCGGCCTTATGGCATCGACCTCATGCTGCCCGCCAAGGTGCCCGCGCATGCCGACCCGAGCGACCTCAAGGCAGCGCTGCCCCCCGAACACGTGGCGTTTGTGGAGGGCCTGCGCGCGCGCTTCGCCGTCCAGCCGCCTCGCGCGCCGAGTTTCTTCACCACCCATGCGCGCTCCGAGGCGCTGTTCCAGGCGCAGATCGACGCCGTGCTGGAATCGAACGCCCGCGCGGTGGTCACGGCCATCGGCCTGCGCGCCGGGCTCATCGCGCAGGCGCGCCAGCGCGGCAAGCTGACCATGTCGCTCGTGGGGAACGTGCGGCATGCGCGCAAGGCGCTGGACATGGGCGTGGACGTGCTCGTGGCGCAGGGCTACGACGCGGGCGGGCACACGGGGCCGATCGGCACGCTGTCGCTGCTGCCGCAGATCGTGGAGGCCGCGCAGGGCCGGCCGGTGCTGGCTGCGGGCGGCATCGCCACGGGCGCCCAGGTGCTGGGCTGCATCGGCGCCGGCGCGCAGGGCGCTTGGCTGGGCACGCTGTGGATGGCTGCGCGTGAGAACCACACGCCCCCCGCGCTGCTGCGGCGCCTGATCGACAGCGGCAGCGACGACACGGTGATCTCGCGTGCCCACAGCGGCAAGCCCTGCCGCGTGGTGCGCAGTGCGTGGATCGACGCCTGGGAGGAGCCCCAGGCGCCCGCGCCGCTGGGCATGCCCTACCAGCAGGCGCTGACCGGCGACGTGTTCGCCTCCATCCACGAGCACGGCGATGCCGCGCTGATCTACGAGGCGGCGGGCCAGAGCGTCTTCGGCATCCGGAACGAAACCACGGTGGCCGCGCAGATGGCGCAGCTGGTGTCCGAGATGCAGGCGGCCTGGCAGCGCCTGAACGGCTTCGTCGCATGACGGCCCACACCTTGCGGGCCTCCGTGCTCACGGTCCGTGGCGGCATCGCCGAGCTGGTGCACAACCGCCCGGAGGCGAGAAACCCGCTGTCCTCGGACCTGCGCCAGGACTATGCCGACATGCTCGACCGGGTGGAGGCCGACGACAGCGTCCGCGTGCTGCGCTTGCGTGGCGCGGGCGGCAGCTTCTGCGCCGGCGGCGACCTGGCGGAGATGAAGCAGCGCGTGCTGGAGCCCGGGCCGGACGCCGCCGCCGCGACCCGCCGGCGCATCGCTGCGGCCTCGGTGTGGCTGCGCAGGCTGCTGGCGCTGCGCGCCGTGGTCATCGCCGAGGTCGACGGGCCCGCCGTGGGCGCGGGCTTCAGCCTGGCCCTGCATGCCGATTTCGTGCTGGCCAGCGATGCGGCGCGGTTCTGCATGTCGTTCGCGCGCGTGGGCGCCGTGCCGGACTTCGGCGCCCACCACCTGCTGCCGCGCGTGGTGGGGCTGGCCGCCGCGCGCGACCTCCTGCTCACCGGGCGCATGCTCGGCGCGCGGGAGGCGCACCGGCTGGGCATCGTGCACGCGGTCGTCCCATCGCCGTCGCTGGCCGAGTCGGGGCAGCGCATGGCCGTGCAGTTCCTGCAGGCGCCCGCGGAGGCGCTGGCCATGAGCAAGGCCATCCTGCTGGGCAGCTTCGAGACCGGCTACGCCGCGGTGTCGGCCATGGAGGCGCAGTCCCAGGCCATCGCCATGGCATCGGCCTACCACGCGGACGCGGTGATGCGCTTCACCGCCCGCCAGCCGCTGCGCTACGACTGGGACCGGGATGGGCCGGCGCCGGAGGATGCCGCGGCGCCCTGATCCGCGGGTGGCAGAATCCCGGGGCCTCGTCTCCTCCCCATCCAGCCATGTTCACAGGCATCGTCCAAGCCACGGCGGTCATCGCCGCCATCACCGACCGCGCGGGCCTGCGCACGTTCACCATCGACTTTCCCGAGGGCTTCTGCGAAGACCTCGCCATCGGCGCCAGCGTGTCCACGGACGGTGTGTGCCTCACGGTGGCCGAGATCCTCTCGCCCACGCAGGCCGTGTTCGACGTGATGCAGCAGAGCCTGAACATCACCACGCTGGGCCGCCTGCGCGAGGGCGACCGCGTGAACGTGGAGCGCGCGGCCAAGGATGGCGCGGAGATCGGCGGCCACCCGCTGTCGGGCCACATCGATTTCACCGGCACGCTCGTACAACGCCGCGAGTTCGACAACAACCTCGTCTGGCGCGTGGCCGTGCCCGAGGCGTTTCGCCGCTACGTCTTCGCCAAGGGCTACATCGCCA
>Ga0222428_100640_pt1 | contig 10024 bp, 8 predicted proteins | sample 2B5Ametagenome_FD_182471 | JGI IMG/M metagenome (GOLD analysis project Ga0222428, IMG submission 182471) | Enriched microbial communities from leaf-cutter ant dump, University of Wisconsin, Madison, United States - 2B5A (version 2) | ecosystem: Environmental > Terrestrial > Nest > Insects nest >...
TGGTGGACCTGGCCACCAACCTCACGGGCGAATACGCGGCCAAGACCTGCTGCGTGCTGGGCGTGAGCGGCGCGCTGGTGCGCAATGACCGCGCCACGGCCGCCGCGCTCACGCGCGCCATCGTCGAGGCCTCGGACTTCGTGGCCGACAACCCGGCCGAGACGGCGCGCATCTACAGCCCGTACTCCAAGGTGCCGCAGTCGGAGCTGCGCGCCGTGCTGGGCACGCTCACGCACCGCAGCCACCCGGTGGGCCGCGCGCTGCGCGAGGAGATCGAGTTCTACGCGCGTGACTTCAAGCTCGTGAAGGTGCTCAAACCCAGCACCGATCCCGCGCGCTTCGCCGCGCACGTGTTCGCGGACGTGCTGTCATGAGCGCCGTTGCCGACCGCCTGCTCGCCCCGCCGCCCGCGTTGCGCCAGGCGCAAGCCCGGGCGCCCCTGTGGTGGACGGGCGCGCTGGCCGCGCTGGCCTGGGCGCTGCTCGCGGCGCTCACCCAGGTGTGGCCCAACAAGCCCGCGGGCTTCACCGAATGGGCCTACACCGCCGAGTTCGCGGCCGGCGCCGCCGCCGTGGCGCTGCTGCTGGCGGTGCTGGTGCTCGCGCCGCGCGCGGCGCGCCCGCTGGCCGCGCTGCGCGAGCGGCTGCGGCCCGCGGGGCCCTGGCTGGTGGCGCTGGCGGCGGGGCTGGCGCTGTGGGAGGTGCTGACGGCCAAGCTCGGCGTGCTGCCGCCGCCGTTCTTCGCGCCGCCGCAGGCGCTGGTGGAGGTCTACGCGGGCGATGCGCCGCGCCTGGCCGAGAGCGCCGCCAATTCGCTGCGGCTGCTGGCCATCGGCATCGCCATCGGCGCGGCGGCGGGCTTCGCCACGGGCGTGCTCATCGGCTGGTCTCGCGCGGCCAGCTACTGGGTGCACCCGGTGCTGCGCATCCTCGGGCCCGTGCCCACCACGGCGCTGCTGCCGATCAGCTTCTACTTCTTCCCGTCGAGCTGGTCCACGGCCGTGTTCCTGATCGCGCTGGGCATGGCCTTCCCGGTGGCCATCCTCACCTGGTCGGGCGTGGCGGGCGTGCACAAGAACTACTACGACGTGGCCCGCACCATGGGCGCGTCGCCGTGGTTCCTGGTGCTGCGCGTGGCCATTCCGGCGGCGCTGCCGCAGGTGTTCGTGGGGCTGTTCATGGGCCTGGGCGCCGCGTTCTCCACGCTGGTGGTGGCCGAGATGCTGGGCGTGAAGTCGGGCCTGGGCTGGTACCTCACCTGGGCGCAGGGCTGGGCGGCGTACCCCAACATGTATGCCGCGCTGATCCTCATGGCGCTGCTGTTCTCGGGCGTCATCACGCTGCTGTTCACGGTGCGCGACCGCGTGCTGTCGTGGCAGAAGGGGGTGGTGAAATGGTGAGCGTTGCCGAAGCCGCGCCGCCGCAGCCCGGTGCACGGATCGATGTGGAGCAGGTCAGCCACTGGTTCGCGCAGCGTGCCGTCCAGGGCGCCAAGGCCGGCCAGACGCTGCAGGTGATCGACGGGCTGGACCTCTCCATCGCCCCCGGCGAGTTCGTGGCGCTGCTAGGCCCCAGCGGCTGCGGCAAGAGCACGCTGCTGCGCCTGGTGGCGGGGCTGGAGCCCGCCAGCCGGGGCACGCTGCGCCAGGACGGCGCGGCCATCACGGAGCCCGACCCGTCGCGCATCGTCGTCTTCCAGGACCCCACGCTCTACCCCTGGCGCACCGTGTGGGACAACGTGGCCCTGGGCCTGCAGGCGCGCGGGCTGCTGCGCCGCGAGTGCCATCGCGTGGACGAGGCGCTGGCGCTGGTGGGCCTGGCGCCCTTCGCGCGCGCGTTCCCGCACGAGCTGTCGGGCGGCATGGCGCAGCGCGTGGCGCTGGCGCGCGCGCTGGTCAACGACCCGCGCCTGCTGGTGCTCGACGAGCCCCTCGGCAAGCTCGACTCGCTCACGCGCCTGGCCATGCAGACCGAGCTGGTGCAGCTGTGGCAGCGCGCGGGCTTCTCGGCGCTGCTGGTCACGCACGACGTGGAAGAGGCGCTGTTCATGGCCCAGCGCGTGGTGGTGTTCACCGAGCGGCCCGCGCGCGTGCGCGAGGTGCTGGTCAACGACCTGCCGTACCCGCGCCACCGGGGCGATCGGCGCCTGGCCGAGCTGCGCCGCCGCGCGCTCGCGCTGCTGGGCCTGGGCGACAGCTGGTGAGCCGTTGACGCTGCCGCCCGACGCCCTCGACGCCCTGCTGGAGGCGATGCTCGCCGCGCAGCTCGCGCTGCGCGACGCGCTGCACGCGCTGGGACTCACGGGCGAGGCCGCCGGCCAGCCCGCATGGCCCTTCGCGCACCGGCTGGCGGCGGAGATGCTGGCGATCGACGGCGGCCATGCCCGCCGCGTGGCACTCACGCTGGGCTGCGTGCTGCTGGCCCTGGTGCTGGCGCTCGCGGCGCTGGCGTGGCGCGCTCGGCGCGTAAGCTGGGGGCTGGCCGCCGCGGCCCTGGCGCTGGTGCTGCTGGCGCCCTGGCCGTCGCCGCAGTTGCTGCTGGCCCCCGCGGTGCCCACCAGCCTGCACCGCTCGCCCACCGATTTTGCGGCCGCGGGCATCGTGCGCGGACAGGCGGTCTACGCCGCGCACTGCGTGCGCTGCCATGGCGCGGATGCGCGCGGCGAAGGCCCCGACGCGGCGCGCCTGCCCATGTGGCCGCCCATGCTCACCGGCGGCCTGCTGTGGAAGCGGCTGGAGGGCGAGCTGTTCTGGCGCATCCGCCACGGCATGCACGGCCGGGCCGGGCTGCAGACCATGCCGGGCTTCGGACCGGGGCAGCTCGGCGACGCGGAGATCTGGCAGGTGCTCGACTACCTGCAGGCCCACGCCGCGGGCCGCATGCTGCGCGAGTCCGGTGCGTGGGAGCGTCCTGTGCGCATGCCCTCCGCCGCGCTGCGCTGCCGCCACGGCGGCCTGCGCGACGCGCGCAGCCTGCAGGGGCAGCGCCTGCAGGTGGTGCTGACCGCGCCCGGCGCGGCACTGCCGCCCGAAGACCCGCGCATGGTGGGCGTGGTGGTGGGTGGTGCGCCTGCCGCCCCCGAATGCGAAGCGGCCGATGCGCACCTGCTGCCCGCGCTGGCCCTGCTGCTGGGCGTGGATGCCGCCGCCGCGCCGGGCCACACGCTGCTCGTGGACCGCGCGGGCTGGCTGCGGGCGCGGGCGCAGCCGGGGCAGGGCGGCTGGTCGGAAGACGACCTCGTCTGCCGCTCCGCGCCGGGTGCGTCCACCCCGCCGCGTGCGCCGGCGGACGGGCAGGGGCTGGATGCCCTGCTGCGGCGCATGGACGCCGACGCGGTGCGGCTGGTGCGCGGCGGCTTCCCCCACTGATGCACTCTGCTTCTTAATTGATAGCTGCTTGCGCTTTCCAGTAAAGCGCTGGAGGCCGATTTGGCTATGAATGCCTGGCGGCTGCCCGAGGCCCGCACAAAGCGCACAAGCAAACGCGTTTTCCTTCGTTGGCGCGGCGCGTCCGCGTGCCGATCATGGCGGCACGCGGGCGCATGGCATGCCTTGCCGGCGCTTTGTTTGTCCACCCTCCCGGAGAGTTTTTTCCTATGCCCATCCAGCTCATCGGCATGATCCAGCCGCACGAAGTGTCCGAAACCCTTGCGCGCCGCGGCCCCGCGGTGGACCCGGCCTACGTGCGCGCATTCGCCCAGGCGCATGAATACGCGGGCTTCGACCGCATCCTGGTGCCCGCCAGTTCCACCAGCCCCGACACGCTGCTCACCGTGGCCTACGCGGCGGCGGCCACGCAGCGCATCCGCTTCCTGCTCGCGCACCGTCCCGGCTTCGTGGCGCCCACGCTGGCCGCGCGCCAGCTCGCCACGCTGGACCACTACACGGGCGGGCGCCTGGCGGTGCACTACATCAGCGGCGGCTCCGACGCGGACCAGCAGCGCGACGGCGACTTCCTCTCCCACGACGAGCGCTACGCGCGCACCGACGAATACCTCACGCTGCTGCGCCGCGTGTGGACGGAGAGCCAGCCCTTCGACCACGAGGGCACGTACTACCGCGTGAAGGGCGCGGCCTCGGAGGTCAAGCCGCTGCAGCAGCCCTGCGTGCCCATCTACTTCGGCGGCGCGTCGGAGCCCGCGCTGCGGGTGGCGGGCCGGCATGCCGACGTGTACGCACTGTGGGGCGAGTCGCTCGCGCAGGCGGGCGACCTCGTGCGGCGCGTGCGCACCGAGGCGGCGGCGCACGGGCGCGGCATCGGGTTCAGCATCTCGTTCCGCCCCATCGTCGCGTCCACCGAAGACGAGGCCTGGGCCAAGGCCGGCCGCATCCTGGAGGCGACGCGCGCCCAGCAGGTGCAGATCGCCCACGCGCGTGGCGCCGGCCCGCAGCAGAGCGAGGGCGCGCGCCGCCTGCTGGCCGACGCCGCCAAGGGCGACCGTGTGGACGAGCGCCTGTGGACCGCCATCGCGCGCGAGACGGGCGGGCGCAGCAACTCCACCGCGCTCGTAGGCACGCCCGAACAGGTGGCCGATGCGCTGCTCGCGTACTACGACCTGGGCATCGAGACTTTCCTGCTGCGCGGCTTCGACCCGCTGGTGGATGCCGTCGAATACGGCCGCGAGCTGCTGCCCCTGGTACGCGCCAAGGTGGCCGAGCGCGACGCGCAGCGCGCGCTGGAACGCAAGGCGGCCTGAGCATGAATGCACCGACTGGCTGGGGCGAGACGGCGCGCGTGCTCGCGGCCGGCTTCGCGCAACGCGCTGCCGCGCACGACCGCGACGGCAGCTTTCCCCACGAGAACTTCACCGAGCTGCACGCCGCCGGCCTGCTGGCCCTGGCCGCGCCGCGCACGCTGGGCGGGCAGGGCGCGCCGCTGGCGCAGCTGGCCGACGTGATCGGCGCCATCGGCCACGGCTGCCCGGCGACGGCGCTGGTGCTCACCATGCAGTACATGCAGCAGCGCGGCATGGGGCGGGCGGATTCGCCCTGGCCCGAGGCGCTGGCGCGCCGCGTGGTGCGCGAGGCGGTGGAGGGCGTGTCGCTCATCAACGCGCTGCGCGTGGAGCCGGAGCTGGGCTCGCCCGCGCGCGGCGGCCTGCCCGCCACCGTGGCGCGGCGCACGCCCGAGGGCTGGCGCCTGAGCGGGCGCAAGATCTATTCCACCGGCGCGCCCATCCTGCGCTGGTACGCCGTGTGGGCGCGCACCGACGAGGCCGCGCCGCGCGTGGGCACCTTCCTCGTGCGCGCGGACAGTCCGGGCGTGCGCATCGATCCCACCTGGGACCACCTGGGCCTGCGCGCCAGCGGCAGCCACGACGTGGTGCTGCAGGACGTGCCCACGCCGCCGGACCATGCGCTGGACCTGCAGCCCGCCGGCACGCGCGCGCTGGCTGACGGGGCCTTCCAGGCCGAGATGACGCTGCTGCTCGGCGCGCTCTACACCGGGGTGGCGCGCGCCGCGCGCGACTGGCTGCTGCGCTTCCTGCGCGAACGTGTGCCCTCCAACCTGGGCGCCCCCCTGGCCACGCTGGCGCGCGCGCAGGAGGCGGTCGGCCGCATCGAGGCGCTGCTGCTGTCCAGCCAGCGCCTGCTGGACGGCCTGGCGCATGACCTGGACGGCAGCACGCCGGTCGGCGCGGTGCAGGCGGGCCTGCTCAAGACCGTGGTGATGCGCAACGCGGCGGATGCCGTGCAGGAGGCGCTCGCGCTCACCAGCAACCACGGGCTGTCGCGCAGCAACCCGCTGGAGAGGCACCTGCGCGACGTACTCTGCGGGCGGGTGCATACGCCGCAGGACGACAGCGTGCTCATCGCGGCGGGGCGGGCGGCGCTGGGTGGTTGAAAGCCTTCTCTTCGAAAGAGGCCGTAGTTGATCATTCCCCTTGCGAGCCGCGCCGTGCCCAGCCGGTGGTGTGCTTTTCCACGTAGCTGAACAGCTCGTACATCGCCATGGCCATCGCGCCCACGGCCAGCAGGCCGGCGAAGGCCAGGCCCATCTGCATGGATGAGCCCGCGCTGATGAGCAGGTAGCCGATGCCTTCGTTGGCGGCGGTCATCTCGCTCACCGTGGTGCCCACGAAGGCCAGCGTGATCGCCACCTTCAGCGAGCCGTAGAAGTAAGGCAGCGAGCGCGGCAGGCCGACCTTGACCAGCACGTCCCAGCGCTTGGCGCCGAGCACGCGCAGCACGTCTTCCAGTTCGGGCTCCAGCGTGGCCAGGCCGGTGGCGATGTTCACCATGATGGGGAAAAAGCTGATGAGAAAGGCCGTGAGGATGGCCGGCCCCACGCCGATGCCGAACCACACCACGAGGATGGGCACGAACGCGGCCTTGGGCAGCGCGTTGAACGCCGTCATCAGTGGATAGACCGCCGCGTAGGCGATGCGCGAGCTGCCGATGAGGAAGCCCAGCAGCACGCCCACGACGATGGCGATGCCGAAGCCCGCCATCGTCACCCAGAAGGTGCGCCAGGCGTGGCCCGCGATCACGGCCTTGTATTCGGCGAACTGCGTCCAGATGGCCCAGGGGCTGGGGAAGATGAATTCCGAGACGTTGAAGGCCGAGCAGATGATCTGCCACAGGATGACGACGGCCAGCAGCAGCACCCAGGGCGACCAGCGTTCGGCGTATTTGCGTTGGCGTGCGTTCATTGCGTGATCTCCCCGCCGGTTTTTCTCAAGGCGCCGATGTGGCCGCGCAGCTCCAGCACGATGTCGGTGAATTCCTTGGTGTAGGTCAGCTCCAGGTCGCGCGGGCGCGGCAGCGCGATCTCGCGGCGCACGATGAAGCGGCCGGGGCTCTTGCTCATCACGTACACCGTGTCGGCCAGGAACACGCTTTCGCGCAGGTCGTGCGTGACGAGGATCACGTTGAACCGCTGCTCGGCCTGCAGGTCGCGCAGGATGCACCAGAGCTCCTCGCGCGTGAACGCATCCAGCGCGCCGAAGGGCTCGTCGAGCAGCAGCATCTTGGGTTCGTGGATCAGCGCGCGGCAGATGCTGGCGCGCTGCTGCATGCCGCCCGAGAGTTGCCAGGGGTACTTGTCCTCGTAGCCGCCCAGGCCCACTTTCTGGAGCAGCGCGCGGGCGCGCGCCTCGTATTCCTTGCGGCGGGCCTTGAACTGGCTGCGGTGCGGCTCGACGATCTCCAGCGGCAGCAGCACGTTGTCCACCGTGCTGCGCCAGGGCAGCAGCGACGGCGCCTGGAAGGCCATGCCGGAGATTTTCAAGGGCCCGGTGACGGGCTGCCCGTCGATGCGGATGCGGCCCATGGAGGGCATGCGCAGCCCGGTGGCGAGCTTCATGAAGGTGGACTTGCCGCAGCCCGAGGGGCCGACGATGGCGATGAACTCGCCCCGGCGCACCTGCAGGTCGATCGCCTCCACGGCGAACTGGTTGGCGGCGCGCAGCTCGTCGTTGTAGGCGAGCCAGACGTCGCGGAAGTCCACGAAGGGAGGGTCTTCGGTGGTAGTGGTCATTGGTGGTCGAATCGGGTCACAGCGCTTGTTCAGAAAGCGCTGGCAGCTATCAAAGGGAGAGCGTCACTTCTTGGGCAGCACCGCGTCCAGCGCGGCGGCGGGCGGCAGGAAGCTGCCGTTCCACACCGCGTTCGCATCCACGCGGGTCTTGGTGCCGTAGGCGTCGGAGACTTCCGAGGCCATGAGTGCCAGGCGCGAGGCATCGAGCCGGCCGAAGCCTTCGCGGCGCGCGTCGGGGCTGTTGACCACGGTGTCGATGGCGAGTTGCAGGCGGCGCGTTTCGAGCTGCGTGTTGGCGATGCCATCGCGCGCCTTCACGTACTGGATGGCGTCGGCGGGCTTGGCCACGACCTCCCTGGCGCCCTGGGTGAAGGCGGCGAGGAATTTCCTGACTGCCTCGGGGTTCTCCTTGAGGAGCTTGGGCGCCGCGATGATCACGTTGCCGTAGTGCTTCACGCCATGGTCGGCGTACTGCATCACCACCACGTCGCTGGCCTTGGCGCCGCGCGCCTCCAGGTTCAGCAGGCTGGTGAAGGTGAAGCCGGTGATGGCGTCGATGTCGCCGCGCACCAGCATGGTCTCGCGCAGGGGCGGGTCCATGGCGGTCCAGGCCACGTTCTCGACCTTGTTGGCCTTGGCGAAGATGGGGAAGGCCTTGCGGCCCGCGTCGAAGACGGGCGCGCCCATCTTCCTGCCGCTCAGGTCGGCGGGGGCCTGGATGCCGCTTTTCTTCAGCGCCATCACCGCGGCGGGCGTGTTGTTGTAGACCACCATCACGGCCACGGGCTTGGTGGGCGCGGTGGGGTTGTTGGCGTGGAATTCCATGAGCGCGGCCATGTCGGCGAAGCCCATGTCGTACGCGCCCGAGGCCACGCGCTGCACCGCGCCGCCCGAGCCGTTGCCCGCGTCCACCGTCACGTCCAGCCCCTGCTGCTTGAAGTAGCCCTTGGCGGCGGGCTGCACGAACAGGGCAGAGGGGCCCTCGAAGCGCCAGTCGAGCTGGAACTTGAGCGGCGTGTCGGCGGCCTGGGCGCTCGTGGCCGCGAGCAGCAGCGCGGCGGTGGTCAGGAGGGTGCGTCGGGTGTGCATGGATCGTTCTCGCTTCAGGGATATGACGCAGTGAGTTGCGCAAGAACGATGCCAGCCCGGAACAGGGCGGGGTGCACCAAGGCGGTGCGGGCGCGGAATGAAAAAAGCCCATGCCCCCGGGTGGGTGCATGGGCTAGGCAGCGCGAGGCGTGCGGCTTCAGCGGTTGCGGCGCGCGGCGCTGCTGGCCACCGCCAGCGCCGTCATGTTGAGCACGCGGCGCACGGTGGCGGCGGGCGTGAGGATGTAGGCCGCGGCGGCGGTGCCCATGAGGATGGGGCCCACGGTCACGCCGCCGCTGGTCGTGGTCTTGAGCACGTTGTAGAGGATGTTGGCCGAATCGATGTTCGGGCAGATCAGCAGGTTGGCCGAGCCGGTAAGCGTCGAATCCTGCAGGTAGGTGTTGCGGATCTTGGGCTCCAGCGCGGCGTCGCCGTGCAGCTCGCCGTCGCATTCGATCTCGGGGTGGCGGGCCACGAACAGGTCGCGCGCCGCGCGCATCTTCCTGGCAGAGGCGCGCTTGGACGAGCCGTAGCTAGAGTGCGAGAGAAAAGCCACCTTGGGCGGGATGCCGAAGCGCTGCACCTCCTGCGCGGACATCCAGGCGATATCGGCGAGCTGCTCGGCCGTGGGGTCTTCGTTGACGTAGGTGTCGGCGATGAACAGCGGGCCGTTGTTGGTCATGAGCGCGTTCAGCGCGGCGTAGTGCGGCGCGTCGGGCGCATGGCCCAGGATGTTGTGGATGCGCTCCAGGTGCGTCTCGTAGGTGCCCACCAGGCCGCAGATCATGCCGTCGGCGTCGCCGAGCTGGACCATCAGCGCGGCGATGATGGTATTGGAGCGGCGCACGGCGGCCTTGGCCACCTCGGGCGTGACGCCGTCGCGCTTCATGAGCTGGTGGTAGTGCTCCCAGTACTGGCGGAAGCGCGGGTCGTCGGCAGGGTCGCAGATCTCCACGTCCTTGCCCGGCTGCATGCGCAGGCCGGCCTTGGCGATGCGGGCGGCGATCACCGCCGGGCGGCCGATGAGGATGGGCTTTGCAATGCGGTCGTCGATGGCGAACTGCGCGGCGCGCAGCGCGCGCTCGTCCTCGCCGTCGGCGTAGGCCACGCGCTTGTGCTCGTCGGGCACGGCCTTGGCCGCGCCCATCACGGGGCGCATGAGGATGCCGGTCTGGAACACGAAGCGCGAGAGCTGCTCCTTGTACGCCTCCATGTCCTCGATGGGGCGCGTGGCCACGCCCGACTCGACGGCAGCCTGGGCCACGGCGGGCGCGATCTTGAGGATCAGGCGCGAGTCGAACGGCGTGGGGATCAGGTAGTCGGGGCCGAAGGTGAGTTCCTTGCCCGCGTAGGCGTTGGCCACCTCTTCGCTCACGTTCTCCTTGGCGAGCGCGGCGATCTGGCGCACGCAGGCGAGCTTCATGGCCTCGGTGATCTTGGTGGCGCCGCAGTCCAGC
>Ga0222428_100641_pt1 | contig 10022 bp, 10 predicted proteins | sample 2B5Ametagenome_FD_182471 | JGI IMG/M metagenome (GOLD analysis project Ga0222428, IMG submission 182471) | Enriched microbial communities from leaf-cutter ant dump, University of Wisconsin, Madison, United States - 2B5A (version 2) | ecosystem: Environmental > Terrestrial > Nest > Insects nest >...
CCGCGCGCCGCGCGGGCATCGACCTGCAGGGGCTGTCGGCCCTGTACGCCGCCGCGCCGGCCGAGGCCGGGTTCCTCATGGGCTTCGCGGCCTATGCGCCGCAGGAGCTGGAGGCGGGCGTGAAGACGCTGGCGGGGGTGCTGCGGCGTGTGAAGATTTGAATGGAAAGTGCCTGCAGTGCTTATTCAGCAAGCGCGAGCAGCTATGAATAGGAGAGCGTTGGCGGATCAGAGCGTGGCCGCCGTCGCCAGCGGAAGCCCGCCCAGCCTGCCGTCGCCATAGGTCCGCAGCACCTGCGAGATCACCACCTGGTAGCCGTCGAGCCATTCGGCCTGCCGGGCCTTGGCCTGCAGGTGCGTGGGGTGCTGCATCAGGGCCTGCAGCGCCTCCAGGCTGTCCCAGTAGTAGATGTTGGAGATCAGGCGGTCGTTCTCCCACGCCTCCTCGCCCAGGTAGCCGGGAATCTGCTTGGCGGCTTCGGCGATCGCCTGGTCCAGGCGGTGGAAGTCGTCGTCATACTGCTTCTTGGCGAAGGTGAAGGTCGATGCGTACATCTCACAGCCCCTGCACAGCGATGTTCGGATTGAGGCGCTGCAGCGCCTGCACGAAGCCCTGTCGGTCGCGGGGCGACACCAGCACCTGGCGCATGCGCCCGGTGGCGCGGCAGTGGTGGATGCGCAGCCGGTCCAGCGACAGCGCGGGCGACGAGAGCCAGCTGCGCGAGGCCTCGATGCGCCGGATGTCCTGCACCGGGATGCGCCAGCGCATCGGGCCGCTGCGGATCAGCAGCTCGCCGTCTTCGATGCGGTAGCCGGTGGACGCCACGATCCACAGCGGCAGACCGGCGCCCAGCGCTAGCGCGGCGGTCAGTACCGCCACCGCGGACGGCGCGGCCGCGCGGGGCCATGCGGAGCCCACGGCGACGAGCACCGCCACCACGCTGCCCAGCAGCAGCACGGCGAGCCAGGCATCGACCTTGGAGGCGAAGGCGGCGGTGGGAGCGTTCATGGCATTCCTTGGGTGTTTCGGGTCTCCAGCGCTTGTACGCCAAGCGCTGGAAGCTATTGAAAGAGGAGCAACCGGTGGATGGCGCTGCATTCTAGGGCGCATGCCAGCCGCGCAGCTGCTCCAGCGGTGCGGGCCGGCCGAACCAGTAGCCTTGCGCGCCGGGGCAGCCCATGGCACGCAGGCGCTCGGCCTCGGCCGCGGTCTCCACGCCCTCGGCCACCACGGTCACGCCGAAGCCGTGGGCCATGTGGAGCACGGCCGCGACGATGGCCTCGTCCTGCGCGGACGCGAGCAGCTTGCGCACGAAGCTCTGGTCGATCTTGATGCAGTCGAACGCCAGCCGGCTCAGGTAGGCCAGCGACGAGTAGCCGGTGCCGAAGTCGTCGATGGCGATGCGCACGCCCAGGGCGTGGATGGCCGCGATGCGCTCGCGCATGGCCACGTCGCTGTCGATCAGCACCGACTCGGTCAGCTCCAGCGTGAGCTGGTGCGGCGGCAGGCGGCTGGCCGACAGCACCTGGCGCAACGTGGCGGGGAAGTCCGACTGGATGAGCTGGCGCGCCGAGACGTTGACGTGCAGGTCGAACCCCGGCGGCAGCGCGTCGAGCTGCCGCGCGATGTCGTGCGTGGCGCGGTGCAGCACCCAGTCGCCCAGTGCGAGGATCAGGTCGGACTCTTCCGCCGTGGGGATGAACAGCCCCGGCGGCACCATGCCGCGCGTGGGGCTGTGCCAGCGCAGCAGCGCCTCGGCGCCCACCATGCGCCCGCTGGCGAGGTCGACCACGGGCTGGTAGTGCACCAGGAACTCGTCCTTCTCCAGCGCCTGGCGCAGTTCGTTCGACAGGCGCGCGCGCTCGAAGGCGTGCTCGGCCAGCGCGGGCGAGAACGCCACCGACTGGTTGCGCCCGCGCCGCTTGGCCTCGCCCAGCGCCATGCTGGCGTTGCGCAGCCATTCGGGCAGGTCGTCGCTCGCGAGCAGCCCCTCCACGGTGCCGACCGAGGCGCGCACGAGGATCTCGTCGGCCCCCACGGAGAACGGCGCGGCGAACAGCGCCTGCAGTGCCTCGCCCATCGCCGGGGCCGAGAGCTGGCCCGCGTCGTCGAAGTGCAGCACCGCGAACTCGTCGCCGCCCAGGCGGGCCAGCAGCGCGGGCTCGGGCAGCTGCTGGCGCAGGCGCTCCGACACGGCCTGCAGCAGCCGGTCACCCGTGCCGTGGCCCACGCTGTCGTTGAGCGCACGGAAGTCGTCCAGCCCGACCAGGGAGAGCACGGCCGGGCGTGGCTGGGCCCACTGGCTGCGTTCGAGCAGGCCGCGCCGCGTGAGCGAGTGGGTGAGGCTGTCGTAGAGCAGCAGCTCGCGCATCTGCTGGAACGACTGCTGCAGGCGCTCGGCCATGTCGTTGAAGGCGCGCACCAGGATGGAGGTTTCGAGCAGCGCACTGCCACGGTCCGGCGCGGCAGCCTGCCATTCGCCGTGCGCCAGGCGGTTGGCCGCCTCGGCTGTGCGCAGGATGGGGCGCACCGCCTGGCGCACCGCCCACAGGCCGAGCAGCAGGCCGAAGGCGGCGATGGCCAGGCTCCACAGCAGCATGTGGCGGCTTTGCGCGCGCGTCTCGCCCAGCAGCGCGGATTCGGGCAGCACCGCCACGATGCGCCAGTCGAGCCCGCGCGCGTCCTGGTAGGGCGTGACGCGGCCGAAATAGCGCTCGTCCCCGTCCTCGAAGCTGAAACCCGCGCCCTTGTCTTCCACCTGCGGCAGCAGCCCGGCCGCCTTGCGCAGCACGGGGCTGGCGCTGTCGCCGATGCGCAGGCGCGTGCGCTGCGCCTGGGGCGTGCCGGGCTGCGCCGGGGCCAGCACCGGGCCGGGCTCGGAATGCGCCACCAGGTAGCCCTGCGCGTCCACCACCAGCACCTGGGCCTGGCCGCGCAGCGCCTCCTCGCGCAGGAAGCGGCTCATGCTGTCGAGCCGCACGTCGGCATCCATCACGCCGATCAGCCGGCCGCCCGCGTATACCGGACTGGCAGCCGAGATGGTGATGTCCCCGCGCTCGCCTGCCGTGGTGTAGATGGGCGACCACAGTGCCTGGCCCGCGCGGGCCACGGGCGCATACCAGGGACGTTCGCGCGGGTCGTAGCCGGGGTAGGAGGCCACCACGGCGCCGGGCACGGGCTGCCGGTAGATATGCATCAGCCCTTCGCCATGGTTCTCCTTGAGGATCAGGCGGTAGCTGCCATCGGGCTCGCGCCGGATGCCGGCAAACTCGCCCTGCTGGCTGCCGAAGCTCAGCAGGCTGATCTGCGCGTGCCGGGCATACACCTCGGAGAACACGCCGTGCAGGTAGGTGTAGACGCCCTCCAGGCGCCCCGGTGCATACAGGCCCTGGCGGCCGATGGTGTCGCCGATGCCGCGCTGGATCTCGAACGGCACCTCCAGGTATTCGGCCAGCCGGCTGCGCGACGTGGCGGTGATGGCCGCGAGCAGGCGTTCGCTCTCCTGGTCGATGAGCCGCTGCACCTGGCGGTGCTGCATGAACGCCTGCAGCACCACGGTGGCGGCGAACAGCAACGCGAAGGGGACGGTAATGGCTGTGCGCAGCGAGAGCTGGGGCGGACGCATGGAGGTGCCGCGAAGCGGTGGCGTGGCGGGGGCCGCGCACCGTGCGGATTGTGAGTAATTGTGTATTGTTTGGGCGGTCCCGCGCAAGCTACCGGCTCGCCGCCAGGCGCGCGCCCAGCCCCACGAGCGCCGCGCCCATCAGCGCATCGGCCGGGCGGCGGATGCGCGCATAGGCGCGGCGCACCGCGCCCCCCGAGAAGAACGCCGCCAGCAGGCACAGCCACGTGCCGGTGACGCACACCACCACCGCGACCACCGCCGCGTACACCCACGCAGGCGCGCCCACGGGCAGCAGGGTCACGAACAGCGTGGCGAAGAAGGTGGCGGTCTTGGGGTTGGTAATGCCCACCAGGAAGCCCCGCCGCCACGCCTGCGCGTCGCCGAGGCGCGGCGCCTGCGCGATGTCCTGCGTGCCCGCGCCGCTGCGCAGCGCGGCCATCAGCATGCGCGCGCCCAGGTAGACCAGATAGGCTGCCCCGGCCAGGCGGATGCCCTCGTAGAGCCAGAAGAACTGCTGCACCAGCAGCCCGAAGCCGAACACCGCCAGGCTTGCCCACACGGCCACGGCGCAGGTGATGCCCAGGCCGGTGAAGACGCCCGAGCGGCGCCCGCCCAGCGCCTGCGAGGTGACGGCCACGAAGTCCGGCCCAGGGCTGGCGCAGGCGAGCAGGACGATGCCGGAGAGGGTGAGAAGCTGGGGGAGATAGTCCATGGCGGAATAAGGAATGCGATGGGTGCAAGGGTAATGCACCGGCCGGCCGGCGAGGCCCGTGTAGCGCGCTGCATACGCAGGCACAATGTCCGGCCATCCATGAAGCACCAAGGACGCCTCCTGGCAACTGCGTGACCGCCGCGCCGCTGCCGACCTGAAGCCATGCGCAAATGTTCCGTCGACGTCTACGCGCAACTGCGCAAGCGCATTGTCCTGGGCGAATTTCCCTCGGGCTCCCAGCTCAAGGAGATTCCGCTGGCGCAGGAGCTGGGCGTCAGCCGCTCGCCGCTGCGGGCGGCGTTCAAGCGCCTGGCGGACGACGGGCTGGTGCTGATCGAGCCCAACCGCGGGGTGTTCGTCGCGGGCTGGACGCAGGACGACGACGACGAAGTGTTCGACCTGCGCATCCTGATCGAGGCCCACGCGGCGGAACTCGCCGCCCGGCGCAGGCAGCCCGAGCACGTGGAACAATTGCATGCGCTCAACGCCGCCATGGAGGCCTTGATCCACGAGCGGCCCAAGGATTTCCTGGCGCGCATGGAAACCACCAACCGCCAGTTCCACACCGTGGTCGCGCAGGCCGCCGCGTCGCCGCGCCTGACGTCCTTCATGCGCGGCCTGTTCGCCGCGCAGCGGGTGACCGGGTTCTTCTATGCGTCGGACGCCCAGATCCACCAGAGCCTGGCGGACCACAGGGACCTGGTGCGCGCGATCGAGCGCGGCGACGGGCGCCTGGCCTATGCGCTGTGGGCATCGCACATCCAGCACGCATGGGACCGCCTGAAGGCGCAGCGGCAGCAGCCGAAAGCGCTCGCCTGATCCGCGCTCAGCCGGCGCCGGAGCTTTCGAGCTGCCGCAGGAAGCCGGCGCGCTCCTGCGCTCCGGCGAGCATGAAGGCAATGTCGGCCCCCGACACGATGAAGCGCATGCCCATCGAGAGGAATCCCGCCAGCGTCTGCGGATCGTAGACGCCGCCCAGGCCCGAGAACTTGCCGTGGCGGCGGGCCGCGTCGGCGACCTTCTGCACGGCGTCGCGGAACGCGGGCTGCGTGTACTGGCCGGGGATGCCCATCTCCAGCGACAGGTCGTTGCCGCCCACGAGCAGCACGTCCACGCCGTCGACGGCGGCGATCTCGTCGATATGGGCCACGGCCTCGGGCGTCTCGATGAGCAGGACGAGCAGGTTGGCGGCGTCCATCTGCCGCGTGGCCTCGCCCACCGGGGGCGCCTTGAAGTCGAAATGCGGCAGGGTGCCGATCACGCCGCGGTGCCCCGCCGGGGGGTAGCGCAGCGCAGCGGCGATGTGCCGCGCCTGTTCGGCGGTTTCGACGCGCGGCATGATGACCCCCATGGCGCCGTTGTCCATGGCGCGCGCGGCGAGGCGCACGTCCATGATCGGCACGCGCACGATCGGCGCGATGCCGCACTTCTGCGCCGTGTAGGCGATCTGCGCCACGGTGTCCAGCGGCATCGTGCCGTGCTCCAGATCGAGAAAGATCCAGTCGAAGCCGCAGGCCGCCATCGCGCCCACGGTTTCCACCGTGCGCGCCTGGCGCAGCAGCACGCCGAGGGCGAGGCGGTTGGCGCGCATCTGCTCCAGCGCGCTGTTCCTGAGTACGGTCGCCATGCTCAATTCACCTTCATGCCGATCTCCCGGATGATCGGGAGCAGCTTGTCGTAGTCGCGTTTCTGGGCCTGGGTCATCCGCTCCGGCGTGCCGCCGAGGACGATGCCGCCGTCCGCCTCGATCTTCCCGCGCACGGAGGGGTCGTCGAGGGCCTTGTTGAACGCGGCGTTCAACAACTGCACCACGGCGTCGGGCGTGGCCGCGGGCGCCGCCACGCCCCACCAGATGTTGACGGCGTCGAACGACGCCAGCCCCGCCTCGTTCACCGTCGGCACGTCGGGCAGCGCGCCCACGCGCTGCCTGGACGTCACCGCCACCGCGCGCACCGAGCCGGACTTCACATGGCTTTCCAGCGTCTGCGTGCTGCCCACGTAGAGCTGGATGTGGCCGCCCATCAGATCGGGCAGGGCCTGGGCCGCCCCCTTGTACGGCACGGTCAGGAACTGCACGCTGCCGGCCTTCTGCGCCAGCTCCACCAGCATGCGCGTGCTGGTGCTGGGGAACGCGAAGCTGAGCGTCTTCGGCTCCTGGCGGGCGGCTTCCACCGCGTCGCGGAAGCTCTTGAAGCGGGAATCCCTGGCGACGACGAACACCGCGGGCGACTCCGCCAGCAGGGCGATGGCGCGGAAATCCTTGAAGGGATCGAAAGGCAGCTTGTCGAACAGCGCAGCGTTGAGCGACAGGTTGTCGAGCTGGCCGAAGAGCAGGGTGTAGCCGTCCGCGGGCGCCTTGGCCACCGCATCGAGCCCGATGTTGCCCTCGGCGCCGGCCCGGTTCTCCACCACGATGTTCCAGCCGTTGGCATCGGCCACCTGCTTCGAGACCATGCGGGCGAGCTTGTCGGTGCCGCCGCCCGGCGGATACGGGACGACCAGCCTGATGGGGCGCTCCGGATAGGGCGCCGCCATGCCGGCGAATGCGCTCAGGCCCAAGCCCAGGGCCACGGCCAGGTGGATCAATCTGCGGGGAATGGGGAATGCGCTCATCGGTGTCTCCTTGGATATGGATTGATGGGGGCGGGTCAGCGCGGGCTTGCCGGTGCCCGCATCAGGGCGCCACCGGGTTGCCCAGCCAGTCCAGCGCCTGCTCGATGGTCGGCTGCTCCTGCGGCAGTGGGCGGCGTTCCAACTGGGCAGTCGTGGCGGCGAAACGCTCTCGCACCCCCGGCAGCACGCGCGAAGGCAGCCCCAGGAGCGCGAGCTGCTCCGCTGCCTGTTCGACCTCGTGGGTACGCCGCGCTGCATGGACGACGTGCGTGCGCACGACCATGTCGACGAAGTCGCGCAGCGGCGTGTTGTCGATGTCGGCAAGCACCTCGTACAACTGCTCTCTCACGCCTTGTCTCTGCGCCGCCACCAGCACTTCGACGCCGAGCGCCTCTAGCCCCTTGGTGAACACGCTGCGCAGCAGCTTCAGGGCGATCGCGTCGCCCGCCTCTCCCTGCACGACGCGCACCGCGCCCTGCAAGGGCGCCAGCAAGGCGGCGAGCCGGTCCGCGCCGTCGCCGGACACCAGCAGCGGCGTGCGCGCATGGGTCAGCGAGATGCCGCCCATGATGGCCACGTCGGCATATTGAATGGATCGTTCGCGGGCGGCCGCTGCCGCCTCGCGTTTATGGGTCGGATCGGCGGTCGTGAAATCCGCGATGAGCGCGCCTGCCTGGAGGAGTTGCAAACATTGTATTGATATTGTTCTTGATTCTGCCCCTGTCGAGCAAACAAGAACCGCATGCGCCTCGCTCAGACAGGGGCCGACCTGAGAGTGGGGTGCAATTCCCATCCGCTGTGTCAATGCGGCCGCAGTTTCCGAAATCTTCTTCTCTATAAGAATCAATTCCATGCCCTGGGCATGCAGCGCTTCCGCAAAGCACCGGCCAACCTCGCCCAAGCCAATCAACGCTACTTTCATGAATCACCTCATTCGTGGGTGCATCATAAATACAATATTTGAACAATTCATCGGGGTAAACCCCCTTTGTTTGAGGATGTGCTTCCGGCTCGGTACACGCTGTGCCGCTCGCGCGGGCCAGAAAGCCCCCAAGGGGCGCGCGGCGAGGGAAGTCGGGCAGTCTTGCGTCTTCCTACCTTGAACAGGAGCACGGCCATGGCCCCCAAGAACACCATTTGCCTCTGGTACGACGGCACCGCCCTGGATGCCGCGCAGTTCTATGCACAGACCTTTCCCGACAGCGCGGTACATGCCGTGCACAAGGCGCCGGGCGATTACCCGGCAGGCAAGCAGGGCGACGTGCTGACCGTGGAATTCACGGTGATGGGCATTCCATGCCTCGGCCTGAACGGCGGCGCGGCGTTCCGGCACAACGAGGCGTTCTCGTTCCAGGTGGCGACCGACGACCAGGCCGAGACGGACCGCCTGTGGAACGCGATCGTCAGCAACGGCGGACAGGAAAGCGCATGCGGCTGGTGCAAGGACCGCTGGGGCGTGTCGTGGCAGATCACGCCGCGCGCGCTGACCGACGCGATCGCCGATCCCGACCCGGCGGCGGCGCAGCGCGCTTTCGCGGCCATGATGGAGATGGGCAAGATCGACATCGCGGCCATCGAGGCGGCACGGCGCGGCTGAGCTTGCGCCGCTCTGCGGCGGCGGTGCCCGGCCGCTACATGAGCAGCCCCGTCTTGCGCATCTGCTGCGCCAGCCCTTCGGCGAACTGGCGGTAGCCCTGGGCGTTGGCGTGGATCTGGTCGGAGCGCAGGCGGGCGTTGCCCAATACCTCGGCCCAGCCGCCTTCGTGCAGCGGCAGCTTCAGCTCGTCGGCCAGCTCGGCGTAGAGCGGGTGGTCGGTGAGCCGCCCGGTGCTGGCTGCCAGCAGCGAGAACTGCGGCACTGCCACCAGCATCATCTGTGCGCCCGAGTCCGTGGCGGCGCGGCAGATCGCGCGAATGTTGCCCCGGGCAGTGGCAGCGCTCATCTGGCGCAGGAAGTCGTTGCCGCCGATGCACACGATGACGAGCTGGGGCCGGTGCTTCTCCAGCAAGGCGGGCAGCCGCGCGAGCGCCTGGGCCGAGGTATCGCCGGAGACGCCGCCGTTCACCATCTGCCAGCCCGTGAGTTCCTGCAACACGGCGGGGTAGGCGGTGGCGGCATCGGCGCCTACACCGGAGGTCAGCGAGTCGCCCAGCGCCAGCACGGTACTGCCGGCGGCGATGGGCCGGGCCTTGGGCGTGCGCTGGCCGCAGGCGGCGAGCAGGGTGGTGGCGATCGGCAGCAGGGCCAGCAGGCGGCGGCGCTGCAGGAGGGAGAGGCTCATGCGTCGTATTGGTGGGGGCGCGGGACGGGCAGGCTTCGATTCTGCCCCCGCGCTGGCGCCTCAGGCCAGCGCCGTGTCCAGCACCATCATGAGGACAAAGCCGACCATCAGCCCCGCCGTGGCGAAGGACTCGTGGCCCTTGCGGTGCGATTCGGGAATGATCTCGTGGCTGATGACGAACAGCATGGCCCCGGCGGCGAAGCCCAGCCCCCAGGGCAGCAGCAGTGCCGAATGGCCGACGGCGGCGGCGCCGGCCACCGCGCCCAGCGGCTCGACCAGGCCAGAGGCGATGCCGAGCGCGATGGCCAGGCCGCGCGTATAGCCCGCCGCGACCAGCGCCGCGGCGACGACGAAGCCCTCGGGCACGTCCTGAATGGCGATGCCGATCGCCAGCGCATGCGCGCGCATGCCCTCGTTGCCCGCGTAGCCGACGCCGATGGCCAGCCCCTCGGGCAGGTTGTGCAGCGTGATGGCGAAGACGAACAGCCAGGTGCGGCGCAGCTGCTTGGCCTCGGCACCCTCTCGGCCCTTGATGAAATGCTCGTGCGGCAGCAGGTGGTCCATGGCCAGCAGCACCAGCGCGCCCATGAGGATGGCGCAGCCCACCACGCCGCCTGCGGCCCAGTTGCTGCCGCCGAACAGGGCGGCGCCGCGCGCCGCGTCCAGCCCCGGCAGGATGAGCGAGAACGCGCTGGCGGCCAGCATCACGCCCGCGCCGAAGCCGAACAGCGTGTCCTGCACGCGCTCCGAGGGCCGCTGCGCGAGCAGCACGGGCAGCGTGCCGAGGGCC
>Ga0222428_100642_pt1 | contig 9989 bp, 9 predicted proteins | sample 2B5Ametagenome_FD_182471 | JGI IMG/M metagenome (GOLD analysis project Ga0222428, IMG submission 182471) | Enriched microbial communities from leaf-cutter ant dump, University of Wisconsin, Madison, United States - 2B5A (version 2) | ecosystem: Environmental > Terrestrial > Nest > Insects nest >...
GCATGGGCGATCTCGATGGTGCGGCGCGCGTTTTTCCTGGCGGGTGCCTCGAACGGCGTGCTGGCGGCGCCCACCTCGGCATCGCCGAGGTAGCAGCCCGGGTCCTCGAACCACGGGTTGCCGGTGAGCTGCTGGGCGCGCACGCGCGTGTTGCCGTTGCAGATGGCAAGGTACTGGCACGCCGCGCAGCGGCCCTGCACGGGGCGTGGGCGCTGCTTCAGGCCGGCCATCAGCGGGTCGCTGGTGTCGTTCCAGATCTGCGAGAACGGGCGCTCGCGCACGCTGCCCAGGTCGTGGTGCCACCACATGGTGTCGGGGTGCACATGGCCCAGGTTGTCGATGTTGGCCACCATCTGGCCGCTGGCGTTGCCGCCCCAGGCCACCAGGCGCTGGCGCAGCGCGCCCTCCCACTGCGGCAGGCGCTGGCGCACCCACTGCAGCAGGTAGGGGCCGTCGGCGTCGTTGTTGCCGCTCACGTAGTCGTCCAGGCTGCCGGCCTGGGCGGCGGCCCAGGCGTGGTCGAACAGCAGGTCCATGGCGGCGCGCGTGGCCTGGTGGTGCGCGTCCTTGTCGCGGTGGATGTTGCCGCGCCCGGCGTAGTTCAGGTGCGAGAAGTAGAACTTGTTCGCGCCCTCGTCCTGCATGAGCTGCAAGAGCGCGGGCAGATCGTGCGCGTTCAGCGCCGTCATGGTGAAGCGCAGGCCGACCTTGACGTTGTGCGTGGCCAGGTGGCGGATGGCGGCCAGGCTGCGGTCGAACGCGCCGTCGAGGCGGCGGAACTTGTCGTGCGTGGGTTTCAGCCCGTCCAGGCTGATGCCCACGTAGTCGAAGCCCGCGCCCGCGATGCGCGCGGCCATGGGGGCGTCGATCAGCGTGCCGTTGGTCGAGAGGCCGGTGTAGAAGCCCAGGTCACGCGCGCGCGCGGCGATCTCGAACAGGTCGGGCCGCAGCAGTGGCTCGCCGCCCGAGAGGATGAGCGCGGGCACGCCGAAGGCCTTCAGGTCGTCCATCACCGTGAAGACTTCCGGCAAGGACAGCTCGCCCGCGTAGTCGTGGTCGGCCGAGAGCGCGTAGCAGTGCTTGCAGGTGAGGTTGCAGCGGCGGATCAGGTTCCAGATGACCACGGGGCCTTTTGCGTGGCGCTCGCGGGGCGTGGGGTAGCTGCCGGTGGCTTGTGCCTGCGCGAGTTCGCGCAGGTACTGGCTGATGCGGAACATGGCTTCACTCCTTCAGGCGCAGGCCGGTTTTCTTGAGGATGGCGGTGGAATACAGGATGTCGTGGCCACGGCAGGCGTCGCCCAGCAGTGCAGCAATCTCGCTGGCCTGCTGCGCCACGTTTTCGCGGCTGGTGCCGTGCAGCATGGCGAACAGGTTGTAGGGCCAGCCGGGCAGGTGGCGCGGGCGGCGGTAGCAATGGCTCACGCCCGGCAGGGCGGCCACGCGCGGGCCGAGCGTGGCGACGTGCTCGTCGGCCACGTCCCATACGCTCATGCCGTTGGCGGTGTAGCCCAGGCGGTAGTGGTTGGGCACGGCGCCGATGCGGCGCACCAGGCCCTGGGCCAGCATGTGTTCCAGGCGTTCGCGCACCTGTTCGCCGGGCACGCCGAGCATGGCGCCCACGGCCTCGTAGGGGCGCGTCACCAGGGGCAGGCCGCCCTGGGTGGCGGCGATCAGCGCGCGGTCGAAGGCATCAAGCGCCATGGCGTTCTCCTGGTGCGGCGGCGGTGGCTAGTGCGGGCAGGCGCAGCTCGACGAAATACTCCTGCTCCTTCGGGAAGGCGAGCACGGGCAGGCCGATGGCGTCCTCGATGCGCGCCAGGGCGCTGTCGGCCTGCGCCGGGGATTCGGCGGCGACGACGAACCACATGTTCAGCGCGTGCGTGCGCCGGTAGTTGTGCGCCACCTCGGGAAAGCTGTTGACCACGGCGTTCACGGCGTCGAAGCGTTTCTCGGGCACGGCGATGGCGGCGAGCACGAACTGCCCGCCCGCGCGCTCGATCTGGAACAGCGGGCCGAAGCGCGTGAGCACGCCCTGCGCCAGCAGCTGGTGCAGGCGCTCGATCACGCGCTCCTCGCTCCAGCCCAGCTCCGCGCCGACGGCGGCGAAGGGCCGGTCCACGAGCGGGAAGCCGCCGTGCAGCCGGTCGATGAGGCGGGCGTCTTCAAGGGTGAGCATCGTGGGTTCCTTGTGTGTTTTTATTGGTCAAATCGGCCTCCAGCCCTTGCTGGTCAAGCGCTGGCAGCTATCGAATTCGATGGCCTGGCGGGCGCCAGGTGGGCAAAGCGGCGCGCCCCGGTCTGCTTGAAGCGGCGCAGCGAGAACAGCAGCGCCTGGGGCCGGCTGGCCAGCCCGGCGTGCGCCGTGGCCTGGGCCACGGTGGCGCGCACGGCCTGGCGGTCGCGGCCATGCACCATGCAGTACAGGTTGTAGCGCCAGCCGGGCGCGCGTGCGCGCTGGTAGGCCAGCGTGACGCCCGGCACCTGCGCCAGCGCCTCGCCGCAGGCATCGACGGCGCTGTCGGGCACGTCGAACACGGTCATGGCGTTGGCGGTGTAGCCCAGCTCGTGGTGGCGCACCACCACGCCGAAGCGCGCCAGGGTGCGCTGCGCCAGCCAGCGCTGCAACTGCGCCAGCACGGCATCGGCGCTCTGGCCGAGCTGTTCGGCCCACAGGTCGTAGGGGCGCTCGGCCAGCGCCAGGCCGTGCTCGGCCAGCGCCGCCAGGGGCTGCTCGTGCGGCTGCAGCGGCGTGGCCGCCCAGTGCGTGGTGCCCGTGGCCTGGGACTGGCTGGCGCGCAGGTCGAAGCCGGTGTCGATGCGGTAGGGCCGCAGCATGGGCAGGCGCAGCACGGGCAGGCCGGTGTCGGCCTCGATCTGGCACAGCAGCTGCTCCACCTGCGCGTCGTCGCGCCCGGTGGCGACGAACCACAGGTTGGTGGCGTGCTCGCGCTCGTAGTTGTGGTTTACGCCGGCGTGGCTGGAGACGCTGGCGGCCACCGCGTCGAGCCGCCCGGGCGGCACCGCCATGGCGGCCAGCAGCGAGGCGCCGCCCGCGCCGGGCGCGAACACCGCGCCGATGCGGCTGAGCGTGCCCTGGCGCTGCAGCCGCGCGTAATGCGCGAGGACCTCGGCGGCACCCAGGCCCAGGGGCTGGCCAATCGCCGCGAACGGCTCGGGCAGCAGCGGAAAGCCGCGCTGCCAGGGGTTGAGCAGGGCAAGGTCGAGGGCCTGCTCGGGCGGGTGTGAGCTCATGCGTACCCCATGCAAAGATCGTGGTCAGAACCCCATGCGTTGCGCGCGTGCGGTGAAGAAGATGCCGCTCGGGGCATCGATAGGCAGCGTGGCTTGCGCCTGCAGCGTGTGCGTGTCGTAGACCTGCACGCGGTTGTCGTCGCGGCAACTGATCCACACCGATTCGCCGCGTGGCGTGAATTCCATGTGCAGCACGGCCTTGCCGGGCTCCAGCGTCTGCACCACGCGCTGGCTCGGGGTGTCGATGACCTGCACGCGGTTGTAGTCGGGCACCGAGAAGTTGACCCAGACCTGGCGCCCGTCGGGGCGCGCCATGACGAACACCGGCTGGCCCGCGACCGGAATGCGCCCGACCTCGGCCCAGGTGGCGGTATCGACGATGAGCACCTCGTGGCGGCCGATGGCGGGCAGGTAGGCGTGGCGCCCGGCCACGGCCCAGCCGCGCAGGTGCGGCATCTTGTACACGGGCAGGGGCTGCTGGCCGCGCCCGTAGCCGCCGAGGATGCGGCGTGCACGCGGCTGTTCTTCCCACAGATCCACCATGGCCAGGCCGTCCTCACCGAACAGGCCGGCGATGTAGTGGCGGCCGTTGGGCGACACCAGGGCGTCGTAGGGCTGCTTGCCGATGCCTTCCAGCGTGGTGACGCGGGGCTTGCGCGGGTCGGCGCAGTCGGCGATGCAGATGGCGCCGGCGTCGAACAGGCTGTAGATGAAGCGGCGCTGCGGCAGGTCGGCCAGGCCGACGACGCGCGAGCGCTCGCCGCCGGGGGTGAGCGCGGGCAGGTCGGCCAGCAGTTCCAGCGTGGCGGCGTCGAACACCTTGATGCCGCCGGGCGTGTAGTTCTGCGCCACCACCAGGCTGCCGTCGGCGCTGATGGCGCCGCCGATGGAGTTGCCCGCCTGCATGACGCGGGCGGTGATGCGCCGGGCCAGGATGTCCACCTGGGTCAGTCCGCCGTCGCGGCCGAAGACGTAGGCGAAGCGTTCGTCGCGCGAGAACACCACCGAGGCGTGCGACAGGTCGCCCAGGCCGGTGACGCGGCCGATGGCCTCGCGGCGGCTGGTGTTGACCAGGGTGAGCGCGCCCTGGGCGCGCTCGATGACCACGCCCAGGTCGCCCGTGCCTTGCAGCGCGGTGGCGGGGGAGGCGGACGTGGCCAGGGAAGAGGGGGCCGCGCAGCCGCTGGCGAGCAGCGGCGCGCTGGCGCTGAGGGAGAGCAGGGTGCGCCGGTTCATCATGGGGCGGAGCTCCTGTTTTCTTCGGGGAAGCCGCTGGCCAACTGCTCGGCGATCCACCGCGCCTCGGTGCCCTGGAGCATGGCGCTCCAGGGGGGCATGGGCGTTCCGGGGATGCCGTGCAGGATGACCGCGGCCAGATAGTCCGGGGGCTTGCCGGCCAGGGCCTGGCGCGTGAGCGCCGGGCCCAGGCCGCCGGTGAGACGCATGCCATGGCACGAGCCGCAGTCCTGCCGCACCATGCGCACGAGCTGCGCGGTGCGCTCGGGGCTGGGCACGGGCGCCGGCGCGGTTTGCGCGCCAGCGGCCGTGGCCAGCAGCACCCCAGCCAGGGACAAAACGGCGGAACGTGGCATGTCAGGTCTCCAATCGCGGCGTCAGTAGACGTCGTGCTGCGTGTTGTACACGTTGAAGTGGCCGGTCGGGGTGATCAGGCGCGGGTCCTTGATGACCTTTTTCAGCTTCAGCGTCTTGTCGTCCACGATGACCAGGGCGCTGGCCTTGTCCTTGGCCGACCAGACGGCGAACCACACTTCATCGCCCGCCTTGTTGTACTCGGGCTGCACCACGCGCTTGGCGCCGCCGTCGTCGGGCAGGCCGGCCCACTCGGCGATCGGCAGGGTCTTGTAGCCCTTGTCGAGGTTGTCGATGTCATACACCACGATGGACTGCGACACCTTCGGATCGGGGTTCAGCGGCGCGTCGGACCACAGATGCTTGGACTTCGGGTGGCTCTTGACGAACAGCGCGCCGCCGCCCGGGCCGGTCAGCTTGGCGACTTCCTTCCAGGCGTATTGCTTGTGCTTCTCGGGGTCGGTGCCGATCAGGGAGATGGTTTCATCGCCCAGGTGGCCCGTGGACCAGACCGGACCGTACTTCGGGTGGGTGAAGTTGGCGCCGCGGCCCGGGTGGGGGATCTTGCCCACTTCGGTCAGGCCGGCGAGCTTGCCGTCCTTGGCGTCGATCGCGGCGATCTTGTTGCTGTTGTTGGCGGCCACCATGAAGTAGCGCTTGGACGAATCCCAACCGCCGTCATGCAGGAAGGGCGCCGAGCCAATCTCGGTGATCTTGAGCGCTTGCAGGTTGGAGTAGTCCACCATCAGCGTCTTGCCGGTTTCCTTCACGTTCACCAGGAACTCGGGCTTGTAGTGCGAGGCCACGATGGAGGCCACGCGCGGCTCCGGATGGTATTCCTGCGTGCCCACGACCATGCCGCGCGTGGAGACGATCTTCAGCGGCTCCAGCGTATTGCCGTCCATGATGGTGAACTGGGGCGGCCAGTACGAGCCGGCGATGGCCAGCTTGTCCTCGAAGCCCTTGAACTTGGAGGTATCGACCGAGCGCGCCTCCAGGCCCACGCGGATCTCGGCCACGTTGTCGGGCTTTTCCATCCACAGGTCGATCATGTTGATCTTGGCGTCGCGGCCGATCACGAACAGGTAGCGGCCCGAGGCCGACATGCGCGAGATGTGCACCGCGTAGCCGGTCTTGACGATGTTGATGATTTCCTTGGTGTCGCCGTCGATCAGCGCCACCTCGCCGGTGTCGCGCAGCGTGGTCGAGAAGAGGTTGTCCAAGTTGTACTTGTTCATCTTCTTGGTCGGACGCTTCTCTGGCGGCACGATGACCTTCCAGGTGTTCTTGGCGTCGGCCAGACTCCACTCGGGCGGGGTGGGAGGGTCTTGCTGGATGTAGCGCGCCATCAGGTCCACGGTGGCTTCGTCGAACTCGCCCGAGGTCTGCCAGTTCGGCATGCCGGCGGGCGAGCCGTAGGCGATGAAGACCTTCAGGTAGTCGGTGCCCTTGCCCAGCGTGATGTCCGGGGTGAGCGGCTTGCCGGTGGCACCCTTGCGCAGCACGCCGTGGCAGCCGGCGCAGCGCTCGAAGTAGATCTGGCGCGCGCGGTCGAACTCGGCCTGCGTCATCTTCGGCGCCTTGGGGTTCGTGCTCTGGTACATCGGCACGTCGGCCAGCGGCGAGCCGCCGGCCTGGTAGTTCTTCTCCGCCTCCGCGACAGGCTTTTGCGCCATGGCGGTGGCCGACACCAGGGTGGCGGCCGCTAGCGCGACCAGCCTGGCAATTCTTTTTGCGGTCATTGTGGGTCCTCTGCGTCAGGGATCAGCACATGGGTAGTGTCCGCGGCGGATGCCGCGGCACTTCTCGCGAGGTCGCTGTCCATTTCCCTCTTCTTGCGAGTAGCGGCATCGTCGCCGTGGGCGGGCCTGGCTGTCCTTGAACTGGTTCAAGGACGGCGCCCTGCATGCGCCCGAACAATGCCTGCACCACGATGCCGACAAAGAAAGGCCGCCATGAAGTTCGTTGAAGACGCGCGCTGGTTCCGCGCTCCCCCCCGCGAGGAATGCGCCAACACCCCCCTGCCGCCCGGGCGCGTGACCCTGGTCGGCGCCGGGCCGGGCGACCCCGAGCTGCTCACGCTGCGCGCCGTCAAGGCGCTGCGCGGCGCGCGCCTGGTGCTGTACGACCACCTCGTCGGCAAGGAGGTGCTGCGCTACGTGGCCGAGGACGCCGACCTGATCTACGTCGGCAAGGAGTCCTCGCACCACACGCTGCCGCAGGAGTCCATCATCGACCTGATGGTGCGCCTGGCGCGCAGCGGCCGCCCGCTGGTGCGGCTCAAGGGCGGCGACGGCTTCATCTTCGGCCGGGGCGGCGAGGAGGCCCAGGCCCTGGCCGAGGCCGGCATCCCGTTCGAGGTGGTGCCCGGCATCACGGCGGCCCAGGGCGCGGGGGCCTGCGCCGGCATCCCGCTGACGCACCGCGACCATGCGGCCACGCTGGTGTTCGCCACCGGCCACCTGCGCGGCGACAACGAGGTGGCGCTCGACTGGGAACTGCTGGCGCGCCCGCGCCAGACCGTGGTGATCTACATGGGCATCGGCACGCTGCCCACCATCTGCGCCGAGCTGGCGCGCCACGGCCTGCCCGGCGACACGCCGGCGGCGCTGGTCGAGCAGGCCTCGCTGCCCACGCAGCGCTGCATCACCGGCACCCTGCAGGCGCTGCCCGCGCTGGCGCAGGAACACCGCGTGCGCCCGCCGGCGCTCATCGTCATCGGCGGCGTGGTGGCGCTGCAGCCGCAACTGCTGCAAGGCATGCGCGGGCTGGTCCAGCCGGTGGCCCTGTAACTCCTGTTTCGATAGCTGCCAGCGCTTTCTGGATAAGCGCTGGCGGCCGATTCGATGCCCATTCGTCATGTCGGCCCGTGTGGTTTCAGGCATCATGGCTGCCTCAAGGAATTCCGCCGCCATGCAACAAGACATTCTCATCAACTGGTCCCCGCAGGAAACGCGCGTCGCGGTGGTCGAAAACGGCGCGGTGCAGGAGCTGCACGTCGAGCGAACGCTGGAGCGCGGCCTGGTCGGCAACGTCTACCTGGGCCGCGTCTCGCGCGTGCTGCCGGGCATGCAGTCGGCGTTCATCGACATCGGCCTGGAGCGCGCGGCCTTCCTGCACGTGGCCGACGTGTGGCAGCGCCAGGAGGGCGGCGAGGCGCCGATGTTCGCGCGCAAGGGCGAGCCGCCCGTGCCCATCGAGAAGCAGGTGTTCGAGGGCCAGTCGCTCATGGTGCAGGTCATCAAGGACCCCATCGGCAGCAAGGGCGCGCGCCTGTCCACGCAGATCAGCATCGCCGGGCGGCTGTTGGTGTTCCTGCCGCAGGACGACCACGTGGGCGTGTCGCAGAAGATTCCGGCCGACGAACGCGACGCGCTGCGCGCGCGCCTGCAGGCGCTGGTGGGCGACAAGGCCACGGGCGGCGGCGGGGGCTTCATCCTGCGCACCAACGGCGAGGACGCCAGCGACGAGGAACTGGCCGAGGACATCGCCTACCTGCGCAAGACCTGGACTGGCATCCGCCAGGCCGCCATGCGCCTGCCGCCGCTGTCGCTGCTGTACCAGGACCTGAACCTGCTGCAGCGCGTGCTGCGCGACATTGCCGGCGAAGACACGCAGGGCATCCGCATCGACTCGCGCGAGCAGTTCGCCGCGCTGCAGCAGTTCGGGCGCGAATTCATGCCCGCCGCGGCGGCCAAGCTGCAGTTGTACAAGGGCGAGCGGCCGATCTTCGACCTGTTCGCCATCGACGAGGAAATCGCCCGCGCGCTGGGGCGGCGCGTCGATCTGAAGTCGGGCGGCTACCTGATCGTGGACCAGACCGAGGCGCTGACCACCATCGACGTGAACACCGGCGGCTACGTCGGCGCGCGCAACTTCGACGACACCATCTTCAAGACCAACCTGGAGGCCGCCGGCGCCATCGCGCGCCAGTTGCGCCTGCGCAACCTGGGCGGCATCGTCATCGCCGACTTCATCGACATGCTGCGCGAGGACCACCAAAGCGCCGTGCTGGCCGAGTTCAAGAAGCAGCTCGCGCGCGACCGCGTCAAGACCATGGTGGGCGGCTTCTCGCAGCTCGGCCTGGTGGAGATGACACGCAAGCGCACGCGCGAGTCGCTGGCGCACATGCTGTGCGAGCCGTGCCCCACCTGCCACGGCGTGGGCGAGGTGAAGACTGCGCGCAGCGTGTGCTACGACATCCTGCGCGAGGTGCTGCGCGAGGCGCGCCAGTTCAACCCGCGCGAGTTCCGCGTCATCGCCTCGCCCAAGGTGGTTGAGCTGTTCCTGGATGAAGAAAGCCAGCACCTGGCGGGGCTGTCGGATTTCATCGGCAAGCCGATCTCGCTGCAGGCCGAGAGCGTGATGGGCCAGGAGGAGTACGACATCGTCTTACTTTGACGATGCACGGGGTATCACATTGCTCCGGTAGCGACGTGTAATTTACTGTTGTAAAAGGAATTTTTGTAAGAGAGCTGTCTTCTAGGACGTGTCGCCAATCAAACCCGACGTGATGAGCAGGTTACAGCCGCTCATGCGAGCCAGACCATGGCCGCAGCCAGATGCACCGCACCGAGGAAGTTGCACGCAGTCTTGTCGTATCGCGTTGCAATCGCACGGTATTGCTGCAGGCGTGCAAAGAAGTGCTCGATCAGATGCCGCGCCTTGTACAGGTCCCGGGCATGCTCGCGCGGCTGCTTGTTCGTCGCCCGTGATGGACCCGTAAGCTCCCCTGTCAAGCAGACAGTTGATTTCCAGAGTCTGAGATAGCCCCCTGATTCCCCGGCCCCGTCCTATCGCTTATCTTTGAGATAGGAATAGAACTATGAGTACGACTAGGCATACGGAGTCGGTGGAGGTGATTTTGAAAGACCAGCGCCGCAGGCGCTGGTCCCTCGCTGAGAAAGCAGCGCTCGTGCGGCGCACTTACGAGCCCGGCATGAGCGTGTCGCTCGTGGCACGTCAGGAAGGTGTCTGAAGTTGACCCGGTTCCGTGGACACATCATTGTTTGTGTTCAATGAGTCGCAAATGTCCAAAGTACGACCGCCGTACCCGGCGCAATTCCGCCAGCAGATGGTCGAGCTGGTTCGAGCGGGCCGCTCTCCCGCGCAGCTTTCGCGAGAGTTCGGTGTCACGGCCCAGTCCA
>Ga0222428_100643_pt1 | contig 9942 bp, 12 predicted proteins | sample 2B5Ametagenome_FD_182471 | JGI IMG/M metagenome (GOLD analysis project Ga0222428, IMG submission 182471) | Enriched microbial communities from leaf-cutter ant dump, University of Wisconsin, Madison, United States - 2B5A (version 2) | ecosystem: Environmental > Terrestrial > Nest > Insects nest >...
CGGCCCCCACACGAACGCGCCTGCCATCCCCGCCTCTACGGCACGGTCGTGCGTGTTGGACGACAGGAGCATGGTGAGCAAATACCCCGCCACCGCCGCGATGAGATAGCCGCCGACGGCGCACAGCGCCGCGATCATGAGCCGCTTCATGCGCGCGATTGCCGCCGCCGCCACCCTGCCGCGCTCACCCGAGCGGAGAGCAGCGCCAGCCCCGTGGCGTTGGTGCCCGCGTTGCGCCCGTCCAGGTGGATGAGCACCCGCGCGTCGCGGCCCATGGCCAGTATGTTGGTGCTGGCATCGGCAGGGTCGATGGTGTTGATGACGGTGAAGGTGGCAGCCCAGGCGGGCGCGGCCAGCAGCGAGGCCGCGGCTGCGGTACGAAGGCAATGCGGCATGGTGTTCTTGTTTTGTATGACGAAAGGCGTGAGCGCCTGCTCGGGAAGCTATGGTTTCCAGAGCGTTGCGCCGTGGCGTGGTGGGCGGGTGGCCGGGTCTTCGTGTTGCTCTGCGCGCTGCTCTTCGTGCGCCTTCTGGCGCGCCAGCACCCGCCCGTGCAACCCCACGGTGCCCATGCCCACACCCAGTGCGGCCAGCAGGCCCAGCAGGCCCCAGGGGTTGATGGCATCGTCAGGGGCGGCATCGTCGCTGGCCTGCGCGGCGGGCAGGGGCTGGGCTGGCAACGGGAGCGCGGCCTGCGCCGCGCACTCGGCCAGCAGCACGGCGGTGGCAAGCAGGTGTCTTGGCTTCATGTCAAAATAGCCTCCAGCGCTTGCCAGCCAAGCGCAAGCCGCTATCAATTCAAGAATTTTTGCGCCGCTTGGCGCGCAAGCCCATGCCTCCCACCAGCGCGCCCAGCAGCCCCAGCGCTGCATGCCCCAGCGTGGGCACGGCGACCGTGCCGCCGCTGCCACCGCCACCCAACGGAGTGTGGGTGATGCCCGTCAGGCTGGGCGGCGTGCCCGTGGCATCGCAGCCGGGCGTCACCGTGCCCTGGGTGCGGTACACCGGATGGCCCGCCGCGTTGCGCAGCGTGATGGTCACCGTGAACGGCGTGGCGGGCGGCAGCGGGAAGGTGTGGGTTTGCGTACCGGTGTCGTTGGCATCACCCAGGCCCCAGGAGGCAGGAGCGTTGGCCATGCTCAGGTTGCCGTTGAAGGCATCCATGTAGCGGGCCGCACCAATGTCCGCCGTGGTGTGGGACTGCCAGGTGCCGGTGTCGATGCCCTGCGCGTCCACGCCCAGCGAGAACGCACCGTTGCCGCAGCCGGCGGTGAGCACATTGCCATTGAGTTGCAGCGACTGCGCCTGCACGGTGCTGGCGGCCAGGGCGAGCAAGGCGGCGCCGAAGAGGTGAGGTGTTTTCATGGTGAAAGCGTCCTTTTTTGTGAAGGGAAACATGCATGGTGCTCAGGCGACTGCGCGCCGCCGCGCGCGCAGCCCCAGGCCGCCGACGAGAGCGCCCAGCAACCCCAGCGCCACGTGCCCCAGCGTGGGCACCGCCGCCACGCCCGGCCCCGGCAGTGCGGTGTTGGTGATGAGGCCGAACTCCGCATGCATGTCGTCGCAGCCGGGCGTCACCGTGCCGCTGCTGCGGTACACCGGGCGGTTGGCCGCGTCGAGCAGGGTGATGGTGATGCGAAACGGCGTGTCGGGCGGCAGGGGGAAGGGGTGGGTCTGCGTGCCGGTGTCGTTGACGTCCATCAGGTACGCGTCGGTGCCGCCATCGGGCAGGCCGCCCACGAAGGTCTCGAAGTCGTCCGAATACCGCTGCGCGCCAATGTCCACGGTGGTGTGCGCGCTCCAGTCGGCGGTGGACAGGCCCGCCACCGTGACGCCCGCGCCGAAGTTGCCGCTGTTGCAGCCGGTGTTCACCACCATGCCGTTCAACTGGATGGACTGCGCCTGCGCGGCGCTGGCGGCCAGGGCGAGGATGGCGGCGAGGGTGATGTGTTGTGTTTTCATGGTCAAAATGGCCTCCAGCACTTTCCAGACAATTGCAAACAGCTATGAATTCAGGAGTTATCACGCCGCCGCATGCGCAGCCCCACGCCGCCGACCAGCGCGCCCAGCAGCGCCAGCGCGGCGTGGCCCAGCGTGGGCACGGGCGTGGCGCCGCTGCCGGGGCTGGGCGGGGTGATGGGTGGAATGGGCACCGCCGTGGTGTCCAGGCAGTTGCCGGTGAAAGGCACGGGGTTGGTCCAGCGCGCGGGGGTCATCTGCACGCCGCCTGCGGGGTCATCAAAACTGGCGCTCGTCGTAGAGAACACGCCATTCGCACCGTTGGCGAACCAGGTATTCACCGGAGCAGCCAGGCCCGCCTGCGCCTTGTGGCTGCCCGGCACGGCGGGCACGTTTTCATGCCTCACCCCGTTGAACACCTCGGTCAACTGGCCCGCCGCGTTGGTGGCGGTGCGGCCCATCACATCAATGGGGTTGGGCGCGGCCAGGCCCTCCCAGGCTTGCGCGAAGACCACGTTGCCCGCGTTGTTCATGCGCCAGATGACACAGGGCACCTCCTCGGGAGAGGATTGCCATTCCGCGCTGTTGGCGCTGTCGCCATCGTCGTTCAGCACCAGCGTGACGGTGTAGCGCTCGCCGTTGTGGACCTCCGGGATGGTCGAATTGGCGATGGTGCCGGTGTAGGTGATGGCGAACGGGTCGGCCTGGGCAGCGCTGGCGGCCAGGGCCAGGATGGCGGCGGTGATGTGTTTGGTTTTCATGGTCAAAATGGCCTCCAGCGCTTACCAGACAAGCGCAAGCAGCTATGAATTCAGGAGTTGTCGCGCCGCCGCGTGCGCAGCCCCAGGCCGCCGACCAGCGCCCCCAGCAGCGCCAGCGCGGCGTGGCCCAGCGTGGGAACGGGCGTGGCACCGCTGCCGGGGCTGGGCGGGTTGGCGGCGTCCAGGCAGTTGCCGGTGAATGGAACGGGGTTGCTCCACGCGGCTGTAGTCATCTGCACGCCGCCCGCCGCGTCCTCGAACGACTGGGTGTCGGGCTGGGGGTCGGCCATGTTGAACACCTCGCTCTCGCTGCTGTTGGCGTACCAGTCGTCCATCACCCAGCCGGGCGGCAGACCGCGCGTGCGCAGGGCGGCGGCGGGGATGGCGCTGGTGGTACGGATGTCGGTGAACATCTGCGTCAGCGCGCCATTGCCGCCCACGGCGCTGACAGTGCCCTGGACGGCGGTGGGCGGCGAGGCGGCCAGGTCGTGCGCGGCGACGACGTTGCCCGCGTCGTTCATGCGCCAGATGGCGCAGGTGAGCATCTGCGGCTCCCAATCGGCGCTGTCGAACGCACCAGGGCCGTGGTCCATCACCAGCGTGAGGGTGTAGCGCTGGCCGTTGTGGATGCCGGGAATGGTGGAGTTGCTGATGGTGCCCTGGTAGGTGATGGCGAACGGCGCGGCCTGGGCGGCGCTGGCGGCCAGGGCCAGGATGGCGGCGGCGATGTGTTTGGTTTTCATGGTCAAAATGGCCTCCAGCGCCTGCCAGTCAAGCGCTGGCAGCTATCAATTCAGGAATTGCGCCGCCGCATGCGCAGGTCCAGCCCGCCGACGAAGGCACTGAGCAGCGCCAACGCCGCGTGCCCCAGCGTGGGCACGGAGGCGATGCCGCCACCGCCCGCGCTGGCAGGCCCGGCGGCGTCCAGGCAGTTGCCGGTGAAGGGGACGGGGCTGCTCCAGTGCGCGGGGGTCATCTGTATGTGGCCCGATGCGTCGGCAAAACGGTGGGTGCTGGCGAGAAAAAGCACGCGGGCGTTGCTGCTGTTGGCAGCCCAGTTGTCCAGAGGGTCCCCAGGCGGCAGACCAATAGCGCGAACAGCGGCAGGCGCAACAGAACTGCCCGATACCACACTGGAGAACACCTCGGTCAAGGTACCGCCGCCGTCGGTGGTGACGCGGCCCACGGCCGAGTAAGGTGGTGCCAGCGTCATGTCGTGGGCGACGACCACATTGGCAGCATCGTTCATGCGCCAGATGGCGCAGGTGAGATCAGCACCTACCCACTCCGCATTGGCGGTAGAGCTTCCGTCGTTGTCCATGACCAGGGTCAGAGTGAACCGCTGGGGGTCGATGACCGTGGGAATGCTGGAACCGGTGATGGCGCTCTCGTAAGTGATGGCATACGGCGCGGCCTGCGCGCAGGCAGCAGCCAGGGCCAGGACGGCGGCGGTGATGGTGTGTTTTGTTTTCATGGTCAAAATGGTCTCTAGCGCTTGCCAGTCAAGCGCTGGCAGCTATCAATTCAAGAGTTCCTGCGCCGCATGTGCAGCCCCAGCCCGCCGACGAAGGCGCTGAGCAGCGCCAGCGCGGCGTGGCCCAGCGTGGGCACCGGGGCGATGCCAGGTCGGCCCGGCTGGGGGTTGCCGCCGCCAGCGGTCTGCCCCACGGCCAGGCAGCGCGAGAACTCCGACGTGCCGCCCGTGGGCGACTGCCCCTGGTGCGCGGTGGCGGTGAGGGTGAGCACGGTGCCGGGCAGCAGCGGTTGCAGTTGCGCGGTGTGCTGGCCGCCGCTGGCGTCGGGCAGGTTGATGCGGGTGAGCAGGGTCTGGCCTTCGCCGTAGCCGCTGGCGTCGCAGGCGCTGTTGGTGAAGACCTCGATGTAGTACGCCTGCCCCGGCGGGCCGCTGAACTGGTAGGCCAGTTGCACGCCGCCGCCGCCGACGAGCGCGCTGGTGATGGCGGGGGCGGCCTGGCCGCCGTTGATGGCGGCGGGGGGCGGCTCTTGCGGCTGGCCGCCCAGGGGCGGGATGACGGTGATGTCGATCAGCTCGATGCCTAAAGCGCCGTTGCCGAAGATGCTGTTGCCCAGGATGGTGTTGCGGGACGAGGCGGGGGCGGCGGGGTCGTTCAGCCGCGCGATGCGCACGCCGTTGCGGCCCCAGTGGGCAATGGTGTTGCCCTGGTCTTGCGCGGCGCCGCCGATGGCGTTGTTCCACGGCATGGTGGCGGAGCGGCCTGCGTTGGTGATGTGCACGCCGTCTTCGCTGCCCGCGATGTTTTCGCCGCCGGGGCCGATGCCGATGCGGTTGCCCCGGAAGGCATGGGCGTCGCCCTGCGGATCGGTACCGCCGTGGCGGATGAGCACGCCGGTGTGGGCCGCGCCGATGGTGTTGCCGACCACGATGGCGGTGCGCGCGGCTTCTTCGAGCAGCACGCCGACCTGGGTGGCGTTGCGCTGGGTGCCTGCGCGGTTGGTGCCGATGAGGTTGTCGATGACCTGGGTGCCGTGCGCGCCCCAGGCCATGGTGACGGCACTGCCTTGCACGCCGCCCACGATGAGGTTGCGGCCGGCCAGGCCGCCGCCGCCGATGGCGGTGCCGCCCGCGCCGCCGGTGGCGTAGATGCCGTGCGGCCCATTGGCTGCGCCGCCGTTCACGTCGTCGCCCGCGCCGCTGCCGTCGGTGCCGATGAAGTTGCCCCGCAGGATGATGTCGTTCACGCTGCCGGGCTGGCCTTCGCCGTCGATGACGATGCCCCCGCCTTGAAAGCGGGTGACGCGCAGGCCGCGCACCTCGGAGCCGCCCGAGCCGGGCTTGAAGACGAGGCCCGGCGCGCTGCCCGCATCGCGGCCGTCGATGCCCACGGCGACGATGGCGTTGGTGCCCACGGGCAGGGTGTTGGGCTGGCTGCCGGGCTGGGTGGTGCCGTCGATGGTGACGGGAACGGTGATGTCAGGCAGGCCCGCGAATTGCGGCCAGATGGTGTGGGGGCCGCCGGGGATGTTGAAGCGGATGGTGTTGGCGCTCTCGCCCAGGGCGTTGATCTCCTGGATGGCGGCGCGCAGCGTGCATTGGCTGGCCGCGCTGGCGCACTGGCCGTCGCCGGGGCTGGCGTCGTTGAAGTCGTCCGTGGTGTTGACGGTGAAGGTGGCGGCCTGGGCCGTTGCGGCGAGCAACAGCAAGGCGCTGGCGAGGAGGGAGCGGTGGAGCACGGGCGGCGTTGGTTGGTTGTGGCGGCGATTCTTCGCAAGCGGGGCGGCGGCGTCTTTGCGCGGGGCGACAAGGTCTTTGCCGCAAACGACAGCGCCACGGCGTGTCGCCGCCAGCAAAGCGCTTGCAGGTGGTTTCGCAAGCCAAAACAGGCTCCATGGCTCTTCCACAAAGCGAAAACAGCTCTCTTTTCAGGAGCAATCGCCCGCCCTTGCACACCCCGCGTCTTGGGCTTGCGCGACAAAGGCTTTGCACCAGGCGACAACCTCTTTGCCGCAAACGACATACGGCCCCTCGCCGTCTTGACCCATGGCAAGCGGGCTGGGAATACTCGCCGGACACAGCACCACGCCAGAAGGAGTCCGCCCATGTCCGCCGCCCTGCCCGCCTTGCGCTTTTCCAGCGCCGACGTGCCCCCCGCCCAGCGCACCGCCTATGTGCGCGACGTGCTGGCCGACGCGGTGATGGGCGTGGACCTGCACACGGTGGACGGCGGCACGCCCGAGCTGGCGCTGGCGGCGCAGCCCCTGAGCGCGGGCATTGCCGTGATGGAAGGCACCTTCGGCCGCCCGGTGCAGGCCATGCGCGGCCAGGGCCGCGTGGCGCAGGACGGGATCGACAGCGTGTTCCTGGTGGGCCACCGCGCCGGCGCCGCCGTGGCCTGCGAGGGCATGGACCGCGAGCGCATCGCCCCCGGCCAGTTGATGCTGGGCACGCTGGCGCGGCCCGCCAACATGATCTACGACCGGCCCGGCGACTTGGTGGTAATGAGCTTTGACCGCGCCGCGCTGCGCCGCCGCGTGCCGCACCTGGACGCGGATTCCATGCGCCTGCTGGCGCCCGACGCGCCGGGGTCGGCACTGATGCAGTCCTACGCGCGCCTGCTGCTGCGCAGGCCGCCCGCCACCGCCGGCGCGCAGTGGCAGGCGGGCGAGCATCTGGCCGACCTGGCCGCGCTGCTGATGGGCGCGCACGGCGACGCAGCCGAGGCAGCCCGCGCGGGCGGCGGGCGCGCGGCGCGGCTGGCGGCCATCCGCGCCGACGTGGAGCGCACGTACCGCGACCCGCAGTTGTCGGTGGCGCACCTGGCGCAGCGCCACCACATGAGCGTGCGGCAGGTGCAGCGCCTTTTCGAGGAGGACGGCGCCACCTTCACCGCCCATGTGCAGAACTGCCGCCTGGAGCATGTGCGCCGGCTGCTCGCCAGTCCCGCGCACGCGCACCTCTTGGTCGCCAGCATCGCCTACGAGGCGGGGTTTTCCGATCTGGCGGCGTTCAACCGCTTGTTCAAGCAGCGCTACGGCGCCACGCCCACGCAGCTGCGCGCCGGGGAGGTGCCATGACGGCGAGGGTGCTGCCCCACCGCTTCACCACCGACGCGCTGCCTGCCACCACGCGCATGGAATTCGTACGCGACGGCTATGCACGACTGGCGATGGCGGTGGACCTGGAACCGCTGTGCGACGAAGGCGCCTTCCGGCTGGACTTGACCACGTTTCAACTGACGCCCAATGCCGGGCTGGGCGGCGGCTTGTTGAGCCCTTACGTCGGCCGCCGCAGCCGTGCGCTGGCCGCGCACGCGGGTATCGACGCGGTGCTGGTCACGCGCTTCACGCAGCCGTTCCAGTTCACCGGCGGACCACTGGCGCAGACAACGTTCGCGCCCGGCGACACCTTGTTCGCGCCCATGGACGAGGCGTTCGAATACCTCTACCCCGCCGCCGGGCACATCCAGACCATCTGGGTGCAGCGTGCTGCGCTGCGCCCGCTGCTGCCCCGGCTGGACGGCCGCGCGCGCCACTTCGGTGCCAGCCCGCGCATGGACCTGCTGTTCGGCTACGCGAGCGCCGTGCGGCGCGAGGCGGCCTTCGACGCGCCGCTGGCGGAGCTGGCCGCCGGGCATCTGACCGACCTGCTCGCCCTGGCCCTGGGTGCCCATGGCGATGCGGCCGAACAGGCCCGCATGGGCGGGGAGCGCGCGGCCCGCCTGTCGGCCCTGCGCGCCGACGTGGCACGCGCCTACCGCGACCCGCAGTTGTCGGTGGCGCACGTGGCCCAGCGCCACGGCCTGAGCGTGCGGCAGGTGCAGCGCCTGTTCGAGGAGGACGGCAGCACCTTCACCACCCACCTGCAGAACTGCCGCCTGGCCCACGTGCAGCGCATGCTGATCGACCCGCGCCACGCGCACCAATTGGTGGCCACGCTGGCCTACGACGCGGGGTTTTCCGACCTGGCGGCGTTCAACCGGCTGTTCAAGCAGCGCTTTGGCGCAGCGCCGACGCAGGTGCGGGAGGCTGCGCTGCAAGGTGGGCACTGACCCATGCGGGGCCGTCAACGAAGACAGGGGGCGCGCACGGCGCCTGCGCGGCGGCGCACAGCACCTCGGCGGGTGGCACCTTCTCCTTGTGCAGCAGTTCCAGCACGCCCGCCGCCCAGGCGGGCGCCGTGAGCAGCACGAAGGTGGCGGCGGTGGCCAGGTGGCGGGACAGGTCGGGCATGGGGCTTCGCCGGGCGGCTGTGGTGGATGAAAGCCGCGATTCTTCCCAGGCGCGCGGGACACGTCTTTGCGGCAAGTGACGCGGGCTTTGCCTGGAGCGACAGACTCGTCAGAATCCGCCGCGCAGCTCCGTGGGTGCCACGCCGAAGCGGCGCTTGAATGCCCGGTTGAAGGCTGAAACGTCAGCGAAGCCGCAGTCCAGCGCGATGGCGAGCACGCGGCGGTGGCGCTGCGCGGGGTCGAGCAGCAGGGCATGGGTGCGCGCCAGCCGTGCTTCGCGCAGGTAGTCGGAAAAGCACGTGCCTTCGGCCGCGAACAGGCGCTGCACCTGGCGTGGCGTGAGGTGGTGCTGCCGCGCAATCTGCACCAGGTTCAGGTCGCTGTGGTGCAGCCGCGCATGGATGGCCTGCTTGATGAGCGCCAGGCGCGGCGCGGTGACGGATGCGCGGCCGGGCGGCAGGCCGGCCTGCGACGCCGGGGCGATGACGGCGGCCAGCAACGCGTGCAGGTGCTCCACGGCGATCTGGCGCTGCGCGGGCAGCAGACTCGCGTCCTCGCCCAGCAGGCTGGCATAGGCCAGTGCCATGGCGGCGCCGGGCGTGCCGGGCGGCAAGGCACGCATGGGCGCTTCTTCCAGGCCGGGCACCAGAGCCGCGATGTGGGCACGCTGCACCTGGATGCAATCGGACAAACCGCCATGCGGCGTGAACGCCTCGTGCATGCGCGCCTTGGACAGCAGCACGTAGCCGCCAGGCAAGGCCGTGAATTCTTCGAACCGTGCGCCGCGGATGGTCGTGCCGCGCGCTTGCAGGCACAGGTAGAGGTCGTCGTTGCCGTCCTGCATCAGTTCGGGCGTGCGCAGCAGGTGCATGGGCGAGTGCGTCACGCGCGCATGCACGGCGCCGTCGCCCAGCGCGCTGATGCGGGCGTGGTAGTCCACCTGGGCCATGTCGATGCCGGGATGGGGCCGCAGGTCCACACGCATCAGCTCGCGCCCGTACAGCTCGCGCAGCGCGGGCAGGCGGTCGCGCGCGGCCAGGTCGCGCGTGGACAGGCGGTGGTGCTGGGTAGGAGCGGGTTGTGCAGGCATGGGATGGCGCCAGTCTACGACGCAGGCCCCGCATGCCGCCACGCCTTTCGCTTCAGCCGCGCTTACGCCGCTGCGCGCACCACACTGCCCCGCCCATCAGGCCCGCCAGCAGCGCCAGACCCGCGTGCCCCAGCGTGGGCACGGGCGTGGGCGGCACGTCCGGCGCCACTGCCGCGGCACAAGGGCCGCTGGGGGTGTGCAGCAGCCAGTTCGTGGGGTGCATCTGCACGCCGCCAGCCGCGTCGTCGAAGGCGTGCGCCGACGCGCCATCGCGCAGCACGCTGTTGCTGCCGTTGGCGAACCAGTGCAGCGGCACCGGGTGCGTGAAGCCGCTGCTGCTGAAGTCCGGTCCCGCCGGGCTGCTGCTGACGCCGGTGAACATGCCGGTCAGCACGCCCGAGCCGTTGGTGGTGATGGCGCCGGT
>Ga0222428_100646_pt1 | contig 9845 bp, 9 predicted proteins | sample 2B5Ametagenome_FD_182471 | JGI IMG/M metagenome (GOLD analysis project Ga0222428, IMG submission 182471) | Enriched microbial communities from leaf-cutter ant dump, University of Wisconsin, Madison, United States - 2B5A (version 2) | ecosystem: Environmental > Terrestrial > Nest > Insects nest >...
CAGCAGCGACGCGACCGCGCGCCCGATGCCGCTGGACGCACCGACCAGCCACACGCGTTGGCCGCGCCAGTCGGTGATGGGGGGGTTGAGGGGCACGGCGTTAGTCCTTGGTGAAAGACAGCAGCACCTCGCCCAGCGTGATGCCAAACTTGCTCATGGTGGCGCGGTTGAGCATCACCCGCTCATCGACCAGGAACATCCAGTCGTCAAACTGCACGTCGTACTCCTTGCCGTCTACCGGCAGGCGCAGCGTGTAGTTCCAGCGGAAGGCGTTGCCAGATTCCTGCCCCTTGGCCTCGCCCACCACGTCATCGGCACGGCCGGTGTAGCGGCCATCCGCGAGCTTGGTCAGGCGCCAGACGCGGCGCTGGGTGCTGCCGTCGGAATAGCTGAAGGCCTCGTCCAGCACGCCCTGGTTGCCCTCCCAGTGGCAGTCCATCACCACGGTGAAGCGGCGCACCACTTCGCCGCCGCGCTTTTGAAAAATGCCGTGGGCGCGGATGCGTCCATTGAAATAGCGATCCAGCTCCAGCTTGGGGCGCTGCTGCGCGTAGTCGTTCACCTGGGGGCTGGCGCAGCCGGCCAGCACAGCCGAGCCCGCGAGCAGGGCAAACAAGACATGGCGGCGGGTGTTCATGGTGTCACTCCTTGGGGTGGGTTTTGAGAGGCGATCAACAGGCGATGCAGCAACCAGGCCGCCATCAGCTTGAGCGCGCAAGGCAGCAGCGCATAAATCCATGCCAGGCGTTGCAGTGCCAGCGGATCCTGGCTACCCGGCAGGTAGCCCAGCCATTGCAGCAGCGGCAGCGTGGCCCCGGCGGCCAGCGCGAGGTTGAGCTTGGTGACCAGATTCCACCAGCCCAGATACGCGCCATCATTCGTGCCCTGGGCGCCGTGGCGCTCGATCAACAAGGCCAGCAGCGCGCCGGGCACTGCCAGGTCGGCGCCCAGCGCCGCGCCCGACAGCACGCAGATCACGGCAAAGGCCGCCACCTGCCCGCCCTGCAGCGCCGCGGCCCAGCCAAAGCAGGCCACCGCCAGCAACATGCCGGCCAGCCAAGCCCGCTCCAGCCCGAAGCGGCGCACCACCCGCAGCCAGCCGGGCATGGACAGGGCCCCACTGACGAAATACAGCACCAGAAACAGCGCAATCTGTGGCGGTGAGGCCCGCAGCCGGTCTTGGGCGAAGAACAGCATCAGCGCGGCCGGTATGGCGCTGGCGATGCCATTGCACAAAAACACGGCCAGCAGACGGCGGAAGGGCGCCAGCGTCAGCGGCTGCCAAAGCTGGCGATGGCGTGCCTCCCGTCCCTCATGCCCCTCATGCCCGTCCTTCGGCGCGGCTGAAAACGGCAGACGCGGCGCTTGCCACAGCGCCAGCCAACCGGCCAGCAATGCCAGTGCGAACACGCCCAGCATGGTGCCTGCGCCCCAGGCCACCGAGAGCGCGCTGGCCGTGACCACGCCGATCAGGCCCGGCCCCTCGCGCCAGGCCACGATGCGGCTGCGCTGCACGGTGTCGCCCCCCAGGCGCACTCCCCAGGCCTGGTGGGCGATGACCAGCAGGCTGTGCGCCAGGCAGGTGAACAAGAGGCCCGCCACCATCCACGCCGCCAGCGCCGCAGGCCCCTGCACCGGCGGAAAAAATAGCCCCGCCATGCCGCAACCCAAGAGCAGCGCCGCGGCGCCCGCCACCCACAGCACGGCGTGCGCGGTGCGGCGGTACAACCGATCGCTCAGGCGCCCCAACAGCGGCTCGGCCCCTGCATCCATCAGCCGCACCAGTAGCAGCAGCGCCCCCACGCTGGCCAGCGGCAGGCCAAGGTTGCTGGCGTAGTAGTGCGGCAGCACCACGTAAAGCGGCAGCGCGGCAAAGGCCAGCGGCAGGCCCAGCAGCCCGTAGGCCAGCCCGGCGCGCCAGGGCAGCACCTGCGAAGCATCCCATGGCACGGTGTGAGTCATGGCCCGGCTCCTGGCTTGCGCGCCAGCAAGGCGCTGCGCAGGCTGGGCTCTGACGTGCGTGGCGACAGCCAGATGCCGAAAAAGCGGCGCGCCAGCTCGGCGTCGTCAATCGCACCCAGGGCCTGCTGGCCGCGCCACAGGCGCATTCCCAGGCCGGGCTGGTACAGGCCCGTGAGGCGCTCGCCCGGCTGCACGTCGGGCAGTACGGCGGCCAGCGCCTTTTGCCAGCGCTGGGCCTGCGCTGGCGCCAGATCTCCTTGGCGCTCGATCTCCTCAATGGAGCGCTGGGCGATGGCGGCGCCGGTAAAGGCCCGGTGGTAGGTCAGCTCCAGGGCCAGGGCGTAGGCGCCAAAGTCGGCCGCTTCAAACTGCGGGCCGGCCCACAGGCGCGCGTCGTAGATGCGCAGCCCGAAAAATCGCATCTGCCCCTGGCCCCACAGCGTTGCATCGGGCAGCGCCTGGTGTATGAAGGCGGGCGGGGCCGATGCGTCCGCTGCCGATACGCCGGGGTCCGCGCTGGCAACAGCCACCCCCATGGCCACCGCTGCGGCCAGCACGCGGACTCTTGCCAGGTACATCAATGGTGAAATCAGGCGGTAAGGCATATGCATCAAGCGCTGGCAGCTATTATTTTTTAATTTTTCACCAAGGTGTACTGCACCACATCGATGCTGCCGCTGTCGAAGGCGGCTTCGCAGTACGCGAGGTAAAACTCCCAGGTGCGCAAGAACTTCGCATCAAAACCCTGCGCCAGCACCTGGGCATGCTGCTGGGTGAACTGGCGGTGCCAGCGGCGCAAGGTCTCGGCGTAGTCGGCGCCAAAGGCCAGCTCCTCCACCACGCGCAGACCGGCCTGCTGCGCCGCCGCGCGAAAGCGCGCCGGGCTGGGCAGGCAGCCGCCGGGGAAGACGTACTGCTGGATGAAGTCCGTGCCCTGCACATAGCGCTCGAACAGCGCGTCGTCGATGACGATGCTTTGCACGCAGGCGCGCCCGCCCGGTTTGAGCAAGCGCGCCACGGTGCCAAAGTAGCTGGGCCAGTAGGTCTGGCCCACGGCCTCGACCATTTCGATGGAGCAGATGGCGTCGAACGGCGCGTCCTGGATGTCGCGGTAGTCCTGCAGGCGCAGCTCGGCCCGGGCCGCCAGCCCGGCGCGCTGCAAGCGCTGCTGGCCAAACGCCAGTTGCTCGTTGGACAGCGTCACGCCGGTCACCCGGGCTTGAAACTCGCCCGCCGCCATCTCGGCCAGCGCGCCCCAGCCGCAGCCAATCTCCAGCACCCGGCTACCCGCTTGCACGCCGGCGCTGTGCAGCGCGCGGCGCACCTTGGCATGCTGCGCGGCGGTCAAATCGCCCGCCAGATCGCCCTGGAACCAGGCGGACGAGTAATTCATGCTCGGGTCCAGCCACAACTGGTAGAAGGCGTTGCCCAGGTCGTAGTGGGCCTGGATGTTGCGCCGGCTGCCGGAGCGCGTGTTGCGGTGGAGCAGGTGGCGCAGCCGGTAGGCCAGCCGCCCCCACCAAGCGCCGTACACCAGCGACTCCAGTGCCTCGCGGTTGGCCATCAGCAGGCGCAGCAAGTCACCCAGGTGCGGCGTGCTCCAGTGCTGATCGATATAGCCCTCGGCCAGGCCGATGTCGCCCGAGCGCAGCACCGCGCCAAACACCCGCCAATCGTGGAGGCGCAGGCTGGCGTGCGGCTGGCTGCCCTGGCCCAGTTGCAGGGTGCTGCCGTCGGGCAGCTCCAGGTGCAGCGTGCCGTGCTGCAGGCGCTGCAGCAGGCGCAGGCCGTGGCGCGCAGGGGCCGGCAGGCCGGCTGGCAGTGGGAGTTGAAACGCGGTGGTGGTCGTATTCATGGTCAGTGGTCGGATGAAGATGAACGGGAAGATGAACGGGACACAGGCATCGCCGGCGCCTGGGGCTTGGTGTGGAACGGCACCTGCTTGAGCCACAGCAGCAAGGCGTTCCAGAGAATGCGGGCCATCACGCCCAGCGTCAGCAGGGGGTAGCGCCACAGCGCGCGGCGGCGGCTGGCGGCGGTGAGCGGCTCCAGCCGCCCGGCCATGCCGGTGAGCAGCACGGGGCCCTCGGCGTCGTGGTAGTCGATGCGCACGCGCGCCGATTGCAGGCCGTCGGCCCCACCCCGGCGAAACTCAAAGCGGTAGCCGCCATCGACGGCGCAAAACGGTGAGACGTGGAAGGCCTTGCGCGCCCGCAGCTCCTGGCCGTAGTGCGGGTGGTCGAGCAGGTAGGCGTGGCGCTCGCCAAAGGTGTTGTTCACCTCGGCCACGATGGCGCGCAGGCTGCCGTCCTGGCGGTGGCAGTACCAAAAGCTCACCGGCTTGAAGCTGTAGCCCAGCACGCGCGGGTAGCACTGCAGCCAGATTTCGCCCTGCGCATCGGTGATGCCCTCGGCCTGCAGCAGCGTCTCCAGCCAGGCCAGCGCGCCGCCCTGGCGCGGGTTTTTGCCGCCGCCATGGTCGGCGTCGCGAAACGACAGCGCACCCGCGCGGTTGAGCGCCAGCACGCCCGCTGCCTCGGGCCGCCCGCGCAGCGTGCGCATGGGCAGCAGCAGAAAGAAGGTGGGCACGATGAAGCGGTGGCGGCGCGGGCGCAGCCGGGTGTGCCACACATGGCCAAAGCCGATGTGCGGCACGTTGCCCGCCGGGGCGGCCAGGTGCATTGCCGGGGTCATGCCGCCTCCCGCCGGCGCAGTTGCGCCAGCAGCGCATCGGCGGCGCGGTAGCCCGACTGCAGGCCATCCTCATGAAAGCCATAGCCCGTCCATGCGCCCGCAAACCAGGTGTGCTGCGCGCCTTGCAGCAGCGGCAGCTGCTTTTGCGCGGCCAGCGCCCCCAGGTCGAACACCGGATGGTCGTAGTCGAACGCGCCCAGCACCCGCGCCGGGTCGATGCCGCGCACGGGGTTGAGCGACACCAGCACCGGCTGCGCAAACGGCAGCGGCTGCAGGCGGTTGAGCCAGTAATGCAGGCAGACGCGGGCGGACTCCTGCGTGCCGTTGGCTGCGCGCTCGTAGTTCCATGCCGCCCAGGCGGCGCGGCGCCCTGGCATCACGCGGGTGTCGGTGTGCAGTACGGCGCGGTTGGGCTGGTAGCGGATGGCGCCCAACACCTGCTGCTCGGCGGCGCTGGGCCGCGCCAGCAGGCGCAAGGCCTGGTCGCTGTGTACGGCCAGCACCACGGCATCGAAGTGCTCCACGCCGCTGCCAGTGCGGATGAATACACCGGCGGCATTGCGCTCGATGCGCTCTACAGGGGTTTGCAGCCGCGCATCCAGGCCGTCCAGGATGGCATGCACATACTGCCGCGCCCCGCCCGCCACGGTGTGCCACTGCGGCCGGTTCTGCACCTGGATCAGGCCGTGGTTGTGGCAAAAGCGCACCATGGTGGCTACGGGAAAGCGCAGCATCTGATCGGTCGGGCAGCTCCAGATACAGCCCAGCATGGGCAGGAAATACCAGTGGCGAAACGCCGCGCCAAAGCCGTGCTGGTCCAAAAACTCACCCAGCGGCTGGGCCAGCGCCTGCTCCTGGCCACTGTCGGCCAGCGCGGTGCACAGGCGGTTGAAGCGCAGCAGCTCCGACAGCATGCCCAAAAAGCGCGGGCGCAGCAGGTTGCGCCGCTGGGCAAACACGGTGGCCAGGCTGGAGCCGCTCCACTCCAGCGCCCCGGCGCCCAACGCGCCCGCGCCCGGCACCTGGACGGAAAACGACATGTCCGACGCGGCCGTGGGCACCTGCAACTCGTCCAGCAGCGCGATCAAGCCGGGGTAGGTGCGCTCGTTGAACACCAGAAAGCCGGTGTCCACCCCGTGCGTCACGGTTTGGCCATGCGCATCGGGCAAGGACACATCCACGGTGTGGGTGTGGCCGCCGAAGTAGCGACCCGCCTCGAACAGCGTGACCCGCGCCTGCCCGCGCAGCCGGTGTGCGGCCGCCAGGCCCGAAATGCCCGATCCAATGACTGCGACTTTCATGGACTTTTCCGATCCGTGATGCTTGCCCGTGCAGCACGGTTGCGCTGCTCCTGTGGCGTAATGTACTAGACAAGAACATTTTTGTCCTAGACAATTAAGCGAACCAGCCCCAATCGCCATGAATTCACTGACCCCTCCGACCGTCACGACACCGCCCGCGCCCGGCAATGCCGGGCTGCCGATTGCCGCTGTCGAACGCGAAACCGGCCTGGGCAAGGACACGCTGCGCGTGTGGGAGCGGCGCTATCGGTTTCCCACGCCGTCGCGTGATTCCTCGGGCGACAGGCTGTACAGCCTGGAGCAGGTGCAGCAGCTCAAGCTGATCAGCCGGCTGCTCGATTCCGGCTTGCGCCCTGGCAAGGTGGTCGGCCTGGGTCAGGCTGCTTTGCAAGACCTGTTGACGCAGCACGCCCCGGTATCGGCTGTCATTTTGTCCAAGACAATCATGGACAATGCAGGCGCTGATCCCCTGATTGAGGCGCTGCTTCACGCCATTGGCACGCACGACCCGCGCGCCCTGCGGCACGGCCTCAGCCATGCCCAGTTGCGCATGGGGCTGGCCCCCTTCGTGACCGATCTGGTGGCGCCGCTGACGACGGCGGTGGGCGAAGCCTGGGCGCAGGGGCGTTTTGAAGTCTTTGAAGAACATCTGTACACCGAGGTCATCACCGGCGTGTTGCGCCATGCCATCGCCTCGCTGACCCCGCAGCCCGTGCCACAAGGCCCCAAGGTGCTGCTCACCACCGTGCCGCAAGAGCAGCACAGCCTGGGACTGCTGATGGTCGAGGCGCTGTTGGCGCTGGAGGGCTGCACCTGTGTGTCGCTGGGCACGCAGACCCCGTTGACCGACATCGCCCAGGCGGCGCTGGCGCATCGCGCCGATGTGGTGGCGCTGAGCTTCAGCAACCTGCACAAGGCGGCCGTGGTGCAGACCAGCCTGCGCGAGCTGCGCGCCCAACTGCCGGCCACCACCGCACTGTGGGTGGGCGGCGCGTGTACCGCCCTACACCAATGGCCGCTGCCTGGCATCAGCGCCGTACAGCATCTGTCGGGCTTGCAGCCCTTGGTGGCGCAGTGGCGCCACGCCCATTGACCGAAGGAAGGATTGGCCATGCAGTTCATTGCACGCACGTTAGCCAGCGCACGCACCCCCCTGTCGCGCCGCCACCGCCTCGGGCTGCTGGCCCTGCTGGTGGTCGGCACTGGCCTGCTGCTGGCCGGCTGCGCCAGCACGCGCCCGCCGCCCGGCGTCACGGCCGTCACCCCTTTTGACGTACAGCGCTACGCGGGCCGCTGGTACGAACTGGCGCGGCTCGATCACGCGTTCGAGCGCGGTATGACCGATGTCACTGCCACCTACACCGCGCAGGCTGACGGCAGCGTGCGCGTGGTCAACCGCGGCTATGCGCCCGCCACCGGCCAGTGGCGCGAGGCCGTGGGCAAGGCCTTGTTCACCGGCGCGCCCACCACGGGCTCGCTCAAGGTATCCTTCTTCGGGCCGTTCTACGGCGGCTACCACGTCGCCGCGCTGGACCCGGACTACCGCTGGGCGTTGGTGCTGGGGCCGGACACCAACTACTGCTGGATTCTGGCGCGCGACAAGCAGCTGCCCGCCGCGCAGCGCGACGCCATCGTGGCGCGGGCGCAGGCGCTGGGCGTCGATACCTCGTCGCTGATCTGGGTACCGCACGAGCGCCAGGATCCCGCACACTGAGCGTAAGCAGGCCATGGCTTACACCGTCGTCTGGTTCAAGCGCGACTTGCGGGTACACGACCATGCCCCGCTGGCACATGCCGCCGCGCACGGCCCGGTGCTGTGCCTGTACGTGCTGGAGCCCAGCCTGTGGGCGCAGCCAGACAGTGCGCTGCAGCACTACCAGTTTCTGCGCGAGAGCCTGCGCGACCTGGCGCAGCAATTGCGCAGTTGCGGCGCGCGGCTGCAACTGGCCGTGGGCGAAGCGCCCGAGGTGCTGGCCCGGCTGTACGCGCTGCAGCCCTTTGCGCGCCTGGTATCGCACGAGGAAACCGGCAATGGCGCCACCTACGCCCGTGACCTGGCCGTGGCCCGCTGGTGCCGCCGGCAGGGCGTGGCCTGGCAGGAATGGCCGCAGCACGGGGTGGTGCGGCGCCTTCCCTCGCGTGAGCAGTGGCACGGCCTGTGGCAGGCGCATATGCAGGCACCCTGCCTGCCGCCGCCGCTGCCGGCGAGCCTGCGATCCGTTTGCTTACCGTGGCGCGACACGTGGCCCGCACCGGAGACCATGGGGCTGTCTGATGCCCACGACCCGCCCCAGCGCCAGCGCGGTGGGCGCGCGCCGGGCCAGCAGGTGCTGCATGACTTTCTGCACGCACGCGCAGCCTTTTACCGCGGCGGCATCTCGTCGCCGCTGACGGCGCCCACGGCTTGCTCGCGCCTGTCGCCCTATCTGGCGCTGGGCTGCCTGGGCATGCGCGAAGCGATGCAGGCCACGCAGCAACGGCAAGTGCAGCTCAAGTTGCAGGACGCACAGCAGGCGGCGCATGTACGCCAAGGCTTTCCCAGGTGGACGAGCAAGTGGTGTATGTGCTGATGGAGGTGCGCCAGGAGACCGACTACGTACTGCACCACGCGCAGAAAATCCTCGCCATCTTCGCCGCCATGCGCGACTTTGCGCGCTACTTGCGCGCGGGCGGCCACCGCGTCCGCTACGTCGCATTGGACGACCCCGGCAACCGCCAGTCCATCCCCGGCAACCTGGCAGCACTGGCCGCGCACTACGCCGCCCAGCGCATCGAGTGGCAGCAGCCCGACGAATGGCGGCTGGACGCCCAACTGCAGGCCTGGGGCGCCGCCCAGCCGCAGGATTGGGCGGTGATGGACAGCGAGCATTTTTTGACCCAACGCGGCGAGCTTGCCGCACTGATGGGCCAGCGCAAGCAGTGGCTGATGGAACATTTCTACCGCCACATGCGCCGCCGCTACAAGCTGTTGTTGGACGCCGACGGCGCCCCCGAAGGCGGGCAATGGAATTTTGACCACGACAACCGCAAACGCTGGCCCGGCACCCCGCCCGTGCCCGCCGACTGGCGCCCCCAGCATGACCACAGCGACTTGTGGCGCATGGTGCAGCGCGCCGGGGTGCAAAGCTTTGGCGACCCGCAAGCCGCCGCCCTGCGCTGGCCGCTGAACCGCACAGAAGCGCTGGCCTGCCTGGATGCCTTCATCACCACAGCGCTGCCGCATTTTGGCGACTATGAGGATGCACTGGCCGCCCAGGCGCCGCGCCTGTTCCATTCGCTGCTGTCGTTTGCGCTCAATGTGAAGATGCTGCACCCGCTGGAAGTGGTGCAGCGCGCCAAAGCCGCCTGGCGCGGGGGCCAGGCGCCGCTGGCCGCCGTGGAAGGATTTGTGCGCCAGATTGTCGGCTGGCGCGAATACGTGCGCGGCATCTACTGGGCCAACATGCCAGGCTACGAGGCACGCAACGCCCTCGGTCATCACGCCCCGCTGCCGCGCTGGTTCTGGAGCGGCGACACGCACATGCGCTGCCTGCACCTGGCCATCACACAGTCGCTGCAAACGGCGCACGCGCACCATATCCAGCGGCTGATGGTGATCGGCAATTTCGCACTGCTTGCCGGGCTGGAGCCGCAGGCGCTGCACCGCTGGTATCTGGGCATCTACATCGACGCCTTCGAGTGGGTGGAGCTGCCCAACACCCTGGGCATGAGCCAGCGCGCCGACGGCGGGCTGATTGCCACCAAGCCCTATGTCAGCAGCGCCGCCTACCTGCAGCGCATGGGCGACTACTGCCAGGGCTGCGCCTACGACCCCAAGCAGAAAACCGGCGCACGCGCCTGCCCCTTCAACGCCCTGTACTGGGATTTTTTTGAGCGCCACTCCACGGC
>Ga0222428_100647_pt1 | contig 9844 bp, 9 predicted proteins | sample 2B5Ametagenome_FD_182471 | JGI IMG/M metagenome (GOLD analysis project Ga0222428, IMG submission 182471) | Enriched microbial communities from leaf-cutter ant dump, University of Wisconsin, Madison, United States - 2B5A (version 2) | ecosystem: Environmental > Terrestrial > Nest > Insects nest >...
GCCGCTGCTGCCGCCGGACGCGCTGGCCCGCGCCCGCGTGCGTGCGCTCGCGCAGATGGTGGCCTGCGAGATCCACCCGCTCAACAACCTGCGCGTGCTCAAGTACCTCAAGCACCAGCTGCAGGTGACGGACGAGGCCAAGGACGCCTGGTACCGCCACTGGGTGCGCAGCGGCCTGGAGGCCTGCGAGCGCCAGCTCGCCCTGCTGGCCGCGGAGCGCGACGGCGCGGGCCTGCCGCCCTCCGTCTACAGCTGGGGCGACGCGCCCACCTTGGCCGACTGCTGCCTGGTGCCGCAGATCTTCAACGGCCAGCGCTTCCAGGTCGACATGGGCGGCCTGCCGCGCACCATGGCCGCGTTCGAGGCCTGCATGCAGCTGCCCGCGTTCCAGTGCGCGCAGCCCTCGGCCTGCCCCGACGGCGAGGGCTGACCCCCGTGGCAGCGCAGCCCGCCGACTGGCTCAGGCCCGACTGGCCCGCGCCCGCGCACGTCCACGCCGTGTGCACCACGCGCGCCGGCGGCGTGAGCGCCGCGCCCTGGGACAGTTTCAACCTGGGGCGCTACGCGGGCGACGACCCCGCCGCCGTGCGCGCCAACTGGGCCACGCTGCAGGCGGTGCTGAGTGCGGAAGGCCCCGCGGATGGCCGCCCCGTGCGCCCCGTGTACCTGCGGCAGGTGCACGGCACGGTCCTGCAGCCTCTGCTGGCGGACACGCCCGATGGCATCGAGGCCGATGCCTGCACCACCGCGCAGGCCGGCGTGGCCTGCGTGGCCATGGCCGCCGACTGCCTGCCCGTGCTCTTCACCGACCGCGCCGGCACCCGCGTGGCGGCCGCGCATGCGGGCTGGCGCGGGCTGGCGGCGGGGGTGCTGGAATCGGCTTTGGAGTCTTTTCAGCCTCCAGCGCTTGCTGGTCAAGCGCAAGAAGCTATGAAAAAAGAAGCGATCGAGGCGGCGGGCGTCATCGCCTGGCTGGGCCCTTGCATCGGCCCCACGGCGTTCGAGGTCGGCCCCGAAGTGCGCGAGGCTTTTTGCGTGCAGGACGGCGCGGCTGCTGCGCACTTCCGGCCCCGGGCCGGCGGCAAGTACCTGGCCGACCTGGCTGGCCTGGCGCGCCAGCGCCTGCGCGCGGCGGGCGTGGAGCGGCTCTACGGCAACGACAGTTCGCCTGCGTGGTGCACCGTGGGCAACCCGTCACGGTTCTTTTCGTACCGGCGGGACAACCCCCGCTTCGGCGCCAGCGGGCGCATGGCCGCCTGCATCTGGCTGGCCGGCTGACGGCGCGGCCTGCGCCGCCGCCGTGCGCTCGGCCTGCTCGCGCGCGCGCAGCGCGCGCTTGCGTGCCGGCGTGCCCAGGATGTAGAGCACCAGCCCCAGGGGCAGCAGCCCGTAGAGCACGAACGTGACGATGGCGCCCAGCACCGTGCCGTTGGCGGCCGTGGCTTCGGCCACGGCCATTAGCAGGGTGATGTACAGCCATGCAATGACCACCAGATACATGAACGGACAGGAAACAAAGGGTTTTGGAGGGGCCTTGGTGAATGCCATGGCTTGCGGGGCGGTTCCGGGCTCGGCAACAATGGTTGCCATGGCTCGCGGGCGAGGGCCCGCGCCATGGCACATGCATTCACAAGGAGGCAGCATGGATTCTGACGCAGGCTGGGCCGAAGGCGCCCGGCAATTCCAGCAGATTTTCGGTGACGGCTGGACCAAGATGCTGCAAGCATTGCAACCCGTGGACATGGGCGCCCTGTCCACGGCCCTGAAGCCGCACCAGCCCGTGGGCTTCGCGCCCGGCAAGCTGGCCGAGCTGCAGCAGCAGTACATGGAAAGCGCCCGTGCCCTGTGGAGCCAGGGCTGGCAGGCAGCGCCCCCGCAAGGCGGCGACAAGCGCTTCAGCGGCGACGGCTGGGCGCAAAACCCCCTGTCGGCGTTCTCCGTGGCGGCCTACCAGCTGCAGGCACGCACTCTCATGGGGCTGGTCGATGCCGTGGAGGCCGACGACAAGACCCGCGCGCGCATCCGCTTCAGCGTGGAGCAGTGGCTGGCTGCCATGGCGCCCAGCAACTTCCTGGCCTTCAACGCCGATGCGCAGAAGAAGGCGCTGGAAACCCAGGGCGAGAGCATCGCCAAGGGGGTGGCCAACCTGCTGCACGACCTGCGCCAGGGCCACATCTCCATGACCGACGAAAGCCGCTTCGAGGTGGGCCGCAACGTGGCCACGACCGAGGGCGCGGTGGTGTTCGAGAACGAGCTGTTCCAGCTCATCGAATACAAGCCGCTCACGCCCAAGGTGTACGAGCGTCCTTTCCTCATGGTGCCGCCGTGCATCAACAAGTTCTACATCCTCGACCTGCAGCCCGACAACTCGGTGATCCGCTACGCCGTGTCGCAGGGCCACCGCACCTTCGTGGTGAGCTGGCGCAACCCGGACATGTCGCTCGCCGACAAGACCTGGGACCACTACATCGAGGACGCGGTGCTCACCGCCATCGCCACCGTGCAGCAGATCACGGGCGCGCCGCAGATCAACGCCCTGGGCTTCTGCGTGGGCGGCACCATGCTGGCCAATGCCCTGGCCGTGCTGGCCGCGCGCGGCGAGGAGCCTGTGGCCAGCGCCACCTTCCTCACCACGCTCATCAACTTCTCCGATACCGGCATCCTCGATGTCTTCATCGACGAGAGCTTCGTGCGCCTGCGCGAGATGCAGATGGGGCAGGGCGGGCTCATGAAGGGGCAGGAGCTGGCATCGACCTTCAGCTTCCTGCGGCCCAACGACCTGGTGTGGAACTACGTGGTGGGCAACTACCTCAAGGGCGAGACGCCGCCCGCGTTCGACCTTCTCTACTGGAACAGCGACGCCACCAACCTGCCCGGCCCGTATTACGCCTGGTACCTGCGCAACTTCTACCTGGAGAACAACCTCATCCAGCCCGGCAAGCTCACCGTCTGCGGCGAGAAGCTGGACCTGCGCAAGGTGAAGCTGCCCGTGTACATCTACGGCTCGCGCGAGGACCACATCGTGCCCATCGGCGCGGCCTACGCCTCCACGCAGGTGCTGCCGGGCAAGAAGCGTTTCGTGATGGGCGCCTCCGGCCACATCGCGGGCGTGATCAATCCGCCGGCCAAGAAAAAGCGCAGCCACTGGCTGCGCGAGGACGGCAAGCTGCCGGCCACCCTGGACGAGTGGGTGCAAGGTGCCACCGAACTGCCCGGAAGCTGGTGGGACGACTGGGCCGCCTGGCTCAAGGGCCATGCGGGCAAGCAGGTCGCTGCGCCCAAGTCCTACGGCAAGGCGCCCAAGTTCAAGGCCATCGAGCCCGCGCCCGGCAGCTACGTCCAGCAGAAGGCCTGAGGGTTTTCCGCGGCATTGATTACGCAATAGTCCTGACAGCAGGCAGATTCAGAATGCATCGCAGGGCTTGCGCTGCCACGTGCGCGGGTCCCGCCAAATACGGCCTTTCGGCCGGATGAAAGAAAGGAAGACATCATGGAAGACATCGTCATCGTCTCTGCCGTACGCACGCCTGTGGGCAAGTTCGGCGGCGCACTCGCCAAGACGCCCGCCACCGAGCTGGGCGCCCTCGTCATCCGCGAGGCGCTGGCGCGTGCGCGGGTGGCTCCCGACCAGGTGGGCGAAGTCATCATGGGCCAGGTGCTCGCGGCCGGCTGCGGCCAGAACCCTGCACGCCAGGCCATGATGAAGGCCGGTGTGGCCAAGGAAACCCCCGCGCTCACCATCAACGCCGTGTGCGGCTCCGGCCTGAAGGCCGTGATGCTGGCCGCGCAGGCCGTCGCCACGGGCGACAGCGAGATCGTCGTGGCCGGCGGCCAGGAAAACATGAGTCTCTCGGCCCACGTGCTCAACGGCTCGCGCGACGGCCAGCGCATGGGCGACTGGAAGCTGGTGGACACCATGATCGTGGACGGCCTCTGGGACGTCTACAACCAGTACCACATGGGCATCACCGCCGAGAACGTGGCCAAGCAGCACGGCATCACGCGCGAAATGCAGGACGCGCTGGCCCTTGCCAGCCAGCAGAAGGCCGCGGCCGCGCAGGACGCCGGCCGCTTCGCCGACGAGATCGTGCCCGTATCGCTGCCGCAGAAGAAGGGCGACCCCATCGTCTTCGCGGCCGATGAATACCTCAACCGCAAGACCAATGCCGATGCCCTGGCCGGCCTGCGCCCCGCCTTCGACAAGGCCGGCTCCGTGACGGCAGGCAATGCCTCGGGCATCAACGACGGCGCTGCCGCCGTCGTGGTCATGAGTGCCAAGAAGGCTGCGGCCCTGGGCCTCAAGCCCCTGGCGCGCATCGCGGCCTTCGGCACGAGCGGCCTCGACCCGGCCACCATGGGCATGGGCCCGGTGCCCGCATCGCGCAAGGCGCTGCAGCGTGCAGGCTGGAACGTGGGCGACGTGGACCTGTTCGAACTCAACGAAGCCTTCGCCGCGCAGGCCTGCGCTGTGAACAAGGAGCTGGGCGTCGACCCCGCCAAGGTGAACGTGAACGGCGGCGCCATCGCCATCGGCCACCCCATCGGCGCATCGGGCTGCCGCGTGCTGGTCACGCTGCTGCACGAAATGCAGCGCCGCGACGCCAAGAAGGGGCTGGCCGCGCTGTGCATCGGCGGCGGCATGGGCGTTTCGCTGGCGGTGGAGCGCTGAGCAGCCAGACGGGCCCTGTGCGAGCAGGGCCTCCAGGCCTACAGGCCGCGCCCTCGGGCGCGGCTTTTTTCATGGTCCCATGGCAATGCATGGTGCATCCATAACCCGTCATCATCGCATGCCTGAGGGCCTCCAAAATCTCTGCGGCGCCCCGTGTTTTCCTCGACGGAAACACCGCGATTCTTGGGTAGAGTGGCACTTGGAACACATTCCGTTTTGCCAAACCAGGAGAGCACAATGAGTCAGAAGATCGCGTACGTCACAGGAGGCATGGGGGGCATCGGCACTGCCATTTGCCAGCGTCTGCACCGGGATGGTTTCAAGGTCATCGCAGGTTGCGGCCCGACGCGCGACTACGAGAAATGGCTGGGAGAGCAGAAGGCACAGGGCTACACCTTTCATGCATCGGTGGGCAACGTGGGCGACTGGGACTCCACCGTCGAGGCCTTCACCAAGGCCAAGTCCGAGCACGGCAGCATCGACGTGCTGGTCAACAACGCCGGCATCACGCGCGACCGCATGTTCGTCAAGATGACGCGCGAGGACTGGGACGCGGTGATCGAGACCAACCTCAACAGCATGTTCAACGTGACCAAGCAGGTCGTGGGCGACATGGTGGAGAAGGGCTGGGGCCGCATCGTCAACATCAGCAGCGTTAACGGCGAAAAGGGCCAGGCCGGACAGACCAACTACTCGGCCGCCAAGGCGGGCATGCACGGGTTCTCGATGGCCCTGGCGCAGGAGCTGGCCACCAAGGGCGTGACCGTGAACACCGTGAGCCCGGGCTACATCGGCACCGACATGGTCAAGGCCATCCGTCCGGACGTGCTGGAAAAGATCGTGGCGACGGTGCCGGTCAAGCGCCTGGGCGAGCCCAGCGAGATCGCATCCATCATCTCGTGGCTTTCCTCGGAAGAAGGCGGCTACGCCACGGGGGCGGATTTCTCCGTCAATGGCGGCCTGCACATGGGCTAAGCATGCAGGCATGCGCCCGCTGCCAGGCGGGCGCGAAAGCCGAAAAAGGGAACGCAGCGCGTTCCCTTTTTTCATGTCGGCCATGATTTTTCATATGGTGAGTGAAGTTTTGCTAAATGAAAAATGAGTCATGCTGCATTGCCGCAAAATTTCTCAATACGAGAAAATATATTTCTCATCATAAAAATGAAAAGTTATGTGGTTGATTTTTAAGTAAAAAAATCATGTCTTCTATAAGACATAAGAGCTTGTGCGAGTCTTATAGAAGACTTAAAGTTGTCTCCAAGGGCATCGCACCGATGCCCCCCGATGAACCAACCCTTGGAGAGCAACCATGTCGAAGTCCCTGAACGCACAACTCAGCCGTGAGCAACAGATCGCAGCCCTCGAAAAGGACTGGGCCCAGAACCCTCGCTGGAAGAGCGTCAAGCGCGGCTACAGCGCTGCCGACGTGGTGCGCCTGCGCGGCAGCCTGCAGCCCGAATACACGCTGGCCCAGCGCGGCGCCGAAAAGCTGTGGGAACTGGTGAACGGCGGCGCCAAGAAGGGCTACGTGAACGCCTTCGGTGCCATCACCGCCGGCCAGGCCATGCAGCAGGCCAAGGCGGGCCTGGAAGCCGTGTACCTGTCGGGCTGGCAAGTGGCCGCCGACGGCAACACCAGCGAAACCATGTATCCCGACCAGTCGCTGTATGCCTACGACTCGGTGCCCACCATGGTCCGCCGCATCAACAACACCTTCAAGCGTGCCGATGAAATCCAGTGGGGCCGCGGCGTGAACCCCGGCGACAAGGAGTTCGTCGACTACTTCCTGCCCATCGTGGCCGATGCGGAAGCCGGTTTCGGCGGCGTGCTGAACGCTTTCGAGCTGATGAAGAACATGATCGCCGCCGGTGCCGCAGGTGTGCACTTCGAAGACCAGCTGGCCGCCGTGAAGAAGTGCGGCCACATGGGCGGCAAGGTGCTCGTGCCCACGCAGGAAGCCTGCGAGAAGCTGATTGCCGCGCGCTTCGCCGCCGACGTGATGGGCGTGCCCACCATCGTGCTGGCCCGCACCGATGCCGAGGCCGCCAACCTGATCACCAGCGACCACGACGCCAACGACAAGCCCTTCCTGACCGGCGAGCGTACGCAAGAAGGCTTCTACCGCGTGAAGAACGGCCTGGAGCAGGCCATCAGCCGCGGCGTGGCGTACGCGCCCTATGCCGACCTGGTGTGGTGCGAGACCGGGGTGCCCGACATTGGCTTCGCCCGCGAATTCGCCCAGGCCGTGCTGGCCGCATGCCCTGGCAAGCTGTTGAGCTACAACTGCTCGCCTTCGTTCAACTGGAAGAAGAACCTCAACGACAAGCAGATCGCTTCCTTCCAGGAAGACCTGTCCGCGCTGGGCTACAAGTACCAATTCATCACACTGGCCGGCATTCACAGCAACTGGTACAACACGTTCAAGTTTGCCCACGCCTACGCTCGCGGCGAAGGCATGCGCCATTACGTGGAAATGATCCAGGAACCCGAATTCGCAGCACGCGAACAGGGTTACACCTTCGTGTCGCACCAGCAGGAAGTGGGCGCGGGCTACTTCGACGACGTGACCACGGTGATCCAGGGCGGCTCCTCGTCGGTCAAGGCGCTGACGGGTTCCACCGAAGAAGAGCAGTTCCACTGATCGAGCCACCAGGTAGCCCGATAGGGCACTGGAAGGTGAAAAGGCCACCCGACGGGTGGCTTTTCTTTTTTGAGCGGCGTTGAAGCTTCCCTTAGCTGGGCTTGAGCTTGGCCCCCGGCAAACCCAGTGCAAAAACGGAATTCGGCACGTTCTGCGCGGGCAACTGGGTCTTGACGGCTCGTGTGCGGGAAGGGGACGAAACTACCTGCATGGTCTGTAGCGCCCTGTCGCCAGCTTGCTGCTGTGCCAGCAAGTCGGCGACGGTAATGGATTGCAGGTATTCCATCACCCGGGAGTGGAAGCTGGCCCACAGCTCAGCGGTCATGTCGCCGCCGCCGGAAGGGGAGGCACCTTCGTCCTGGCCGGCCGGCCGGGGCATGTATTTCTCCGAAGCCAGGACGATGTCGGCCACCGATAGCTCTTGGGGCGGGCGCAGCAGCGTGTAGCCGCCGCCGGGGCCGCGGATGCTGGAGACGATGCCTGCGCGGCGCAGCGCGCTGAAGATGTCCTCGAGATAGGACAGCGAAATGCCCTGGCGTGCACTGATGGAGGGAAGGGCGACGGGCTGGCCGTGGGAGCGCAGTGCCAGGTCCGTGAGGGCGGTGACAGCCAGCTTGCCTCGGGTGGTCAAACGCATGGTGTGGGGTTCCTTGTCGTGAAGGGTGGCGGACAGGGCCGCTGCTGCTGCGCCGAAGCGCTGTGGCCGGGCCATGCGGCCCTGCGGTGGCCCTGAAGAGCAGATGGATGTGCGTGCGCCGCGCCTGTAAGGCGGCAGGCCGGGCCGGCGGATGGCCGGGCAGTGCCTCAGGTGCGCTGCATGCGGCCCGCGCGGGGGGGCCTGTGCCTTTTCTTCGGCAGCGGAGCGGGCAGTGCCTCGGCCAGTGTGGCGGGGCAGGGGAAGGGCGCAAGGCCGGAGGCGGCCTGCGGCAGGCGGATGTTCTGGTCGTCAGGCAGATCCTGCCGGTCGTCCATGAGGCCGTGGCCGCGCAGGTCGGCGGAGGCGTCCTTCGCCACGTCTTCTGCGGTCTGGAGCGCGGGGCCTGCGGAGGCATCGTCCAGCAGCATGGCATGCGTGCACACCTGGGGTGGGAGCACCGCCGCCGGCGTCTTGCCGAAGGCGGATACACCCACGCTCAGGAGGAAATGGAGGGTGAAAACCGCAATCAACCATCTCGGCATGGTAGGCAAATTATACGGACCCCTCTTTCCAGGCCCATGCCCGTGGCCAGGGGAAGCCGGCAGAATGCGGCCATGAGCGCCCGCCCCGCACCCCGAACGCCCGCCCGCCCGGCGGCTCCCGCCGCGCCGGCGCTGTACCAGCAGATCAAGGACTTCATCGTGCGCGGCATCCAGGACGGCTCCTGGCGCGCGGGCGACCGTCTGCCTTCCGAGAACGAGCTGGTCACGCGCTTCGGCATGTCGCGCATGACGGTGAACCGGGCGCTGCGCGAGCTGGTGGAGCAGGGGCGCATCGTGCGCGTGGCCGGGGTGGGCAGCTTCGTGGCGGAGGGCAAGCCGCAGTCCACGCTGCTGCACATCGCCAACCTGGCCGAGGAGATCCGCCAGCGCGGCCACGACTACTTGTGCGAGGTGCTGCGGGTGGAGCGCGTGTCCGCGCCGGTGGAAGTGGCTGCGGCGCTGGACCTGCGGGCCGGCGCCTCGGTGTTCCATGCGGTGTGCGTGCACCGGGAGGACGGTGTGCCGGTGCAGCTGGAAGACCGTTACGTGAACCCGAGGATGGCGCCCACGTTCGGGGCGCAGGATTTTTCGCGGCTGCAGCCCTCGGAATTCCTGGTGCGCAACGTGCCCTTCGACCAGATGGAGCACGTGGTCGATGCCGTGCTGCCCACGCCCGAGCAGGCCGGGTTGCTGGCGATCGCGCCTGGCGACCCCTGCCTGCTGCTCACCCGCCGCACCTGGTCGGGGGGCGTGCCGGTGACGGTGGTGCGCTGCCTCCATCCCGGCAGCCGCTACCGGCTGGGCAGCCGCTTCAGGGCCGACGGTCCCCCGCTCGTGGGGTAGGTGCATGCGGGTTGATCCTGTATATACAGGATCGCTTTTCCATGCTCCAATACCTTCAATGCGGCGCAACCATGCCGTTTTTTCGCGCCATCTTGTCTATACAGGAAGAATAATGACCTCCTTGCCCACCCTCGTGCTCCGACCCGGCCAGGTCTCCCTGGCCGAACTGCGCCGTGCCAGCGCCGGCGGCCTGCGGCTGGCGATGGACCCGGAGGCGCTGCAGGGACTGGCAGCGGCGCAGGCCACCGTGGACCGCATCGTGCGGGAAGACCAGGTGGTCTATGGCATCAACACCGGCTTCGGCAAGCTGGCCAGCACCCGCATTGCCGGCGACCGGCTGGCCGAGCTGCAGCGCAACCTGGTGCTGTCGCACAGCGTGGGCACTGGCGAGGCCTTGCCTGACCCCGTGGTGCGCCTGGTGCTGGCCACCAAGGCAGTGAGCCTGGCGCGCGGCCATTCGGGCGTGCGGCCCGAGATCGTCGATGCGCTGCTGGCGCTCGGCAATGCGGGCC
>Ga0222428_100649_pt1 | contig 9822 bp, 9 predicted proteins | sample 2B5Ametagenome_FD_182471 | JGI IMG/M metagenome (GOLD analysis project Ga0222428, IMG submission 182471) | Enriched microbial communities from leaf-cutter ant dump, University of Wisconsin, Madison, United States - 2B5A (version 2) | ecosystem: Environmental > Terrestrial > Nest > Insects nest >...
AAGGCGGCCCAGGCGGCGCGGGAGCCGACGAGGAAGTCGCGGCTCACGTCCTGGTGCCGGGCCGACAGGTCCACGATCTGCGCAACGGCGATGCTGCGCATATCCTGGGCGCGCGCGGGCCTGGCCGGCAGCGCCCAGGCGGCAGTGGCCGCGCCGGCGGCCTGCAGGACGGCGCGGCGGCGCGGCGCGAGGAGGGCGGCGATGGCCATGGCGCTGCGTTGGCCCGTGCTCACTTGCGCGGGGGCATCAGCACGCGGTCGATGGCGTGCACCACGCCGTTGCCGGCGCGGATGTCGGCCTGCTCCACGAGGGCGTCCTCCACCGTGAGGAAGGTGCCTGCACGCGCGAGCGTGATGTCGGAGCCCTGCAGCGTCTTGAGCTTGCCGGCCTTGGCGTCGGCAGCGGCCAGGCGGGCGACGATGATGTGGTGCGACAGCACGGCCTTGAGCTGGGCCTTGTCGGCCTTGAGCGCGTCCAGGGTCTTGGGGGGCAGGGCCTGGAAGGCGGAATTTGTGGGCGCAAAGACGGTGTAGGGCCCCGTGCCGTCCAGCGTGGCCAGTAGGTCGGCCTCGCCGGCGAGGCGGTGGAAGGTGCTCAGCGCGGGCGTGCGCGCCAGGGCGGCGGACACCGTGCCGGGCGCGGAGGCCTGGGTGGCGCAGGCGCCGAGGGTGGCCACGGTGGCAAGGGCCAGGACGGTTCGGAGTGCAGAGCGGCGGAACATGGTTTTCTCCCGTGTGGTGGGTCTGTGACCGACGGCAGTCGGCGGCGGGAGCGTACGCAGCGCATGCGACAGCGCCGTGACAGCGGCCGGCCGCGCCGCTGTGTGACGGTCATCCGGGGGTGTCATGTCGATGTCACAAACGCCTCCTAGAGTCACGGCATAGCGTTTTTTCAACCAAGAGGCTCTTTCATGAAACTCTCCGCGATTCGGGTTCTGGTGTCTGGTGTGGTGGCGATGGGTGCGTTCTCTGGCGCCTGGGCGCAGCAGGAAGCGACGGGCGCAGGCGCCAGCTTCCCCGCGCCGCTGTATTCCAAGTGGGCCGCCGACTACCACAAGGCCACGGGTGTGAAGATCAACTACCAGTCGGTGGGCTCCGGCGCGGGCCTGCGCCAGATCGAGGCCAAGACGGTGGACTTCGGCGCCTCCGACGCGCCGCTCAAGGACGAAGAGCTGGCGGCCAAGGGCCTGGTGCAGTTCCCCACCGTGATCGGCGGCATCGTCCCCGTGGTGAACATCAAGGGCATCCAGCCCGGCCAGCTCAAGCTCAGCGGCCAGGTGATCGGCGACATCTACCTGGGCAAGATTACCAAGTGGAACGACGAGGCCATCAAGGCGCTGAACCCCGGCCTGGGCCTGCCCGACGCCACCATCGCCCCCGTGCGCCGCGCCGACGGCTCGGGCACGACCTTCGGCTTCACCAATTACCTGTCCAAGGTGAACGCAGAGTGGAAGTCCAAGGTGGGCGAAGGCACGGCCGTGAACTGGCCCGTGGGTGCCGGCGGCAAGGGTAACGAGGGCGTGGCCGCCTTCGTGGGCCGCCTGCCCAACTCCATCGGCTACGTGGAATACGCCTACGTCAAGCAGAACAAGCTGACCTTCGCGCAGATGCAAAACAGCGCCGGCAGCTTCGTCTCGCCCGACGAGTCTTCCTTCAAGGCCGCCGCCGCGGGTGCCGACTGGGCCAAGAGCTTCTACCAGATCCTGACCAACCAGCCCGGCAAGGACGCCTGGCCGATCACCTCCGCCACCTTCATCCTGATGCACAAGACGCAGGACAAGCCGGTGCAGGCCGCCACGGCGCTGAAGTTCTTCGAATGGGCCTACAAGGGCGGCGACAAGACCGCGTCCGACCTCGACTACGTGGCCATGCCCGAGAGCGTGAAGGGCGTGATCATGAAGTCCTGGGACGGCATCAAGGACGCCTCGGGCAAGGCCATCGCCCTGAAGTAAGCTGGCGCCACCGGCCTGCCGCCCGGCGCGGCGGGCCGCCCCGATTCCTCCCATCACACACAAGGCAACCGACGTGTCCACAACGCTGCCAGTCCACCAGGCGCCGCCGCGCGATGCGGAGCGCGGCGCTTCCCGAAGCTCCCCGCCGCCGCGCTCCTCCATGGTCTCGGGCGTGCTCGCAGACCGCATCTTCGGCTGGATGGCGCGCGGCGCGGCGCTGCTGACGCTGTCGCTGCTGCTGGGCATCCTGGCCTCGCTGGTGTACGGCGCCTGGCCTTCCATCCAGCAGTACGGCCTGGGCTTCCTGACCAGCAGTGCCTGGGACCCGGTGCAGAACGAGTACGGCGGCTTGGTGATGATCTACGGCACGCTGGCCACGTCGCTCATCGCGCTGCTGATCGCCGTGCCGGTGAGCTTCGGCATCGCGCTGTTCCTGACCGAGCTGTCGCCCGCCTGGCTCAAGCGCCCCCTGGGCACGGCCATCGAGCTGCTGGCGGCGGTGCCCTCCATCGTCTACGGCATGTGGGGCCTGATGGTGTTCGGCCCCATCCTCGCCACCTATGTGCAGCAGCCGCTGCAATCGCTGTTTTCCGGCGTTCCCTACCTGGGCGCGCTCGTCTCCGGCCCGCCGGTGGGCATCGGCATCCTGTCGGCCGGCATCATCCTGGCGATCATGATCATCCCGTTCATCGCCTCGGTGATGCGCGACGTGTTCGAGGTCACGCCCGCGCTGCTCAAGGAATCCGCCTACGGCCTGGGCTCCACCACCTGGGAGGTGGTGTGGAAGGTCGTGCTGCCCTACACCAAGTCGGGCGTGCTCGGCGGCATCATGCTCGGCCTGGGCCGGGCGCTGGGCGAGACGATGGCCGTCACCTTCGTGATCGGCAACATGAACCAGCTCAATTCCCTGTCGGTGTTCGAGGCGGCCAACAGCATCACCTCGGCCCTGGCCAACGAATTCGCCGAGGCCGGCGAAGGCCTGCACCAGGCCTCGCTGATCTACCTGGGCCTGGTGCTGTTCTTCATCACCTTCGTCGTCCTGTCGCTGTCCAAACTGCTGCTGGCCCGCCTGAAGAAGGGCGAAGGAGCACGCGCATGAGCACCTCACGCCAACTCATCTCCGCCGCCGAACTGGCGCAAGTGCGCGCCCAGCGCTACGCATCGCGCAAGCGCCTGAACGGCATCGCGCTGACCCTGTCGCTGCTGGCGATGGCGTTCGGCGTGTTCTGGCTGATCTGGATCCTGTGGGAGACGATCCGCCTGGGCCTGGGCGGCCTGAGCGTCGCCCTGTTCACGCAGATGACGCCCCCGCCCAACGAGGCGGGCGGCATCGCCAACGCCATCTTCGGCTCCTTCGTCATGGTGCTGCTGGCCACCTTCGTGGGCACGCCCATCGGCATCATGGCAGGCGTCTACCTCGCCGAATACGACCCGCGCGGCTGGCTGGCCAGCACCACGCGCTTCGTCAACGACATCCTGCTGTCGGCGCCCAGCATCGTGATCGGCCTGTTCGTCTACGCCGTGGTCGTGGCGCGCTTCAAGAGCTTCTCGGCCTGGGCCGGCATCATCGCGCTGGCGCTGATCGTGATCCCGGTGGTGATCCGCACCACCGAGAACATGCTGGTGCTGGTGCCCGCAAGCCTGCGCGAGGCGGCCTACGCGCTGGGAACGCCCAAGTGGAAGGTCATCACCCTGGTGACGCTGCGCGCGGCCCGCGCGGGCGTCATCACCGGCGTGCTGCTGGCCGTGGCGCGCATCGCGGGCGAGACGGCGCCGCTGCTGTTCACCGCGCTCAACAACCAGTTCTGGAACGGGGACCTCTCCAAGCCCATGGCCAGCCTGCCGGTCACCATCTTCAAGTTCGCGATGAGCCCCTACGAGAACTGGCAGCAGCTGGCCTGGGCCGGCGTGTTCCTCATCACCCTGGCCGTGCTCGGCCTGAACATCCTGGCCCGCGTGGTCACCCGCCAGAAGTAAACATCCGGGAAGAACCCCATGCCCACCACCCTCAAGACCCCAGAGCCGCTGCCGTCCAAGATCGCGGTGCGCGACCTGAACTTCTACTACGGCAAGTTCCACGCCCTCAAGAACATCAACCTCGACATCCCCGAGAAGAAGGTCACCGCCTTCATCGGCCCGTCGGGCTGCGGCAAGTCCACGCTGCTGCGCACCTTCAACCGCATGTTCGAGCTCTATCCCGAGCAGCGCGCGCAGGGCCAGATCCTGCTGGACGGAGAGAACCTGCTCACCAGCAAGGAAGACGTGGCGCTGATCCGCGCCAAGGTCGGCATGGTGTTCCAGAAGCCCACGCCGTTCCCGATGTCCATCTACGACAACATCGCCTTCGGCGTGAAGCTCTTCGAGAGCCTGAACGCCACCGACATGGACGACCGCGTGGAATGGGCGCTGCGCAAGGCCGCGCTGTGGAACGAGGTCAAGGACAAGCTGCACCAGAGCGGCTCCGGCCTGTCGGGCGGGCAGCAGCAGCGCCTGTGCATCGCACGCGGCATCGCGATCAAGCCCGAGGTGCTGCTGCTCGACGAGCCCTGCTCGGCGCTGGACCCGATCTCCACCGCCAAGATCGAGGAGCTGATCGCCGAGCTCAAGGACGACTACACCGTGGTCATCGTCACCCACAACATGCAGCAGGCCGCGCGCTGCAGCGACTTCACCGCCTACATGTACCTGGGCGACCTGGTGGAGTTCGGCCGCACGGAGCAGATGTTCTTCAAGCCGCAGCGCAAGGAGACAGAGGACTACATCACCGGACGCTTCGGCTGAAAGCGAAGGACACACCATGACCGACAAGCACCTTTCCTCCCAGTTCGACAGCGAACTCAACAGCATCTCCGCCCGCGTGATGGAACTCGGCGGGCTGGTGGAATCGCAGATCCGCCAAGCCATCCACGCACTGTCGCACTTCAGCATGGAGGCGGCCGAGCAGGTCGAGCAGCTCGAGCGCCGCGTGAACCGCATGGAAGTGGAGATCGACCACGAGCTGTCCACCGTCATCGCCCGGCGCCAGCCCACGGCGCGCGATCTGCGCCTGCTGATCGCCTTCTCCAAGGCCATCGCCAACCTGGAGCGCATGGGCGACGAGGCCACGCGCATGGCGCGCATGTGCCGCTCCATCATCGAAAGCGGCGCCGCGCGCTCGCTGCCCTCCAGCGACCTGCGCGTGGCGGCCGACCTGGCCTCGGGCCTGCTGCGCAAGGCGCTGGACGCGTTCGCGCGCCTGGACACCAAGGCGGCGGTCGCCATCCTCAAGGAAGACGACCTCATCGACCGCGAGTTCGACGGCTTCGTGCGCAAGCTCATCACCTACATGATGGAAGACCCGCGCACCATCTCCGCCAGCCTGGACCTGCTGTTCCTGGCCAAGGCCATCGAGCGCATCGGCGACCACTCCAAGAACGTGGCCGAACTCATCATCTACCTGGTCGAAGGCAAGGACGTGCGCCACACCACGCTCGAGGAAATCGAGTCGGCCCTGGCCTGAGGAAGGGCACACCACCGCATGAAGAAACTCCCCCGCGTACTCATCGTCGAGGATGAAGCGCCCATCGCCGAGCTGGTGGCCGTGAACCTGCGGCACAACGGCTTCGCGCCGATCTGGGCCGAGGACGGCGAATCGGCCCAGCGCGAGCTCGACGCAGTGCTGCCCGACGTGATCCTGCTCGACTGGATGCTGCCGGGCGCCAGCGGCCTGCAGCTCGCGCGCCGCTGGCGCAGCGACGCGCGCACCAAGCAGATCCCCATCCTGATGCTCACCGCGCGCGGCGACGAGCCCGACAAGGTCTCCGGCCTGGACGCCGGCGCCGACGACTACATCACCAAGCCCTTCTCCACGCAGGAGCTGCTGGCGCGCATCCGCGCCGTGCTGCGCCGGCGCGCGCCCGAGCAGGTGAGCGACAGCGTCGCCATCGGCGAGCTGGTGCTCGACGCCGCCACCTACCGCGTCAGCTACCAGGGCCAGCCGCTCAAGGTGGGCCCCACCGAATTCAAGCTGCTGCACTACCTCATGAAGCACTCCGAGCGCGTGCACAGCCGCGCGCAGCTGCTCGACAAGATCTGGGGCGACCACGTCTTCATCGAGGAGCGCACGGTGGACGTGCACATCAAGCGCCTGCGCGAGGCCCTGGGCGGCGCCGGCCGCATGGTGGAGACCGTGCGCGGCGCGGGCTACCGGCTCACCGGCCAGGTGCAGGCCGATGCGCAGGACGGGATGCGCGCATGAGCGTGCGCTTCAAGAATGTGAGCTGCTTGCGCTTGATGCACAATGGTTTCAGGTGCTTTTCCATCTGAAACCCAGGACTGGAAAGCGGCACCAGCTCCTTTTTGAATAGCGAAACCCTTCCGCCCCATGCTGCTGCGCTTTCTCTTCTTCTTCCTGTGCCAGGTGGCGGGTGCCGCCCTGGGCTGGTGGCAGGCCGGCCCCTGGGGCGCGGTGGCCGGCGCCTGCGCGGCGGCGTGGGTCTGGTTCGCGTGGGACCTATGGCGCGGCGCCCGCGTGCTGGCCTGGATGCGCGAGGGCGATCCCGCCCGCGCCCCCCGCCTGCGCGGCATGTGGGGCGAGGCGGCAGACCGCGCACGCCGCCTGGTGCGCCAGGGCCGTTTGCGCGAACAGGCCAGCGACGCGCGGCTGCAGGAGATCCTGGCCGCGCTGCAGGCCTCGCCCAACGGCGTGACGCTGCTGGACGCCGAAGGCCGCATCGAATGGTGCAACCAGATGGCGGAGGAGCACTTCGGCATCCATTTCGAGCGCGACGCGCTGCAGTCCATCGGCAACCTGGTGCGCGACCCGGACTTCAGCGCCTACTACGCCGGGCACGACTTCACGCGCGACGTGGTCCTGCAGGGCCGCGCCAGCACCCCCTCGCGGCCGGTGCGCATCTCCATGCACCTGCATCCCTACGGCGACGGCCGCAAGCTGCTGCTGTCGCGCGACATCACCGCGCTGGAGCAGGCCGAGGCCATGCGGCGCGACTTCGTGGCCAACGTGTCGCACGAGATCCGCACCCCGCTCACCGTGCTCATGGGCTTCGTGGAAACGCTGCAGACCCTGGAACTCGGCGCCGACGAGCGCGCGCGCTACCTGGGCATGATGTCCCAGCAGGCCCAGCGCATGCACCACCTGGTGCAGGACCTGCTCACCCTCTCGCGCCTGGAAGGCAGCCCTCTGCCGGGCCTGGCCGACTGGGTGCCCGTGGCCTCGCTGCTGCGCCACTGCGAGGACGAGGCGCGGGCGCTGTCGGCCATGCTGACGCAGGGCGCCCCCCAGCCGCACCGCATCGCCTTCCCCACGCCCGATGAAGCCCAGGCCGCCGGCCAGGTGGCGGGCATCGCGGCCGAGCTGCAGAGCGCCCTGGCCAACCTGGTCAACAACGCCGTGCGCTACACGCCCGCGGGCGGCAGCATCACCGTGGCCTGGGAAGCGGGAGAAGGCGGCGGCGCCCGCTTCAGCGTGAGCGACACCGGCCCCGGCATCGCGGCCGAGCACCTGCCGCGCATCACCGAGCGCTTCTACCGCGTGGACCGCAGCCGCTCGCGCGACACCGGCGGCACCGGCCTGGGCCTGGCCATCGTCAAGCACGTGGTGCAGCGCCACGGCGGCACGCTGCACGTGCGCAGCGTGGTGGGGCAGGGCAGCGTCTTCAGCGTGGATCTGCCACCGATGCGCGTACGCCGCTGAGCACGCGCCGCAGCACATAGGCCAGCAGCGCCCAGAACACCAGCGCCACCACCGCCAGCGCCGCGGCGCTGGCCGCCCAGAAGGGCGCGGGCGAATGCAGCGGCCCCCAGCCGCCCAGGCCGTGGTAGGCCAGCGCATAGCCGCCCGCCAGCCCCACGCCCCACAGCATCACGCTGTAGACCGCCAGAGGCGCCAGCGTGATGCGGTAGCTGCGCAGCACGAAGATGCACAGCGTCTGCAGCGCGTCGGCCACGTGGTAGGCCGCCACCCAGGCGAGCAGGGCGGTGGTCAGGCGCACCACGTCGGCGCTCGTCGAATAGAGCGCGGCGACGGGCTGGCGCGCTATCAGCAAAATAGCTGCCAGCGCGCAGCCCATCAGCGCTGCGAGCCAGAAACCCTGCCATGCCACGACGGCGGCCTGGTGCTCGTCGCCCGCGCCGCGCCAGAAGCTCACGCGCGCGCTGGTGGCGATCGCCAGCGACAGCGGCACCATGTAGAGCACCGCCGCCAGGTTGGAGGCGATCTGGTGCGCACCCGCCGCCAGCGCCCCCTGGCGCGCGATGAACAGCGCCATGAGCGTGAACGAGGTCACCTCCACCAGGATCGACAGCCCCGCCGGCAGCCCCAGCCGCAGGAAGCGCGCGAGCTGGGCCGCGTCGGGCCGCTCCAGCGGCCGCCACAGGGCCAGCGGCGCATACAGCGGCTGCGTGCGCAGCATGCGCCAGCCCAGCGCCATTAGGCCGTAGTTCACCGCCAGCGTGGCCCAGGCGCAGCCCGCCGCGCCCTGCGGCGCCAAGCCCGCGCCGCCGAAGGTGAACCAGATGGACAGCGGCACCTTCAGCGCCAGCGACCCCACCTGCAGCCAGGTGACGAGCTGCGGTCGGCCCAGCGCCTGGTTCAGCGTGGAGTAGATGCGAAACAGCAGCGCGGGCGGCAGCCCGAAGGCCAGGATGGCGAGGTATTCGCGCACCTGGCCGCGCAGCGCCTCGGGCACCTCCGTCCAGCGCAGGATGGCGTCGGGCGACAGCAGCACCGCCATGCCCAGCACGCAGGCCGCGGCCCACAGGTAGAGCGACTGGCGCAGGCTGGCGCCGATCTCCGCCTGCGCCCGCGCGCCGCGCTGCTCGGCCCAGACGGGCAGCAGCGCCTGCAGCACGCCCATGAGCGCCACGTAGACGCTGATGAACACGGCCGAGCCGATCGACAGCGCGGCCAGCGATTCCTGCGAGTGGCGCCCGGCGACGATGGTGTCGGTCACCCCGAAGGCCATGACGGCCAGTTGCCCCGCCAGCACCGTGACGGCGTGGCGGGCGATGACGGACAACTCCTGCATGTCAGTCTCCCATGACGCGGCGCGCCATCCGCAGCCCACGAAACTGGCGTGCCCCATGCGCAGGCAGCCGCGCAAGGGCCGCCCCGCCGCGCTGGCTGCGTCCCCCTGCCCACGCATAGCGTGAGAGCGGGGGGAAGCGGCGTAGCCGCTCAGGGGGGTGTTTCATCCATCACGCGCTGGAGGATCAGCAGCCGGTCGGTGCGCTCGGTGGGGCGGGTGGCGCTGGCCACCTTGCGCCACTGCCCTGGGGGCAGCACGGCGCGCACGGGCGGCTCGGCGGCCGCATCGGCCACCACCCAGCCGCAGGCCTGCGCCTGGGCGGGGGCCACCATGTCCAGGCCGCCGTGGAAGGCCAGCGCGGCGGTCTGCGCGCGGCTCAGGCCGTAGCCGGCCACGCAGCCGCGTGCGCCCGCGGCGTCCAGCGCGGCCGTCACGCGGGCCACCTGCGGCGCGAAGCTGCGGCCGTAGTCCAGCAGCGGCAGCCACAGCGTCATCAGCAGCAGCCAGCCCAGCGTGGCTCCGCTGGCAGGCAGCACCAGGCTCTTCCAGATGGCGGCGCGGTTGCGCGCGGCGCGCCACCACACCAGCGCGCACCAGGCCAGCGTGGCCGCCAGGGCCACGCCGAAGGCGAGCAGCGAGAACGCGGGCGCGTAGCCCGGCGCCAGCTTGGCCACGTTGGCCGCGGGCTTGGCCGGCACGCCGGTCTGCACCGCCACCCAGATGACCCAGATGGCGATGGCCGAGATGCTGAAGAACAGCAGCGTGAACCAGTCGATCAGCGCCGAGATGCTGCGCCTGAGCGTGGGCAGCGCGAAGGCCGCCAGCACCGCGAAGGCGGGCAGCCCC
>Ga0222428_100652_pt1 | contig 9784 bp, 6 predicted proteins | sample 2B5Ametagenome_FD_182471 | JGI IMG/M metagenome (GOLD analysis project Ga0222428, IMG submission 182471) | Enriched microbial communities from leaf-cutter ant dump, University of Wisconsin, Madison, United States - 2B5A (version 2) | ecosystem: Environmental > Terrestrial > Nest > Insects nest >...
TTCCATGCCTTCGTCCTTGAACCATTGCAGGCTGCGCGTCCAGGCCGGGCTGGTGCCGATGCCGCGCGAGCCGAGGAAGATGTAGCCGTCCTGGCAGGGGAACAGGCCATAGCCGGCGAAGCGCTGGTCGCCCAGCGGCCGCTTGCGGATGGTGCCCTCCAGGTCGTAGGTCTGGGCCGCGTTCTCCAGCGCGAGCGTCACGCTCTCCTGCATGGAGATGTCGACATGCTGGCCCTGCCCGTCGAGCTCGGCCTCGGTGACGGCCAGCAGCGCGGCGACGGCGCCGTACATCGCCGCGCACTTGAAGGCCTGGTCGCCATGCGCCTGTGTCGGTGCGACGCCCTGGTAGCCGCCCATCCAGAGCAGGCCGCCGGTGGCCAGGCCGACGAGGTCGGTCGCCTGCATCTGCGCATAGGGGCCGGTCTGGCCGTAGGGCGTGATGCTCGCCATCACCAGCTGCGGCCGGCCCATCGACAGCGCCGCATGGCCGATGCCGCGCGTGTCCATCCAGCCGGGCGGCGCGGTCTCGATCACCAGGTCGGCCGTGGCCGCCAGCTCGCGCAGCAGGCGCTGGCCGCTCGCGGTGTCGAGGTCGAGGCAGATGCCGCGCTTGCTGGTGTTCTGGTAGGCGTAGTTGAGGCTGCGCTCGATGCCGGGCACGTCGCCGATGAAGGGCGGCTCGCGGCGCAGCGCGGTCCCTTGCGGCGGCTCGACCAGGATGACGTCGGCGCCCATGTCGGCGAACAGCTTGCCGGCGTAGTTGCCCATGGGGCCGGACAGGTCGAGGACGCGCAGGCCCTCTAGGGCGGATGGGCTCGGGTTCATCGCGCCTTCCATACCGGGTCGCGCTTCTCGGCGAAGGCCTTGCGGCCCTCGACGCGGTCCTCGGTGTCCTTCAGCATGCCGTACATGTACTTGTCCATGTTGAGCGCCTGGGTGAGCGGCATGTCCATGCCGCGCGTCACCAACTGCTTCACCGCGCGCACCGCCAGCGGCGCGTTGCGGGCGATCCTGCGGGCGATCTCCAGGGCGGCGGGCATGAGCTGCGCATGCGGCACGACCTTGCTGACCAGGCCCATGCGCAGTGCTTCCTGCGCGTCGATGGTGTCGCCGGTGGTCAGCAGCAGCATCAGGTCGGACTTCGCGAGCGAACGCGACAGCCGCGGGATGCTGCCGCCCCAGGGGATGGAGCCGCGCCGCACCTCGCTGAGGCCGAACTTGGCATTCTCCGAGGCGATCGCGATGTCGCAGATCGCGAGCAGCTCGGTGCCGCCGGCGAGCGCGTAGCCGTTGACGGCGCAGATCAGGGGCTTGTCGGTCTCGAGGCCCATGAAGGCGCTGCCCGTGTCGCGCTCCACCAGCAGTTGGCGCGCGTAGCTCTGGTTCGGGTCCGGCAGGGTCTTCTTGAGGTCGGCGCCGGTGCAGAAGGCCTTGTCGCCGGCGCCGGTGAAGACCACCACGTGGATGTCGTCGTCTTCGTTGATGCGCCGGTAGAAGGCATAGAGCTCCTGCCGCATTTCCGGGTCGATCGAGTTCATCGCGTGCGGGCGGTTGAACTCGCACACGGCGACCCGGTCTTCGACCGTGATATTGAGGTTGGCCATGACAGCTCCTTGGGTTCCTTGTCTCTGAGGGCGCAGGCTACGCGATGCCGAGCTTGTGCTTGTAGTCGGGTTCCACCGCGTGGATGGCTTTCACCCGCTGCAGTTCCGCCAGGCCCATGGCGTCGAAGGGCTTGGGCGTGGTCGGCTCCGTGCACACCGCCTTGATGTCGAACAGCGATGCGATGCGCGCTTCGGGCATGCCCAGCACGTCGCGCAGGATGGCGCGGCCGTCGTCGCCGTAGCGCGGCGCCGGCCGGCGGATGCGCACGGCACGGTTCGCCAGCTTCCAGGGCCGGCCCATGATGGGCCGCACGCCCATGGGCTGCGGCAGCTGCACCCGCTCGTGGAAGCCGCGCGCGAGCAGGTGCGGGTCCAGCAGCAGGTCGCGGTTGTTCATCACCGGCCCGCAGGCGATGCCCTCGGCCTGCAGGCGCTGCATCAGGGCGAAGCCGTCGCGCTCGCGCGCCCAGCCGGCCACCAGCGCATTCACCTCTGCGCGGCGGTCCCGGCGCGCCGCTTCGCCGGCCAGCGCGGGATCGACCGTCACGCCGTCCTGCGCCATCAGCCGGGCCAGCGCCTGCCACTGTGCATCGTCCTGCACGCTGATGGCGACCCAGCGGTCTTCGCCGCGGCAGGGATAGGCGTCGCTGGGCACATGCCGCGCGTCCTCGTTGCCGATGCGCTCCGGCTGCGTGCCGTCCAGCTGGTACTGCAGCAGCGCCTCCGGGATCATGGCCGCGCCCACCTGGTACATGCCCAGGTCGATCCACTGGCCCTGGCCGGTGCGGCGCACGTGGCGCAGCGCGGCGAACACCGCCGCCAGGCCGGTCCAGCAGGCGGTGAAGTCCGGGTAGGACTGGCCCACCTTCCAGGGCTTGTCGCCGCGGTAGCCGGTGTAGGCGGCGATGCCCATGGTCGACTCCAGCGTCGTGCCCTGGCTGGGGAAGTTCTTCCAGGGCCCGGTGGAGCCGTAGCCGGTGTTCGAGAGGCAGACCAGCCGCGGGTTGATTTTCAGCAGCTCCTCGTGGCCGAGGCCCCAGCCGCTCATCACGCGCGGCGTGAAGTTGTCGACCACGATGTCGGCCTTGGCGACCAGTTCGCGGAACACCTCCTTCGCCTCCGGCAGGCCCATGTCCAGCACGATCGAGCGCTTGCCGCGGTTGACCACGTTGAACATGCCGGAGCGGTTGATGCCGTCGACCTTCGGGTCGTTCTCCAGGTAGGTGGTGAGCACGCCCTGCCGGGTCGGGTCGAGCTTGCGCGGCGACTCGATCTTGATCACCTCCGCGCCCAGGTCGCTGAGCAGCGCCGCCATGTAGGGCACGGCGATCACGGTGGCGAGGTCCAGCACGCGCAGGCCCTCCAGCGGCAGGCGGGCCCCCCCCTTCGCCGGAGCCGGCGCCTGCTGCGGGGCATCGCCTTCGATGCCGGCCAGCACCTCGCGCGTGTGCTCGCCCAGCGTCGGCGCGCGCCGGCGCACGCGCGTCGGCGTGACGGCCATGCGCGCCAGCTCGGCGGGCAGGCGGAAGCTGCGCCCGCCGGGATGCGCCACCACCGCGAAAGCCTCGCGCGCGGCGAGCTGCTCGCAGGCCAGCAGGTCGGGCGCGGTCTGCACCACGCCCATCAGGGCGCGCCGCTGCGATCCTTCCAGGAACAGCTCCTTGGCCTCGCGGTCCTTCACCGCATCCGCGATCAGCGTGCGGACTTCCTCCACATGCTGCGAGCGCTGCTTGTTGCTGGCGAACTTCGGCTCGCGCAGCGCCTCGCAGCGGAAGATCTCGGCGAAGGTCTCGTTGGGCACCGCCAGGCTGGCCTGGAAGGACAGCCAGCCGCGCTTCGTCTCGACGGGCGCGCCCGAATACGGGTCCTGCACCGCCAGCCGGCGGCCCTGGATCGCACCCATGAAGGTGTAGTAGGTCTCGCAGGTCACCAGTTCGGACGCCAGGCATTCCTGCACCGAGAGGTCGACGTGCTCGCCGATGCCGTCGCGCTCGGCCGCGGTGAAGGCGGCCAGCGCGGCATAGGCGGCGTTCATGCCGCCGCACAGGTAGGCCTGGTTCAGGCCATGCTTGAGCGGCGCGCGGTCGGCCTGGCCGCTGATCTGCATGATGCCGCTCATCGCCTGGTGCACCAGGTCGCTGCCGGCGTAGTGCGCGTAGGGGCCGGTGCGGCCGAAGTCGGTGACCGAGGTGACGACCGCGCGCGGGTTCCACGCCAGCAGCTCCTGCGGCGTGGGGCCGGCGCCGGGCCGGAAGCTCTCGATCACGATGTCGCTGCGCGCGACCAGGCGGCGCAGCGCAGCGCGGCCGGCCTCGGAGGCGAGGTCGAGCTCGACGCCGCGCTTGTTCCAGTTCAGGTAGGCGAACAGCAGGCTGCGCTCGCTCTGCGGGCCTTCGTGCAGCAACGGATGCAGCGTGCGCCCCGGCTCGCCGCCGGGCGGCTCCACCTTGGTCACCTCGGCGCCGAAGTCGCCCAGCAGCCGCGCCGCGAACGGACCCGCGATGCCCTGGCTGAGGTCCAGGACGCGCACGCCTTCCAGGGCCATCTCCGCCATCTCAGCCCTTCAGCAGTTTGCGCGCGATCAGGATGCGCTGGATCTCGCTGGCACCGCCGCCGATCTGCGTGTGGCGCAGGATCCGGTAGAACAGCGTGAGCGGCAGGTCCAGCGACTCGCCCATGGCGCCGTGGACCTGGATCGCGTGGTCCACGCAGCGCGCGCCCCATTCGCTGGCGCACAGCTTGACCAGCGCGGCCTCGGCACGCACGTCCTCGCCGGTGTCGGCGCGTGCGGCCATCTCGTAGGTCATCGAGCGCAGTGCCTGGATGTCGATGTGCATGTCGACCAGCTTCCACTGGATCGCCTGCCGCTCCGACAGCGGCTTGCCGAAGGTGACGCGCTGCTTGGCCCAGTCCACCGACATGTCCAGCGAGCGCTGCATCTTGCCCAGCGCGTAGGGGCCGCGCAGCAGGCGGTCGTGGATGGTGAGCCAGCGCTGGCCCAGCGTGAAGCCCTTGCCGACCTCGCCCAGCACGTCCTCGTCCGGCACGTACACGTCGTCGAAGTGCACGACGTGCTGCTTCGCCTCCTCGGACAGCCAGGTGCGGATGCCGGGCACCTCCACCCGCAGGCCGGGGTTCTGGCGGTCCACCAGGAACATGGTGATGCCGCCGCGCTGGCGCAGTTCCGGGTCGGTCACCGCCTGCACCATCAGGAAGTCGCACTCGTTGGCGTTGGAGATCCACATCTTGGTGCCGTTCAGCACCCAGCCGTTGCCCTTGCGCACGGCGCGCGTCTGCATCATGCCGCCCGGGTCGGAGCCGGCGTTGGGCTCGGTCTGGGCGAAGGCCGTGACCTTGGTGCCCTCGATCACCGGCGTGAGGAAGCGCTCGACCTGGTCGCCCTTGCACTCGTACAGGATGTTGGCGACGTTGGCCAGGGGCAGCGTGATCGGCGAGTAGTAGAGCTGCTCCAGGATCGCGACCTGCGCCAGCATCGGCAGGCCCAGGCCGCCGTGTGCCTCCGGCACCATCAGGTAGAACAGGCCGGTGTCGCGGGCCACCTTCTCCAGGCGGGCGGCCACCTCGGGCTGGAACACCCGGCGCACCGCGGGCAGCTCGCGCATGCCGTAGGCGTGGTGGGGGCTCGACAGCCACTCCTGCTCCAGCGGCATCAGCTCGTCGCGCACGATGCGCCTGGCGACTTCGCAGAACTCCTGGATCTCCGCCGGCAGGGTGTAGGCGCCGGTGGGCATGGAAGACGATGCGTGCATGTCTCTTTCGCTTTCTCTCGGAAGGTGGGGGAAATCAGGCAGCCGCGAGCGCGTAGAGCGCGGCGGTGCCGGGCAGGGTGTCGATGGCCATCAGGGCGTCATAGAGCGGCCGCGGCGCGGCGCGCAGGCCGCCGGCGGCAAGGCAGCCCTCGAACTTGGCGGCCAGCTCGCCCGGGGCGAGCGGCAGCTCGGGGCCGCCGCGGACGTAGTCCACCGCACGGCTCAGCACGCGGCCGTCGAGCGTGTGCAGCCGCACGATGTCCTGCGGCGCTTCGCCGGGCCGGGTCTCGTCTTCGCGGTCTTCGGGCAGCACCTCGACGCGGCGCATGAGCGCCTGCACGTCGGTGCGCAGCACGAAGTCGTCGCGCAGTTCCGGCAGGCCGCAGCGGCGCGCGACGAGGGCCGCGGCCATGGCGAACTGCATGCTGAACTTCGCCTCCAGCGCCGTCTGCGGCTGCGCGAAGCGCAGCGTCGAGCGGTTGCGGCGGCTGATCGTGACCTCCACGCGCAGCACCTCGTGCGGCTGCAGGGCGTGCTGCTGCAGCAGTTCCAGCATGCCGTCCAGCGCGCGGTGAGTGGCGAAGCAGGTCGGGTACTTCTTGACGTTGACGCCGGCCACCGGCAGCTTCCAGTCGCGGCCGGCCTGCACCGGCGACGCGAGGTCGACCCGGCCCTGCGGCGAGATGCCTCGCATCAGGCCCTTGGGATGCTCCAGCACATCGGCGCCGGCGGTGAAGCCCTGCTGCGCCAGCCGCGCGGCCATCAGGCCGGCATGCGACGCGCGGCCGGCGTGGTAGGGCTTGGTCATGGTGCCGAAGTTGGCGATCAGGCCGGCGCTCTGCGAGGCGGCGATGCCCAGCGCGTGGGCCGTTTGATCCGGCGTGAGGCCGCGCAGCGACGCGCAGGCCGCGGCGGCGGCGACAGGGCCGAGCACGCCGGTGGGGTGCCAGCTGCGGTTGTGATGGTGGTCCGGTTCGCGCCGCATCAGCTCGGCCCAGGTCTCGTAGCCGGCGGCATAGGCGGTGGCCATGCGTTCGCCGCCGGCGCCCAGCGCCTCGGCCTCGGCCAGCAGCGCCGGCACGACCACCACGCTGATGTGGCCGCGCTGGGCCGCGTCGTCGTAGTCCAGCGCGTGGGCGGCGGTGGCGTTGATCCAGGCCGCTTCGGGCGCGCGTGCACTCCCCCGGTCGACCAGCAGGCGGCTTTCGCCCGGGGCGGGCTGCAGCACGCCGCGCAGCATGCGCGCCTCCTCACTGTCGCGGCCCGCCACCAGGGTGCCGAAGGTATCGGTGAAGGCCGTGCGGACGAAGGGCAGCGCGCCGGCCGGCAGATCGGCGGGACGCAGCGTCGCGATGAAGCGGGCCAGGTCGGCGGTGAGGGGCATCGTGCATGCCGGGCTCATTCGACCTTCATGCGCATCGCGTCCACGGGCGCGCCGGCTCTCTTCACCCCGCCCGTTTCGACGCGGTGAAGTTCTTGAGGCAGCATGTATCCAGCGAGGGCGGTGCGCCTGGAAATTGCGTTGCGATCGAGGCGCTTCATCAAAATTATGATAGCGCTATCAAACGAGACGGTCAATCCTGCCGGAAAGGCCAGAAGCTCGAAAGAAGAGGAGGCAAAAACACCGACGCCCGCGCGTGGCGGGCGTCGGTGTCGTGTTGCGGTGCCTGTCAGCGACCGCGCGGCACGAAGGCGCGGCCGGCCGGTGCGCCGTGGCCGGCGCGCTTGCCGGCGCCGCCGCCCCAGCCACGGCCGTTGCCGCCCTCGCGCGGCGGCGCACCGCGGCGGCCGCCCTCCTCGCGATAGCCGGCGCCTGCGCCACTGCTGCGGCCGGTGCTCTCGCCCCAGCCCGTCGCCCGACCGCCGCGCGCCTGCGCGTCGCGCTGCGGCGGACGGCCGCCGCGGCCGCGCGGGCCGCCGTGCGCGCCGCGCGGCGCGCCGGCCACCGGCGCACGCCGGGTCGGTTCCATGCCGGGGATCACCTCGGCGTTGAAGGGCTGGCGCGTGAAGGCCTCGATGTCGAACACGCGGCGCTGGTCGCGGAACTCGGCGAAGGTGACGGCAATGCCGTCGCGCCCCGCGCGGCCGGTGCGGCCGATGCGGTGGGTGTAGTCCTCGGCCTTCATCGGCAGGCCGAAGTTGAAGACGTGGCTGATGGCGGGCACGTCGAGGCCGCGCGCGGCCACGTCGGTCGCCACCAGGATCTGCACCTGGCCGTTGCGCAGCGCCATCAGGCGGCGGTTGCGCAGGCCCTGGCTCAGCGCGCCGTGCAGCGCCACGGCGGAGAAGCCGGCCTGCTGCAGGTCGTTGGCCAGGCCGTCGCATTCGACCTGCGTGCTGGCGAACACCACGGCCTGCTGGATCGAGGCATCGCGCAGCCAGTGGTCGAGCAGCGCGCGCTTGTGGTCGAAGTGGTCGGCCCAGTGCAGCACCTGCTTGATGTTGGCGTGCTTCTGCTGCGGCGTGTCGATCTGCACTTTGCGCGGCTCGCGCATCACGCGCGCGGCCAGTTGCTGGATGCGCGGCGCGAAGGTGGCGCTGAACATCATGGTCTGCTGGCGCGCGATGGTGAGCTGGTTGATCTCGGCCAGGTCGTCGGCGAAACCCAGGTCGAGCATGCGGTCGGCCTCGTCCACCACCAGGAACTGCACCTGGTCGAGCTTGATCTGCATCGAGCGCTGCAGGTCCAGCAGGCGCCCCGGCGTGGCGACCACCAGGTTGGCGTTCTGCAGGCGGGCGATCTGCATCTGGTAGGGCATGCCGCCCACCACGTTGGCGATGCGCAGGCCGCGGCAGTGGCGCACCAGCTCGATGGCGTCGTGCGCCACCTGCTGCGCCAGCTCGCGCGTGGGGCACAGCACCAGCGCGCCGGGCACGGCAGGCTTGAAGTGGCGCGCATGCGTGGGGTTGACGCGCTTGGCGCGCTTCGGCGGCGGCTCGCCGCGCTCGGCGGCCTCGGCCGCCAGGCGGGCATGCTCGGCCTGCGCCTGGGCGTGCGCCGCCTCCTGCTGCGCCAGCAGCGTGTGCAGCACGGGCAGCAGGAAGGCCGCCGTCTTGCCGCTGCCGGTCTGGCTGGAGACCATCAGGTCGATGAAGCGCGCGGCCTCGCCGGTGTCGGCGGTGCCCGACATGGCCAGCGGGATGGCCTGCTGCTGCACGGCCGTGGGCTCGGTGTAGCCCAGGTCGCGCACGGCGGCGACGAGCTGCGGCGCCAGGCCCAGTGCGGCGAAGGCGTGGGGTGCCTCCGGCGCCTGAGCGGCCGGGGCGGAAGGTTGTTCGATGGAGGCAGGCGCGGCCACGGCCACGCCCTGCGCGTCATGCAGGGTGTCGTTCACGAAAAAGAAGCTCGAAGGATGCAGCGGCGCGCCCGGGTTCGGGCGCGTGCGCTGGCGGTCAACAGAACATCAACCGTCCAACGCATGAGGGGCGGCCTGGGCCGCCTGGCTGTCAATACGCCGCGCTGAAGGCCCGAAGACCTGGCGGCAAGCCGATGTGCAAGAAGGGAGATGCGCGAAGCATGCGACGGGCTGGGCCCGAGGCAAGCCAGCGATTGTCGCACGGATGGGGGTTTTTACCTAATGGTTCGTGCAGGCGCCGCCATCCGGCCCCGGCGGCGCCGGATAGACGACCTCCCCGCCGGCCTGGACGAGCGCGCCCGGCGTGAGGCGCGCGGGCACCACCTGGCCCGGCCCCATGATGTGGAAGACCGCCTGCCCGTGCGCCAGCAGGTGGTCGGCGACGATGCGCCGGTGGCAGCGCCACCACACGGCTTCGGCGCACATGAGGGCGCAGCGCTGCCGCCGCCCCTCGTCGATCAGGTGCGCCAGCGCGTCCCGGAAAGGCGCCGAGAGCGCGTAGTCCGCGTAGTTGTGGAAGCTGCGGTTCTCCCACAGGCCGTTGACGTCCGCCGCCACCTCGCGGCTGCGCCCGCGCAGGCCGCCCAGCGCGGCCTCGTGCTCGTACGAGATGCCCTGCGCCGCCAGCGATGCGGACAGCGCCTGCGCATCGAACTGCGGATGGGTGCGCGATCCCGGCATCTTGCGGATGTCGACGACGCGCGACACCTCCGACGCGCGCAGCAGCGCCGTGAAGTCGTCGATGCGCCGGTCGGCGTGGCCGATGGTGAAGAAGGGCTGCGTCACGCCAGCCGCAGGACGCTGCCGCGGTGGGCGGCGATGTGGTCGGTCCTGTCGCTCTTGATCTCGTACTGCGGGTCGTCTTCCGAGGCCCGGTGGGTGTGGCCCTTGTAGTCGAAGTCCGCCGTGTGCACGGCGATGATGGTCCCCGAAACGCGGCCGGCCTCGGAGTTCCAGCTCACGTGGTCGCCGACCTTGAAGCGCCTGGTCATGTCGTCCCCTTCGCAGCGTGTGCGGTCGATGCTACTGCGGACGGTGCACGGGCGCAGGGGCC
>Ga0222428_100653_pt1 | contig 9711 bp, 5 predicted proteins | sample 2B5Ametagenome_FD_182471 | JGI IMG/M metagenome (GOLD analysis project Ga0222428, IMG submission 182471) | Enriched microbial communities from leaf-cutter ant dump, University of Wisconsin, Madison, United States - 2B5A (version 2) | ecosystem: Environmental > Terrestrial > Nest > Insects nest >...
GGCACCGTACTCCAGCAGCTTCAGGTTGCTCTTGCAGTCGTTGAACAGGTTGTGCTCCAGCGGGGCCACGGCCAGGTCGAGGTTCAGGCTGGCGAGCTTGTGCGGGTAGGACGCGATGTCGACGGGCGCGTGGTGCTCGTGCAGATACGGGCGCATGGACGCGGGGCACATGCCCAGGAACACCCATTCCACTTCGCCCGCCAGGGCCTTGACCACGTCGGCGATCAGCTCCAGGTCGCCCTGGTGGCTGGCACCGCCCGCCCAGCCCACGCGCGGGCGCTTGCCCTGGCGGCGCAGGCTGGCGAGCTGGCCCCAGCGCCCGGGCGGCAGCCGGTTGGGCACCACGCGGATGTCGCGGTGCAGCTTGGCCATCGCGTCGGCCAGGGGGGCAGTGGAGACCACCAGCCGGTCCGTCAGGTCGAGCCAGCGCCGCAGCACCCGCTGCATGTCCTGCGGGAGCTGGCCCCGGTGCGCATTCTTCATGGGCAGGTTGAGCAGGTAGTCGTCCAGTTCGGCCACCTTGAACGCCTGGGTGAACGGCGCGGTGCGGCGCACCATCTCGAACGGCGCATCGCTCACCAGGCGCTGCAGCACCCAGGTATCGGGCCGCAGGCGCTCCATCTCCACGGGGCCGTAGTGGTACTCGCTCACGCGCACGTCGGCCAGCCCGGCCTGCGCCATGCCCTGGCCGGGGTGGATGATGCGGTAGTGCCCGCAGCCAAAGGCGTCGGCGTTCACCGCCAGCACCACCGGCAGCGGGCGCCAGGGCAGCGGGTTCCAGTTCAGGCGCGTGTCGGTCTCCACGGCGAACTCGGTGGACTGCAGCGACAGGTTGCGGTTGTAGGCCGGGTCGTGCGCCAGCGCGGGCAGCCAGCGGCGGTACATCGCATCCTGCGCGCGCTCGCGCTGCTGCGCGAAGTCCTCGGGCGGCACGGCGGTCAGGGTGGCGCCCTTTTCGTGCAGCAGCACGGCGTGCGGCGTCCACACCGTCAGATAGCCCGCCGCGCGTGCGCGCAGGCACAGGTCCATGTCGCCGCAGATCAGCGGGAACGCCTCGGCATCCATGCCGCCCAGCTCGTCGTAGAGCGCACGGCGCACCATCAGGCAGGCGGCGCTCACGGCGCTGTAGTTCTGGTCGATCTCCAGCCGGTGCATGTAGCCCGGTGCATCGGCTTCGGCCCCGGAGAACGGATAGCCCGCCATGCCGTGCAGCCCCAGCAGCAGCCCGGCGTGCTGCACCTGGCCGCTGGGGTAGAGCAGCTTGGCGCCTACCACGCCCACCTCGGGGCGCTGCGCGTGGTTGAGCAGCGCGTCGAGCCAATCGCCCTGCACGATGGCGGTGTCGTTGTTCAGCAGCACCAGGTAGTCGCCGCGCGCTTCGCGTGCCGCCAGGTTGTTCATGGCGGCGTAGTTGAACGGCTGCGGATAGCGCAGCACGCGGATGCGCGCCTCGCCCAGTGCCGCCAGGCCGTCGAGCCAGGTGCACGCGGCGGCGTCGGTGCTGCCGTTGTCCACCAGCAGGATCTCGTAGTGCGGGTAGGCGGTCTTTTCCAGCAGCGAGCTGACGCAGCGCTCCAGCAGGGCGAATTGGTCCCTGGTGGGGATGATGATGGACACCAGCGGTTGTGCCTGGTGCCCATAGAGGATGCGGTAGCGGCCTGGCAGGGGGGTATCTACCGAGGCGTTGTCGTAGCCGCGCGCGCGCAGGTGCTTTTGCAGGGCTCGCACTTCCTGCGTCTGGGGGGCTAGGGGCAGTGCCTGGGTAATCAGCAAAGGCTCATGCGCATGGCATAGGCCCGCAAGCCCGTCCGCTTCGATCAGGCGCAGCAGCCATTCAAACTCTGCTGCATCTTCAAACGCCAAGTCGAAGCCGCCTGCTGTGTGCAGCACGTCACTGCGGAAAAACCAGTGCCGGGCGATGTCTGCCGGGCAGGACAAGAGCATGTCCAGATTGAAGTCGGGGCGCAGCCTGTGCCTGATGGAGCCGGTATCCGCAAGCAGCATCTCGTCGGCATATATCGCGCGGCAGCCGGGCGTCTGCATGGCCTCTAGCGCCACCAGCAGCAAGCCCGAAGGGAGGAAAACCTCCCCGGCATGCACCAACAGCACCCAGGCATTTTGCGAGGGGGCGTTCTTCCCAATGGCGGCTTGGATACCCTGCTGCAGAGAGTCAATCCGCTGGGCGAGAAAGTGCCGGTAAGGCTGTCTTTCGAGGCTGTCTAATGTGGCCTGGGTGGCGTCCGGGCTGCAAGAACGGCTGATGATGAAAATCTGGAAAAAAGGTGGTTGACCTCCTGCCCCTTCCAAGTAGTTCTGAATCAGCGCCAATTGCTGCGGCGTAGGCTGTCTTCTGGCAAGCCAAGGGGCCAGATCATGCGTGGCGGCTGCGTGGTCGGTATGGGGTGTGCCATCGCCCCCCGTGGCCGATGAGTCCATGTCGATATCGGGATACAGCGGCCGGTGCAACTGCTTGAATTTATTCAAGCGCGGGCGCCTTTCGGCTTTGGGCAGACGCCAAAGCAGTGCGAGTGCCTCTTCTATTTCTGTTGAATACGTAGTAATGGTTGTGGCGTGGCGCGCGGTGTTCTGTGTGTGATCGATGAATCGCAGAACCAGATGCTTGGTGAATTCTAATTGCTCTTGAACTTCGCGCAAAAAAGAGGAGCGAAGTTCATCTTGAAGTTGGGCAAGCGGCTTGGGCTCTGTATATAGCGCTGCACCTGGGGGGATGATCCATTGATTCGCCGGGCAGTAGTCGGATGGAACTAGCAGAACTGGGCAACCGCAGGCGCGTGCTTCTGTAATGATTGCTGATTGCTCAAAACAAAAAAGTGCTTTTGCTCGTCGCAATTCCGCGGCAATATCTTGGGGTGAAAAATGATTTTCTTGGCCCAGGCTGATGCCCTGCTGCAATATTTCTTCTGGAACACGGCCGCCAAAGCGTAGGAATTTGTGAGCGTAATAGACGAAACCTTGGCGTTGATGGTCGTTATCATTGTCGCGGTTGTGGAATATGCTGCTGTCCAACGTTGGGATGCGCAAATGGTTACCTGTGACTCCTGCAGGTAGCACCCAAGAGTCAAAATAAAATATCAGCTCCGAAGGATTTATTTCTGTTTTTCCTCCAAGATGCCCTGGCCTGTTGAGTAACCAGCGCACCACGGTTGCGCCATTGAGAGGATTGTCATTCGACGTCTCAGGATAAACGACGATAGGATTTTTCCCTAGAAGAAAATGCTCACGAAGGATGCGGCCGTTGAGTGTGGGCGTGCGCAAACCCATGCGCGATACCTTTGAGGTGATGTATGCCTCGTAACCGCATTCATTCAGGAAATGGCATAGATAATGTAACGCACGAACTCCGGCAGATGACTGCCGGTAATTCGGCGCATGAATGTAATAAGGATGGTGGTGCGTGCCAAAGAAGGAAGGTTGTTTGTTCATTTCATTGGCCTGTGGCGATTTATTTTAGAAGAGGTCTTCAATAAAGTGGAATGCTGCCGGGTGGTGGATCGTAGGAAGTCTTCCGGGAAATATTTGTGGTCTGGTTTTGCAATGATTCCAGAATGTACTGGCGTTCACCTGTGCTTGCGCCCCAATATTTCTGCAATGCCTTGCAGTCATGATCGGATTCAATGCCCGGAAAAAGTGCCTGTGCCAGATGAAAGTAGCGCAGGGCTGTAACTTCATCGTGGCGCAATAGAAAGCTGGTGCAATATCTTAGGCAGAGGCGCCCTATCTTCTCGATGGCATTTCCGAGTCGGGTGGCGGGCTTCTTCAGCCCATGCTGAGATGACATTTCTGCAAATTGGAGTGCGAGCATGTATTGGCCTATGCCCTGAACTAAGCTTGCATCGATGGCTGCACCATCGCTTTGCCCATGCACTCTATTTCGTAGCAGGGGGGTTTTTATGTAAATAATGGGTGATTCGAGGCAGAGGAAAAAATCCAACAGACGTTGCCCGAACCAACGCACGGTGAGCCCATGCGGCTGCGCATAGGTCATTAGTTTCTCGTGATTGTAGAGAACTTGAGAGACGCTTGGATTGACGGCGGCCATCATATAAACGGCAGCTTGCTCTTCGCCTTGAATGAGACAGGTTTGATTGTAGAATGAAGGCTCGCTGAGGGTGTTCCCTGCTTCATCAATGATTTCGCGGTGGACCAAGGCGAATGCGGCTTCAGGGTTGTTCTCCAGAAAAATGACGCATTGCTCAATAAACTCGGGGTGAATTGCATCATCGCTGCATAGCATCAGCAAATATTTGCCGTGTGCATTGCGTCGGCAATTGGCAAGATTATCTCCTGCCCCGAAGTTCGCACGGTTGCGGACAAGGCTCATTTTCCCGGAGTAGCGTTTGGAGAATTCCATGGCTATCTGCCAGGATTCATCCGTGGATGCGTTATCGGAGAAAGAGATCTCGATATTCTTATAGGTCTGTGCTGCAACGCTTTCTAGGCATTCGACGAGGTAGCGGCCATAATTGTAGTTGTAGATGCATATGCTTACCAAGGGTTGCCCTTGGGATTCCAGGGCCTTGGCCTGTACGCTGAAATTTCTGGAGAAATTTCGCTCATTGACTCTTCCAATGAGCTGGTGTGAATATAAAGGATCAGATTCCAGGAGTGAGATGGTTTTGAGTGTTTCGTCTGGATTGAATTCTTGATTGAGGGAAAGCGTTATGTAGTATTGGCCCTTGGCCATGGCAAGAATTTTATTCTTGCTGGCGTTGCGGTCAATAGAGAGGTGCGAGTGTAGGAGGGTGATTTTTCCTGGATGACTGTTGCTGTATTGGTTGGCTATTTCCAATGCGGAGCTTCTATCGGGCGTTTCGGAGATGATGACTTCAAAATCCGTGATTTTCTCTTGGGAGAAAATGTATTCCAGTAGTGCGGATAGATTGGTGGGGCTATGATCAATAATGAAAATGGATAGGAGCATCTTCGGGCTTTAGGTTTGGATGATATTTTTATTTAGATGATCTTTGTTTATGTATTTTGAACTTGTGCCACTGCTTTTCATCACGTTGTAGAACGAGGCGAGGTCTTGCCGAAACCAGCCTCTGATAATGTTCCACTGACTGTCTGTGAAGTCTGGCTTGGCTTCACTCATGGAGTTTTTTGACGAGGTGTTCAGCTTGGGAAGCGGTGGAAGATCGCCCTCTATTGAATGATGGCCACTGAATAGTTCGCTGACGAAACTTTGCCGTTTGTCGGCATCTTCTAGCATGTCCATGGTTACTAGATGGATATCCTCTGGATTATATTTTCGGAGCAAATTTTTCAGAGGAAATGTCAGGCATGAGTTGACCAGGATGGATAGGAATGGAAAGGACCTTCTGCTCAGGAAGAACCCCATTTCATATTGGATGCGTTCCATGAAGGATTGATTGGCGATGTTTTTTGCCTGTTCTATGAAGTAGCCGCGTATTGTTTCTTTGGATTTTGCTGGAAAGTAAGCCAGGGTGTGCTTGAGTTGATTTTCGAAAAATGCATCTTCGGAATCGTCTTCCAGTATGCGTGCTGGATTTTTTTGTTCTCGCTCTACGCTGCTCTTAAGTAACTCCGATGATGCCGTGTCTTTTCGACACATGATTCGGAAAAAATTATAGGCGCTGAATGTCCTGTCGAAATTATTTCTCAAACACAAGATGATTTTTGTGTCATGCTCCGGCATCCTTGATAGTGCATAAGGATTGATTGCATAACTAACCGAAGCATCCAGCACAATTTCGTTGTGGTATAAAGTATCTGGAGTGGATGAATTGCCGTTGTATGCGTAAATGTTTGGTTCTTTGATGCCTGGTATGCGGTAGCGTGCCAGATTATTATGGACTAACCAATCGGCAAGTGAAGTTGTTCCACTTTTTTCCATTCCGGCAATAAAAAGATTCAAGCCTTTCATGGGGATGATTCAATGATTGCTGAGATTTTGGTGTTGGAGCAGGAAATCGATGATTTTTGAGGCCATTGCTTCAGCGTTTCCTTCTGTAGTTTTTAGATGAATTTCTGGTTGTTCTGGTGTCTCGTAAGGTGAGTCAATACCAGTGAAGTTTTCGAGCAAACCTTGGCGTGCTTGCTTGTACAAACCCTTAGGGTCAAGCGCTTCGGCGATCGCCAAGGGGGTGTCTACATGGATTTCAATAAATTCGCCCGGTTGAAACAAGGCGCGTGCCATTTCCCGCTCTCTACGAAATGGCGAGATGAAAGCTGTGAGCACGATGAGTCCGGCATCTGCCATGAGTCTTGCGACCTCGGCGATGCGCCGGATGTTCTCTGCTCTGTCTTGGTCGGAGAACCCCAGGTCGCTGTTCAGGCCGCGCCGGATGTTGTCTCCATCGAGCAGATAGGTATGGCGCCCCAGGGCGAGCAGCTTTTTCTCTACGAGATTGGCAATTGTCGATTTCCCGGCACCGGAGATGCCTGTGAACCAGAGGATGCAGGGCTTTTGGCCTTTTAGCGCGGCACGGGCTGCTTGGGGCACCTCCAGCGGGTGGGGACATATCGCTTTGCCTGGCAGGGGGGGGCATGTGTTCATCCGATCGCTACCACGGCACCCGCCCAGTATTCTGCCGCTTGCCCCAAATGTGCACGGCGGTTGAAGGTCAGGTTGTAGCCATAGGCTTCAAAGTGGTAGCCGATGCCTTCCTTTTCCCCGTCCAGGGCCGCCAGCCAGAGCAGCGGCGGGTAACCGTTCAGCCGCAAAAACAGGCTGGGGTTGCCGACCAGCGCGGCACAGGCGTCCAAGCCACCTGCCAGCAACAGGCTGTCGGGCAGCGTGGCCACGGCTTCGCGCATGGCGGGCACGGAGTATTCGCGCAGGCAGGGATAGAACCAGCCGACGACATCGTTTTCGCTGGCGGCCGCCATCAGCCGGGTATGGCGGCTCTCAGGTGCAATGCGAAGCTTGCCGTTCAGGGGCTGGGGGTGGTGGGTTACGAAGTCGTAGGCTGGCAGCGTGGCCTTGAAGGCGGCGTTGACGGCAGGAATGTATTTTTCTTCCAGCGCTTGGCCGTAGTCGTCAATGCGGTCAGCGGGCAGCAGAAAGGGCACGCCCACGCCCTGGGCCAGGCTGGCGCATGCAGGGTCGGACAACAGGCGGGCCTGGATGGCCTGGGCGCGAGTCTCGAATGCGCTGGCAGAAATAGCCAGCGCCGGATCTTGGCCGAGATGCTGGAGCGTGCGTGCATGGATTGCGGCGTAGTCGATCTCTGGCTGCTGGAACAGGAACCAGTGACGGCTGACGGGGTGAGCGGGTGCTTTCAACCCCGCAGGAAGAAAGCGGCCATGGGTGTCGAAGAATGGCGAGGTCTCGGGTGTATTCACGGGGCGGTGCTTTCTTGGGGGTCAGACCAGGGAGTCGTTATCGGAAAAACCTTGCCCCCAGGGGAGCGGCAGGAATTTCGCGCCGCGCGTTTTTTCGGTGTGGATTTGGATGAATTTCGGGTCTTCGCCAATGATGCAATCGGGCCGGTGCGGCCCCAGCCAGGGGTTGCGCATGCCGCGCGCCAGCACTTCGGCCAGCGAGGTCTGGCGCAGGTTGCCCAGCGAAAAGTCGATGTAGGGGCAGGGCGTGACCTCCATGGTCGAGGTTACGGTGATGATGCCCTTGACGGTGATGCAGCCCTTGAACGATCCGTAGGACGGGGTCATGTGCGAGAAGACGTTGTAGGTCTTTTCCAGCTCTCGCAGGATGTCCGCGTCTTCCTTCTCGATGACGAATTCAGGGTGGTTCGTGCACGAGCCCGTGGGCTTGGCGTAGGAGACGTAAAGGCCAATGCCCTTCTTCGTGGCAAATTCGCACATTTCACGGAATTCGTCCGTCTTGGCCCGGCCTTTCACCAGCACGGTGGAGAGGATCAGGTTCAGCCCTGCCTCCTGGCAGGCATCAACGGCGCGCATCACGCGTTTGTACGAGCCGGGCTTGTTGCGGAACTGATCGTGGTCCTCGGCCACCATGCTGTCGAGCGAGAGCTGCACTTTTTCTACGCCGATGGATTTCAGGTGCTGCGCCCGCTGCAGGTCGAGGAACCAGCCGTTGGTGTCCGTAATGATGTAATGCTTTTCTGGGTCGATGGCCGCCACCACGGCATCGAAGTCTTTCATTACGAGGGGTTCGCCACCGGTAATCACGAAACGCGCCAAGCCCAGGCGATCAGCTTCGTCCGAGAGGCGGCGAACGTCGTCCAGATCCATCTTGCGCCGCTCGTCCACGATTTTCAGCACCTTGTCCAGGTGACGGTCCATGTAGTACTCGGCGGAGCAGTGTGTGCACTGGAAGTTGCACAGGTAGCTTTTTTCCAGCCGGATGATGGGGCTGATTTCGCCGCGTTCTTCCATGGCTGTAATACGGGCCAGCTTTTCTGCGATGTAGGGCTTGCGCAGCTTAAGGTCGTTGCGTTTGGCCTGCTCTTGCGGGTTCAGCGTGCTGTCGCTGTCGGCGGCAATGGCGTGAAGGGTGCTCATGGTGTGGCCTCGGTTGCTTGAAGGGCTGGGGAGCGGCAGGCGCTGGATCGCGCGTGCTTTGCGGTCATTTTTATTGTGTCGGACAGGCTGGTCCAAGTTTCCAGCTGGTACTGGCGTGCCAGGCTGATGTCTGGAACATAGGTGTTGCGAACGGGGTTGCCCACGCTGGCGGCAGGTTTGCCGAGGATGTGTACTTCCTGCTGCGGAGCGAGCAGGTCGCGTACCAGGTGGGCCAGTTCGCGGATGCTGATGGCTGCGTCCGATCCCACATTGCAGGGCCTGCCACCAGGGCCGCCCAGCAACAGCGTGAGCAGCCACACCACCAGATCGCCCGCGTACAGGTAGCTGCGCAGGGCAGAGCCGTCGCTGCGCACGGTGATGGGCTGGCCTGCGAGCGCCTGGGCAATGAAGTTGCCTATGGCGTAGTGGACGTCCAGCGGCAGCCAGGGTCCGGCGAAGCTGAAGCAGCGCGCCAGGCCCAGGTGCCAGCCGTGCCGCGCGGCGTAGTGGCTGCACAGGAATTCAGCAGCGCGCTTGGCTTGGCCCAGCGCGGTGGCCGGGTCGTGCGTAGGGGGGGCACGCAGGCTGGCTTCGGCAATGGGCGCTTCGCCGTTCGGCTGATAGACCACGCCCGAACTGGTGAACAGGAAGTGCTTCACGCCGCGCTCGGTTGCGAAGTCGAGTACCCGGCGCGTGCCGTGGACGAGGGTGTCGAACTTGGCGAGCGGGTCTTCGCCTGCAAAGGTTTCGTGCGCCGACGTGGTGGCCATATGCAGCACATGGCTGAATGCGTTAGGCGGAAAGGCGAAGTCGCGCACATTGCCTGCGATGAAGGAGAACGCCGGGTCGGCGCACAGCGCGGGCGCCTCGCGCTGGAAGCTGCCAGGGTCGCGTGTCAGCACCGTAACGCGCAGCCCGAGCTCGTGCGCCTGGTTGGCCAGGCGCAGGCTCTCCAGCAGCCAGCGCCCGAAGAAGCCCGTGCCGCCCGTGACGAAAAGCGACTGTCTGCGCAGCAGTGGCCACAGGTGCGTGCCGCGCTGCAGGATGTGCGCGAAGTCGGGGGACAGGCCGTCGGGGGCATCAAGCATGTCGGAGCGGAGGTGGGCGATCAATGTAGGGCCGGTACATCTCATGTACGTGGATGAGCGAGGCGGGGCAGGCGTCGTGCCATTGCCACTGCCCGCTCTGCGGCGGGTTATGCCGGGCATGCAGCGCAGGTGCGGGTGGTGTGCGCAGGCGGCAACC
>Ga0222428_100654_pt1 | contig 9666 bp, 9 predicted proteins | sample 2B5Ametagenome_FD_182471 | JGI IMG/M metagenome (GOLD analysis project Ga0222428, IMG submission 182471) | Enriched microbial communities from leaf-cutter ant dump, University of Wisconsin, Madison, United States - 2B5A (version 2) | ecosystem: Environmental > Terrestrial > Nest > Insects nest >...
CAGGTTGGCGATTTGGCTGCTCGCGCGGTCCAGGTCGCGCCAGGTGTAGCGCAGCGGCTCGCCTGCGGCCGAGGTGGTTTCGACGGCGATCTGCTCCAGGTCGCGGGGGAAGGCGGCGCGCAGCGCCGTGAACAGGTTCTGGGAAGAGGAACTCATGGTGTGCCAACCAAAAAGGACAGTCAGAAAACAGGGGGCCGCTTGGCCAGGAACGCCGCGATGCCTTCGCGGTGCTCTGCGCTGCAGGCGTAAGCGTAGGGGTCGTTTGCTACCGGATCGATAGCTGCTTGCGCTTGGTAGACAGGCGCTGGAGGCCATTTCGATGCTTGAAGCGCCCGCAGGGTCTGCTTGTTGAGCCGCGCCGCGCCCGGCGCCAGCGCGGCGATGCGCAGCGCGCTGCCCAGCGCCTGGGCCTCCAGCAGGCCGGGCTCCACCACCTGGCTCAAAAAGCCGCGCTGCGCCATCTCGTGCGCGTTGAAGGTGGCGGCCTCCAGCAGCATCTGCCGCGCGGTGACCTCGCCCACGGCGCCGGCCACCAGTGCGGCCTCGCGCGGCGCCATGGGGAAGCCCAGCCGCGCGATGGGCGCGCCGAAGCGCGCGGAGGCGGCAGCGATGCGCACGTCGCAGCAACTCGCGATCTCCACGCCCGCGCCCATGCAGGCGCCGGCGATGCGCGCGACGATGGGCACGTCGCATGCCAGCATCGCGCCCAGGCCGCCCCAGACGTCGTTCTCGTGGAAGTCGCGCAGGCTGTCGGGGTGGAAGCGGAAAGCGGGGTATTCGGAGATGTCGCCGCCCGCGCAGAAAGCCTCGCCCTCGCCTTCGATGAGCACGCAGCGCACACTGCTGCGCTGGATGTCTTCGAAGACGTCGCGCAGCGCGCGCCACATGCCGCGCGACATGGCGTTGAGCCGCCCCTCGTGGCGCAGCACCACGCGCACCACGCCACGGCCGGCCGCCTCTCCCGCGGCCTCGGCCGCCCGCACTTCACCTGTCATATCAGTTTTCCACGGCGCTACGCGCCACCCGCAACCGATGAAACTGGCGCTTCCCAAGCGCGGGCAACCGCGCAAGGGCCTGGGCCAGCCGCGCCGCCCCGCCGCGCTGGCTGCGTCCCCCTTCCCCTAGCGCGAAGCGCGTAGAGAGAAAGGGGAAGCCGCGAAGCGGCTCAGGGGATTGTCGTTTCATCTCAATCCATCTTGGCGCCGGAGGCTTTCACCACCTGGGCCCAGCGCTTGATTTCGCTGCTGACCATCTTGCCGAAGTCCTGCGGGCTCAGGGTGCCGAACTCGGCGCCGTTGCTGGCCCAGATCGCCTTGATCTCCTCGGCTGCGCCGCATTTGCGGACTTCCTCGACGATGCGCGCCTGCACGTCGGCCGGCGTGCCCTTGGGGGCCCACAGGCCGTACCAGGTGGTGACGGTGTAGTCGGGCAGCCCGACCTCGGCGGCGCACGGCACGTTGGGGAATGCCGGGTTGCGCTTGGCGCCCGAGACCATCAGCGGCTTGATGCGCCCGGCCTTGATGTGGGTGGCCGAGGAGCCCAGGCCGTCGAACATCATGTCCACCTGCCCGCCCACGAGGTCGCGCAGCGCGGGGCCCGCGCCGGTGTAGGGGATGTGGGTGATGAAGGTCTTGGTCTGCTGCTTGAACAGCTCGCCCGCCATGTGGTGCGACGTGCCCGGCCCGGCCGAGCCGTAGTTGAGCAGGCCGGGGTTGCGGCGCACCCGCTCCATGAAGGCCTGGTAGTCGGCCTCCGGCACGTTCTTGGGGTTAACCACCAGCACCTGCGGTACGTCCGCCAGCAGGGCCAGGGGGATGAAGTCCTTTTCGAGGTCGTAGTCCAGCTTGGGGTACATCGACGGGGCGATGGTGTGGTGCACCGCGCCCATGAACAGCGTATAGCCATCGCCGTGCGCCTTGGCCGCGTAGCTCGCGCCCACCGTGCCGCCTGCGCCGCCGCGGTTGTCGATCACCAGCGTCTTGCCCGTGTTCTTGGCGAACTGCGCCGACAGCGGGCGCGCGAACGCATCGGTGCCGCCGCCTGCGGGAAAGGGCACCACGAGGTTCACCGGCTTGCTCGGCCATGCGGCGGCGCCTTGCGCCCACGCCCCGCCGGCCGCAGCCGCCAGGCCCGCCGCGCCTGCGGCGCGCAGCATGTCGCGCCGCCGTGGCAGGCCCGTGAACAGGGTGGTGTCGTCTCTCTCTTGCATCGCTTTGTCTCCTTGCGGTTATGGAACGGGAACAGATAGGCGCCTGCACGGCGCTCTTGGAATGTACTCAGAAGCTCAGTCGCGGCACAGGCCGTCGATGTCGCTCGATACCGGGACGCGGCCATCGGCCAGCATGCCGCGATGCCGGTCGATGCGCTTGAGGTCATACACGTAGTTGACCATGAGGCCGAACGATTGCTTGAGGCCCTTGGCCGAGGGGTCGCCCGCCCAGTTCAGGCGTTCCACGCGGGCGCCGTTGCCCAGGTGGAAGCGCGCCACGGGGTCCACGGGCTTGCCGTCGTTCAGCTCGCGGCCCAGGTAGCGCGCGGCGCATTGCAGCAGCAGCTGGCGCACGGGCGACTTCGGGGGCAGCTCCAGCGCGTTGTCCGCCGCGGCCAGCACGTGGGTGAGCTGCGGCGGCTCGAAGCCTACGGCTCGGCCCAGTTCGGCGCGCTTCTTGTCGTCCAGCCGCTCCATCTGCGCGGCGCCGTTCTTGGACAGCCAGGAGCGGAAGCCCGGAATGGGCGACAGCGTGGCGAAGGTGCGCAGGCGCGGGAACTCGGCGGTGAGCGTCTCCACCACGTGCTTGATGAGCGAGTCACCGAAGCTCACGCCACGCAGCCCCGTCTGGGTGTTGCTGATCGAATAGAAGATGGCCGTGGTGGCCCGCTTGATGTCCTCCGGAGCGGCCGATTCGTCCAGCAGCGGCGTGATGCTCTCGGAGATCTCGTTGACCAATGCCACCTCGACGAAGATCAGCGGCTCGCCCGGCAGGCGCGGATGGAAGAAGCCGTAGCAGCGGCGGTCGCTGTCCAGCCGGTTCTTCAGGTCGGCCCAGCTGCGGATGTCGTGCACGGCCTCGTACTTGATGAGCTTCTCGATCAGCGAGGCGGGCGAGTCCCACGACAGGCGCTTGAGCTCCAGGAAGGCCACGTCGAACCAGGTGGCGAAAAGCTGCTCCAGTTCGGCCTCCAGCGGCAGCAGGCGCTTGTCGCCCTTGAGCTGCGGCAGCATCTCGGCGCGCAGATCCACCAGGAAGCGCATGCCTTCGGGGAACACGGCGAAGCGCTGCAGCAGTCGCGTGCGCGGCGAGACCAGCGCGCGGCGCAGGTGGGCCTCGGCCTGCGGCGCGTCGGCCGTGCCGGCGGCGGCTTCGTAGCGCTGCTGGGCGGACTTGAAGCGCGTGGCGTCGGGAGCGAACTGCTCGCACATCAGCAGCCACATGTCGCGCCGCTCCTCGGGCGCGGCCTCGGCGTACCAGGCGGCGACGAGCTGCGCGCGGCGCCCGCCCTCGATCTCGCTCACGCGCGGAGCCACCACCTCCTGCAAGTCGGCCAGCACGCGGCGCAGCGCGCGCGGCGACAGGGCCTCGCCGCTCTTGCGCAGCGTGGCCTGCAGGCGCTCGTGCGTGGAGCGTTCGGGCGCGGCGGCCTTGGGTGCGGCGGCGCCCTCCTCTTTCGCGGCGGCGGCCTTGCCATCGGCGGACCGCAGGCGGCCGACGTTGCGCGAGATCCAGGTGGAGGCGGCGTTCATGGTGCTATCCGGGAGGGGTGGTTGCGGGCGAGTTCGCGCAGCGCATCGCGCTGCGCGAGAACGTGGTTGCGCATGGTCAGCTCGGCGTCGGGAGCGTCGCCGCGCTTGAGCGCGGCGAACATGGCCAGGTGTTCGGACAGGCTTTGCTGCAGGCGGCCGGGCAGGTGCAGCGTCTGGTGCCGCGCCAGGCGCAGGATCTTGCGCAGGTCGCCGATCACCTGGGCCAGCCAGCGGTTGTCGGCCAGGGTGATGAAGGCCTCGTGGATCGCGTAGTTGGCTTCGTAGTACTCGGTGATGCGGCCCGCCTCGGCGTGCTCGCGCAGGCGCCGGTGCAGCACTTCCAGCGCGGCGATGTCGGCCGCGCCCGCGCGCTCGGTGGCCTCGTAGGCGGCGCGGCCCTCCAGCAGCGCGATCACGGGGAAGATCTCCTGCACGTCGCGCTCGGTGATCTCGGCCACGAAGCAGCCCCGGCGCGGCTCGTGGCGCAGCAGCCCCTCGGCCACCAGCACCTTGAGCGCCTCGCGCAGCGGCGTGCGCGACACCGCCAGCCGCTCGCACAGCGCCGCCTCGTCCAGGAACGCGCCCGGCGCCAGCTCTCCCGCGAAGATCTGCTCGCGCAGCCGCTCGGCAGCCTGGTCGTGCATGGAATTGGCGGTGGGGCGCATGGCGTGCTGGGTTATCTGGGCATCAATGGCAGGCAAATCGGTGGGAAGACGCGGCAATTTTCATAATTTTCGATAATTATGAAGATTTCGCCTGCGGCCGTGTTGGGGGAAACACCCAACCGGGTCAAATGATGCGAAGTTGCAACGGTCCGCTGCGGTGGCAGCGCAGATACCCCGCCAGCAGGCTATCAATAACGATAGCTGCCAGCGCTTGGTTGGAAAGCCTTTCAGGCCGTTTTGATGCTTTTTCCCGGCAGTGGCTGCCGCTGCGCCCACAACCACAGGCCCACACCCGCCAGCACCATGGGAACGCACAGCCACTGCCCCATGCTCATGTCCAGCGACAGCAGGCCCAGGAAACTGTCGGGCTCGCGGAAATACTCGGCCGTGAAGCGCAGCGCGCCGTAGCCCACCAGGAACGCGGCGGCCACCTCGCCGCGCCTGCGCGGGCGGCGCGCATACAGCCACAGCAGCACGAACAGCAGCAGCCCTTCGAGCAGGAACTGGTAGATCTGCGACGGATGGCGCGGCTGCAGGGAACCGCTTTGCGGGAACACCATGCCCCAAGGCAGATCGGGCGCGCTGAAGCGTCCCCACAGCTCGCCGTTGATGAAGTTGCCGATGCGCCCGGCCGCCAACCCCGTGGGCACGCACGGCGCCACGAAGTCGGCCACCTGCAGCCAGGGCCGGCGCCGCGAGTGCGCGAACCACAGCATCGCAGCGATCACGCCCAGCAGTCCGCCGTGGAAGCTCATGCCGCCCTGCCAGATGGCGAAGATCTCCAGCGGGTGCGCCAGGTAGTAGCCCGGCTTGTAGAACAGGCAATAGCCCAGCCGCCCGCCCAGCACCACGCCCACCACGCCCAGGAAAAGGATGTCCTCCACGTCCTTGCGCGACCACGCCTGGTCGCCGGTGAGGGAGGCATAGGGCTCGTGGCGCAGCCGGCGCGTGCCCAGGAACAGGAACAGCGCGAAGCCGGCCAGGTAGGTCAGGCCGTACCAGTGGATGGCGAGCGGCCCGATCTGCAGGGCCACGGGGTCGATGTGCGGGTACGTCAGCATGGCGGGCATTGTGCCGCAGGGCCATGACAGTCCCGGATGAGAATGCGCCTGCTTACGGCCTGCATCCAGAGCGCAAATGCCCGGGAATTGACGGCCCGCATTGAGCCCGCGCGCAAGGCGCCGGATACTCCAGGCTTCGCAATCCACACGAGAACAACAACATGCAAGGCCATCCCGAAGTCATCGACTGCCTCAAGGACCTGCTGCGCGGCGAGCTGGCCGCGCGCGACCAGTACTTCGTCCACTCGCGCCAATACGAGGACCAGGGCTTCACGCGCCTCTTCGAGCGCATCGGCCACGAAATGGAAGAGGAAACCGCGCACGCCGACGCCATCCTGCGCCGCATCCTGATGCTGGGCGGCAAGCCCGACATGCGCCCCCACGCCTTCACGCCCGGCGACACCGTGCAGGAGATGCTGCACAAGGACCTGGACACCGAGTACAGCGTGCAAAAGCACCTCAAGGACGCCATGGCCCTGTGCGAGCGCCACAGCGACTACGTGAGCCGCGACATCCTACTGGCCCAGCTGCACGACACCGAGGAAGACCACGCCTACTGGCTGGAGAAGCAGATCGGCCTGATCGAGAAGATCGGCCTGCAGAACTACCTGCAAAGCCAGTCGCAATGAAATACGGTACTTGCGCTTTGCCAGAAAGCGCGAGCAGCTATTTTTTCAATAGCAGCATCAACGCTGCACGTTGACGATGGTGGCCTGCATCAGGGCCACCACCTTGTAGTCGGGGCCCGGGCCTGTGAAGGCGCGCACCTCGCCGCTGCACACCGTGAGCAGCCGGCCACTGCTGTGCACCTTGCCCACCGCCACGAAGCGCTCGCCGATCGCGGGGCGCATGAAATTGGTCTTGAACTCCGCGGTGACTACCTCGCTGCCCGGCGGCGCCACGGTCAGCGCCGCGTAGCCGCAGGCGCTGTCCACGATGCTGGTGACGGCGCCCGCGTGCATGTAGCCGTGCTGCTGGGACAGGGCGGCGGAGAAAGGCAGCGCAATGTGCACCTCGCCCTCGCCCACCAGCGCCAGGCGCGCGCCCAGGGTGGCCATGAGGCCCTGCGCGGCGAAGCTGCCGGCGATGCGTTGCTGGAGATCGTCCATGGTGGCTCCTGTGCTCATGTGAGGTTCAGCCCGCCGTCCAGCAGCAGGATCTCGCCCGTCATATAGCCGCTCGCCGCCAGCAGGGCGACGGCCTGGGCGATGTCCTGCGGCTGCGCGGCGCGGCGCATGGGTGAGCGCTCGCGCCAGAGCGCCTGGGCGGCCGTCCAGTCGGCCGTGAGCGGCGTGTCCACCAGCCCCGGCGCGACGGCGTTCACACGGATGCGCGGCGCGAGCGAGAGCGCCAGCAGCCGCGTCATGTGGTTGAGCGCGGCCTTGCTGGCCGCATAGGGGATCGAAGCGCCCTTGGGCCGCACGCCCGCGTGCGAGCTGACATTGACCACGCAGCCGCCCGCCGCCTCCAGCGCGGGCTGTGCCTCGGCGATCAGGCGGAAGGGGGCGATGACGTTGACCTCGTGCAGTTCGCGCCAGATCTCGGGCGTGGCCGCGTGCAGATCCCCATGAGGCACGACGCGGCTGATGCCGGCGTTGTTCACCAGCAGGTCCAGCCGGCCCCAGCACGCCACGGCCTCGCGCACCAGGCGCACGCGCTCCGCGTCCACGGCCAGGTCGGCCTGCACGTAGGCCGCCCGGCCCAGCTCGGCGGCCATGGCACGGCCGGTGTCTACGGAACTGCGCGAATGCAGGACGACCGCGTACCCCTCCTGCGACAGGCGCCGTGCGATGGCCGCGCCGATGCCCGAGGTGGAGCCGGTGACCAGCGCGACAGGCGCGTGGGCGGCGGCGCTCAATCGAGCAGCGACAGGTCGCGCACAGCGCCCTTGTCGGCCGAGGTCACCAGCTTGCCGTAGGCCTTGAGCGCGGCCGAGACCTTGCGCGGGCGCGGCTTGGCGGGCTTCCAGCCCAGCGCCGCCTGCTCCTCGCGGCGGCGGGCGAGTTCTTCGTCGCTCACCAGCACATGGATGCTGCGGCCCGGAATGTCGATGCGGATGCGGTCACCGTTGCGCACGAGGCCGATGGCACCGCCCGCCGCTGCCTCGGGCGAGCAGTGGCCGATGGACAGGCCCGAGGTGCCGCCCGAGAAACGCCCGTCGGTCAGCAGCGCGCAGGCCTTGCCCAGGCCCTTGGACTTGATGTAGCTCGTGGGGTAGAGCATTTCCTGCATGCCGGGGCCGCCCTTGGGGCCTTCGTAGCGCACGACGACCACGTCGCCCGCCTTCACCTCGTCGTTCAGGATGTGCTCCACGGCCTCGTCCTGGCTCTCGACGACATGGGCCGGGCCTTCGAAGACGAGGATGGATTCGTCCACGCCCGCCGTCTTGACCACGCAGCCGTCCTTGGCGATGTTGCCGGTGAGCACGGCCAGGCCCCCCTCTTTCGAGAACGCATGCTCGTAGGAGCGGATGCAGCCCTCGGCGCGGTCCAGATCCAGGCTGGGCCAGCGCGTGTCCTGGCTGAACGCGACCTGGGTGGGAATGCCCGCGGGGCCGGCCATGTAGAAGGTCTTCACGGCTTCGTCATGGGTGCGGGTGACGTCCCATTGCTCCAGCGCTTCGCCCAGCGTCTTCGCATGCACGGTGGGCACGTCTGTGTGCAGCTTGCCGGCGCGCTCCAGCTCGCCCAGGATGGCCATGATGCCGCCCGCGCGGTGCACATCCTCGATGTGGTACTTGTTGGTGTTGGGCGCCACCTTGCACAGCTGCGGCACGGTGCGCGAAAGACGGTCGATGTCGGCCATGCCGAAGTCGATCTGCGCCTCCTGCGCGATGGCCAGCAGGTGCAGGATGGTGTTGGTGGAGCCGCCCATGGCGATATCGAGCGTCATGGCGTTCTCGAACGCCTTGAAGCCGACCGAGCGCGGCAGGATGGAGTCGTCATCCTGCTCGTAGTGCTGGCGGGCGAGTTCCACGATGCGGCGGCCCGCGCGCTTGAAAAGCTGCTCGCGGTCGGCATGCGTGGCCACCACGGTGCCGTTGCCGGGCAGCGCCAGGCCCAGCGCCTCAGCCAGGCAGTTCATGGAGTTGGCGGTGAACATGCCCGAGCAGGAGCCGCAGGTGGGACAGGCGGAGCGCTCCACCTCGGCCACGTCGGCGTCGCTCACCTTGTCGTCGGCGGCCATCACCATGGCGTCGATCAGGTCGAGCTTCTTGAACTGGACGGTGGCCGTGCCGGGCACGGCCAGGCGCACCTTGCCCGCTTCCATCGGGCCGCCGGAGACGAAGATCACCGGGATGTTCAGGCGCATCGCGGCCATCAGCATGCCGGGAGTGATCTTGTCGCAGTTGCTGATGCAGACCATGGCATCGGCGCAGTGCGCGTTGACCATGTACTCCACGCTGTCGGCAATGATTTCGCGGCTGGGCAGCGAATACAGCATGCCGTCGTGGCCCATGGCGATGCCGTCGTCCACGGCGATGGTGTTGAACTCCTTGGCGACGCCACCCGCCGCCTCGATCTCGCGCGCGACGAGCTGGCCCAGGTCCTTCAGGTGCACGTGGCCCGGCACGAACTGGGTGAAGGAGTTGACGACGGCGATGATGGGCTTGCTGAAGTCGTCGTCTTTCATGCCGGTGGCGCGCCACAGGGAGCGGGCCCCTGCCATGTTGCGGCCGGCGGTGGAGGTCTTGGAACGGTATGCGGGCATAGTGGTTGTGGGGTGTCTCGGAGAAGGGGAAGGCCCGTGCGCTTGTGGGGCCGGCGCGCCGGGGCGCGGCCTCTTGAGCCGCGTCCGGACAAACCGGCGGATTATCCACCTGCGCACTACACTCCCTGGCGGCTGCACCAGCCCCCTTCTTCCCCACCGAAGCCAGGATTGCCATGACGAAATCTCTCCCCCTGAACCGCCGCTCCGCCAACATCACACAGGGCAAGTCCCGTGCCCCCAACCGCTCCATGTTCTACGGCATGGGCTACCAGGAAGGCGACTTCGCCAAGCCCATGGTGGGCGTGGCCAACGGGCACAGCACCATCACGCCCTGCAACAGCGGCCTGCAGAAGCTGGCCGACGCGGCGATCGCCGGCATCGAGGAGGCCGGCGGCAACGCCCAGGTCTTCGGCACGCCCACCATCAGCGACGGCATGGCCATGGGCACCGAGGGCATGAAGTACAGCCTGGTGAGCCGCGAGGTGAT